>ERZ780177.2327-NODE-2327-length-15953-cov-3.016795_pt1 | contig 15953 bp, 10 predicted proteins | sample MGYA00510973_ERZ780177 | MGnify/ENA primary metagenome ERZ780177 (study PRJEB29588, sample SAMEA2144396) | human gut metagenome | biome: human gut; feature: human-associated habitat; material: faeces | place: Denmark | collected 2008/2010 ...
TATCCGTAATGGCGGAGAGAGGATAGTAAGTGAGGCAAGAAAAGATTATTCAGAATATAAGGAACATTCCAATCGTGTAAGAATGTTACAGGAAGAAGCAAGAGAAGAAGCCCCTGCTAAATCACGTATGAATAATGTTGTCAGGGGTGTTACTAATGACCTTACAATATATGACGATAACAGGAATGAAGGTTCGGATATAGATATAACAGAGATAGAGGCTGTGGATAATGAAGATGATATGTATAGTGATGATATATACGATCCGCTGATTACACCTATGCCTCGTATAAGCAGAGAACCAGTATGGGAGCTGCATGTGGATAGTGCGTCAGAGGAAAATATAAGCACACATCAGGACAATGCTGAGGACAATATCATCAAGAATGCTGCTGACGGCTCAGATGATATGTATAAATCAGAAGATAATGGTTTAGGTGAAATTATACAAAGCACAGCGAATACAGATATAGAAGATAAAGCAAATTCAGGTACAGAAAATATAGTCAATTCATATGCAGAAAATACAGCTGATTCATCGGCTGAAAGTTCTAAGCAGTATAAGTTCCCGCCAGTCAGCCTGCTTAACCGCAATACTAATTCGAAAGCTTCTAATCTTGAGCGTGAGAACAGGGATACAGCAATCACATTAAAGCAGACATTGCAGAACTTTGGTGTTAAGGTCGATATTACAGATATAAGCTGCGGACCATCAGTAACAAGATACGAATTAAAGCCTGAGCTTGGTGTTAAGGTAAGCAGGATAGTATCTTTAGCAGATGATATTAAGTTAAGCCTTGCGGCAGCAGATATAAGAATAGAAGCACCTATTCCAGGCAAATCAGCCATAGGAATAGAAGTTCCTAATAAAGAGGCAGGCAGTGTATTCTTAAGAGAGCTAATAGAAACTGATACATTTAAGAATACTTCGTCAAAGATTGCATTTGCAGCAGGTAAGGATATAGCAGGAAAGACCATTGTTGCAGATATAGCAAGAATGCCTCACCTTCTTATTGCAGGAGCTACTGGTTCAGGTAAATCAGTATGTATTAACACAATTATAATGAGTATTTTATATAAGGCACGCCCTGATGAAGTAAAGCTTATTATGGTTGACCCTAAGGTTGTTGAGTTAAGCATATATAATGGAATACCACATTTGCTGCTTCCGGTTGTGACAGAGCCTAAGAAGGCGGCAGGTGCTCTTAACTGGGCAGTCAATGAGATGAATACAAGATATAAGAAGTTTGCAGGTGTTGGTGCACGTAATCTTAAGGGCTATAATGACATAGCTGCAAAGATGGAATTCAAAGAAGGTGAAATTCCTGTTGAAAAGCTGCCAGAGATAGTTATAATTATTGATGAGCTTGCAGATCTTATGATGGTAGCACCAGGAGAGGTCGAAGATGCAATATGCAGGCTTGCACAGCTTGCAAGAGCGGCAGGTATCCATATGGTTATAGCAACACAGCGTCCATCGGTTAATGTAATAACTGGACTTATTAAGGCAAATGTACCGTCAAGAATAGCATTTTCCGTGTCATCGGGTGTTGACTCAAGAACTATACTTGATATGAATGGTGCAGAAAAGCTGTTAGGTAAAGGCGATATGTTATACTTCCCATCTAATATACCTAAGCCAATCAGAGTTCAGGGAGCATTTGTGTCAGATGAAGAAGTGTCAAAGGTTGTTCAGTTCCTTAAAGATAATATGTCAGGCGAGGTTAATTACGATGAGAGCATAACGGAGACTGCCATAGCTTCAAAAGCCGGTGGACAGGCAGCAGAACAGCAGGATGACAGAGATTCATTATTTGCAGATGCAGGACGTTTTGTTATTGAGAAAGAGAGAGGTTCAATTGGAATGTTACAAAGACAGTTTAAGATTGGCTTCAACAGGGCAGGACGAATAATGGACCAGTTAGCAGATGCCGGTGTTGTAGGACCAGAGATTGGCACTAAGCCAAGGAAGGTGCTTATGACAGCAGAGGAATTTGAAGAATTTATTAAAAATATATAATAAATATATGTACAAAATAGATTATATATGATATATGTAGTAGCATAAGTATCATAGTCAGGGCATTAGTCCTGTCATTATAATTACGCTGCGGGAAAGGATGAAATTATGGAAATTAAGAGCGATATTCAGATAGCACAGGAAGCACATTTAGAGAATATTAAAGATGTTGCGGCAAAGGTTGGAGTAACAGAAGACGAACTTGAAATGTATGGAAAGTATAAGGCTAAGTTATCAGATGAGCTTATCCACAGAGTAGAGAATAACGAAGATGGAAAGCTTGTTCTTATTACAGCTATCAATCCAACTCCGGCAGGTGAGGGAAAGACTACAATAAGTCTTGGACTCACAGAAGCACTTAACCAGAAAGGAATAAGTGCAATTGCTGCATTAAGAGAACCATCATTAGGACCTTGCTTTGGCATAAAGGGAGGAGCTGCCGGCGGCGGATACGCACAGGCTGTTCCTATGGAAGATCTTAATTTGCATTTTACTGGTGATTTCCACGCGATAACATCAGCTAACAACCTTCTTGCAGCAATGCTTGATAATCATATACATCAGGGTAATGCTCTTGGAATAGATACTAAGAGAATTGTATGGAAGAGATGTATGGATATGAATGATAGAACTCTTAGGAATATCGTAATCGGACTTGGTGACAAGCCTAATGGTGTTACAAGAGAAGATCATTTTATAATTACAGTAGCCTCAGAGATTATGGCTATACTCTGTCTTGCTGAGGATATGAAAGATTTAAAGGAAAGAATTGACAAGATAATTGTTGCATATAATTATGCAGGAGATCCTGTTACAGCCAAGGATTTAAAGGCAACAGGAGCTATGGCAGCTTTATTAAAAGATGCAATAAAGCCTAATATGATTCAGACACTAGAGAATACACCTGTGCTTGTACACGGTGGACCATTTGCCAATATTGCACACGGATGTAATTCTGTAAGAGCAACAAAGCTTGCTTTAAAGCTGGCAGATATTGCTGTTACTGAGGCTGGTTTCGGTGCAGATCTTGGAGCTGAGAAGTTCTTTGATATTAAGTGCAGAAAGGCTGGACTTAAGCCTGATGCAGTTGTTATTGTAGCTACTGTTAAGGCATTAAAATACAATGGTGGAGTTCCTAAGCAGGAATTATCAAAGCCAGATATGGAAGCTTTAAAGAATGGTATAGTAAACCTTGATAAACATATTGAGAATATTCACAAGTATGGTGTACCTGTAGTTGTTACACTCAACTCATTTGTGACAGATACAGAGGAAGAATATGAATTCATAAAGAAGCACTGTGAAGAATTAGGCTGTGAATTTGCATTATCTAATGTATGGGCAGACGGCGGAGCAGGCGGAATAGAACTTGCAGATAAGGTGCTTGCTTCATTTGATAAGAAGAGCAATTTTAAGCCTTTATATGAAGATGAACTTCCATTAGAGGATAAGATTATGACAATAGCTAAAGAAATATATGGAGCAGATGGTGTTACATATGATTCTAAGGCTAAGAAGGAACTTGACCATATTACACAGATGGGCTTTGGAAATCTTCCTGTATGTATGGCTAAGACACAGTATTCTTTGTCTGATGATGCATCTAAGTTAGGAAGACCAGAAGGTTTTACAATTAATATTAGAGAAGTGTATGTTGATGCTGGTGCAGGCTTTGTTGTAGCACTTACAGGAAAAGTTCTTACTATGCCAGGACTTCCTAAAGTGCCAGCGGCAGAAGGCATTGATTATGATGAAGAGAATGAGAAGATAACAGGATTATTCTAGGTGTCTTGAAAAGAAAGGAGCAGTTATGCAGTTAAAAGATATTTTGGATATATGCAGAGCTAATGAAGTAGAACATTTTGAATATACAGTTGTTAATGGTGATATTAATACAACTGTTACAGGTATTGCTTCTGACTCAAGAAAAGTAACAGACGGAGGTATCTTTGTCTGCATAGTTGGTTCGGTAAGCGATGGACATAAATATATAGAGCAGGTTAAGGATAAGGCGGCTGTAATAGTTGTACAGAAGGGATCACAGTATAATACAGAGAAGATACCGGCAGCAGTTATAGAATGTGATAATACAAGACTTGCCCTTGCACTTATGTCAGCAGCATTTTACGGCAATCCTGATAAGAAGTTGTTTACAATTGGAATTACAGGAACTAAGGGTAAGACAACTACAACTTATATGATAAAGAATGTTCTTTGTGCGTGTGGAATAAAGACAGGTCTTATCGGAACTATCGAGACAGTTATAGGAGATGAGGCTGTTCCGTCCTGCAATACAACACCTGAGTCAATACAGATTCATAAAACCTTCAGGAAAATGGTTGATGAGGGATGTAAGGCAGTAGTTATGGAGGTATCCTCACAGGGCTTAAAGCTTGACAGAACTGCAGGTATTGTATTTGACATCGGAGTATTTACTAATCTTGAGCCTGATCATATCGGTCCTAATGAGCACGCTTCATTTGAGGAGTACCTTGAATGTAAGGCTAAGCTTTTTAAGCAGTGCAAGACAGGAATAGTCAATGCAGATGATAAGCATACAGCTGATATATTAAGAGACTCTGTATGCAGTGTTGAGAAGTATGGCATATCAGAAGATTCAGACATAAAGGCAAGTGATATCAAGTTGTTCCATGAGAGAGGAAAGATAGGTCTTACTTATAAGTGTAGTGGTCTTGTCAATATGGATGTGGAACTTTCACTTCCGGGAATGTTCTCAGTATATAATTCATTGTGTGCAATAGCTGTTACAAGACATTTTAATGTGGATAATGCTATTGTTGAAAATGTATTGAAAGATGTAAAGGTTAAAGGAAGAATAGAGCTTGTTCCAGTATCTGATAAGTTTACTCTTATGATTGATTATGCTCATAATGCGATGTCCTTAGAGAGTATTTTAAAGACACTTAAAGAGTACAATCCACATAGACTTGTATGCCTGTTTGGCTGTGGTGGCAACCGCTCTAAAGAGAGAAGATTTGAGATGGGTGAAGTGTCTGGAAGATTAGCAGACCTTACGATTATAACATCTGATAATCCAAGATTTGAAGAGCCTCTTGCTATTATGGAAGATATTAAGACTGGAATTAACAGGACTACAGGTAAGCATATTGATATTGCAGACAGAAAAGAAGCTATTAAATATGCTATTGAGAATGGTGAACCTGGAGATATTATCGTGCTTGCAGGTAAGGGACACGAAGATTATCAGGAGATAAAAGGCGTTAAATATCCTATGGACGAACGTGTTCTTATATCAGAAGTTCTTGAAGAATTAAAGGAGAAAAATGTACGCTGATATAATAATAGATATTTCACACGAACAGCTTGATAAGACATTCCAATATGCTGTGCCTGATGATATGGATGGTAGTGTTGATATCGGAACATCTGTAAGAGTGCCTTTTGGAAAAGGTAACAGAATTATAACAGGATATGTAATTGGTTTAACTGATAAGCCATCATATCCTGTTGATAAGATAAAGAGCATTGACAGTGTTGTTACAGGAAAAGTAAATGTCGCTAAAAGTATGATAAAGCTTGCAGCGTGGCTGAAACGGCATTATGGCTGTACTATGAATCAGGCATTAAAGACGGTTATTCCTGTTAAGGACGAGGTCGGACATAAGCAGAAAAAGTCTGTCTGCCTTTTGGTTGATACTAAAAAGGCACAAGAACTTATAAGCATATATGAGAAAAAAGCGAAAGCTAAGTACAGGCTTATGTGTGCACTTATTGATGAACCTGTTATTGATATGGAGATAGTAAAAGACAAGCTTAATATTTCGCCAGCAACAGTAAAGGCACTTGAAGCAGACGGAATTATAAATGTCAAGGTTGAAAGTTACTATAGAAATCCTGTGTCTGATAAGCACATTTTTAATAAAAAGGTTGTGCTTAACGAGGAACAGCAAAGAGCCGTTGATACAATAGTGGAGGATTATGATAATAGAGCGTTCAATACATATCTTATACGAGGAGTAACCGGAAGCGGAAAGACAGAAGTGTATCTTGATGTTATTGAACATACTATTAATTCCGGACGGCAGGTTATAATGCTTATACCTGAGATAGCACTTACATTTCAGACTGTTCAGAGATTTTATCACAGATTTGGGGATAAAGTGTCTATTATTAATTCAAGAATGTCAAAAGGTGAGAGATATGACCAGTTCGTAAGAGCACTTAAAGGTGAAATAAGTATTATGATAGGTCCAAGATCGGCATTGTTTACACAGTTTCCTAATCTTGGACTTATTGTTATAGATGAGGAACACGAGGGTGCGTATATATCAGAGCAAGTCCCAAGATATCACGCCAAAGACCTTGCAATACATATTGCAAAGGAGGTGGGAGCTTCTGTTATACTAGGCTCTGCAACACCGTCAATTGACAGCTATTACAGGGCAGAAGCAGGCGAGTATAAGCTTATAGAGCTTAATAACAGGGCAGGAGAGGCAAGCCTGCCACAGGTATATATAGCTGATATGAGACAGGAGTTAAAGACAGGTAACAGGACAATATTTTCAAGAAAGCTGTATGAGCTTATCAGTGACAGGCTTAATAAACACGAACAGATAATGCTGTTTCTTAATAAAAGGGGAACTGCCGGATTTGTTTCGTGCAGATCGTGCGGCTATGTTATGAAATGTCCGCATTGTGATGTATCTATGACACTTCACAGGAATGGAAAGCTTGTATGTCATTATTGTGGATACGAGACTCCTAATGTATCGTTATGCCCTGAATGTGGTTCTAAGTATATTCTTGGCTTTAAGGCAGGAACAGAGGCTGTAGAGGATGCAGTTAAGAAGATGTTTCCTGCGGCAAGGGTATTAAGAATGGATATGGATACAACCAAAGGCAAAGACGGACACGAGAATATATTAAGTGCATTTGCGACAGAACAGGCAGATATACTTATAGGCACGCAGATGATAGTAAAGGGACACGATTTCCCAAAGGTTACTCTTGTCGGAGTCGTAGCGGCAGATATATCCTTGTATGCAAGTGATTATAAGGCTGTTGAGCGTACATTCCAGCTTATAACACAGGCGGCAGGAAGAGCTGGACGAGGAGAAAGAAAGGGTGAAGTTGTAATACAGACATATTCACCTGATAATTATGGCTTGTTATGTGCGGCGGAGCAGAATTATAAGAGTTTTTATGAGCAGGAAATGTCTTACAGGAAGCTGCTTTCATATCCACCTGTTAATAATATGGTAAAGATTAACATAAGCAGTATTAATGAGAAGCTGTTATCAGAGCGTGCAGGAAATATTAAAGCTTTGATACAGCAGTATATTCAGGATAACAATACTGTTAAAGATGACAAGATTATAGTACTTGGTCCATCAAATGCTTCTATATACAAGATTAAAGATATATACACGAAGCAGATATATTTAAGAAGTTCAAGCTTTAAAGCACTTGAACTAATTATGGATATGCTGGATAATAATATTAATGGAAGTTCAGATTACAAGAATATTAACATTGCATATGATGTTAATTAAACATACGCATATGTTATTTGATTATGGAGGAAGTTATGGCAATCAGAAATATAAGAACATTAGGTGATGAGATATTAAGAAAAGAAGCAAAAGAAATAACTGAGATGACACCTAGAATACAGGAACTTATTGATGATATGTTTGAAACAATGTATGAGGCTAATGGAGTTGGACTTGCAGCTCCACAGGTAGGAATAAGAAAGAGATTAGTAGTAATTGACTGTGGTGATGATCCAATAGTGCTTATTAACCCTGTAGTTCTTGAGACAAGTGGTTCACAGACAGGACAGGAGGGCTGTCTTAGTGTTCCGGGTAAGGTTGGTATCGTGACAAGACCATCTTATGCCAAGGTTAAGGCACTTAATGAAGATATGGAAGAGATTATCGTTGAGGGTGAAGAACTTCTTGCAAGATGTCTTTTACACGAGATTGATCATCTTGACGGAGTAATGTATGTTGATAAGGCAGAAGGTCCACTTATGGAAACTGAAACGGAGGAAGATTAATATTGAAGGTTGTATTTATGGGAACTCCTGACTTTGCAGTTGGGACATTAAAGGAACTTATTGATAACCAGTATGATGTAGTGGCTGTTGTGACACAGCCGGACAAGCCAAAGGGAAGAAGCAAGGAGCTTGTATTTTCACCTGTTAAGGAAGAAGCTGTTAAGAATAATATACAGGTTCTTCAGCCAGAAAGAGCAAGAGATGAAGCATTTGTTGAAGAATTAAGAAAATATAATGCAGATGTGTTTGTTGTTGTTGCATTTGGACAGCTATTGCCTAAGAGTATTATTGATATGCCACGTCTTGGATGTATTAATGTACACGCTTCACTGCTTCCTAAGTACAGGGGAGCCTCTCCAATCCAGTGGGCAGTAATAGACGGATGTGAGTATTCCGGTGTTACGACTATGAAGATGGATGAGGGGCTTGATACAGGAGATATTCTTTTGGTAGATAAGGTTAAACTTGATAAGAAAGAGACAGGCGGAAGCCTTTTTGACAGATTAAGCATAGTTGGTGCTAAGCTTCTTATTAAGACACTTGAAGGACTTGAGACTGGAAGCATTATACCAGAAAAGCAGAACGAAGCTGAAAGCTCATATGTCAAAATGCTTAAAAAGTCAATGGGAGAGCTTGATTTTACTAAGAGTGCCAGACAGATTGAGTGCCTTATAAGAGGACTTAATCCCTGGCCAAGTGCATTTACACATCTTAATGGCAAAATGTTAAAAATATGGGATGCAGATGTTGTGAATGACAGTGATGATATTATAAATAACAATAATGTTTCAAAGGAATGTGAAGCTGGAACAGTATGTTATGTAGATAAGAAGACATTTATTATAAAATGCGGAAAAGATTATCTTAAGGTTAATGAACTTCAGCTTGAGGGTAAGAAGAGAATGTCAACAGATGCCTTTCTTCTTGGAAGCCACGTTGAAGAAGGGACTGCATTAGGGTAATTAGTTATATTATAATGGAGAATAATCTGTATGGAAGTTAATTTAAGAGCGGTTGTACTCGATATTTTGGAAGAAATAGAGAGTAACAATGAATTTTCACATATAATAATCAACAATGCACTTTTAAAGTACCAGTATCTTGATAAGAGTAAAAGATCATTTATCAATAAGCTGTCTTTAGGCATTATAGAGAGCCAGATAGAATTAGATTATATTATTAACAAGTATTCAAAGACACCAGTTAAGAAGATGAAGCCTGTTATAAGAAGAATTGTAAGAATGGGTGTATATCAGATAATATATATGGATAATGTGCCTGATAGTGCAGCTTGTAATGAGGCTGTCAAGCTTGCTGTAAAGAGGGGATTTGCGGGGCTTAAGGGTTTTGTTAATGGTGTGTTAAGAAATATATCACGCAATAAAGACAATATTGAATATCCAGATTATAATAAAAGTCCATATGAATATCTGTCTGTTAAGTATTCTATGCCAATGTGGATAATTGAGCTGTGGTCAGGGCAGATGTCAATAGATACTGTTAAATCCGTGCTTGAGGGTATGAAGTGTGAGAAGAAGACATATATAAGATGTAATACATCAAAGGCTTCCAGGGAACAGATTAAAGAACTTCTTCAGCGTGAGAATGTGACAGTAAAAGAAGTAGAGAATATACCATATGCGTATGAGATATCCGATTATGATTATATCGCAGGGCTTAAAAGCTTTCAGGATGGTATGTATCAGATTCAGGATATCAGCTCAATGCTTGCAGGTGAATACACAGCACCAAAAGCGGGAGATACAATAGTTGACGTATGCGGTGCACCGGGCGGAAAGTCAATTAATGCCGCACTTAAGATGTCAGAACAGGGGGATTGCGGCAGGGTAATCGCCAGAGATTTGTCAGATTACAAGGTTGCACTTATTGATGAGAATATTAAGAGGCTTAATATCACTAATATACAGACACAGGTATATGATGCACTTGATTGTGATGAAAGTCTGATTAATAAAGCTGATATTGTTATAGCTGACCTTCCTTGTTCAGGTCTTGGGATAATAGGAAGAAAGCCGGATATAAAATATAATGCTTCGCCTGAAAAATTGCAGTCACTTGTAGATCTTCAAAGAGATATTTTAAAGGTTGTATCACGCTATGTTAAGAGTGGTGGAGTGTTAATGTATAGCACTTGTACAATTAACAGGGCAGAAAATGAGGATAATGCCGACTGGATATGTAAAGAATTAGGCTTTACGAAAGACGGAGAGTATCATCAGCTGCTTCCTGCCAATAATTCAGGAATGGACGGTTTCTTTGTCGCTCGTCTTATTAAGAATTAAACAGGGGAATGTAAATATATTTAAGAAATAACAGATAAATGGAATGGAGTATGGCTATGCCGCATAAGACTGATATAAAATCATTGAATTACAATGAACTTGTACAATATGTCGAGAGTATTAATGAAAAGAAATTCAGAGCTGCCCAGTTATATTCGTGGATGCACGAGAAACTGGCAGAAAGTTATGATGAGATGACCAATATTTCCGATAAGCTTAAGGATACTTTAAAGGAAGATACCTTGTATACAAGTCTTAAGATTGTAAAAATGCAGGAGTCAAGGATAGACGGCACTAGAAAGTACCTTTTTGAGCTTTATGACGGCAATCTTATAGAAAGTGTATTTATGAAGTATCATCACGGCAATTCGGTATGTATTTCATCACAGGTCGGCTGCAAAATGGGCTGTCGTTTCTGCGCATCAACTCTTAATGGATGTGTAAGAAATCTTTCACCATCAGAAATGCTTGACCAGATATACAGAATAAGCAGGGATACTAATGAGAGAGTAAGCAATGTTGTTATAATGGGTTCTGGTGAGCCTATGGATAATTACGATAATGTTATTAAATTCATAGAACTGCTTAACAGTGAAAGAGGACTTAATATAAGCCAGAGAAATATAACAGTATCAACCTGTGGAATTGTGCCTAAGATAAAAGAACTGGCAGATCTTAAGTTACAGATAACACTTGCAATATCGCTTCACGCACCTAATGATGAGTTAAGAAAGACTATGATGCCTATTGCTAATAAATACAGCATAGCAGAGATTATGGATGCGTGCAGGTATTATCTTGATAAGACAGGACGAAGAATATCATTTGAATATAGTCTGGTTAAGGGCGTTAATGATACTAAAGAATGTGCCAATGAGCTTATAGAGCTTGTAAAAGGGCTTAACTGTCATATTAATCTGATACCGGTTAATCCGATTAAGGAAAGAGATTATGAGCAGTCAGAGAAGAATTCTATAAAGAATTTTAAGGATATGCTTGAAAGAAAAGGAATTAATGCGACTGTCAGACGTGAGATGGGGCGCGATATAGACGGTGCCTGTGGACAGTTGAGGCAGAATCATATAGATGAGAATTCTGCCATATAGAGCCAGCTGCATAAAAAGTGGCTGAAATATGTCGCATTTTTATAGCTGGTATGATAATATATATTGATATGGGATACTATTCATTAATAGTAAAACTGATACATTAAAGAATGGATGGAGAATGAAATGAACGCATTTGCAACAACAGATGTAGGAATTGAAAGAAATGTCAATCAGGACTATGTCTATGCAAAGCTTGATGATATAGGGTGTCTGCCTAATCTGTTTATTGTGGCAGACGGTATGGGAGGACATAAAGCTGGTGACACAGCGTCAAGATATACAGTTGAAACGCTTGTTGAATTATTAAAAGAGTCAGAAGGCAAAGATCCTTTAGCAACAATAGATAATAACATTAAACTTGTCAACACACTGCTTCTTAGAAAGGCAGGCGAGTCGGAAGAATATAATGGAATGGGAACTACATTAGTGGTAGCCAGCATATTTGACAATACTTTAAGAGTAGCCAATGTGGGTGACAGCAGATTGTATGTAATCGGAGAAGATATAATCCAGATTACAAGAGACCATTCGTGGGTGGAAGAAATGGTACAGCGGGGCGAAATTGACAGAAAAGCTGCAAGAACCCATGAGAAAAAGAATGTTATCACAAGGGCAATAGGTGGCTATGACACCGTCGAAGCCGAGATGTTTTCAGTTGATCTTAAAAAGGAAGATATGATACTTATGTGTTCTGATGGATTGACTAATATGTTAGAAGACCAGGAGATATTTCATATAATAAAGAGCAGCCACGATATCAGGGAAGCCGCAGAAAGGCTTGTAAGCAGGGCCAATGATAATGGTGGCAGAGATAACATATCAGTGATTTTAATTGAACCATAGGCAGAGAGGTAATTTAATGATGTTAAGAGAAGGAATGTTTTTAGCTGACAGATATGAGATAATTGAACAGATTGGTACAGGCGGAATGGCAGATGTATACAAAGCCAAATGCCACAAGCTTAACAGATATGTTGCAATTAAAGTTATGAAGTCAGAATTTAGCCAGGATAAGACATTTGTAAGCAAATTCTGGGCTGAGGCCCAGTCAGCTGCCGGACTTACTAATCCTAATGTTGTAAATGTGTATGATGTCGGTGTTGAGAATGGCATATATTACATAGTTATGGAACTTGTTGAGGGAGTTACCCTTAAGAAGTATATTGAAAAGAGAGGCAAACTTCCATATAAAGAGGCTGTAAGCATTGCTATACAGGTAGCTAATGGTATGGATGCAGCTCATAAACATAATATTGTCCATAGGGATATTAAGCCACAGAATATAATTATATCTAAAGAGGGCAAGGTTAAGGTTACTGATTTCGGTATTGCCAAGGTAGCTTCAACAGCAACAATTAATACATCAGCTTCTATGGGGTCTGTACATTATATATCACCAGAACAGGCAAGAGGCGGCTATTCGGATGAGAGAAGTGATATATATTCACTTGGTATTACATTATTTGAAATGCTCACTGGAACAGTTCCATTTGACGGAGATACAGCAGTATCAGTAGCTGTACAGCATATTCAGGATACAATACCAGCACCATCTCAGCTTGTTGAGGGAATACCAGTAAGTGTTGATAAGATAGTTCTTAAATGTACACAGAAGAAGACAGACAGGCGTTATCAGTCTGCCTATGACCTTATAGTAGATTTAAAGAAGTCACTTGTTATGCCGGAGGACGATTTTGTAAAGCTTGCTCCTATGTATGACACATCAGTTAATGATAACTATGCACAGACTGATTCAGATGATGAGGATATAGATGAGCAGGAAGAAGATGACGGCTTATTAGGTGAGGATACATTTGCAGATATTGATGATAATATAGATGAGGAAGAAGATGATAACGATATTGATGATGAGAGTAATGATAAGTTAGAGCTTATTATGAAATGTATCGGTATAGGAATTGCAGTTATAATTCTTATTATCACAATATTTGTTGTTGTAAAGCTTATAGGAAGCGGCAAGAGTTCATCTAACAATAACAGTCAGGCTTCTAATCAGGTTACAACTGCTGTGTCTGGCAATTCAAAGGCATCAGATATGGTTACAGTACCATATGTAGTTGGAATGACTAAGGACGATGCAATAAGTGCACTTAATAAAGTTGGTCTTGGCTATAAAGCCGTGACACAGAGTTCAGATACAGTTGCAGAGAACAGTGTAATAAACCAGGGCAATGTAGGTGGTTCTAAGGTTGAGAAGAACTCACAGATTGTTCTTACAATAAGCAGTGGCAGGGAAACTAAGAATGTCACAGTTCCTAATGTAAAGGGTAAGACAGAAGAAGAAGCAAAAGAGCTTATTGAAAATGTTAATCTTGTCGTCTCTGTTGATTATGTATACAGCAGTACAGTAGAAGCCGGAAAGGTTGTTAAATACAGCCCATCTGGAACAGTAACAGAAGGTACAACAGTTACAATAGAAGTAAGCCGTGGAAAGCAGGTAACTAAAGCCACAGTTCCTAATGTAATAGGAATGACAGAAAGCCTTGCCAATCAGTCTATCGAGGCAGCCGGGCTTAAGGTATCAGTAAAATATGAGACTTCATCTAAGGCATCATATGGTACTGTTACTTCACAGACACCTTACTCTGGTGGTGACACTGTAGAGTCTGGAACAACTATAACTATATATGTAAGCCACTATACAAGCTCAACAACTTCTACTACAGCATCAGGTTCAGGCAGCAGTAACAGCAATAACAACAGTAACGGCAATAGCAATAGTAACGGCAATAATAGTGGTTCTAACACATCGGGCAATAGCAGTGGAAGCAATACATCAAGTGGCAATGGCAGTTCTAATACAGGAACGGGCAATACAAGCAATTAGAGTATAGGAAGTCTTATGCAGGGAAAGATAATAAAGGGAATTGCAGGATTTTATTATGTCCATATAGAATTCTGTGGTATATATGAATGTAAGGCAAAAGGAATATTCAGGAATAAAAAGATAAAGCCGCTTGTCGGGGATAATGTTATTATAGATATAATAGATAACGATAAGATGACAGGTAATATCATACAGATACTTCCAAGAAAGAATGAGCTTATAAGACCAGCTTCTGCGAATATAGATCAGGCTATGGTAATATTTGCTGTAAAATCACCAGAACCTAATTATAATCTTTTGGACAGATTTATAATGATGATGGATTATCAGAATGTGCCTACAGTTGTAGTGTTTAACAAAATAGATCTGGTAGAAGATGACACATTAGAAGAGCTTTCTGACATATATGAAAAATGTGGCTGTAAAGTCATATTTATAAGTACTTATGATAATAAAGGAATAGACATAGTTCTTAAGACACTTGAGAAAAAGACGACAATATTAGCTGGACCATCAGGTGTTGGCAAGTCGTCACTTACCAATCTTATACTTCCGCAGGAAGTGAGTGCAACTGGTGATGTGAGCAGGATTGGAAGAGGAAGGCATACAACAAGACATTCGGAGATATTTAATGTGAGCGATGCTACATATATATGCGACACGCCGGGCTTTACATCTCTTAATATTCCAGAACTTGAAAAGGAACAGATAAGATTTTATTTTGAGGAATTCAGTGAATATGAAGGGCAGTGCAGATTTAATGGCTGTGTTCATATTAATGAGCCTGACTGCAGGGTTAAGGAAGCGGTTGAGGCAGGATTAATAAGCAGAAGACGTTATACAAGTTATGTAGAGATATATGACGAGGTAAAGAACAAGAAGAAATATTAATTATAGATTAGTGATAATTGATTATCTATATGCCAGGGCTGGCTGTATAGGTTAAATAATATTAATTACACAGAAATGAGGAATATAATGACTATATTATCACCTTCAATATTATCAGCAGATTTTAAAAATCTTGAGAAAGATATTAAAGCAATTGATGAAGCAGGAGCAGAGTATATACATATTGATGTCATGGACGGCAGGTTTGTTCCAAGCATTTCCTATGGTATGCCTGTTATCAAATCAATAAGAAGCTGTACAAGCAGAGTATTTGATGTTCATCTTATGATCGAAGAACCAATCCGTTATATAGAAGAATTTGTAAAATGTGGTGCGGATATAATAACTGTCCACGTTGAGGCGTGCGAAGATGTTGTTGCCACAATTGAAAAGATACGGGAATGTGGTGTCAAAGCAGCTATTACACTTAATCCAGAGACACCAGTAAAGGCTATTGAGCCTTATCTTTCATTGGTGGATATGGTGCTTGTTATGAGCGTTCATCCTGGCTTTGGCGGACAGAAGTTCATACCGGAGTCATTAGAAAAGGTTAAGCAGATTAAAGCAAAGCTTATAGAAAAAGGTCTTGATAACGTAGATATTGAGATAGATGGTGGAATTAATATAGAAAATCTCGTATCAGTGCTTGAAGCTGGAGCTAATGTAATAGTTGCAGGTTCGGCTGTGTTTAAGAATGATGCAGGAGCTAATGTTAAGAGATTTAAGGAGATAATGAGCACAT
>ERZ780177.2328-NODE-2328-length-15952-cov-6.590677_pt1 | contig 15952 bp, 17 predicted proteins | sample MGYA00510973_ERZ780177 | MGnify/ENA primary metagenome ERZ780177 (study PRJEB29588, sample SAMEA2144396) | human gut metagenome | biome: human gut; feature: human-associated habitat; material: faeces | place: Denmark | collected 2008/2010 ...
TAACGCCAACGGAGAAAGCTACAACGCAATGTGGATTCCGATTTTTCTGGTATGCGCAGCATTCTTCCTCGCATGGGCGATTGGTCAGGCCCTTATTGATGACTATGACATGATAGGTGTTCCAGATGAAGTATTATAAAAATCTGTCCATCGATGAAAGTAATTTCTCCGTTCAAAGGCAAGGCTGCCGCATTCACCTGACAACCACAGAATATCAACTATTCATTACGCTGCTCGACCACTCCGGGTACATCTGCTCCCGAAACTTTCTGCTGGCATCTGCATGGAATATCACAGTGCCGATTCAAACGCGGACGGTCGATGTGCATATCGCAAAGTTGCGGAAGAAACTGGATTTAGGCCCGGATGATTTGAAAACCGTAATGGGACGGGGGTATGCGCTTTCTACGCAAGAAAGCTATAGAGAAAAACATTCTTTATGAGAGTCGTTTTATTCTGATTGCAGGTACGGGTGATAAAGATGGATAAATTATATTGGGGTGCTGTTGCAATTTTTGCAATAGGCTGGTATATTGAACAACGTATGTATGTCGATGGCTACACACGGCGCAAACGCGATCTATATAAGCCAATTGATTATTTAGGTCTATTCAGCATCGGCGAATTTGTCGGTTACCTTATACGGTGCCTTATCGCCCCTGCATTTGTATGGTTTCCCGACATTCTTATTGGGTTGCCCGACAATCTTATTCAAGCTATTGCAGCCGTGTGGTTGGTTGTGATGTCCATTTTTGTCCCCACCGCAATTGAGCGTATGATTGATGGGTTCTAATTTGACTTATTGCAATGCTTCAACAAAAATTCAAAATGCATACACCCACCGAACAAAAGACCGGTGGGTGTATGCATTTTATGGCATTATAGAGTATATACTTCCTTTACGGTAACTTCTTTGTCGATTGTCGTTCTATCAATATCGGCAGCGTGGTCTGCGATTGTACAAGATACTGCGGTGTCCGGATTCGCCGCAAAACAACTTTCGCAGCCTGCTCGCCCATATCATACATATCTAGGTTCACAACACTCAGTTGCGGTTCCATAATTTTAGAAAATGGAAAATCATCAAATGTGATAACAGCCATATCTTCCGGGATGCGTATTCCGGAAGCTTTCAGTTCATTTACACAGCCAAACGCAATATACTGGTTTGCGCAGATCACAGCGTTGGGCCGTGTCTGCAGTTCCAGCAGGGCGCGTGCGGCTGCTGCACCGCCCTCACTGGTGGGCGGCCCTTCCCGTAAATATCCTGCTGGGATTTTCTCGTTCAGAGTTGCAAGCGCGCCGCTCAAACGGTGCGCAGAAATTGTATCTTCTTTGGGGCCGCCGATGAATGCGATCCTGTCGTACCCGTTGCGCCACAAATGCGTAACTGCGATTTGCCCAGCCACCGAGTTATTGGTATCGATCCAACAAAGCTGGTTGGAGAAATCCGGCGCACCCACAACAATGTAGGGCAGTTCCGTATGCGCCAGACAAAGAGCCACATCCTTTGACACGACTGATGCGTGCAGAATTACACCATCCACATAGGAGCCCTGCAGCAGTTCATCAAAATGCTGCCAAAGGTCAAGCGCCGTGCTGTGCTGCACAATGAGACCATACCCTTTTTCGGAAAGCGCGTTCTCTACCCCGGCCATGATTTCAAACAGATGCGGGTTATCAAATCCTACGCCATGCTGCATTTCTGCCAGAAAGAGAATCGTTTTGGTCGCGCCGGTGGCAAAACTTTGTGCGCGGCGATTCGGCTGATATCCCAGCTCCTTGATGACCGCATTTACCCGGTCACAGGTTTCCTGCGATATAGAATATGACTTATGCAGCACTTTGCTTACGGTTGCCTTGGACACGCCCGCAGCTTCGGCCACTTCCTGAATCGTCACGCTCACGTTTTACACCTCCTGTGTGAATACGGCAAACCCCATAGGGGCAAGGCTGTTGTTCTTTTCCTCGTATCCCTGCTGCCACAGAATCTTTCCGTTTATCGGAGGAATCTCTGCGGCGGCAGATTGGTTGTTGAGGAACACGGTGATCTTTTCTTTTCCATCGGTGCGCTCATACCCATACAGCCCGTTTTTCTTTTCGGCCTTAACGGTATGGTAGCTGCCTCGGCAAAGGGCCGGGTGTTCCGTTCGCAGATGCATCGCCTTTTTATAAAAATCTGCCAAGGCTGGCGGCTCCTGCGACCATGTCATTTCATGACGGTACTCTGCTTCCTGCAAACCGTAAATGCCGCGCTCATCGCCATAAAAGACAGACGGAATTCCTGTAAAAGTCATCTGGAAAAGCACAGCGAGCTGCATCCTTGCCGGGTCTTTTTCGCACAGCGAATAGAAGCGGCTCACATCATGGCTGTCCAGCAGATTGAGTTGCGCGTACAGTACCGGGAGTTTATAACGCATCCGCATATTGGTCACGCGGGCATCAAATTCTGCTGCATCAATACTCTGTTCGGCAAAGAAACGGCGGCAATGCTTGCGGAAGTCATAGTTCATGGTGGAGTCGAAAATATCACCGTTCAGCCAATGCTGGGCAGTTTCCCATACCTCACCGATCAGGATACACTCCGGCTTTTCTTCCTTCACTGCCTGCCGAAATGCCCGCCAGAATCCATCGTTGATCTCGCTGGCGACATCCAGACGCCAACCGTCAATATCAAATTTCCGCACCCAATAGCGGCCCACCTCGCAGAAATACTCTTGTACTTCCGGGTTGCAGGTGTTAGTTTTCGGCATCATGCGCTCATAGCCGAAGCATTCATAGGTCGGATAGGTTTCGGGGTCTTCCGGCCTCTCTACAGGGAATTGCAGATGGTAAAACCAGTTTTTATATTTTGAGTTTTCGCCATTGCGCACCACGTCATCAAAAGCGAAAAAATTCCACCCCACATGGTTGAACACGCCATCAATAATCACACGCATTCCCCGTGCATGGCAGTCGTTGACCAACTGTCGGAAATCTTCATCCGTACCGAAACAGGGATCGATGTGATGATAATCCAGCAAATCGTACTTGTGGTACTCCCCTGCTGCAAAAATCGGATTCATATAAATGCAGGTAGCACCCAGTTCTTGAATGTAATCCAGATTCTCGATCACACCGCGCAGCGTTCCGCCGAGTTTTCCGCGCGTGACTTGGCCGTTCCACTCTTTTTCGGATGATTTGCCAGAGATAAAGCGGCGGCCCGTGGCAAAGCTATCTGGGAAGATATTATAAACCACTGCATCCTGCGTCCATGCAGGCGGTGCTGCAATGTCTGCCGGATGGTTAAAAGGCAGCTGGTAGTATTCCGATCTGTCGTCCACGCGGTGATCTGTAAAGAAATCGCCGTAATACAGCAGCTTCTGCGTTCCGTCGTCAAGTTCAAAATAGTAACAGATCCGCTTATAGGGGCTTTCCAAGATGACTTGGAAGTAATCAAACCATTCGTCCTGCGCTTCCACCTGCATCTCTACAGACGAGAAAATAACCGGCGTCAGGCGGCAGGCTCGATCTGCATAAAACAGCGTGCAGTGCTTTAGATCATCGCGCCCGGCGCGTAGCCGGAACACGACATGGTTTGGGTCAATCCCGTGTGCCTGCTGTGACATCGGGATGTGTTGGATGGCTTCAAAATTCATTGTGTCATCTCCCTGTTTGGGGCAATCAACCTTTGACACCACCGGCAGTCAGGCCGGAGGTCATATGACGCTGTACGGCAAAGAACACAATCAGAATCGGCAGGCTGACTACCAGCGAGGCTGCTGCAAAAATGGGCCAGCTTCCGCTCATTTCTGTTGCCTGCAAAGAGTACAATCCGGCTGCCAGTGTATAATTCTCGGCACCTGTCATAAAGGTCGTTGCAAAGAGATATTCATTCCAGACATAAATCAAGATCATAACCGCCGTAACCAAAATACTGGGGCGCGCCAGCGGAAGAACAATGCGCGTGACAAGCTGAATGCCGCTTGCACCGTCAATTTCCGCCGCTTCCTCGATTTCGCGCGGTATCGTATCAAAGTATCCTTTCATGTTCAACAGACCAAACTCAGCCATCGTTCCGGTATAAATCAGAATCAAGCCAACTTTGCTATTGATCAGTCCCAGCGGGCGCAGCAGTGTATAAATCGCAAACATGGAAAGGACGGAGGGAAAAGAGTACAGCAGAATCAGCTGCTTCAGAATCGGCTTGCGCCCCTTAAAGCGCATACGAGAAAACACATAAGCAGCCGGAATTGCTGCTGCCAGCGAAATAGCAACGGTGACTACCGCCAGCGTCATACTATTTTTGAACCACAGCATGACAGGTTCTTCGGTAAAGACCGCAACATAATTCCGCAGCGTGAAGTTTTTCGGGATAAAGCGGAAGTCCGAGCTCACAAGGCTGTTGTCGGCATTCAAAGAAACCGACAGTGCATACAAAATCGGGATCAGCGTGACGAAACAAATCACGATGAACAAAATATGCAGACAAATCTGCTTGGCCGCCTGCTTGAGCATACGCTTTTGATGCCGCGTCATCTGTTACCCCTCCTTTGCTTTCCGGCTGGTCACCATCGAGAACAGAATCAAAATAGCAAAAATCAAAATGGAGACCGCAGAGCTGTATCCGTAATTGTTTGTGATAAAGGCGTTCTCGTAGGCATAGGTCAGGATCGTGTGGATATTGGCACCGGTTTTCGCACCCGCCTGCTGTGTCAGCAGGTATACCACGTCGAATTGCTTAAATGTCGTAAACACGGTAATCAGCACCGAGGGAGCAATAATCTGGCGGATTGCGGGAATCGTAATAAAGTACGCCCGCTGGAACCAGTTTGCGCCATCGAGAATCGCACTCTCGTAGCAGCTATGATCCACCGCCTGCAAAGCACCATCCATAATCATAATCATAAACGGCAGCGCCAGCCAAAGGTTGACAACCGTGCAGCAGAGAAATGCCGAGACATCGTTTGCCAGCCAGCGCACTGTCGCCAGCCCCAGCTTCTGCATCCACTGATTCAGCAAGCCGAACTGCGAATTGAAGATGCCGGTTTTCCAGAGCAGGATCGACACATAGCCCGGCATGGCCCAAGGGATCATAAGCAATGTCTTGTAGACTCGCCTACCCTTAAAATCCTGTATGTTCAAAAGACTGGCCAGCACAAAGGCAATCACAAGCTGCAGCACCATATTCAGCACAGTCCACAGGATGGTCCGAAGGAGTGCCGCCAAAAAGCCGGAATCAAAAACAAACAGCGCGTCTTTATAATTCTTCAGCCCTACAAACGAGAAGTTGAACCAATGGTAAACATTCATGTTTGTAAAGGAGATGTACGCCGTGTACAGAATTGGGAATACAACGATCAGCAAAATCAAAAGCAACGAGGGGGCGCTGCACAAATAGGCCCAAAACGTTTCTTTTTTACTATTCTTCATAGTGCGGCCTTTCCGCATTACTGCATCTGTTTGATAAGGCTCTCTGCCTGCTGCTGGGCGGCCTGTGCGCTGCTTCGGACGTCTTTTCCACTCATGTTTACATCCACAAGCAGATTTTCCGTAACCGTCCACATAACGTCCATTTCGGGAACGTTCGGCATGGGAACCGCATCCTGCGCCGTATCGTACATAGCCATAACCATGTCGTCACCGCTGATAACCGGGTCATCATAACAACTCTGCTTTGCAGGGGCGCAGCCACTTGCTTTCGCCATCGCAATGCCAACGGAATCATTTGTCAGAACCTGCAAGACCTTTGCAATGGCATCGTGCTTGCGCTCAGCTGCAACTTTCAAGACATGGATACCCTGCACACCGGAATACGGTGCAATTTTGTTGCCGGTCTCATCTACAGTAGGCATCGGTGCAATGCCAAGGTCAATACCGCTCTCGCGCGCCGTAGGAACCAGCCAGGGACCACCGATGGTGGAGTGCGCTTTGCCTTCGCGGAACAGCGTATTCACGGTAGAATACTCACCCTCGGTGGGCATAAGCTCCACGAATTTCTTGTGGTATTCCAGTGCCTTGATGGTGTTCTCATCATCGAGGCCGGGTTCACCATTTTCGTTCAGAATGTACCCGCCAAACGCATGGAGCCAGCCCGCAGCATAGTACGCCGTGCTGTGCTGTTCCACGAAGCCGTAATGTCCGCCTTTCGTGTTTTCCTGCATATATTTGTACAGTTCTTCTGTGGTCGAAGGCACTTCATCATCACTCATATAACGTCTGTTGTACATATAGAGCAGCGTCTCAAAGTAGATCGGAAGCTGATACACTTCCCCTTTGTAGGTAGCAGCCTCAATCGTCATCGGAATGTACTGATCCAAGGTGCTCTTGTCAACGAAATCCGTTATCGGTGCGAGAATGCCCATTTCAGCGTAAACGCCAATTTTATCGTGGGCAAAGAAATACATATCAGGGGCAGAATTCGGATCGTTGCCGACCATCTTCAGCGAATCGGTCAGACCGTCTTTCTTTTCCAGTTTTACCACGATATCCGGGGCAAGCGTATCCAACTCTGTCTGCAACGCCTGCGCGACTTCATCTTCTTTGTCGTGCCAAATCGTGATGGTAACCGGGCCATCTGTCTGCGCAGTATTATCCGTGCCGCCCGACGAGCAGCCGGTCATCAGCAACGATACCGCTACACATACACTTAAAAATCCTGCTATCAGGCGCTTCATGGAATACCTGCCTTTCTGATTGTGTCAAATAAGGAGTACGGGCTGTTCAGCCCGTACTCTATGGTTTTCTAAGGAAGATTACTTTTTCTTTTTGGAGACGACCACGCCGCCTGCCACAACGGCAATCACCACAACAACGACAATTGCAATCGGCATCGCGTTGGACTTGGTTTCTGCGGGTTCCGCTGCAACCGTAGGCTCGCTCTCTGCAGCAGGAGCCTCTGCTGTTTCTACAGTCTCAGCCGGGGCTTCATAGGTGACTTCTGCATTTTCCGCATCGCTCACCACGATCCACAGATCCTTGCCTGTTTCCACACTGAGGTCACTGGTCTGAACACTGCCATCGCTGCCATTCACGATAATGCTGTTGACCCAGCCTGGAACAGAAAGCGTCAGCCAGCCGTCCTCCCCTTCCTGCAGGGCTTCGCCGGGCCAGGAAGAGAATGCGTTCGTGCCGTCCGGTGCGGACCATGCCCACAGATGCGGCTCGCTCCAGTCTGCGGGAGCTTTTACATGAACGGTAATATCTTCTGCAACGGGAGCATTCGGATCATTGTAAGTAAAATCGGAAGTTCCGTCCTCAGAAACCGTGACCCACACCTCAGCTGCATCGATGGAGATATCCTCCGTCTGCACATCGCCGCTGTTGCCGTTGATGATGATACTGTTCACCCAAATAGGGGCGCTGGCGGTGTACCAGCCATCTTCGCCTTTGCTCATGGTCTTGCCTGGCCATGCTTCAAAAGCATTCTTGCCATCCGGTGCAGACCATGCCCACAGGCAGACATCCTGCCAATCCTCGGGAACCTGCGCATGAATCTTGAATTTTTCCACATACTCAGGCAGATCGCCGGTGGTCTGTGCATCGTAGCTGATTTCTACATTTTCTGCATCATTCACCGTGACCCAAGCATTTTTGCTTTCCAGCTTGTAGTCACTGGTCTGAACCGCTGCGTCATTCGCATTGATAATAATGTTGTTGGTGGTTTCGGGAATCCAGCAGTAATACCAACCATCATTGTTGCTGTCTGCTTCCATCTCGCCGCCGGGCCATGCATCAAAAGCGTTTGTGCCATCGTCTGCCCATGCCCACAGGTGCGGGTCTGACCAGTCAGACGGGAGTTTTGCGTAGACGATCATTTTTCCATCGGATGCTTCCTCTGCAAACGCAGCAACAGGCATAAGCAGACACAGCATCAATGCCGCCAGCACAACTGCAAACAAGTGTTTTACTCTGCTCATATTTGTTTCCTTCTTTCCAAACGGTGAAGAGTTTTTGAGATTTTCTGATGCGCATCCTTGACATCTACAGAGTAACACTCCCAGCAACCCACGTCAACAAAGAAATAGGGAAACGGTTTCCTTTCAATTTGTGCATATTCCATCATGTATTCACTATTTGAATGTGCAGTTTGCTAGTAATTTTGGCGTTTTTTCTTTCTGTGTAACTATTTTGTAATTTTTTCAGTGCTTTGTTTTCCTTTTGTTTCCTTATTAAGAGAAGAAGTTTTGGGTATTTACGAAAATAGGTAGTTTGTATAAAACATCTAAATTCGCAAGTATCACAGGCAGAGGGACATTTTGTTCGTCAAGATAGTAGTTACACTTGCAGGTTTCCCCAGCGTGCAACACTGCTGAGCTGCTACCTAGCTAAGGGGAACACTACCTCTTACATTTTGTAAGGGTGACTTACCGTGAGGCCTAATTTGGATGACCACCTATTTTCGAATAGAAAATTGCCTGATTTTGCAAATATCCGAAGTTTTTTGCTTTTTCTTTGCAAATTGTGCGTCAAAATCGTTGATTTCTCTCTGTTTAGTAATTGAAAGAATTCTTTCGACAAACAAAAACAGGGAGTATTTTTATGCCATTCAAAAGACAGAAATCCAACGTATCCCCACATTACCACGACACACGGACACTTTTGAGGAAATACAGGGATGTCATGTGGAATTTGGAAGTGTCCGATCTCGATTTGCAGGAGGAGTTTAAGGCTGAGTACGGGCTGTCCACGGATGCACTGTTTGTGGACAGCGAGGTCAATAAGGGCGGCAACCGACTGGAAAACTATGCCCGCGCCCTGGAGCGCAGCAAAAAGATGATGCAGATCATCGACACCGCGATTGACCTGATGCGCCGCAAACACAAGAAAGGCGAATTCTATTACTGGATTTTATACTACGCCTATCTATCCCCCCAGCAGTGCGAGAATGCGGGTGCAATTTTGCAGGCACTCGAATCTAAGGGCATCTCCATTTCTCTGCGCACCTACTATGTCCACCGGGATGAAGCTATCGAGGTCCTCAGCTCGATTTTGTGGGGCTATACCTCTCAGGATTGCGAGAAAATCACCAATCTGCTGACCCCTGATTGACCCTGCACAACATCCGCACAAAATCAGCAGAGCGAAAGCCTTTTTTCCTGCACAGCCAATTTGTTATCATGGTAGTAGCCTACTTTTGGCGATTCTTAAAGTGTTTTTGCACATAGGAGGTTTCAATGACTAAGAAAAACACACGTTCCGACTCCCATAAGCACATAAAAGCAACCCTCTGCGCCGCCATGTGCAGCGTACTGACCGCAATGCCAGCTTTCGCAACTGGCGAGGATAATTCCGCCGCCGCAACCGGCACTACCGTCTGGACGAAAGCCAGTGAGATCATGCAGGATGTCTACTCGCAAATCATCTCTATCTCCACCGTCACAGCCGTAGTCTGTGCCGCCGTTGCCCTGCTGCTGATGAACTTTTCCAAGAACGGCAAGACCGTGGATGATTCCCGCGCATGGCTTAAGCGCATTGCCATCACCTGGGCGATTCTGAATGGTCTCGGCTTCATCATGGCCTACGTCACGCCGTTCTTCCAGGGCGGCACTTGGAATCCGTAACCACTCCCCTGCTCACAAAAGGAGGTGACGGCCTTTGGGCATTTTAGATGGCATTGTGGATTGGCTGGCAACGCAGGTAATGAATCTGCTGGATCTGGCATCCACATCGGTACTCGGTGCGCTGGGCTGCAATATGGCCACATTCAAGCGGTACTTTCCTGCTGCTTCTGCCATGTATGAGATTTTCATTTGGACAGCCATCGGGTTGGTGCTGCTGAACCTTGTGTGGCAGCTTTACCGCTGCTATGGTGCAGGGTTTGACATTGACACCGAGAATCCCATCAATCTGGTGGTGCGTTCTGTGATTTTTCTGCTGCTGATTTGGTACTGTGATGACATCGTCAACCTTGCCTTGCGGATTGGCGGCACACCCTACAACTGGATTCTGGACAGCACCCTGCCCGGTGTGCAGTTCGGAGACTTCAATTCTGTGCTGCTCGTCATTATTGGCGTGATTGCCAACGGTTCTGTGGCCTTGATTGCGCTGATCCTTGTTGTGATTCTTGCGTGGAACTACTTAAAGCTGCTTTTGGAAGCTGCCGAGCGCTATGTTGTACTGGGAATTCTGGTTTTTACTGCACCAATGGCTTTTGCCATGGGCGCGGCTCGCGGCACAAACAATATTTTCAAAAGCTGGTGCCGAATGTTCAGTGGGCAGCTTCTGCTGCTGATTATGAACGCATGGTGCTTGAAACTGTTCGTCAATATGGTCGGTGAATTTCTCGCTAATCCGCTGTCCTTATAGGAGATTTTTGCATGAAAAAAACTCTGTTTACCCTATTCACCGTTATCAACCTTGTACTTCTGTACTGCCCAGCCGCTTTTGCTTTGACCGAGGATGAAGCTGCTGCGGCCGTGGACGCACAGGGCAAGGATGCCGTATCCGGCAATCTGTTCCTGTGGCTGCTGTGCGCTATCGCTTTTTTGAAAGTTAGCACCAAACTGGACGGCATCCTGCACTCATTGGGCATCGGCGTTTCGCGTTCGCCTGGCTCAATGCTGTCCGAGGCATTGCTGGCTTTCCGTGGTTTTGAAATCGGCAAAGCCTTTATGGGGCTGGGCGCTGCAAAAGCCGCCGCCACAACTGCTGCCACAAAAAACACACCCGGCAATACCTATGCAGGCGGGCTTTCCGGCATGGTGAGCCGCCATGTGCAGCAAAGCACGGCAAGTTCCATCAGCGGGCAGTCCGGCGGCATCAGCGCATCCTTGGGCGGGGCCATGTACCACAACAGTCTTGGCAAAGATGGCGGTTTTGCCAGCAAGGTCATCGGCTCCATCGCCACCGGGCAAACCAGCGGCTGCATTACAGGTGACAGCGCCGTGGAAGCGCTCAATGGCTATTTTGCCGGCACCAGCGATGTGGAGGCGATGCCCGTTCCTGCCACTGGTGAGAATATTCCCACTACAATGGCGGCAGCCGAAAGTGACACCGTAATGGACTCTCCTATTCCCGCTACGCCGCTGGCGCTGGAGGGCGATAGCACGATTGATGTTTCCCCGACAAGGGACAGTGAAATTACCATGTGCGCCGGTGGTAGTCCTGCCGTTACGGAGCGGTCCACCATTCCCACTTCGTCCTCTATCCAACAGGCCGCCATGAATCGCGTGCTGCTGGGGCAGATGGGCAACAGCGTCACCGATGTCGAAATCGGCGGCGGCAAGATTCAAGGGCGCGAAATTATTCCCGGTCGTGGGCAGATTCAGTTTGCCATGTACAATGCCCGCCGGTACGAAAAGCCGGAGGGTCATTTTACCGAGCAAACCTCCCGCGACGGCGAAAAGTGGTACAAAGTCTACGCTACGACTCGCGTAGAAAAAACACCCACCGTTCAGGACGAACGCGGGCGTATGCAGTATGATGAGCGCAAAGTTGCCGCCATGCCAAAAGCCCCGGCGCGGAGACACTAAATGATTGAAAATGATACTCAAAATTCACGGCAGGCAGCCTCAGCAACACTTCGTAACGCGCCCAAACTTGCCAAAATCGCACAGGCCGGAGTGCAGGGCGGCCCCGCCGGGGCTGCTACTGAAGCTGCGGTGCAGTACCGCAAGGAAGTACTGGTCGTTGTCATTGCGGTCTTTCTGCTGCCGGTTCTGGTGCTGCTCATGCTGCCCGGCGCGATTTTCGGTACACTTACACAGCCCAGCACGGCAATCAACAACGATTTAGAAGTTGCTGTCAACGTGATACAGCTTCGCAATTCTATATCGAATATTTTGCAGGAAGCCTACGAGGATATCCTTGCCGAAATAGAATCCGCGCGTGCAAACCTTACCTACAGCGATGTGGTCGATTCCGTGGGCGGTCATGTCTCCTACAATGCCTTTCAGCTCATTTCCATGTATTGCGCCTATCAAGGAGAGGACGACTATACCAAAATCAGCCTAACTGACCTTTCTGAACAGGTGCAAGCGCACCAGACAGAATATTATGCCTACACCACTTCCGAGGAAGTCCGCACTGAGCCTGTGCAGAAAGAGGTGCGTGGACAGACTATAACTGTACAAGAGGATCACACCTACACCGTTTTCACGCTTTCCTATGTGGGCGATGACTACTTTGCCGACACGGTCTGGCAGCTTGATGACAAGCAGAAAAACTATGCCGATGCCTATGCGCATAACCTGACCGTCTATCTCCATGAAATCGAAGAACGCGAGGGCATTACGATTCTGGGGCAGATCAACGATGCACTTATTGATGATACCTCCCCTGCCCCCAGCGGCGGATTTGGCAATCCGTTCAATGACCCCAACTGGGAACAGCACATTACTTCTTTCTTCGGCAAACGCGAGGATGTCGGCATTCCCGGCAAGGATACCACCAACCACAACGGTTTAGACATTGCCTATCCCTACGGCACACCGATTCTGGCAGTGGAGGCCGGCACGGTCATTAAAACAGGGTACCATGTCAGTTATGGCAATTATCTGGTTATCAACCACGGCGGCGGATATTGCACCCTTTACGCCCATTGCAGCCAGCTTTTGGCGCAGGTTGGCGATACTGTAAACAAGTACGACACCATTGCCAAGGTTGGTGCTACCGGCGATGTAACCGGGAATCATCTGCACATTTGTGTTATTGTCAATGGGAATTATATGAATCCCCGCAATTACCTTAATTAACTAATTCAAAGCTTTCTATTTTATAGGTTCCAGAACTTTCAATTTTACATTTTCCATCGTGAAAATACCCGAATTTTCAATAATGATAATCCTGTTTTTCACATTTTCATTCTCTATTCCAGCTTTTTTCAAGAATAGCTCCTGCCATTTTCTTTTCCGAAGAATTTCTTGCATCGCAATCGTCCGGCTTGGAGTCTTTTCAAGCACAAACAGCACCAGTCTATGATTTTGATCTCGTTGAAGCCACTGACCAATATACTCCCACCATATCTTATCAGTCTCACCTAAAGAAAGGCCAAACACGCAAACGTATCGACTTTCGTCTATAAAATGTTTTACTTTATCGGTCCGGCTCTCACCCAATAGTTCATTAACTTTTGGCTTCACAATGGTTTCATGCAATGTCAAATCATCTTTTAGTTGTTCATTGCAAATCTGTGATTCATCGTTTAAGCCCAATACCAACGCATCAGATAATGTGCCATGAACATGCAGCACTGGCTCCAGGTCATCAAGAATGGTACGCCCATTAACAGTTCTCTTATCAAATGTTCCTGATTTCTTGATTTTCTCGACTATTTGATCCAAAACGTCAGTGTAATTAAACGTAACAAAGGTATATTGAAAGGAATTTGTGGTAGATCTTCGCAAATTTGCAATATCAGCCTTATCCACTGGGCGCATTCCATCAAAAAAGCATACAACCTTGTCATGGAACTCCCCACCAATTTCGTTACCAATAACAATTCTCTCATTTTCGCTTTGAAGATAGTCCCGCAATTCTTCTTCAAGCTCGGCTAAATCGTTTAAAAAAGTTTCCCTATTTTCTCCTGATACTTTTTCGATATACTTACCGATGCTTAATTCCAAATCCGCCCAATTTTCCGGATTGTCTGCTATTTCACATGCTATTGTGTTTTGAGGATGCTTTTCGATAAAGTACTTATAAAAATCACTGTATTGGGTATGTAAGCCGCAATTTAAATCAAACCCATTTCCAACCAAAAAGGTTATTCTCATTTTTAGTCTCCAACCATTTCATATTTTCAATACTTAGAGGAAGATCCTTGCCATTATGGCATCAGGATCTTCCTCTTTCACTATCCAAATAAAACCGTCAAATAATCCGTCCTGCCATCCAGTACCCGAAGAATCTCTATCGCGCTGTTTTCCTCGTCCACACGGTAGAAAATCAGCTGCTTTGAAACCACAAAATAGCGTACATCCGTTGTGATTTCAAACTTTTCTGCCAGTGCTGCGCCCATATAAGGATTATCCGCCAACAAGGATATTGCTTTCAGCAGTGCCGTCACCAGCTTTTTGGCGGCTTTGGGATTTTTCAGCCGTCCGGCGATGTAGTCGCGGGTTGCTTCCATATCCTTAACGGCGGTTTTTTTATAGATTACCCTCATTTCTCTACTCCGAACATCTTGTATACTTCATCCTCGGAGTAAGAAACAGGGTCGTCCTGCGCTTCCTGCAACTGTTTTGTCAGCCGGGAGAGTGCTTTTGCCTTGATGATCTCCGCGTTGTCCTCGGTTACGGCAAAGGGAAAGCCGCCCGCATTCAGCGACTGCTGGAAAAACACATTGATGGCATCGGTCAGGGTAAGGCCGTTCTTAGCGTACACAGATTCCAGCTCCTGCTTGATCTCCGGGTTGATACGGACGCGGAACACATCCGTTTTGGCCGCCGAAACAATGTTTTCCATAAAATAAACTCCCTTCGTGCCGTGGTTTTCTTCTTATCTCCATTATACGTTCATCTTGTCGGGTTGTCAATCTATGTAGCTACATTGATGCCACAAATATGCATTTGAAAATTTATCTGCCGAAATGCAGTAAATCAGCACAACATCCGCACAGCAAAAGTCTTTTTTGCTGCAATATGACTCTGCTATAATAGTATCGTCAAAATTGAACAGAAACGCAAGAGCGCCTTTTTTCGAGGGCGCTCTTTTTGTTTGGAGGTGGTCGAAATTTCACGCGAAGAGCGGGATGTTTGCCTGATCCCGCAGAATTTTGTGGACACCGGCACGATTCTCGGCGGTACGGTCAAGCTGCGCAATGCAGTGGAGGCGGCTGTGCTTGCCGTGGGCAGTGCGGTGCCGCTGTTTTATCTGCCGCTGGCATTCAACATCCGCCTGATGATCGTCATTGCGGTGTCGGTACCGTTGGGTGTTTTCGGTGTGGTCGGCATCGGCGGTGACAGTCTGACGCAGTTTGTAGCACACTGGTTCCGTTTTATGAAGCGCCGCCGTATCGTCACACCCACACCTCAGGGCAATCTTGAAGCCAACCGACACCGGCACTTGCGGTTCATCAGCAAGCGGTATCGCGTTATCTACTACGACGATGACGACACCCTGCCCCACAATGCACAGGTTTTGCAGCGCAAAACGGATCGCCACGGAAAGCTGGTAAAACGGCAGACGCTCTATGACCTGCTCCCCATCGAGGAAATTGAGAACGGCATCCTGCACACCACGGATAATCGCTACATCAAGATTCTGGAAATCGAGCCCATCAACTTTCTGCTGCGTTCCCCTCGCGAGCAGCGCAGCGTTATCTATTCGTTCGCCAGCCTTTTGAAAGTCAGCCCGGTGCGGCTGCAATTTAAGTCCTTCTCCCGTAAGGCAGATGTCAACGCCTATCTGGACAAGCTGCGGCGGGATGCTGCCAACGAGCCGGATGCAGACGTGCGCAAGCGCCATAGGAACTATATCCGCTTTGTCAAGCGCCTCGGCTCTCGCGATGCCGTCAGTCGTCGTTTCTTCGTAATCTTCCAGTACGAAGCCCCTACAAACGAGCGGAATATCTCCTATGCAGAAATCGTCTCCACGCTCGAAACCACCGCCCGCAACTTCCGTACCTATCTGGCGCAGTGCGGCAACGCCATCGTGGAACACGAAAACGAGGACGAGTTCCTTACAGATGTTTTCTATACCTTACTAAATAGGCGGACAGCGGTACAGGTGCCGTTGCAGGAACGTATTCAAGATGTGCTTGCCAGCTATCTGGCCCAGAACGATGCCACGGCACTGGACAAAATACCGCCCGCCGCCTTTATGATTCCGCCCTCATTGGATTTAAAGCATGGTCGGTATCTCTACATGGACGGCACCTACCATGCTTACCTGATGATTCCCGCAGACGGCTACCGTGCGCAGGTCACAGCCGGGTGGATGGCCCTCCTGGTGAACGCCGGAGAGGGCATTGATGTAGATTTGTTTCTGGAACGACAGCCCAAAGAACGCATGATGCAGAAAATCGGGCAGC
>ERZ780177.2334-NODE-2334-length-15915-cov-6.075284_pt1 | contig 15915 bp, 6 predicted proteins | sample MGYA00510973_ERZ780177 | MGnify/ENA primary metagenome ERZ780177 (study PRJEB29588, sample SAMEA2144396) | human gut metagenome | biome: human gut; feature: human-associated habitat; material: faeces | place: Denmark | collected 2008/2010 ...
CAACGCCGACAGAGCGTATAACACACTACACTTTGCAAGCAAAGTCGTGTGCCAAAGGGATACCCTTTGGAAACCCTATTTTGTCGGAGCGTGTAGCCACACTTCCTCCAAAATGCAAAATAAGCGGTTGCAATCTGCTGCAAAACCACAGCCGGATTGACCGCTTATTTTGTTGTACCCCTCCCCGTTTTCTTTATCCGCTTTACGAGTATATTTCTCAAAATATGCTCAATACGGGTTGAAATAAAACCTTAAAAATGATATACTACACATAGAGGAAACAAGGAGGTTACAGCCCATGAAAGAATTAGGAGAACGCCTGCGGAGATTGCGGGAAAGTGTGAAGCTGTCGCAGGTAAAGATGGCGGAACTTTTGGGAGTGAAGCAGTCCAGTATCAATCGCTATGAGCAGGGGCAGTCGGCTCCCTCTTTGGAAACGCTTGTAAGGTATGCGGATTATTTTGATGTATCATTGGATTACCTGCTTGCCCGGACAGACAATCCGCAAGGCAAGCTATATGAACACCGTCCGAAGATTGCACCGGGAAGTGAGGAAATGAAACAGTTTATTGAAATGTGTTTTGATCCGCAATCTCCGTTAAATGAAAAATTAAAACAGACGCTTCTTGAAATGATGGAGGTGGAGAGAAAATGAAAGGTGTGATTTATGCCCGCTATTCTTCCGATAACCAACGAGAAGAAAGTATCGAGGGACAGTTGCGGGAATGTAAGGAGTATGCAGAGCGCAACGATATTACAATTTTAGGAACTTATATTGACAGGGCATTGTCAGCAAAAACAGATAACCGCCCCGAATTTCAGCACATGATTAAGGAAAGCGCAAAAGGCTTATTTGATGTTGTCCTTGTGTGGAAATTAGACCGCTTTGCCCGGAACCGTTACGACAGCGCACGATATAAAAATCTTTTGAAAAAGAACGGTGTAAAAGTCATTTCCGCAAGGGAAAATATCTCCGAGGGCAGCGAGGGAATTATTCTGGAAGCTATGTTGGAGGGGTATGCAGAATACTATTCTGCGGAGCTTTCTGAAAAGGTTATCCGGGGACTGACCGACAATGCCCTGAAATGCAAATACAACGGCGGTACTGTTCCAATGGGCTATTACATTGATGAACAGCAGTATTATCAAATCGACCCTAAGACCGCCCCGGTGGTGCTGGAAATGTTCACGAAATATAGTGAGGGTGCAACCATGCAGGAGCTTGTTAATCTATTGAACAGTCGGGGTATGCGTTCCATTCGTGGCGGGAAAATCACGCTGAATATTATGAACCACCTTTTGAAAAACCGCCGCTATATGGGCGAGTACAGTTATCGTGATGTAGTCAAGGAGAACGGTATTCCAGCGATTGTCCCGAAAGAATTATTTGAACGGGTACAGGAACGGCTGACGTCATTACCATGGCGCCCCATACTACCCACGGGGGAACGCGGAACGGCTGGCGAAGAACAAAAAGGCTCCCGCTCGTCACAAAGCCGAGGACGATTACCTTTTGACAACGAAGCTGTACTGTGGGAAATGCGGCTCCTTTATGGTGGGAGAAAGCGGCACAAGCCATACAATGAAAGTACACCGTTATTATCGTTGTGTAAATACCAAGAAAAAGAAGCTCTGCGACAAGAAAGCGGTCAAGAAAGACTGGATTGAAGATTTAGTTGTCAACTATACCATGAAAGCCATTATGAATGATGAAGTTATGGAGCGGCTGATTGATACGCTGATGGAGTTGCAGAAGAAAGAAAGCACCGACCTGCCCCTTTTGAAAAAGCAGCTTGCAGAAACGGAAAAAGGTATTAACAATATGCTCAACGCCATTCAAGCAGGGATTTTTACCCCGTCTACCAAGCAAAGACTAGACGAGTTGGAGGAAACAAAAAGCCAACTTGAAGTCAGCATTTTGCAGGAGGAAATGCACAAGCCTTTACTTACAAGAGAACAAATAGCATTTTTCATTTACCGTTTCCGCAAATTTGATGTGACAAAGCGGGAACAGCGGCAAAGACTGATTGACAGTTTTGTAAATGCGGTGTATCTTTATGAGGACAAGATAATCCTTACTTTCAACTATAAGGACGGTTCTAAGACCATCACACTGGCGGAGGTTGAGGGTTCGGATTTATCCGTACTCGGTGCACCAAACACCGTTCAGATTCTGAGCGGTGTTTTTTTGTGCTTACAAGGCAAAAGCGGTTCGGATATCCGAACCGCTTTTTCGTTTGTATAGTGCCGTCGAACGGCTTCAATGCGTCGTTTGACGGAGGTATGCAGGTTATGCCCGAGGGCTTTTTATCAAATAAAAATGAGATGCAGAGGACAGTGTCCCACCGATATTCGGGGCTGTCCGTTCCCGAATGCGGCTGTAAGAATGGGACTTTTTAGGTAAGTCAAAAAGAGGTTCGGAGATATACAAAAGAGGTTAGATGAAAGGTAAACGCCTGCATCTCATTACTAAAATTATATCACGGCGTTTATAGATTGTCAAGTGATTTTATAATTTGCAAATATCATTTCTAAAAAAAGTTCTCTGCATTTTGGTACAAAATCGGGCAAAAACACGCACTTTTTGAATGCAGGTCTCATTTTGTCAATTAGATGTGTTAATGCGCAAAAGTGTAATAAGCATAGAGAAAGTTTTAATTTTTTTTGTAAAGTCTATTGCAATTTCGGCAAAATTATGTTATACTTCAAGTGTGTGATGTGTGTAATTTCAGAATATTTTATGGCATTTATTTTGAAAGGAGAAATATTTTTGAAAAAGCAGGATTTTAAAAGACAGCTTGCTGCGATAATGGCACTGGCTGTCACATTTTCATCTGTCCCCCCTGTATGGGCGGACGAGATCTCTTTCATTACAGATGATGACATAACCCTTAACTCTATAAGCACTATCGGCATGGAGACCAATGCTTACGATCTGCTCAGTGATCCTGTCAGCGACTGCCCCTTTATTATCACAGGCTCTGCTGATTCTGCTGTGCCTCTTGAGCATTACTATGCTCTGGGCAGTGAAGCAGTTGGCAGCCAGAAGCTGGTGTTCTATGTTAACTCCAACGGTGCTGAGGACTTTGAAATAACAAGCGTGACCTACAATGAATCCGATGCCACCAGCAAGCTTTATGGTCTTATAAAGCTGGAAGAGGTAAACGGTGTGAGCAAGTACGCTTATGACGTTGACTGCTGGGGCACTGCTGTGATAACCGTAAATGCAACTGTAGGCGACGTTGCGTATTCACAGAGCTTTACTTTTACTTCCGCAGCAGCGTATCTGATACCCAAAATATATACGAACAGCATATCTATACCTTTCGGCACTACAGCTGATAACATCGGCACTGTTATCGACGAAAACGAACTTGTACAGGTAGGCTTTAACAGCAAGTATCAGAGCGATATTACCGTTGGCTCTGAAATAGTACGGGGCGTAAGAGACTATTATTATACCCCTGTGCACGGCGAGGATTACACCATTGATGCCAAGATATCCGACGCTGACCCTTATTCCGTTGATGTCAGTATAGTGCCTACAGAAGAAGGCGCTCTCTCCTACTGCTTTGATACAGAAAATACTTCTGCAACAATCCCATTTGATGTGGAATCCCCCATATTCAAGGACGCTCCCGAGGAGCTGGTAGTCCCCGTTTTCAAGAGGGACACCGAATCTCTTTACAAGAGAGCCAACGAAAGAGCAGGCAGCGCAGCCATACTCAGCAACAAATTCGGCATTTACAACGGTGACACCTACATAACAAGCAGCAGGGCACACACCCTGAACAGATATGACAAAACCTACAGTGAGATCCTTGCCACAAGGGATTATGTTCACGCATATGGCATCAAGGGGTATTATCCCGAGGCCGCAAACTGGATATTCCCCAAGGGCTACAACGACACTAACCCGACCGCCTCGACCTATGACCCCTCTGTTGAAAATTACGGCTTCATGATGAACCTGCCCATCAGATATGATGTGAAGAAGATAATCCTGAAGCCCCTGCTTGACGGCAAATTCACTGCGGACAACCCCATTGACACATCTAACGGGGAAAGCCTGTCCGAGGCGATAAAGAGCGCTCTCACCTTTACCACCGAAAACATGGACTACAGCAATATGCCCACAGAGCTTCTTTACGGCAACACAAGCTACAAAAAGACCAATGTTGAAGAGCCTGAGGGCGAGACAGTTTATGCTCCCGCAAGCGACGATTTCGACATCATTGCGGGCGATATGACATACGATGAGAAGACAGGCTTACAAAAGGTAACCGTTACATTTGTTCTCACCGAAAAGGGCGAAGAGGCTTACGAGCTTTCCGCTTCCGACAATGCAGGCATTTCCGCAACTGTATATGTAAAGGCAGCTATGGAAAGCTACAGCTTCAGTAAGGAAAGCGTTTCCGTATCCGAAAATGCAAGCGAAAAGCTTGATCTGAGCCGGTATCTTGAAGTTTCTCCCACAGGCACTGACGCATCTTCCGTAAAGTATTACTCCGATACCCCCGAAATAGCAACTGTTGATGAAAGCACAGGCGCTGTTACTCCCGTGGCTCCCGGAAGCGCTAAGATATATGCCCGGGGAATTATCGGCGGCGAGCAGGGTCCCAAGGCTTACATCACTGTTAATGTCCTGGACGAGATAACAATTTCCTTCCCCAATGCAGAAAAAATTAATAGTGCTTATTATCTTTATGTTACAGAGTATGAAAGAACAGACAGTGATGAAACTGATCAGGACTTTAAATACTATAATAACATTGTCAAAAATAATGCAGTTGTAACAGGCAATGCAAAGGAATATGACTTTACGGATTATTATCTTGATACAAGAGGATTCTCTTTAGGCGCACTTTTCTCCGGCAATAGTATGCTTTTCTCTTTTAGCCCGATAGAAAACTCGACCTGCCTCAGCAGTGATTCTGTAAAAAGGCTGAGAGTTTATGCCAAGCGTGATGCCCACCCCGTGCTTGACACTCTTACTGTTCCCAAGGATCCTGAGAAAGCAAATGAGTATATAAAGGACTATTTCGATAACCTTAGCTTTACTACCTACACAGGCGAAGCTATAGATGTTGATTACACCGTAAAATCCTTGACCTTAAACAATGACAGCACAGCTACAGCCGTTATCGAGGTGGCTGACAGCCAGAAGGACGAAATATGTATCGCAAGAACTGAGGACTACAACAAGCCTCTTTCCACCACTGAGATAACAGTTCCCGTTGAGTATGTTGAAAAGCAGACGATCTCCGCTCACTGGAACGGCGGCAAGCTCAAATTAAATTTAAACACCTTCAACCGTGACGGCATGATGGCAGCTATAGAAGAGAAAATGGCTGATGACGCAGTTTCCTTTACCGATGGAAGCGGCAAGAAAATAGCGATACCTTTCTGCGGCAAAGACGGCGACAGCGGATATTATATCATCACAACGGGTGCAGGTGATTCTATGCTGCTGACACTTGGCTTCAAGGGAAAATATGCTGACTTTTATGACCTTGACGAGGGCGATGTTGCCGGCACGGTATATACAGGCCAAAACTTCAATGTGCTGGTAGATTTCAATGTTTATATCGTCCCTTCTTTCTTAGATACTGACATCAAGGTAAATATCAGCAAAACTTCCACAGATGCGGAAAAGATAGCGGCTGTTAAGGAAGCTGTAGAGGCTGTCGATATCCGTGACATAACCACCGGTGAGATCATTGACAAATATACATATAAACTCAACTTCGGCGATAATGACATTGACATCTTTAACAGAACCGCAGATTCAACCTTTAATGTTACCGACAACAGATTTGTTATCGGCAACAGAGAAGCAAAGACATTACATCTGGGCACACAGAATTTCACCTTTATAGATACAGACGACGGCACTGAATACACCGTTTCCGACAAGGAGCTGAAGCTTGCAGATGGTGCTTCGACCGAAGCTGTTATCAAGGTAAATCCTGATGATGACACAGACAAAAGACTTGGGCTTGCCAAAAACTATGCCTTACGCTGCATTGATACAGAGCCGGGTACTTCAGTAGAAGTCAAGGTCGTTAGTTCCGACGCCAATGGGTCAACGATCGCTGTTTCTTTGATGACAAACGGAAATGAGGTTCTGTCATCAGAAAAAACAACAAGCATAGAGTTCAACATTACATACCGGGAAAGAAAGGTTGTTGATCTTAATCTCGAACCAACAGACGTTACCGACAATGTGGTTTATGTAATGCCCGATGACGACCTTAACGCAAGAGTTGCTCTTGGTACAGAGCGTATGAAGGAAATGTTCACCGTAACAGGTGCGGAAGAGCTTAGCGAGGACGATTATATCGTTAACATTCAGCCTTACGCCGCAGACGATGGACAGGCTATGTTCCTTATAACCATAAGCCTGACAAATGACGACTACTGCTTCAAATCAAAAGAACATACAGCTGAGTCAAAGACCATAATATTTACTGAAAAGAAGCCCGCAATGGTAAGCTTGATCTCAAAGGAGTCGGTTACGCCTGTATTCTCCACTGACATCAGCGACACAAACAAAGACCGTGAAGCTATTCTTAAGGAATATATTAAGAAAAACATAACGATTGCACCTGCTCCCGCTTCAGACAAAGAAATGTGCACTGACTATGATCTCGACGACATTGAATACACCACCGAGTACAGTGACAACGGTCTCCCTGCAAGCATGACGGCAAAGGTAGTGCTTCACCCCGATGATTATGCTGAGGATGGATACAATTATTCACTGACATTCACTCCGAAATGGAGAATCAAAGTAGATACGACCCTTGCCCTCCAGGCTGACGCAACGCTTACTCCCGAATTAAGGATCCCCGCAGCTGATCTGAGCGACAACATGGCTGTAACTGAAGCTTTAGTTAACTATATGAAAAACGCATTCAGCATTATCAACGGCTTTGAAGGCTGCAGTGTTAGGATTACGCCAACTGCCATGGATGGCGAGCAAGTACAGGGAGAGGTAAATCTGATACTTCCCGAAGACGGCAGCAATTACTACTACCTCACAAAGCCGGGCTGCATAGAAACACTTAGCTTCAATGCAAAGGTCATCGGCGTTTCAAGCGCTACACTTGCTCTCAAGGACGGCATGACACTTAGCCCCGTTATTGAGGTAAAGGAGACTGATGATGCTGATACACGCTTCCAAAAGGCTATGGAATACATCGACAATGCTTACACTGTTGAAAATGCCGACTGCGACTACTCAATAGGCATAGAACGCCGTGCAGAGATCGACAGCGGCTATGCAGAGCTTATCCTCCGGGTGCCTGATGGATATGAATTATCCGAGGACAGTGTCAATACTCTTATATTCAACGCAAAATACAAGGTAATATATGACTACGCTAAGCCCGAGATAACCAAGGTAACACCTGCCGCAAAAACTGTAGGCGTTAACTGGTCCGAGGTAAGAGGCGCTGAAAAGTACCGTGTATATTACTTCGCTGACGGCAAGTGGACACTTGCAGGCGAAAGAACCGAGACCGGTATGTATGTAAGAAACCTTACACCCGGCAAGAAATACGGCTTTGCCGTTAAGGCTCTGCTCAACGGTGAATGGACTGACGTAACCGCTTCCGACATCGTTTATGCAACCACTCTTGACGTTAAGCCCAGGATCATCGAGACATACGACGAAGAGGGCGTTATAGGCATCAACTGGACTGAGGTCTATGCTGCTGAAAAGTATCGTGTATATTACTATACTGACGGCAAGTGGGCACTTGCAGGCGAAAGAACTGAGGAGCATATGCTCGTAAAGGGTCTTACTAAGGGCAAGAAGTACGGCTTTGCCGTTAAGGCTCTGGTAAACGGCAAGTGGACAGACGTTACATCTTCCGACATTGTTTATGTGACTGTATCTAACATTAAACCTGTCATCACCAAGACATTCACTTCAGGAAAGGGAACCGTTGGTCTCAACTGGTCTGCTGTGAATGGTGCTGAAAAGTACCGTGTATATTACTTCGCTGACGGCAAGTGGACATATGCAGGCGAAAGAACCGAGCTTGGCATGTATGTAAGAAATCTTACATCAGGCAAGAAGTACGGCTTTGCTGTTAAGGCATATGTTGACGGTCAGTTCACTGACGTAACATCTTCCGACATTGTTTATGTGACTGCTGAGTAAATTGACTTATAACTTATAATAAAATGAGGGACTGCGGCATTGGCTGCAGTCCCTTTGTTTATTTATAAAAAAGCTCCTCCGCAGTTTGCAGAGGAGCTTTTGTTCAATAATAGCTGTTATAAGGGTCTGAGAATGGATTATACTCAAAGCCGATATTTGAGGCAGTCTCTTCGGGCGTTTCGGACGGCGTTGTTTCTGAGGGAACTTCTTCCGCAGTGTTTTCGGAAGTGCTGCTTTCGGTCGGGGTGCTGTCGTAAGAGCCGCTGTTGGTGAAGCTTCCGCTGCCCTCTCCGTAGCAGGAATAATCGCACCGTGCAAGGAAATCGGAAGCGCCCTGTACTATGGCGGAGGCAATGCCGTTCTGATGAGTGGGATTTGCCAGTGCCATTGCTTCGGTATAGTTTGTCACAAAGCCGCATTCGATGAGCACTGACGGAAAATCCTGCTGCTGGGTGACGAAGAAATAGTTGTAGTTCTCTCCCCTGTCAAGGCTGCCTGTTCCGTGGACGCTGCTGCCCAGATATGCTCCCACACGCTTTGAGATGCTGTCCGCCAGCGGCTGGGAGAATGGGGTGAAATAATATGCCTCTGCGCCCTTTGCGTCCTCTCCTGCGGAGTTGCAGTGGATAGCAAGGAAAAGGTCGGGGTTATACTGCCTTGCGTAGGAAGCTCGCTGGGCGGTAACATATGTTTCGCTCTCGGTCTTTAGTCTTATGACATTTGCACCAGCAGCTTTCAGCTTTTCCTCTACCAGCTTTGCGATGGCGAGGTTTGCTTCCTGCTCCTTGATGTGTCCCACGGCACCGGGGTCAAAGGTATCGGCTCCTGTGTAGCCATGGCCGGGATCTACCACGACAGTTGCGCCATCAAGGGAATTTCTGCAGCCGTTGAAGCGGAATGTAAGGTTATTGCTGTCATCGTAATATGATGTAACTCCGCCGAAAATTCCCGCCTGCCTGAAGCTCAGGGTAAGGGTAGTCTTGGTAAGCTCACCCGATTCGTATGTGCCCCACTTGCCGTAGGTGAAAACGGAGCTTTCAGGGAACGTGATATCGCTTGCGGAAACTGATGTGATATAGTCAAAGGTAATGGTAAGAGCGTCAGAATTAAATGAGGATATGTAGTAATTTCCGTTGCCGCCGCTTGTGCAGTTAAGGTTATTGAAGGACATGGCAAAAGGAATTTTTGTGTTGGTGTGGAGCTTCAGCACCGTGTCCGTGCCGTCCTTTGCGGCGCTTACCACGCTTACGGGATTTGAGCCTAAGGGCGAGTTATCCAGCACGTTCACGTCGCTCACCTTTATGCGCTTGCCCGAATTTGTGAGGTAATATTCCGTGCCTGAGTAGGTGACGGTCTTTACCTGATAATCCAATGTGCCCGCAGGGAGACGTGCCATATCGGGGGTGGGGTCGGTGCCGGTGGTCTTGCTGTCATACACCATGGTGTTGTCGTTTTTCACCTGCAAAAGATTGCCGCTGTAGTCGTTGAGTATTTCCGCAAGGGCGTTTACGATAATGTGGCAGCCTGTGCGGCTCTCGTTGAAGTCGCCTGTTTTGGTGTGGTATGTGCCGTAGAAGGTCACGTTTCCAAGGTCAATATCCTGGCCCTTTATGCCTGCGGGAGCAATATATGTGCCAACGTATTTTGTGTAGTTGGAGTTGGGGTCAAGCTCATCTGTCTGACCCTCCACTGGGCTGAGGGTGACGGATCTGCCGTTTATCTCCGCCGATACATCGGAGCCTTTGTAAGCAATTACGCTGAGATTTACTGCCGACTGCTCCTCAATACGCATCTCGCCGCCGCTGGGCTCTGCGCTTTTAAGGACGTTTACGGTTCTTGTTATTTTGTACGTGATAGTTTTGCCCTTGTTTTTGAATGTAAAAGTGTTGAGACCCACATCAAGATCCATATTGAAATAGAAGCGCCCTGCTTCGTTCAGCTCAATGGGCTTGCCCTGAAAATAGATGGTGAAGTTGGGGTCAAAGGAGCCTGCGAAAATAACGGTAGGCTCTTCCGTTTTGAAGGTCGTGGCAAGGGGGAGGGTCATTTCCAGCTCGTTGTTAAGACCCTCACGGTCTATCTGGTCATTGTAGTGCTTAACCAGCACCGAGGTGGATTCCTCAGTATTTGCGTCCAGCGCTGAAAGGGAGTTGAAAATGCTGCCGATGTAGGAGCTGTAGTCATCTGCCTTGATGACCTGCTTTACCAGCTCATCGGGAGAGCCCCAGCCTGTGCTGTCGGTGCATATTTTTTCGTTGATGTGGTCTATCATCATGGGAACGCCTGCGCTCTGCGCCTGCCTGTCCCACCAGCCTGCCACCTCTTCAAAGGGCATAGACTGACTGCTGAGGGAGCCGTCTGCCTTGACGATGATAAAATCCGCATAGCCGCTGTTTATGTAGCCCAGCGTATCGGCATAGCCGTCGGTAAGGGCTTCAAAGCTTACGGAGGTCTCGCTGCCCTCGTCGTTTGTAGTGTAGTTTGCCCAGACATCGTTTATGGAAATGCCTACGGGGACGGAGTTAGATGTGCGCCGCACTGCGTCCGATACCAGGCTGAACACATATGCGCCGTTATCCATAAGCCAGTTATCGTATCCGATGCCCGAACCGTTGGTCATATAGTCCGCAAAGCTGCTGCTGTCCTTGGAGGAATAATATCCGTCAAGGATAATGCCGTCCACGGGATATTTTACGGTGAACTCGTGTGCGGTCAGGGCAAGCCTGTCTATCCTTGCTTTTGCGGTCTCCTCCGTGATCCCCGAAAGCACTGTGCCGATATCAAAGGTGACATACACGAACATTCCACGCTCATTTGCCGCCTGTGCGCACAGCTCCGAGGGAGATGTGCTGCCGTTCATATCAGTGCTGAAATACACGTTTCCGTTATAGGAGGTATTTATTATCACCGTGTTAAGGCTCATATTTTCCGCACTGTCAAGGGCGGAGTTTATGCCTGAAAGGATATCTTCTTCCGACAGCATATCGCCGTTTTCATCATAAATGTCAAAATCCTTTTCGGGGGTGATATAAACGCCCCTTACCTCATCGGGAAACGAAAACATGGGGCTGTATTCGGGCTGACTGAAGCTGTCCAGCTCCTCATCACGCTGAACATCGGGAATAATTTCCTCATATTCTTCCGTAACGTTGCTTTCGGCATAAACCGACAAAAAATCCGCAGGTAGTGCCGTCACCGCCATAGCAATGGCGGCAAGCACCGATAATATTTTTCTCTTTTTCATTTTTATCATCTTGTTCTTTCTTTTTTTCTTTTGTTTTATTTCTTTAATACTAATTATCAGTATAAGTTTTCCAGCTCTTTATTCACATGAACCGAAACAGACTGTGCAGGCTCAAACAGCGAATCATAGCGGAAAAAGGCATAGCCTGCGCTGTATATTTCCGTAAGGTCACGCTGGCGGGAAAGGATATCGCTTGAACCCAGCCACTCGTTTTTGCCATGCCCCGCATAGGTATCCTCAGTGCCTGATTTGTACGCCGCAAGACCTATCACAAGGGAAATGTTATCCCCTGTGAGCTTTGCCCATGAATCCACAGTTTCCGCATAGGGCAGGGTGGAATTTTCAAAGCCGTAGTATATCTGGGGGCAGATGTAGTCGCAGTAGCCCGATGAGCCGCACCATGTATAGATGTCGGCGTAAAGGGTATCAAAGTCGCTGCTCATATTTCCTTGGGGCGAGATGCCGAAAACTGCCGTGGGATTTGCCCCGTGGACAGTAAGATACAGCTGTCTCACCATTTTTGTGACTGTCTCACGCCGCCAGTCGCTCAGGGCAAGGGCTGTGCCGCTTGCACTGTAAGCTTCCCTGTCGAAGCTCTCATCGGTGGTGGGATAGAAGTAGTCGTCTATCTGAATGCCGTCAACGTCATATCCCGTGAGAATCTCTCTTATTCCGTCGCAGATAAGGGAGATAGTATCGCTGTAAGCGGGGCTGAGATACCATCTGCCGCTGCTTTCAACAATGTATGTGCCCTTTTTGGAGCTGTCGTTATACCACTTGCCGATAACGCAGTCTGTACCCAGTCCTGACATCTGTGAGTCGGTCATGAGCCGCATTGGGTTTATCCATGCGTGAATGGAAAGCCCCCTGTCGTGGGCAAGCTTTACGGCGATTTTAAGCGGGTCATAGTCCCCTGTCAGGCGGTCGCCCTTGGGGAAAAGCGATGAATCATAATAAGCGTCGCCGTAGGCACGCACCTGAAAATAAACGGTATTGCAGCCCAGGGCGGCTATGTTGTCAAAACATTCGCCCAGCGAAGATGTAAAGGACGCTTCATCGGCGTTTTTCATTATCCTGTCGTATTCCAGATATGATATCCACACGGCTTTCTGCCTGTCAAAGTTCAGGGCATAATAGCTGTTCCGGGGATAATATGTGCCTGTGCTTTCGGGAGCGGCAGTGGTATTCTCGGAAGTAGCTGCTCCTGTGGTTGTTTCGGTCCGGGTAGTCTGCGATGCAGTCTCCGAAGCGGCGATTTCTTCCGTAAAGGCTGTCTCTTCCGATGTGATGACAGCTGTTTCGAAAGCTGCTATTTCGGAGATCGTTTCGGGAACTGTTGTTTCCGGAATTGTTGTTTCCGGAACGTTAGTTCTTGAAACAGCTGTTTCAAAAGTGCATTCGGCGGCTGTTACGGTGTTTTTGTATATTTCAGCCGTTGTTTCGAGAGAAACTATATTTTCCTGCGTCTGGGGAGTGGAAACCGATGTGGTTTCGGAGCTTGATGCTGTCGTCACGGCGGAGACAACATTATCCGTTTCAAAATAGCTGTCGGGCAGCTCGTCCGCAAGGGCGGAGCAGGAGCCTGCAAGCATGGCGCAGAGCAGTATATTTGCGATTTTTGCCGCTTTTATTATGTCGTGTCTTTCCATAGTTCCTCCATCTTCGGGGTATATACACATATAATTATAGCCTAATTATATGCGGCTTGTCAATGGCGCAGAACTTCTGTAATCAAAAAAAGTGCATAAAAATATCCGCACTTTTTCTGTGCGGATTGGCGGCTTATAATTTTTTGTGGGGAACCGGGATATGTGGTGCAGGTGAAAGGTAAATTTGTCCGTACCTGCGGCCACAGCGACCATATGGCTCTGCCCTCAGTGGACTTCCTAAACCCTTTACCTTGCTCTCATTTGTGCTGACTTTCTCATTTGTCGCTTAACCTCAAAAATAAAACGGACTTTCACTTCCCGAAAGTCCGTTTCTGTTATCAGTCTATTATTTCGCCCTCAACAGCCCAGTTATGCGTCTTTGTGACCCTTACCCTGTGCATCGTACCGATAAGCGACTCATCGCCATTTACCAGCGTGATGATGAACTCACCGCTCTTGCCGCTGATAAGCCCGTCCTTGTAAACGCTCTCAAAAAGCACCTCAAATTCTGCTCCCAGGAAACGCTTGTAATGCTCGTCGGATATCTCCCTCTGAGCTGCCAGAAGCTCCCTGAACCATTTTCCCTTGTCCTCCTCCGAGGTCTTGTCCTCCATAAGTGCCGCCTTTGTGCCGCTGCGCTTTGAGTAGATGAACGAGAAAATGTTGTCGTATTTTACCGCCCTGACTATTTTCATAGTCTCCTGAAAATCCTCATATGTCTCATTGGGAAATCCCACTATGATATCGGTGGTAATGGAAAGCCCGGGCATCTTTTTCCTTGCGCATTCCACTATTTCCATGTATTTTTCCGCCGTATATCTGCGGTTCATTTCTTTAAGTATCCTGTTGCTGCCCGACTGCAAAGGAAGATGTATGCTGCGGCATATCTTCCTGCTGTTTGCCATAACGTCAAAAAGCTCTTCCGTAGCGTCCTTGGGGTGCGGTGACATGAACCTTACCCTGAAATCCCCGTCCAGAGCGTCGATGCGCCTGAGCAGCTCGGGAAAGTTTATATCCTCCTCCAGATTTCTTCCGTAGGAGTTCACGTTCTGACCCAGCAGCATTATCTCACGGCAGCCGTCCGCCGCCAGTGCCCTGATCTCTTCAAGTATCTTTTCGGGCTTTCTGCTGCGCTCCCTGCCCCTTACGTAAGGCACGATGCAGTATGAGCAGAAGTTGTTGCAGCCGTACATTATTGATACGCCCGCCTTGTATTTTTCCGTTCTCACCGCAGGGATATCCTCGGGGCATTCCTCCGCACGTTCGGCAGTGTCAACGGCAAATTTTCTTTCCGTCAGCACCTCATACATGAGCCTTGGCAGCTCCTTTGAAGCAAATGTGCCGAACACCATATCCACATGGCGGTATGACCTTTTTATCTTCTCGGCGGTTGCGGGCTCCTGAGCCATGCAGCCGCACAGTCCGATAATCATATCGGGCTTTTTTTCTTTCAGATGCTTCAGCTCGCCCACGTTTCCGTAAACCTTCAGCTCCGCATTCTCACGCACAGCGCAGGTGTTGAGTATGATAACGTCCGCCTGCTCCATGTCATATGTAACGCCGCAGCCCATCCGGCAGAGCATACCCGTTATCTTTTCGCCGTCGCTCACATTCTGCTGGCAGCCGTAGCTGTGTACGCAGCAAAGAGGGGGAGTCTCACGTCGGCTGAAAATTTCCTTTACCAGCTCTGTGTAGTTAAGTTCCATAAAAAGCGCCTTTCATCAGTAAATGTATATCTTCTTGTATCCCAGCGCCTCAAGAGCCTTGATACACTCGGTAAATTCATCGGGGGTCATGGAGTTCTTTTCGATCATAGGATATGTAGCAATGTCGCCGCAGCGTGCGTTGATGCCGCCGTAAATTGCGGAAGTCTTTTCATATATTCCCATGCCCTCCAGCACCGTCTCGGTGTCGCCGTTGGTCATGGTACGGCAGATGTTGTATTCGGAGTAATCCACCATGATAGTGCAGCCGTCCAGCTCCTCGGGGTGGAAAAGCTCGCTGTAGCCCCTGATGATCGAGTTTGCGGTTATCCTGAGCATTACCTGCGCCCCTGCCTCATTGCCTGCCTCGGTCATATATTTTGCAAGGCTTGTGAGGGCAAGATATCTGTCGCCGTAGGGAGCAGCCTGCTCGCCCAGCAGCTCGATATCGGAGGAACGGAACTCGGGGAAGATAAAGTCATCTGCGATTATCTCCTTGAAGCCTGCGTTGGCAAGCTCAGTAACAATGTCCTTCATATATTCCTTTGTGGTGTCCTCAAAGGGGGAGAGCCATGGCTTGCCGCCCTTGTCGGGGGAAGCGTCCAGCCATGCGTCATCATCGAGAGTGTGGTATGAGCCGTCACGGTAATCACCGTAGCGGTTGTTGTCGTTGAGCACGGACACCAGTGCAACGGGTCTCATTCCGTGGGAATATGCAGCCGAAGCGATGTCCTTTGCGGTAAGTGTGGAGTGGATAATATCCTCCTCATAGTCCGTAAGGGCAAGGGGAGCAGTGGTTGCGTAGTTGAATGCGCCGCCCTCTTCCTTCATGGGGAAGATAACTGCGCTGTAGCCCTCCACGGAAAGATTGCCCAAAGCAGCCTCCAGCGACTGCATATCCGCCATATCGGAGGCGGAGAGCATATATGCGTTGCCGTCCTCTTTTATGTCAAGGTCAGCGGGGATATTTACAGCTGTTGTTTCGGGAGTGCCGATGTTCACGGGCTTTGTGCCGTCGGCAGGAAGAGTTACCGCCGCATCTTCCTGCGACTGTGAAATATCTGTCACCTCTGTGGAAGCTGTGCTTTCGGTAATGGCAGTTTCGGCAGGCTGTGCGGTGCTTTCGGCGGCGATTTCGCCGGCGTTTTC
>ERZ780177.2346-NODE-2346-length-15830-cov-5.258003_pt1 | contig 15830 bp, 17 predicted proteins | sample MGYA00510973_ERZ780177 | MGnify/ENA primary metagenome ERZ780177 (study PRJEB29588, sample SAMEA2144396) | human gut metagenome | biome: human gut; feature: human-associated habitat; material: faeces | place: Denmark | collected 2008/2010 ...
TACGCCACTGAAATGCAGATTTTCCGGCATCTGCTTTCTTTAAAATGAAGTAATCTGCGATCTGCACTGCGATCATCGGAGCAAAAACAGAACCGATCAGATATAAAAAGTTTGTAATGTTATCCATGGGATACACAATCGCTGCAGCCGTTCCGATCACGGTAACAACGATCGCCGCCCATTTTTCCTGAATCTTTGAAGAAATGGAAACACTGGAAACTCCTGCAGAGTAAGCATCCAGAAAGGTGGTTGTAACCGTGGAAAATACAATAATAAGAAGTCCGACAACGCCGAAGCCGGTTTTTAACATAATCTGTGCAATGTCATATTCACCGGTAAAAATAGCCGCTCCCATGCCGATCATGTACATAAAAATGCTGACCAGACTGTAGACAAGCACACTGGCAAGTGTTGCTGCAAACGGCTTTTCTGCTTCTCTTGTATAATCGCTGATAAGCGGCAGCCAGGAAAGCGGCATTGCTACCGCAAGTTCTACCGCCGCACCAAACGTCATTGTGTCATTACTTGCTGTAATCAGCATCACAAAGTCTGAATTAAAAAAGATTACTTTAAATAGTACCAGCGACAAAATAAAAAGTGCTGCCATGGCAACCGTATTCAGCCTGCCAAGATTGGTCAGTCCAATGAAAATCCAGACAATAATCAGAATACCAATGACGAGCGCCCACACCCAGTTTCCAATATGTAACACGCCATCCGCTGCAAGTGCGCCATCATAGATCATGATCGCCGTCCATCCAACAAGCTGTAACACATTTAATACGGCAAAAAGAAGGCTTCCCTTCTCGCCGAAGCTCATTTTTACAGTTTCCATGGCGCTTTTGCGCTCTTTCGCTCCGATCATTCCTGCCGCAAACATCATAAAACCGCCGATCAGATGACCAAGCAGGATTGCTGCCATTGCTTTTCCAATACCGAGCGGTGCAAAATAGGTACCTGTCAGTATTTCCGCCAGGGATACGCCTGCGCCAAACCAGATTAGTCCGTTTGAAAAAACGGAAGTTCTCTTTTCATTCATCCTTTGTACTCTCCTTCGACTGCAAATGCATGGTTCATGGGACCACTTCCTTTTCCAAGGTCAAGCATGGCGGCAAGTGCGCCGGAAATGTAATTTTTGGCATACCTGACGGAAGTTTCTAAGTCCCTTCCCTTTGCAAGATTCGATGCAATCGCAGAAGAAAGCGTGCAGCCTGTTCCATGGGTATTGGGGTTGTCAATTCTCTTCCCGTGAAACCATACCGGTTCTTTTTCTTTCTGGAAAAGAAGGTCGTTGGCATCGTTTAACTGATGTCCTCCCTTTAATAAAACTGCACAGCCTAAGGTGTTACAGATGATTTCTGCTGCTTTTTCCATATCTGCTTCTGTTTTAATCTCCATTCCGGAAAGAACTTCTGCTTCCGGGATATTCGGAGTGATAACAGTTGCAAGGGGCAATAATTTACTTTTCAATGTGCCGATGGCATCCTCGCTGATAAGCCTTGCTCCACTCGTTGCCACCATGACAGGATCTACCACAATATTTTTTGCGTGATACTCTGTCAGTTTGTCCGCAATCGTCTCAATCAGTTCACTGGATGAGACCATTCCGGTCTTTACTGCATCCGGATAAATATCCGTAAAAATACTGTCCAGCTGCTCTGCCAAAAATTTTGGAGTTACTTCCATAATATCTGTTACGCCGGTCGTATTCTGGGCAGTCAAAGCCGTGACCGCACTCATCGCGTATACGCAGTTGGCGGTCATTGTCTTAATATCTGCCTGGATGCCGGCGCCTCCACTGGAATCACTTCCAGCGATTGTTAATGCTGTGTTCATACATTTGTCTCCTTTGCATTAATTTTGTATAGCGACCTAAGGTGGTGCCCCCAATCTGCCGCTGTGATATATCATTTTTTTGCTGCTGCCCTATCGGCGCAAAGAACCAAAAAAGTGCAGGAATCCAACGCAAAGATTCCTGCACAAAAAATGCTTGTGACTTATTATCTCCCTACGTTGGCATTATCCAAATCAGGTTCTGGGTTAAAGCATCCGCTTACTCTCAGCCCGCCTGTGCGAGCACCCCGTTTTCATTATCCTTATCACTTCGTAATGGTCTGTTTTATAACAGCTTTATTATACACGCCTGTTCTCAAAATGCAAGCTTTTTGTTCTGTGCTCCTTTGAAATTATCACAAGTATAACTACAGCCACATCCGATATTTTGCTGTTTTCCATCGCATTTTTAATATTCCGACAAAATCTGTAGTCCCATTACAATAATCCACATATATGCACAGGTCTTCGGAATCATTAATAGTCCTACTTTTGGTTTTGTTTTACTGAATAACGTTACTGGAAGATAACAGCCAAATGAAATAATAATAGCCGCAGCCATCCTTGTCATATGATATCCATAGGTATTTCCCGAAATTAAATATAAAATAATCATCCCTGTACCAGTAACTGCAAAAACTGTATTTCTGATAACAGATAATTTCTGGTAAAAATAACTCCCGCTGATGCCAGCGCCATACCAAGCCCGGAATAAAAAAATGCAATAAATATCTCCGGGAATATCCCTGCTGCCCTGAATCCGATTCCACCACTCATCATGCAGGTCATAATTAAATATGCTTTCCAATCAAAGAAATGCCAGAATGGCCGGCAATCCTCGTATCCCAGTATCCGCTTTGTATGCTTCCGGCTCATCTTAAAAAACATTAATCCAAAGAGAAGAAATACAAATACTGACATAATGTACATATACCACTTTCTGTCAATATTCAAATATGACAGCACTCCCAGCCTTGCAACATTAAAACCGGCAATCATCCACACAACACCTGCAATCAGCAGCAATGTTTTTTCTTTACACAAAACTTATCTTTCATCTGCATTCTCCCTATATTCTCTTAAATACTCCTCCGCATTATTACAGATCTTGTCAAATACATTAATACACATATGCTTTTCTTCTTCCGTCAATCCTCTTAGTACATTTTGTGCAAACCGCTTTTGTGCATTAATCCCGGCTTCCACGATTAACTCTGCTTTGTCCAGAAGAACAATCTCTATATGCTTTTTGTTATCCTCACTTTGTATCCGTTCAACCAGACCTTTGTTTTCTAATTTTTTTAACGATGTTGACACATGTGATTTTGTTGATTTTCTGACCTTTACTATCTCTGCGGCGGTATTGTGCTGCGGATTATTATGCAGAAACATAAGTATGTCATATTCCATCTGTGTCAGCCCGTACCGGTCACACACCTCACCTGAGAGCAGCTCATAATAGCTCGTAATTGTCTTATGTTTATCCCAGAAATACATTCCGCCCTCCTTATATCGTTCTTTTTAGAACGATATTATAGCAATCTTTCCATCATGTCAATTAATTTTTCATAAATTATATATATTTAATATCTGCTCCGGAAGCCCCATGATATAAAAATAAGACTGTCCAATTGAGCACTGTGTCCCTATTGCAAAAAAGCACCCGCAGCTACACATATACTGACAGTCAGGAACCGTCTGCCATGCGCCACAGGTGCTTTTTTATATATTCCATTTGTTTTATATTGATATTACACCAAAAGCAGTATATCCGGCTTATAGTGCCTGCCAATATACCTACGCCTCTGATTCCTTCTTATGTCTCTTAAAGAAGTCCCTTGTCTCTGCTATAACAACACCACTGAGTGCAAATATTGCAATCATGTTAGGTATTGCCATGAGTCCGTTGAATATATCTGCAATTGTCCATACCGCTTCAACCGTCATATATGGTCCGATAAACACCGCAAGGATATACAGCCAGCGGTATATTCCAACCATCTTCATGTTACCTCCGGTAAGATACTCAAGACATCTCTCCGAATAGTAATCCCAGCCAAGAATTGTTGTGAATGCAAAAAATACAAGACACATCATCAGCAGAAATGAAGAAATTACTGTCGGAATAGGCAGTCCGTTATTGAATGCATATGTTGTAACCGCAACACCCTTAAGTCCGTTAACCTGCCATGCACCTGTCATAACGATTGCAAGTCCTGTCATTGTACAGATTACTATAGTATCAATAAATGTACCTGTCATAGATACAAGCCCCTGACGTACAGGTTCCTTAGTCTTGGCTGCTGCTGCCGCAATAGGTGCTGAACCGAGTCCTGCCTCATTAGAGAAAATACCTCTTGCAATACCATTCTGCATTGCAACGATTATTGAGCCTGCCACACCGCCTGTCACTGCCGCCGGATTAAACGCTCCGTCAATGATTGTTACAATTGCTGAAGGAACAGACTTGATATTGCATATTACAAGTGCTATACATATAACAAAATAGATTACAGCCATAAACGGAACTACAACCTGTGATACATTGGCAATTCTCTTAATTCCGCCAATAAGTACGAGTGCAACACATATACTGAGTATAAGTGATGCAATTACAACTGTCCATGAATATGTACCGATTCCCGGAATCACTACTGTCATCTGATTGGCAGGGTCGAAGAAATTATTAACTGCTGAAGCTATACCATTAACCTGTGAGAATGTTCCTATTCCAAACAGACCGACACAGATACCAAAGAAAGCAAAAAGCTTAGCAAGCCATTTCCAGTTCTTACCCATTCCCTTCTCTATGTAATAGAAAGGTCCGCCAAGAGAATGATTATTCTCGTCAACCACTCTGTACTTTACAGCAAGGAGACCCTCAGCATACTTGGTAGCCATACCGAAGAACGCCGCAATCTCCATCCAGAATAATGCTCCCGGTCCACCCGCACATATTGCAGTTGCAACACCTACGATATTACCGGTACCTATAGTTGCTGAAAGAGCCGTACATAATGCGCCAAATGACGATACTTCTCCATGTCCGTCCTCTTCGTTCCTAACCATCCACTTAAGTGCCAGCGGAAGCTTACGTATCTGAAGCAACCCCATTCTAATTGTAAGATATATGCCTCCTGCAAGGATAAGCACCATAAGAGGGATGCCCCATACCATACCGTCTATCTTAGACAGTATCGTGTTAATCGACTGTAACATATTAATCTCCATTCCGCAGGCACAAAGTGCCGGAGGAACCGCGAGCCAAATATCAGATTTGGCTCTGCGATAGATGCTGTTTGTGGCGCCTGCTGCACAAACAGCCGTGTAAAAAATCAGATATCAATCTGATTTTTTACACTATCTCCATTCCGCGAATATTAAATCGCATTATATGATGTCGGGGTCAAAAGCCCCGACTTTGATACCTGTGGCGGGTCCCAAGGTCTTTCACCCACCTATGAGCAAGCTCATGTGGGTTTATACCTTTTGACCCTGGTATCATTATATAAAAATACATTTTAAAGTAAAATGAATTATTATTCAATATTAAATTATATTCTTTATGCCTTCGGTGAGACGCTTTGCGACCTTTACATTATTCATTGTATACAGGTGTACCCCATCGACATCAGATGCAAGAAGCTCAATTATCTGGCTCTGGCAGTATGCCATTCCTGCATCAAAAAGTGCGTCTTTATTATCACCGTATTTGCGTATAAGCTTCCGGAAACGCTCAGGGAACTTAGCACCGCACATTGTTACCATTCTCTGAATCTGTGCCGCATTAATACATGGCATAATACCCGGAACAATAGGCACTTCAATCCTCGCCCTTCTGCAATCACTTACAAACTGAAGAAATGTGTCATTATCAAAGAACAGCTGTGATATAAGGATATCAGCCCCTGCATCAGTCTTAATCTTAAGATTGTTAATATCATCGACACGATTTTCCGTCTCCGGATGTACATCCGGATAACATGCCCCCGCTATACAGAATCTGTCTCCTGTAGTTGCCCTCAGATACTTAATAAGGTCACTGGCATGCGCAAAATCTTCCTTGGCAGGAACATCCGGGTTGCGGTCTCCTCTCAGTGCCAGAATATTCTCTATCCCTTCTGCCGTAAGCTCCCTTACAAATTCGTCTATCTCTGCTCTGTTATAGCAAAGGCACGTAAGATGCACAACAGGCTCTACGTGATACTTTTCTTTTATCTTCCTGGCAAGCTGTATTGTCTTATTATTATTAGAGCTGCCTCCTGCTCCGAACGTAACACTTATGTAATCCGGTCTGCAGTCGCACAAAATCTCAAGCGTTGCGTCAATATTTTTAAAATCTTCCTCTTTTTTAGGTGGAAAAATCTCGAATGAAAGCGACTGTTTCTTATCATGATGTATCTGTGAAATCTTCAAAATAAACTCCATTCCGCAGGCATAATATGCTGTAAAAACCACAATCCAGACTTTATATACGGGCTTGCAGTATATGGCTATCCGTGGTACCTGCTGCACCAATAGCTGCAATAACTATATTATTATACATTTACAACGGCAATCAGGCAACAAAAAAGGAGACAAAAAAATCAGGCACCGCCTGCACTGACGATACCTGATTCTTATAGAGAGTCTATTATGATGTTAGCTGTTTTAATCTATTCTGCCTTAACAATTCTTCTCAGTGGCGGAATAATCTGTGCCGCAATGACAGCCTTTACAAGGTCGAGCGGAATAAACGGTACAAATCCCGCAAGGAATGCGGCACTTAAGCTCAGATGATTCTGAAGCATGAGCCACAACATTCCGAGTATGTCTATTATAAGTACTCCGACAATAGCTGCTGCCGTGTAACGAATACGGTTATATTTCTTACCTCTGATGAGTGGAAGTACAACTGCAACAACAAGGAATGTTGCTGTGTATCCGCCATATGGCCCTATTATGTAGCCAAAGCCTGAACCACCCGCTATAAATACAGGTACACCTAAGATTCCAAGGAGCATCCATACAAGTATTACAAGAAATGACTGTTCAAGCGGAAACAGCAGCGCCACAAGCAGAATCACAAAGTTAAGAAGTGTTATATGTGGATTGCTTGGAAGCGGAATCGGTATACTTGCATATGCTGACACGCTGAGTATTGCTGCAAATATAGCCATTGTCACAAGGGACTGCGTGCTGATGGCAGGTTTTTTATTAGTGGTCTTATCCATTTGTTTTACCTCACATATTTTCATGATAGTTCACAGTATACTAACCCGTCATGTAATTGTCAACCTGTTTTTAATTTTAGTTAACATTGCAATTGACATACGCTTCTGCGACATCTATAATATGTATGTCTTAGACAGTTAGTCTTAGACAGCTAGTCTTAGACAGTCAGTACCCTTATAATTGACAGATTTGGAGAAATATCAATAAATATGATTAAAGCAGATATGATTAATGAGTTAAAAGATAAAGTTATTGACGGATATTCCATAAGCAGGGACGAAGCACTTCTGCTTGCGGATACTCCGGACAGCCGCCTTGATGAGCTGTGCCGCGCTGCCGATGAGATACAGCGTCACTTTTTTGACAATGACTTCGATATGTGTGCCGTCATAAGCGTAAAGGGCGGCCGCTGTTCTGAGAACTGCCGCTATTGTGCACAGTCATCATGTGCCCAGGTTCCTGTTCCTGCGCACTCAATGATATCGCCCGATGAGCTCGCTGCCAATGCCCAATTACGTAACATTGACGGAATCAGGCATTACTGTCTTGTTTCAACCGGCAGACGCGTGAGTGACCGTGACATCGACTATATCTGTGAAGGTATCAGCCGCATATGCCGTGATACACATCTTACAGTATGTACCTCTTTTGGTCTTCTTAAGCCGGACCAGCTTCGCAGGCTTAAAGAAGCAGGAGTTGCACGAATCCATAATAATCTTGAGACATCAAGACATTATTTCCCGACACTCTGCACAAGCCACACCTACGATGAAAAGATTGCAACAATCCGTGCAGCCCGTGAAGCAGGTCTTGAGGTATGCAGCGGTGGTATATTCGGTGTTGGTGAGACGACGGAAGACCGCATTGATATGGCTCTGACGCTGCGTTCGCTTGATGTACAGTCAGTCCCTGTCAACATGCTCGATCCTGTTCCCGGAACACCTTTTGGAGAGACACCGGTTCTTACACGTGATGAAGTACGCCGCATAATCGCAGTCTACCGGTTCATACTGCCAAGACAGTACATACGTCTTGCTGCCGGACGCGATTACCTTAGCGACAGCGGCTTTTCATGTTTTCATTCAGGCTCTAATGCAGCAATTACCGGAGATATGCTCACCGTTAAAGGCATTTCCATAGATGAAGATATCAACACAATAAAAAATATGGGGTACCGCATGTAACCGTCTCATATAATACTACTGCCTGTTATAGTATCTTATACCGCTGTCCGGCTTAAAATATGTCCTTATATAGCCGTCAGCTGATACAACTACAAATTCGTTCGTGCTTTCAATATAATATACATCATCTCCATCTTCAGCTTCTGTCTTGTGAAGTGCCTCTGAATTCAGGACGACTGCCGCTGCTGCACTCTGATACTCTTCCGGACTGGCAAATCCCATCTCCCTGCCATGCTTCTTATAGTGCTCCTCCAAAAGCCTCCGGCTTCTGAAAGTAAGATGCTGCGATATCTTTACATTACCTGCCGCTGTCTGTGATTCGTCACTCTGTGTCAGGGTGCTGCTGACAGCTGATGTATCCGTATTGTCAAGGAGTTCTGCACCGCAGCCCGCTACTGCAAACATCACCAGCAGACCGGCCATAATTAATATCCTGCGCATATGTCTCATATAATATAACCTCTCAATCTCTCTGCCAGACATAGCTCCTGTCTGACATTTTAAACATATCTATATCATTTTTCCCGTCACCAAAAGAAATGACTTTTTCACATTCCAATAACTTTTGCAATTATTTAACCGCATTTGACTTTGATGCTGTTATTGGCATCGGATTCGGCACAATCAACTGAATTTCCCACCAACTCTTCATATTTTAGCTGATAAGCAATAAGTCTGGGTATATATTCCGGAGGAGTTCTTCTTGCTGCTTCCCAATCCTCTAATGTACGAATAGGAATGCCAGTATGCTCAGAAAACTCTTTGCGTGACATTCCTATACTTTCTCTTAATTCTTTTATCTTCTTAGCTAAATCCATATTACCACCTCGTATTGCGTGTTTTTATAATTATAACACAGAACAACACAATACGCAATGCGTGGGATTGACTTTTTATACATTAAAAATATTTATCCATAATACAAGGGAGTGCAACTATTCGCGGACACCAAGTTTCTACATTGTTTCTGCTTCGCTGCATACAGCTCGGCATCTCCATCCGGGATCTTGACTTACTCACAATCGGAATGGTGAACGATATGTACGCAGAAGGACGTAGAAGGATTTCGATGCATTTTAGCAATAGTGTAGCTCATATAATGACCTCACCCGATTTCATTATGTTTCATTTGCTTTGAGGAAATGAAAAAACAAATTCGCTTCCTTCGTTAATTTTGCTCGTAACGGTCACAGTTCCGTTATGACAATCCGAAATCCATTTTACCATTGATAGCCCAAGCCCCATACTGTTATTTTCGTTTACTGTTCTTGATTTATCTCCACGATAAAAGCGATTCCATATTAGCGGAAGTTCTTCATCGGCAATTCCGATTCCATTATCTTTTACAGCGAATACGATATTGTCATTGATTTTCTGCAAACTAATTTGTATTGTTCCATTAGCTTTACTGTATTGATACGCATTAACAATTAAATTGATAAAAAGCCTCGCTAACAAGCCACGATCTGCCTTACCAACAATCCCCAATGCAATATTCCGTTCCATTTTAATACTTCGACTTTGTATTTCCTCTTGCTCGTCGCAAACAAATGACAGTAGTTCACTAATATCTGTATCTTCAAATTCTGTATGAATAGTGTGCGTTTCTAATCTTGATATTGTTAATAGTTCCGTCACCATTCGTTGCATTCTTTTTGCTTGTCGATTTATAGCAGTAAAAGCGTCCGTATATTCTTCAACGGTTTTGGCACAAGCCAAAACATAATCACATTCAGATATAATAACGGATATTGGTGTGCGAAGTTCGTGTGAAACATCAGAGCTGAATTGTCTTTCACGAACAAGTGTCTGTTCTATTCGGTCAAGCATTTCATCAAATGTATTTGCAAGCGCGTGAATCTCGTCTTTATCAGTTCCTATTTGAATACGTCTTGATAAATCATTGCTTTCAGCTATTTCTTTTGCTGTGTTTTGTATTTTTTTAATAGGTACGAACACACGCCAAACGATGATATATGCACCGATTATTGCTACGACATCAATCAATAATATGATCCATGCGCCACGCAATAAAATCGAGTTTATAAAGCTCATTTCATCATTTAACAGCGCAATGCCTTTAATCCAATAATCGTTTCCACCGAGCGAAATCGACAAGTCAAATTCAAGATAATAGTTGTCAAATGCATCAATTTCTCTTACAACACCTTCTTGAAAATCAATTTTCATATCTGTCAATTTCTCTGGAAGGCTACCGTTAATGATTTTTCCATTTGAATCAAAAAGGATTCTATAAACACCTCGCTCATAAAAATGCGCTCCTGGTGAAACAACAACTCCATTATCATCATAGGATATTTTTTTTGAAAACTCTCTTACTGCTGTTTGGATATTAGCAGTTTGATCTCTTGTCAGTATATCCTTTGAAACAGAATATAGCGCAAACATTGCGGAACAAGAAATCAAAACGAGTACAACTGCAAACCATACAGTTATTTTATTTTTTATCGTTTTTTTCATAAGTCACACCGTATAACATATCCCATTCCACGTACCGTATGTATCAGCTTCGTATCATATCCATCATCAATCTTTTTGCGTAGATATCGTATATAAACGTCAATTACATTTGTTCCACCGGAATAGTCAAAATTCCACACGTGATTTTCTATTTTTTGACGAGACAGAATCGTCCCTTTGTTTCTCACCATATATTCCAAAATTTCATATTCTTTGGCGGATAATGGAATTTCTTTATCAGATCTTGTGACGGTGCGTGAATTTGTATCGACTTTCAACTCACCGACTGTAAATATATTTTTTGTTTGCCCGACGGCTTTGCGGGTCATAACCCTAATTCTTGCAAGTAGTTCATCAAATGCAAAAGGTTTAATCATATAATCATCGGCACCAATATCAAGCCCCTTTACTTTGTCTTTGATTGAATCTTTTGCTGTAAGTAGCAATACGGGGGTTGTGTCGTCCTTTGAACGCATTTTTTTCAACACTTCGATTCCCGACAATACGGGCATCATAATATCCATTATAACAGCGTCAAATTCGCCCACAGATAAAAAAAGCAAGGCCTGCTCACCGTCGAAACAACTGTCAACACTATAACCTTCGTTTTGTAATCGTTTTGTAATGATTTTGTTTAAGTCTTTTTCATCTTCTACAACGAGTATTCTCATACTTTCTCCATATAGCAAGAGCTATACAAAACAACGAATGTTCTGTATAGCTCATTGCCGCTTTGTCTTTAATCGATATTGTTATATGTCTATGCTTTAATTATTGCCATCAGCAGGGGTATAGTCAGCCGCAATTCTAAAGCCAACCGTTGAGGAAGCTGAATCTTTTCTGCCCTCACCTCGATAGGAAAGAGTACAACTTCTTGAAGTAGCATACCAAGAACCGCCGCGAACTGCGTAGCAAGAAACACCCTGCTCAAGGCCATTGTTTGCCACAATAATTGACGATGTAATATCCCAACAGTTTCCCGCCATATCATAAAGACCGAGGGTGTTGGGAGCGTATGTACCAACGGGTGTTGTATATCCTCCATCTGCACTCACAATCGCATAGAGGTCGGTTTGGAGGAAATAACCCTTTGTTGCTGTTCCACCGTGGTTTGCCCAATTTGAAACACCACCGTTTGCACTGATCGAAATACATTCGCCAAGCGTTTCGGAAGCGCCTGCAAAATCACCTTTTATGTAATTTACTACATAATTACTTCCATATTCTTTGAAAAGCTTTGCGGCAATAACGCCGTTGAAATTAAATGTTGTTGTGAGTTCTCCCGTTGATGCGTTATAACTCGGAGTTTGCTTACCGTTCGGATATTTAATTGATGTATCCCCATAATAATCGCCATAAGCGGCATTTTCCCATTCTGCCTCTGTGGGAAGTCTAAACGTCCAATCATCGTATTTAGTGGACAGCCATTCACAGTAACTTACCGCATCGCTATATGAGATATTCAGTACAGGATGATCACCTTTTCCCTCGGGATATGTTCCGTTTTTCCAATAACTCGGAGCTTGGTGAGAGGTTGCTGCAATAAAGACCGCATATTGAGCGTTAGTAACCTTGTAGGCACTTAAATAGTAATCATTTTCTATCGGGGATTTTTCTCCCGCCGTTGTATTCGTCAAATCATAGCGAAAAGCAAAATCATGCCTTGCTTCAATGTGAACCAATGAGGCAATAATTTCATCTGTCGTATCCTCTGCAGGAGGCATAGTCGTATCCTCTGCGGGAGGAGTGGTCGTATCCTCTGCGGGAGGAGTGGTCGTATCCGCATTATCAGAGGTGACGGGCGTACCTTGATTACACCCCGTAAAACCAATTCCCATACAAAATATTATGGAAAGGCAAAGAATGAAAGTAATAAATCTTTTAATCATAGGTGTTCTCCTTTGTATTGTGATGGAATCATTATATAACACAAAGATTAAAGTAAGATTAGAAAACTCGAGCGGTCAAAAAATTCGTCCGTTCATTTTTAGTTCCAAAGCATTATATCAGACCATTTTGCTGACGCCAGCAAAATGCCCTAGTGTTCTGTTTTGGTTATTTTATCGTAATACGCTTTATACCTGTAAATCGTCCTCTCGCTGACATTATTGCGTTTTGCAATCTCCACCATAGTCATGCCGCTCTCATAGCAAACAACAAAATCATTGTAGATTGCCATCCACTTGGCATTGTGCTTCTGGCGTCCACTCATCTTTCTGTTTTTGTAATACTCCAGTTCTTCACGCAGCTTATCGTTTTCTTTTTCTAATTCTGCTATTCTCTTAAGTGCGGCTTCCAGTGTTTCAATCTTTTCCATTTTCATCCCCTCCGTTTATGTCATTATCATTTTGACTTTATTATAAATTGAATTTGCACATAAGTCAATCTGATATTGTCATGCAACACTTTTTTTCGCTTTACAGCAATTTCTTTCCAAAAGCATTCTGCATAAATATTTCTTAGCCATTCTTCTACAGCCCACTTTCTTTTTAACACCGGACCATATTTCATAAGTCTTAATACCGTCTCATTACCTTGTCCTTCTTACGCTTCCTATCAGTAAGATAGACACACGATGCCATTTATCCACAATCAAATCATACCAAAGTGCTTAAATGCCTGCATGATTGCCTCTTTCTTCTCGGGTGTACACTGTGGCTGTCTCGCATTCTCCGACTTTGATAAGTTATAATTTTCACCTACATCCAGTCCACATTTCTTCTTGTTCTGCGCGATATACAATGAAGAAACCTTAAGTCCTGTCTGCTCCAAGATATACGCTTCGATTTTCTCATATGTTGCCTTTCCCTGCAAACCGGATAAATCCATATCCTCTAAGGAAAAGTCCATTGCAATCTTTTTCGAGTCGATTACTCCCTTGGAAAGTAAGACAACCGTCTCCACATGCGGAATCGTTTTTCACCGCTTTAACAGTACGCAAACCCGCATGGTTACTGGGTTTTTACCCCCCCCTTGACATGTTGCTAACATCCGCAATCATAAGGTTAAGACATGGCGTACAGACCGTTTGACTTTGTAAACGTGTGGCGGGTATGCCGATATTTTGTAACACTTCTCTTGTACTTGTTCTGTGATAACCATATCTCTTCATGATTATTTGCTCCTTCCTTAGTCCTGAAATGTGTACTTTTTGAAACTACAAAAAAGGGACTGCTAAACAGTCCCAAAATGTATGAACATCCATTTACGTAACGTCTCGGTATTTATGTATGCTTTTTGTCACCACCTCATTAAAAATGGGTATAAAAAAAGAAGGTATTTTCAACCTCCTTCTCTGACTACTTATGACTATAAGAAATGACACCACCTCAACCCTTGATTTATCGTCATGGGCGAAGCGGTGTCAATACTTGTAATTTTTGAATCCTTTTAAAACCCTTAGGTGGATTCTAGTTTTTCTAGTGCATTGCTCACTTCTATACTTAATCCTTCTACTCTCCTATATGCTAATTCTCCCATACTTAGGTCATACACTAGTTTCTTTTTCATTTCAGCCTCTATATGAACAGTATTTCTGTATTCATATAATTTGACTAAATCATCTGCCAATCCTTTACTTATCAGATTCAGCTCTAATAATGCTGCTACTTTTTGTTCATAGCGAATTTTAGTTTTATCAACAGCTTGAACCTTATTATAGCATGGAATAATATCTTTTTTATCATGTTCCAGTTCTTTGGCTATTTTTTCCAATTTATGTCCTGGTATTCCAATTTTGACCAAGCGTTCTTGAAACAGAAGATTTTTTACTGTATTCGTTTCCTCAAATAGTTCAAACAACAAATAATTAACAACCGCCTCTTGAATAGACACATACATTATTACCTGTGTCTTTATCTGAGCTAATAAAAGCTCGTCCGAAGCTTGTAAACCCTCAAAGAATTTATAAATTTTTCTCGCGTTTATAAATTCTACAATAAGTCTATCTCTCAAACTTTTATTCTCAATAAATGGATAAAAATGTGACTCATACCACTCTTTATTAGGTAAATGTCCTGATATATAATTCTCTAGTTCTTTTTTAGTCTCACTTGTAAATGCCATTTTCTACTCCTTTGTCGTAATACTTACTTAATATTAATCGATTTTGAGCTTGATATAAAAATCCTTTCCCTACTTTAAGATTGACTTAATTACTGCTTCGAGAGGAACTTTTTATAATAATGCCGTGGCATACTAATATACAGTTACCAAATCAGCTTGAAGTGCCTCAACGCATCCTTAATATACTCCACCTTCTCCTGCGGACACTGCTTCACTTCTGGATTTTCCTTCTTTGACTTATTATAATTCTCGCCCATATCCAGACCACACATCCGCTTCACCTGTGCAATATAAGAAGTATGCACATTCACACCATACTTATCCTTCACATATTCCTTAATCTTTGAATAAGTAGCCTTTTCTTCTGGTGTGTAATTGCTCTCTTCATCAGGCTCCATTGTCACCTCAATTTTCGGTGTATCTTTTTTGAGGGATAATTTGACAACCGTCTCCACATGGCACGATACCTTGTGATTGATGTCTGGTTTTGTGCCCGTTCGCGGAAACATATCCTGTCAAAACGGAAACATGTCCACGCCTCCCGGAATGGCAAATTCACAGCTGCAAACAGATGCAATCTGTGGCAAAATTGTCATCCATATCAAGGTCTTGACCGTTGAAGTCTATGGGAACAAGTCAGTATAAAATCTTTTCTACCTATATAATGCAAGGTAATTTCACACTGCTGATCCCTGCCACTGTCTCGACCGTTGAGACAGTGAAGAACGCTCAACTTCTACACAATCTATCCGCACTGACCACGAATTTGTCATACACTCGCAGGGAGTTGAGTTGCCGAATTTCACCGTCTCGACCTGGCATCCGGTCCTTATTTCTTTGTGTTTTCTTCCAATTCCAGCATATACTTATCAAAATCAGACATGAACAATCTATCCTGGATGACACGGTATTTTTCAAATTCTGTCTCGGCATGAAGCTTTGCAATTTCTGCGGACACCTTACCCGCATCCTGTAAGATACCATAGTCAAACATTTCGATGAAGCTGTTGAGCCTCTTTTCCCAGTCCTGCATCGTAAGCGGGATATGACGTA
>ERZ780177.2370-NODE-2370-length-15724-cov-2.476801_pt1 | contig 15724 bp, 19 predicted proteins | sample MGYA00510973_ERZ780177 | MGnify/ENA primary metagenome ERZ780177 (study PRJEB29588, sample SAMEA2144396) | human gut metagenome | biome: human gut; feature: human-associated habitat; material: faeces | place: Denmark | collected 2008/2010 ...
AATCAAATTAAGAATCAGAAAAGAATTAAAAAAAATACCCAGACAGGGGGGGTAGTTTTCCGTTATTCTATATTATATAATAAACAGTCAACCATAAATGCTCACTCGCGAGTGAACGACAAGACCGGGAGACGGTTTGAAGTAAACATTTTAAACAATCATTAATTTTAAACATTATGTCAGAAAGAAGTATTGCAATTGGAGTGGCTTCCATCGGTTACGGAGAAGCAACTAACGGGGTAGTGCCATCATCATTTACCCAATTAAGAGACATCTTTAAAGGTTCGGTAGCATTCAATTTCGCCGATGCTAACCAAGTGAAGATCGAGGTGGAAGGACGTGAAGATCCGTTGGCAATTATCAACCGCAAGGGGGATGCCGACAGCATCGAGTTCTCGATCCCGTCACCGACTACCGAAGAACTAGTAGCCTTTTGCGGAGGCTCCAAGAACGGTGAAAAGTGGGAAGCGCCCAACAGCTTCGAAACGATCAACAAAGCATTTTGTATCGCCACGCAACCGTACGAGGGTAAATACGTGGAATATACCATCGTCAACGGGGCCGTTTCCGCCAAGATCAGCCAGGCACCGGGCAGCGAACAGACCGACCTGTTGCTGGTGAAAGTGACCCGCCAATCAGCCATCGCCGCTGACGGAAGCATGAAACCTTCCTTCATCCGCGAGGTGAAGACGGTGACCCCACAAGCCTAAACCGGAAAAAGGGATGCCCTAAGTAGCAATGCCGAAGGCATCTCTTTTTAATTCACGATTTGTGATTTTAGATTAGAAGATTCCAGCCGCACAAGATCAACGCTCTTTTAATCTAAAATTCAAAATCTAAACTCTAAAATTAGTAAGATCTAAAATTAGCACATGGGCATAAAACAAATTATCACGCTAGAGAGTGATACGGTTAGTGAAAAGACAATCCGTATTCCTTTCGAATTCACGGACCTTGATTCCGTGCCGGAAGGCAAGCTGATGGACGAATATATCACGATCACACCGCTTACCGTGCGCTCGTGGTTCCGGGTGAAACCTTTGTTGTTGGCTATTGATCCGGAAGACCTGCAAGTTATAGCGGACATCCATACAGAAACTTTTGACCCGAGAATATCGGAAATCATGAACAAATATGATGACGTGATTCTCTCGATCGTCTGCATCGGTCTACACAACAAGAAGAGCGATCCCTCCACGTGGTTTCGGGACACGCTAAAAGACAACTGCACGTGGGAGGATTTACGAATCCTGCTCAATGCCATCCTCTTCAGGATCGGTTATAACCCTTTCTACAAATCTATCATGACGCTAAAGAACATGAGCCCGTTGAGCGAGGCGGAGATCATAGCCGCCCGAAGAAATCTAAAAAGCTGGACAACCCGGTAAGCAGTTTCATGTTTCTCGTGAACGTGAAAGAGGCCCTCGGCTACACGCACGAACAAACGCTGAACAGCAGTTATGCCCTAATCACGGGTATGTTGCAGGAATACGCCTACATGTGTAACGAACGCAACAAAGCCCTGTATGGAGAAGAGGACGATGAAGAAGAATTCGAATGGGTGGAACTCGTGGATTTCACGACCAGTGAAGCCCGACGCTACAAGAAGTACAACAACGCAAAGAATAAAATATAATAACAAGAAGCTGTCGAACAAATTTTTTCTAAAACTCGTTCGACAGCCCCAAACCATGAAATCCTGACGAACTATTTTTCGTCTCTTTTTATATACATAATAGCCAACCCGTAAGATTGAACAGATACCCCAACAAGAATATCATCTCCTTTCGTCCAAACTGCTAACTCGTTCTCGTATCCCAAAAAAGAATATTTCTCGTCCATGTAGTCAACAAGGGCTTCGGCGCTAATACTGTACAAATTTAGCAGGACCATCGCCCCAATCATTTTCCCATTTTTAAACGTGTACAATACATTTTTTTCAAATTTATTTGAACTCCTGAAAGTCAGATTATCCGTTTTCTCTTCGGATAACACTCTTCTCTCTTTTTGTTTAATACTTTTCGAATCGGCGTTAAAATCGAGAACCGGTTCGAGGAACAGTTGCGGTTCAACAGTCGTCCTTTTCAGGTTAGCGATGAATTTTTTCCCGTCCTCTTCCATTTCCACGACCGCTTTATCAGACTTCACGTCCAACACTTTAACCAGTTCTGTGTTATTCCCAATCGTGACTGTCAACTCGTCACCGGATAAAGAGTAGCTCCCCTTTACCGTACTATAATCATAATAATCAAACGCTTCGTAATCTTTGTTACTCTTGAGCTCGAAATAGCTTAACTCGGTTTTTAAACTCACCTCCTCCGTCTCCCCGTCTTCAACAAATTCGTATATACTCCATTTACCTTCAAGATCCTTTGCAGACCAACTATCGTCATCATCACTACACGCAACAAACAACAACATAAACATTACAACCAGAGATAAATTTTTCATTTCTTTTTTATTTTAAATTACATCTTGTCATGAAAAGAATCTCCCAGACATGGCATGAGTATACCACGACTATTTTTATTATAACCACAAAGAGATCACCCAAACACACGCCTAAAAAAACTTTCCTATGACCTATCCTTTTTATATCGCCCCAAAGATAGGTTGTAATTTTATTGATTTCATCTTTCGAACGTTAAAAATTAATTAAATAAAAGACCATATAATTGCTACATAGTTAAAAATACGCCTATCAACAACAAATACAAAAAAGAAGGGACTTTTAATACAGTCCCTTCTTTTTATAACGTATTTTCCTTATCTCAATTTCTCAGCCTTAAACCCGGCCTCTTTTACCAGCTCGATTACCCGGTCATCTGACAAATCGGAAGTAATCGTCAACACCCGGTCGGGAGTGGAGAGATCGATATTCCATTGGTCACGAGCGACTACTTTATCCAGCGTTTCACCGATTTTGGCAACGCATCCGCCACATTTGGCGGTGGTTTTGAATTTACTTGTTTTCATATCCTTCTTGTTTTTAATTACGATTCCACCCGTGAAGAACACTCGGCACATAACCCCTTCAACACGTAGTTTATACTTTCTAACGTAAAATCGCCGGGCAAGGCCACCGTGGGCACGTGAATTTTTCTTAAACAAAAAGTCTTGTGGCAATTCCGGCAATAGAAATGAGCGTGAAGATCATCGATAGAACAGGTACATTCATTACTGCATACCGAATATTTCAACGAACCGGAACCGTCATCAATCACGTGAATCAAGTGATGATCCAAAAACAGATTAATCGTCCGGAATATCGTCGATTTATCCACGGTATCCAATTCCGTCTCTAGGTCCAGTAGGCTAAACGCCCGGGTAAAGCGGGTCATCGCCTTCAGAATCAACAGCCGCATGGCCGTCGGCTTGGTCTCCCGCTTTTCCAGTTTTTCCAAATATACCTTCTCGTCCATAACACTCTATCTTGCTCGTTTCTGTATTCTTATCGCGTTCAAAATTGCCAACAAGGCTACCCCGACATCGGCAAACACGGCCTCCCACATGGTGGCGAGTCCCCCGGCTCCCAGTACCAGCACGATCAGTTTTACCCCGAAAGCCAGCGTGATGTTCTGCCAGATGATCCGGCGGGTCTCCTTCCCGATCCGGATCGCCATGGCCAACCGACCGGGCTGATCCGTCTGGAGAACCACATCCGCAATCTCAATCGCAGCGTCACTTCCCAAGCCCCCCATGGCAACTCCCACGTCGCTCAGGGCAAGCACCGGGGCATCATTAATCCCGTCACCCACGAAAGCAACACGCCTTCCCGGATCGCTCTTCAATGCCTCCACGTGCGCCACCTTGTCCTCGGGCAACAAATCCCCGTAGGCCTCGTCCACGCCTAAATACCCTGCTAATTTAGAAACAATTGTTTGTTTATCTCCCGATAATATCTGAATATTATCAATATTTAATTTTTTTAATGCTGCAACGGCTTCTTTAGCATCTTCTTTCACGGTGTCCGCCAGCAACAAGTGACCGATGTACACGCCATTTACCGCACACACGACAAGCGTTTCGGGAACCCCGGTCAGCTCGGACGGGAACGAGATCCCGTATTTCTCCAACAAACGAGTATTTCCCACCAGTACCTCCCGCCCGTCAACAAGCGTCTTCAATCCGTAGCCTGCCAGCTCGGAGACCTCCACGTCCCGCCGGATGGAGATTTGCCGGGATTTAGCATATTGCCCGACCGCCTTGGCTATCGGGTGATTGCTCCGGCTCTCGACAGAGGCAATTGTTTGCACAACCTCCTCTTCGGTAAAACCCTCCCGGACGTGTACTTGCTGCACCTCGAACACTCCCTTCGTCAACGTCCCGGTCTTATCGAATACAACCGTGTTAATCTTCGTGATTGCATCCAAGTAGTTTCCCCCTTTAAAGAGAATTCCCTGCCGGGATGCCGCCCCGATTCCCCCGAAATACCCCAGCGGGATACTGACCACCAGCGCGCACGGGCAGGATATTACCAGAAACACGAGCGCCCGGTACAACCAATCATTCAGCACGAAAGAGAAGTCCGGTTGTACCCACGACACGATCCAAGGAACCAGCACGATCAACACGGCCAACCCCGTGACCACGGGCGTGTAGATCCGGGCAAACTTCCGGATAAAAAGTTCCGCGGGAGCTTTACGCTCGGAGGCGTTCTGTACCATTTCCAGAATCCGGGCCAAAGCACTCTGATCATAGGGTTTCGTCACCTTCACCCGTACAACCCGGTCGGTCACGATCATCCCCGCCAGCACATCCTCTCCTGTACGGATGTTCCGAGGCACACTCTCCCCGGTCAAAGCCGCCGTGTTAAAAGCCGCCACGTCACCCAGCATGCTCCCGTCCAAGGGTACCCGTTCCCCGACCTTGATCTCGATGATCTCCCCGACACGAACTTGTTCCGGTTTCTCGATCTTTTCTTGCCCGTCACGAATAACCGTCGCCTGCTCCGGACGTACATCAAGTAAAGCCCGGATATTCGACCGGGCCCGGCTCACCGCACTATCTTGGAATTTCTCACCGATGGAATAAAATAACATCACGGCCACGCCTTCCGGGTACTCCCCGATATAAAAGGCCCCGATGGCAGCCAGTGACATCAACATGAATTCGTTAAAGTACACCTTTTCCCGCAAGCACTCCACGGCCTCTTTCAACACGGGAAACCCAACCGGAATAAAAGCGACCAAATACCATACAAATCGCACGATTTCCGCCTGAAACCAAGCGACATTCCCCCAAGATAAACCGATTCCGCAAACCAGCAGCCCGAAGGAAATCAATTCTGCACTATATTTTTTCATCATTCTACTGTTTTAATTTTCCGTAAAATTACGATTCATTTCGTGCAACTAAATTGCAAAAAACAGAACGCACATGAACATGATCCCAGATCATCCCACATGCGTTCCTCCGAGCTGACACTCCATAGTTGATTATTTGGCCATCACTTCCCGATGTTTCATGATTTCACTCATGTGTTCCAATGCCCAATCCACCAGCATCTGCACCCGCGGCATCAAGCTTTCACCCAGCTCCGTGAGCCGATATTCCACCCGTGGCGGTACCTCGGCATATACCTTTCTCGAAATTAGCCCGTCGGCCTCCAACGTTCGCAGGGTAACCGTCAACATACGCTGGGATATGTCAACAATCGTTTTATGAATATCACAGAATCGCATGGTTCCGTTCGCCTTCAACGTCACGAGAACGAGCATTGACCATTTGTCACCCAAGCGACTCAAAACATCACGGATGGGACAATTATCGTTCGTGTAAAAATTTTCCATTTTTTTCTTCACTATATATGGTTTAGTATCAACAATAGTTATCTCCGTGTAACTATCTTATCTACAAGTTCGTTCTTGTTTATGCAAATCAAATAGCTTACATTTGCTAAACAAAAGTAATAAACTTACTTTAAAGAACTATTGTTTAACTAAAAAATTATACTCATGGCAAAAAAAGTAGCCGTATTGGTAGTTAACCCGGTAAACGGGTTCGGTTTGTTCCAGTATCTGGAAACATTTTTCGAAAATGGCATTTCCTATAAAGTATTTGCAGTGGCAGAAACGAAAGAAATCAAGACAAATTCCGGCATCGCCCTCGTGGCAGATGATGTGATTGCTCACTTGAAAGGACACGAAGACGAGTTCGACGCTCTTGTGTTCGGCTGTGGTGACGCTGTACCTAAATTCGGGGAAAACGCCGGAAAGCCTTACAACCAGGATATGTTGACCGTGATCAAAGCTTTCGGGGACAAGGGTAAAATCCTGATCGGTCACTGCGCCGCCGCCATGATGTTCGACTCCGTGGGCATCGCCACCGGAAAGAAAGTAGCCGCTCATCCTCTTGCCAAACCGGCCATCCAACATGCAAAAGCCACCAACGAGAAATCCGAGATCGACGGCAATTTCTACACCGCTCAAACGGAAAACACGATCTGGACAATGATGCCGGAAGTGATTGCAACGTTGAAAAAATAAGGGGTTTATAACCCCTCCCTCTCTCCCAAATAGGCCTCGATTATCCGGAAGGGAGCATCCTTCAACAAAACCCGTTTCTCTCGATCCAACAAATAGAATGTCGGGATCGCCCGCAAATCATAGAGACGTTCCTTCGTAATCACTTGACCGTCATCATAAGTACAAATCCATTCTTTCGGTTGTTCCGGCAACATTCTCCACCACACCTCCAGCTCGGGATCAGGAAAAACAGATAAGAACACCAGTTTTTTCCGGTTATCCTGTACTTTGACATTCAGCAAACTCTTCACCAACTCGGATGCTTCCACCTCGGCCTTAATGGCCCGGCAGGCATTACAATCGGGATTATTGAAGAAGAGAATCGTGTAATCCGCGTTTATGCCCGACAATTTCCCTTTCTTCCCGGAAGGTAATGTATAGGTGAAATCGGTTGCCGGATTCCCCACCCGATTCTTTAATGCCATCTCCAGCCGAAAAGCGGGACGCATTTTATCCACTTCTCCAACCCGTTCGGAATTCACGATATATTTCAACACGGGAATATAAAATTCCTCGTTCAACATCGGGGAATTCGGATCATAAAGATATTTATCATACAATTCCGTGAAATAAGCAAACATCAACGTGTCGGCCAACAACGCCTTATCCAGCATCCCGGAAATCTCTTTCTCGACATCGGCATACGGGACATAAGGTAATACCTGCAAGAAGTCCACGAAAGCTTGTTCGGAGACTTCCGGCACGTGAATCAGGGATGTATCGGCAAAATTGAATTTATCCCAGTAATGAGCCACCATATACTTGGCCCGTTCCCGCTGGTCGGTATAAACAGGTGGAATTTCCGGAAGCTGGAACGATTTACTTTCTGTACTTTTAGATTCCTCTTTTCCCTGTTTCTTATGGGAAGAAGAACAAGCCGAAATTACTAGCGATAAACACGCCGCAACTATCCAAACCCGAACGATCCTACTCTTACTCATAATTCAATCTTTCATTTTCCTACACAAAGATACATTTTTATCCGAAAAACGAGGAACAAAAAAGAATCCGGGAGTACAAAAAAAGGAGGATCTGGAAGATATGATGCAGGACTGGTTTCGGAACGCAAAGCTGGGCATTTTTATCCATTATGGGATTTATGCGGTGGGTGATGTGTCGGAGTCATGGTCGTTCCACAACGGAAATATCTCTTATGAAGACTACATGAAACAGTGTGAAGGCTTTACGGCATCGAAGTTTGATGCAAAAAAATGGGCGGAGCTGTTTCAAAAAGCAGGTGCGCAGTACGTGGTTATGACAGCAAAGCACCATGACGGCGTGGCACTGTTTGACACCGGATATAGTGATTTAAGTGTTGTGAAGAAAACGCCGGCAGCGCGCGACCTTGTAAAAGAGTATACAGCTGCCATGCGTGAGGCAGGTCTGAAAGTCGGCCTTTATTATTCGCTGATCGACTGGTCGGATCCGCGGTATCGCACGGTTTACCCGGAAGGAATGAAAAAAGAAGACTGTTTGAACGATATCTATGGTTCCCCGGCCGGAAAAGAGGAGGAGCCGCAGAAATGGCAGGAGTTTCTGGAATTCAACAATCATCAGTTAAAAGAACTGATGTCGAATTACGGAACGGTGGATCTTTTATGGTTTGATGGTGACTGGGAACGGAGCGCGGCACAGTGGAAGATGCCGGAATTCAGGGAATATCTGCATACGCTGAATCCGAACGTTGTATTGAATTCGAGAATGCAGGGCTACGGAGATTATGAGACACCGGAGCAGGGAATTCCGCTGTACGGACCGAAAGGCGAGTGGGAATTCTGTACGACGATCAATGATTCCTGGGGATATCGTCCATCGGACAATGATTACAAGAGCAGCGGCCAGATCGTGCGTATGTTCTGCGACTGTATTACCCTCGGCGGAAGAATGCTGCTGGACATCGGACCGAAAGAGGACGGAACGCTCGATGAACGTCAGGAGAAGGTGCTGCTGGATCTTGGCGGATGGATTCATGACCACGAGGAAGCGGTATTTGGAACAGAAAAAGGACTGGATTACAATCATTTTCTCGGCGGAAGCACGATTTCGGCGGATAAGAAGACGATGTATCTTTTTGTCTATGATAAGCCACAGGAGACGTTGTGCGTGAAAGGTATTAAGACACCGGTGAAGAAGGTGACGGTTCTGCATACGGGAGAGGAGCTTCGGTTCTCCTATACGGGTTCCCTTCCATGGAGCGGTATTCCGGGAACGCTCTGGATCTGGGCTGGCGAGATGAGTATTCATCCGTTTGCAACGGTTGTGAAGGTAGAGCTTGAGGATGAGATCACCTACAATCTGGGACACGGGGAAGTCGTAACCTTTAATGAGTAAAACGATTCGGACAGAGGAGCTTATGAGATGAAGAGAATAATTGGCTATGTAAATACGGCGGATTTAAATCATATGCGAGAAGAGGATGTGCGGGCACTTACCGTGATCAATATTGCATTTGGTCTGATCCGGGACGGAGAAGTTGTATGGGATGCAAAGGATGCACGGGATGGAATAGTATCCATTCGGAAAAGCAACCCAGAGCTGAAAATTGTATTGTCCGTAGGAGGCTGGGGAGCAGACGGCTTTTCCCAGTCGGCGAGAACAAAAGAGGGAAGAGAGCGGTTTGCTGCGAGTGCGCTTGCAATTGTGAAGGAGTATGGTCTGGACGGTATTGATATTGACTGGGAGTATCCGGGCACATCGCTGGCAGGAATTGCGTCGGACAGATCGGATAAAGAGAATTATACGCTGCTTCTGGCGGAGCTTCGGAAGACACTGGATGCGTACAGAGAAGGCATGCTTGTAACGACAGCAGTCGGCGGAGATGTTTATTTTGCACTGCAGACAGATATGAAGGAGGCCTCCCGGTATCTGGATTATGTGCAGCTGATGACGTATGATCTGCAGGGCGGTTTCCAGAAGGTGACGGGACATCATGCGGCGCTGTATCACAGTGAGGGAAACCTGTTTGACGCATGTGTGGAGAAGGCAGTGAACGGTTTTGCAAATGCAGGCGTTCCAATGGAGAAGCTGATCCTTGGCGTACCGTTTTATTCCAGAAAATGGGATGGAGTAAAAGGCGCCGGATGCCGCAACGGGCTCGGAATGGAAGCAGAGACGGTCGGAGGATATGGCGGTGACTATGGCGAGCTCAAAGAGAGCTGGATCGGAAAGAGGGGATTTATCCGGTATTGGGATGAGCAGGCGAAGGTTCCGTATCTGTTTGACGGGGAGACATTTATCAGCTATGAGGACTGCGAGTCGCTTGGGGTGAAAATTGCGTATCTGAAAGAAAAGGGCATGGGGGGCATTATGTTCTGGGAGTATAAATGCGATCCCAGCGGAGAATTACTTTCATTTATAAAGAAAAACATGTAGCGTAGTGGCCCACAGCCGGTATGTGAAAAGGCTCCTCGCTCCGGTGTTCCTGAAAAATCGCAAGGAATCCTTTTTCACATGGCGTCTGCCGCCGGTGGGCGGATGTACGTTGTGGAGACGGATAGAAAAAAAGAGGAAGGGATAGATAGAATCATGATCTCAGAAAATTTAAGAAAATATGCAACGGAAAAATTTGAGAGACGGAGAGAGCTTCTGGCTCCGGTGATGCCTGTTATCGAAGAAAAATTAAAACAGTGCAGTGAGGAAGAGGCTGTGCTGATGAAGTTTCTGTATGGTACGATGCCGGTAAGGGATGCGGGAGAATATGGATTTGACCTTTTTCTTTCGTACGTGAAGCATGCGCTGATGCTGCGGGAGAAGGTGGCATGGTGTAAGGAACTGCCGGAGGATGTGTTTGTAAACTATGTGCTGTATGACCGGATCAATTCCGAGGACATTACGGACTGCAGACCGTTTTTTTATGAGCAGATTATGGGGCGTGTAGCCGGAATGAGTCTTTTAGAGGCGATTCTGGAGATTAATTACTGGTGTGCGGAGCATGCGACGTATGAGGCGACGGACGGCAGAACGGCATCTCCGATGACAATGTATCGGAGTGGAAAGGGACGCTGCGGCGAGGAGTCTACGTTTGCAGTTACGGCGTATCGGAGTGTCGGTATTGCGGCGCGGCAGGTCTATACACCAAGATGGGCGCACTGTGATGACAATCATGCGTGGGTTGAGGTGTTTGTGGACGGCGAGTGGCATTTCCTTGGCGCCTGTGAGCCGGAAGAGGTGCTGGATACCGGCTGGTTTTCCGGTCCGGCGAATCGGGCAATTCTGATTCATACGCGGAACTTCTCGGATTATGTAAAGGAAAGTAATGAGGAGTATCTTGGAAAAGAAGGAGCGCTGCACTATTTTAACCATACGTCTTTTTATGGCAGAACGAAGCTGGTGAAGATTCTTGTGAAGGATGAGAATGGAAAATCGGCTGCAGGAGCGCATATTGCGGTTGAAATCCTGAATATGGCAGAGTTTTTCCCGGCTGCAGTGATGATTGCGGATGCGGACGGAGAAGTTCGGATGACACTTGGCCTTGGCGATATCCGGGTACGGGCATTTGACGGAATACGCCGGGCGGAAGCCATGATGAGGATAGAGGAGGAAGATTCGCTGGAACTGGTGCTGCAGGAAGAGGCGGTTCCGTCAGCGGATGATACGTGGGAGACGCTGGAAATCCGGGCACCGAAGGAGGTGCCGGTACGGAATGTCGTTGCCACAAAGGAGCAGAAGGAGCGCAATGCGGCACGGATGGCAGAGGCGGAACGGCTTCGGAAGGCACGGTTTGCAGCATGCTTTGATGAGAAAAAGGCTGCTGCGTATCCGGAAGCGGAAGAGATTTTCCACCGGGCAGGAGAGAATTTTGAGGAGGTTTATACATTCCTTTCCAAAGATGAAAATCCGAACCGGAAGAAGCTGCTGTTTTCGCTGGCTTTAAAGGATGCGAAGGACTTGAAGGCATCCGTTTTAGAGGATCATCTCGACTGCGAGCAGGGGGATCTGCCGGAGGAGATTTTCAGGAAGGATCTTCTTTGCCCGCGTATTTTCCTCGAGGAGCTGACGCCGTATCGGAGCATGATCCGCGGATTTTTTGAGGAAGAGACAAAACACAGCTTTGCGGAGCAGCCGGAACGGATTCTGGATTATCTTAAGAAGAATATTACCTTCCATGCAGAAGAAGAGTATGACACGATCATGGCAACACCGGTCGGCGTCCTTACGATGAAACAGGGAAGTCCTCTGGCGCAGAAGATTCTGTTTGTGGCAATCTGCCGGAGCCTCAATGTAGCAGCAAGACTGAATCCAGTGACCCTGGAGCCGGAGTATTATCACAATGGAGCCTTCCACAGTGTGGAAACAGAAGCTGCTGTCTTGGAAGAGGAGACAGAAAGCGCGGTTCTGGCACTGAATGCGGAGGATGGAAGCGTATGGAAGTATTATCAGACGTGGACTATCGGAAAGTGGAATGGAACGGTGTTTGAGACGCTGAATTACGAAGAAACCGCATTCAATGGCAAAACACTGGCTCTGACCCTGGAGCCGGGCTGCTATCGTCTGATTACAAGTATGCGTATGCCGAACGGTGACCAGCATGCCGCATACCGCGTGTTTGAACTGAAGGCGGGAGAAGCAAAAGAGATTTATCTGGAAACCGTGAAAAAAGGGCTGGATGAGCTGTTAGAGCACATCGAACTGCCGGAGATCACGCTGGAGGATCTGGATGGAAAGGCGCATACCCTGAACGATCTCACCAAAGACGGCCCGATCCTTCTGGCCTTCCTCGGAACCGGAGAGGAGCCGACCGAGCATGTTCTGAATGAGCTGATCGAAATCGCAGAGAAGTGGAACGCAAAAGACGCTGCCATGGCAGCCGTGCTCCGCACGAAAGCCGACCTGGAAAACACGACTTTCCAGAAAGCCTGCGCAGCAATCCACAACATGTCCCTCTACATCGCCCCATCCGACGACGCCCCGGCGATCGCCGAAAAAATGGGAATCGATGCAGAAAAACTCCCACTGCTGATCCTCGCATTGCCGGGAAACATCGGCGGACGCGCTTATGCCGGATATAACGTCGGCAGCGTCGGACTGATGCTGCGGCTGATGGAAGAGGCGGCGAAAGCGTAAGTTAATACTAAAAAACAGGCTGACGCACGAATGCGGCAGCCTGTTTTTTTAAAGAACGCCCAGTTTTTTCAACTGTGCTACGCCATCTTCATATCCCGTAAAATGAATTCCATGAATCCCTGCCTGCTCTGCGGCCTCGACGTTTGCTTTGGTGTCGTCGAGGAATACGCAGCGGTCCGGGGTGAGGGAGAATTTCTGGATCAGGTGCTGGTAGATCTCCGGTTCCGGTTTTGTTAAATGGCAGGTGTAGGAGAAGAGGGTTCCGTCCATGTAGGGGAGGAAGGGCATTTTCTCTTTGGTGCGCTCGAAGAGGTCTCCAGAGTAGTTGGAGAGGATGTAGAGGCGGTAGCCTTTTTCTTTTAAGGAGCGTACCCAGCTTTCTGCATACGGCAGCGGGGTGATGGTTTCCTCACAGTGGGCGAAAACCTCTTTGATTTCTTCGGTGTATTCCGGGGCGAGGGAGCAGAATCCTTTTACAATCTCCTCCGGTGCGAGAATTCCGCGGTCGAACTGGCGCCAGTAAGGGCCTTCGAAGGTTGCGGCGGCGATTGCTTTCGTCTTTTCCGGACCGAAAGCAAAGCGTTTCAGATAGGACTCGTAGTCCCAGTTGACGAGTACGCGGCCTACATCAAAAATAATGGTATCAATCATGACTGTTTTTCTCCTTTGTCTGATTTGTCGTTCTCATCGCGGTGCGACAGAACCTTGGCAACCAGCATCATGGCATAGATGAGCACTGGTGCGGTAATTGCACAGTAGAGGCAGACCGTCAGCGCCTTGTGTGCAAACGGCGTGTCGATAAACGCAAAAATCATGGCGCCAAGCCCGAATCCGATCAGGACCGCGATGGAGAGAAGGGCGCCGATCTGTTTGAGTCGTTTCATAAAAATCTCCGATCGTTTACTGAAAATAAAATATAAAGAAACATAACCAAGTGTAGCACAGTTGAAAAGAAACATCCACCGCAAGTTTTAAGAATTTTTTAGAAAAAATTAATGGCGCTTTCGATTGCTTTTTTCCCTCAAAAGGGATAGAGTATTGGCATATACTTTGAAAAAGGAGAAACGAGAACAAAATGGATAAACTGAAAGAAAAACTTTCCCGCCTGATGTACGGCCGCTACGGCATCGATCAGCTGGGCAATTTTATGATGTGGGCGGCAGTTGTCATGATGATTTTCGGAGCGGTTGTACGGAGCTCCCTTATCTACACCCTGGCACTCGTCCTGATCGTCTGGGCGGATGTGCGCATCATGTCCAAGAACCATTCCAAACGGTATGCGGAAAACCAGAAATTCCTGGAACTGAAAAACCGCGTTGTCGGATTCTTCCGAGGCGGAACCCGTGCATTCAAGGATAAAGAGCACTGCTACTTCCGCTGCCCGTCCTGCCATCAGCAGGTGCGTGTGCCGAAAGGAAAAGGCCACATCGAGATCCGCTGCCCGAAATGCGGAACAAAATTCATCAAAAACACCTGATAAAAAGGAGCAGTGCGATTCATGTTTGGTTATGTGACCATCCGAAAGGATGACCTGAAAGTCAAAGATTACAACAAATATCAGGCATACTACTGCGGTCTGTGTCAGGATATCAAAGAGGCGTATGGAAAAAAGGGTCAGGCGATGCTGACGTTTGATATGACATTTCTTTCCATCCTGCTGACCGGGCTTTATGAGTGTGAGACAAAAGAAGAGGAGCATTACTGCTTTCTTCATCCCGGCAAAAAACATAAATGCCTGCGGAACAAATACACAAAATACTGCGCAGACATGAACGTGCTGCTCGCCTATTACAATCTGCTGGATGACTGGGAGGACGAGAAACGCGGCGTTTACAGTGGCAAAGGCTTTGAAAAAATCTGTGACACGCATCGAGGCATCGTATCCGCGCCAGACGAAAGCAGTGCAGGATTACCTCGAAAAGCTGCATGCATGCGAGAAGGAAAACAATCCAGACCTCGATCTTGCTGCAGGCTATACCGGAGAGGTGATGGCGGAGATCTATATTCCGGAGGAGGACATCTGGAGCGATGATCTGCGCCAGGTCGGCTTTTACATCGGAAAATTCATTTACCTGATGGATGCGCTTGATGACGTGGAAAAAGATAAAAAGAGCGGAAACTACAACCCGTTTCTGTCCATCGCCGATCAGCCGGACTTCGAGGAAAACGCAGAAAAAATCCTGCTGATGATGACGGCGGAAGCGTCGCGTGCATTTGAAAAACTTCCGATCCTGGAAAATGTAGACATTCTGCGAAATATATTGTATGCTGGTATCTGGGAAAAATACGAAATGCGAAAAAGCGCAAAAGAGCGCCAAAAAGAGGAGAAATAAAGACTGATGACAGATCCATATGAGGTGCTGGGCGTGTCCCGCGGGGCTTCGGACGATGAAATCAAAAAAGCATACCGAAAACTCAGCCGGACGTATCACCCGGATGCCAATATCAATAATCCGAATAAAGCAGAAGCAGAAGAAAAATTCAAACAGGTGCAGCAGGCGTACAAACAGATCATGGATGAACGCGAGCACGGCACCTCGTACCAGAGCGGAGGTTCGTCGTATGGCGGAGATGCTTACGGCGGCTATGGCCCATTCGGCGGCTTCGACCCATTCGGCGGCGCGTACGGAAACGGCGGCTCCGCACGGAATGATTATGGAAATTCCGAGCAGGAAATGCGGCTGCAGGCGGCAGCCAACTATATCAACAGCGGCCACTTCCGCGAGGCGATGAACGTGCTGAACGACATTTCCGACCGCAGCGGAAAATGGTATTTCCTGCATGCGATCGCAAATTCGCGCCTCGGCAACAACATCAATGCCGTGCAGGATGCCGAGATGGCAGTCAAATTAGAACCGCAGAATCTGCAGTACCAGCAGCTTTTAAGCCAACTCCGGGGCAGCGGCCAGTGGTATTCCGACATGGGAAGCGGCTATGGCTACGAGAGAAGCGCCGGCGATCTCGGCAAATGGTGCTGCGAGTGCATGGCGATCAATGCGATCTGCAATTGCTGCTGCTGCGGCGGACGGGGATTTTTCTGCTGCTGATGAAAACGAAGTGTATAAAAACAAAAATACCGGGGAGAATAGGACTATCATCGAAATTCCCCTGTTCGATGAGACAGACAAAAGAAG
>ERZ780177.2377-NODE-2377-length-15688-cov-5.630589_pt1 | contig 15688 bp, 19 predicted proteins | sample MGYA00510973_ERZ780177 | MGnify/ENA primary metagenome ERZ780177 (study PRJEB29588, sample SAMEA2144396) | human gut metagenome | biome: human gut; feature: human-associated habitat; material: faeces | place: Denmark | collected 2008/2010 ...
GCCTGACGAAGTATCGCTCAGATTAGATTAAAAATTCTAGTCTGGGCGATTTTTTCGTTCAGGGAAAGGAGGAAGTGTCATTGACAGAAAAGACGGATATCAGAGATTCGGATGAAAAAGTAGTTGAAATTAAACGTTTAAGAACTTTTACGAATCATCCATTCAAGGTGATCGGTGACAGTTAGATGATTGAACTACAGGACAGTATTAAGAAATATGGAGTTCTTAATCCCTTGATCGTCCGGTCAAGGAAAGAAGGTTACTATGAAATCATTTCAGGCTACAGAAGGAAATCAGCATGCAAAAAAGGCAAACGAAACAGGCAGCATTTATCATGAGGATATCGAAGAACTGAGAACAAATCAGAAAGAGATTTTACAGGAAATGAGAAAAGTGCTGGACAGACTGACAGCAATTATGTAAGGCAGGTGAGAAGATGGCGGTAACAAAACTGATAGCAATGCACCAGAATAAAGGCCGGAGTGTGATGCGGTGTCTGAAAGACAGGACCGATTATGCCATGAATGGAGAAAAAACGGATGAGGGAAAATATATTTCGTCTTATCAGTGTAATCCGGAGCTTGTTGATCTGGAATTTGCTCAAGCAAAAAAGGAATATCTGCATAAGACATGGCGGCAGCCTAAGGGAGATGTGATTGCATATCAGATCCGCCAGTCCTTCAAACCGGGAGAAATCACACCGGATGAAGCAAATGAAATCGGATATGAAACCGGTATGAGATTTACAAAAGGAAAGCACGCATTTATTGTGGCAACCCATGTGAACCGGGCACATATTCATAACCACATCATATTCAATTCCACCAATCTGGAGTGTGACCGGAAGTTCCGGGATTTCTGGTTTTCCGGAATAGCATTACAGAGACTCAGCGACATTATCTGTCTGGAGCATGGACTTTCTGTTATTCCAAAAGTAAATCCAAGTGAGAGACAGCAGAGGACAAAGTACCCAGAACGTGTGAGCATGAGGGATGTTATCCGGGAAGATATTCTGAAATGTCTGGATCAGAAGCCGGCAGATTTTGAGGAACTTCTGAAACTTTTACAGGCAGAAGGATATGAGATCAAACGTGGAAAGCATACCGCAGTCTGTGGAAAAGAGCAGAAACGTTTCATCCGGTTCCGTTCATTTGGAGAGGATTTTACAGAAGAAAATCTGAAAAAAGTGATTGCCGGAGAGAAAGAGTCTCCTGAAAGAAATGAAAAAGTACCGGACCGGAAAGAAGCAAAACCGGAAAAGCGCAAGTTTGATCTGGTAGTTGATATTCAGGAAAAAATAGCACAGGGAAAGAACGGCGGCTATGTACGATGGGCGAAAAAATATAATGTGAAACAGTTTGCGGAATCTATTCTGTTTTTACAGCAGCATGATATTCATGATAAGGAAACGTTGGATACATTGGTGGACGGGAGTTATGCAAAATACCATGAACTGATGAAAAGCATCAAAGATGCAGAGGAGAAGATGGCAGCAAATAAAGTGATTAAGACTCACATTATCAATTATGCCAAGACCAGAGAAAATTACATTGCCTATCGAAAATCAGGGTACAGTAAAAAATTTTTCGAGGCACACCAGGATGAAATTACTCTTCATAAGGCAGCCAAGGAAGCATTTTCAAAACTGCCGGATGCAAAAATTCCGAAGGTAAAGGATCTGAATGAGGAATTTGCAAGACTGCTTTCAGAGAAAAAGGTAGCTTACAGTGAATAAAAGAAAATAAAAAAAGAGATGCGGAATTATCAGATAGCGAAGCAAAATGTGGAATCTTTCTATGCTGCTCAGCAGAGTTGGGATATAGAGGAAGACATGAAAAAGAAACGGCAGCAGGCGAGGTAAGCATACGGGCAATCATCAAAAATATAAATTGGCGGTTGCCCTCTTTTTTATATTCCGGCAGAGCAGGAATGTATCAGCACTCACAAAGTGAGGGCGCAGCTTGGCATCGAAGATGACATTCTAAGGGGATTGGGGATGTGCCTCCAACAAGCAAAATGCGCCGCGTGTACACAGGGGCACTGCTTGCTAACTTGCGAAGCAATAACATTTGCGGCTTTAGTGCGCCGCCATTTTAAGAAAAGGAGAACAAGGTGGAAGAGAAGATTTTAGAAGAAAAACCAGAGGAGAAGATAAGCATAACAGCAGAAGAGGTGACGGATATCAGGCTCACCCAGGCAGGATATTACTGGGAAGCAGGATATAACGAATTTGATTTTTTATGCAAGATAGAAGGAGTAGAAGACAAGATTCATATGGTACAGCAGAGGCATGATGAAGGATATGGTCTGGTAATCCGGTCAGAAAAGGATGATATCTGGAATCGAATTTCAGGAAGTGAAGCATTCAAGCTAGAAGAAAAGCTGTTGGATGAAGTGCAGTACAGAACCTATCACGACAGAATAGAGAAATTGACTTCACTATCGAACTGCCGGGAGATGTATTATGAGCTTATGGAAAATGATAACCATAACCTTCGGAATGTGATTGGTAATCTCTGGATGGAGCTTAGGGAAAAAGAAGATCAGCTTGCTGTAGGTGTGATTTCAGATTTTAGAAATAAAACAACGGAGCAGTTTCACGCAGTAGACGGAATGAGTGCCGGAGAGATTGAAGAAATGATTTCATATTATGTGCAGGCAAAGATTATAGAAAATAATCTGGGTGCGCAGGTGGAAAATGTGATTTTGTCAGGCAGAAGATGCCGAGGAATTGAGAAATTCGGTTCAGATTTGGATGTGGTGGTGGACTATAAAGGTAATATCAGGGAAGATGATTTTTTCAATATACTGCATGAGGATGGATTTGCGATTGCAGGAATTGCAGTAGACATCAATCCTATCACAGAAGATAAGACAGGACTACTTGCAGAGTATCTGGAATCCGTAGAGCAGTACCTGAAAGAGAAGGCACAGGAAAGAAAACTGGAAAAGTCATCTGTGAGAGAAAAGATAAAACAGGCAAAGCAGATCACGCAGGAAAAGAAAAAAGTGAATACGGAAAAGTCGAAAAATGCTGAAAGATAGCAGAAGGATTGTTGATGGCGGTTGGTACATGAGAGTGTACTGACTGCAGCTTTTTTGATTACGCCTCTTTAGTAATATATGCTTTTATGATAAGATAAAATTGATGAAATGTGGAAATAAAAAGTAAAACATTTTATACTTTGGGAGGTTGCCCATGAAATTATTATATTCAAATATTTTACCATTATCAGTCGGTGACGAAGAAGAAACAATTATTGATGCATTCAATTCACAAGCAGAAAAAGCAGATAGGCTTGATATTGCTGTTGGTTATGTATCGAGAGCTGCATTGGATGAACTAAACGAACTGATCGAAAAGAACGGAATAAGTGAAATAAGCCTCAATATTGGAATGTACTATATTGAGGGAATGCCAGAAGGATCTTATCATACAGCACTTAGATTAAATCAGAAATGGCAGGAGAGTGGCAAAGGTGAAATTCGCCTTATAAAAACATTTAAGTATCATGGTAAAGTCTATGTGTTTTATAAAAATGGAATACCTTTTTCTGCAATTATAGGTTCTGCAAATTTGGGAGTATTAAAACTAGAAGCGAATAATCGCAGACAGTATGAACTTTCAGCTATTACAGATAGTGAACAGGAAGTATTAGAAATTGCAGAGCATGTTAATAAATTAAAAGCAGCTAATATATCTGCTAATATTAAGGATATAGTTGATGTACCTCTTATACAGGAAACAAATACAGCTTTATCAGGTATTGATCTTGTAACGGAAGTACCAACTACGAATGTGGAATTTTATAAAAGGTGTGCTTCGTATGCGTCTTTTCTTTTACCACTTAAAGTACCATCGTATAATGAGAGACATATGGATGATGGAAAACATTATACAAAGTCAAATGTAAATGTGTGTTATGCGGCACCACGAAGTAAGAGAAAATCAAGAGATTGGTATGAGACACAGTTAACGGTTGCTAAGGAAATAACACATTTGGAAGGGTATCCGAAAAAAAATGTTCCATTTTACATTGTAACTGATGATGGATATTGGTTTAAGGCTCATACGACAAGCGACGGAAATAAACAGTTCAGTGCTGTTGGAGATGAACTTATTATGGGAAGATGGTTGAAAGGCCGTCTTGCAGCAGCAGGTTTGGTTAATCCTGTTAATGATACTCAGACAGATATCGATCGTACAGGCATGATAACACGCGAGATGTTGAAGGAGTATGGGTGCGAAAATTTATATCTAAAGAAAACCGGTCAGACCGCAATGGATGAAGAGGGAAATCCTTTGGATGTGTGGATGCTTTCTTTCAAACCAACTGATGACACAGAGGAAGGGGATGAATAAAAGTGCAGTATTTAAAAACTTACTTGAATAAGATTATTGCACGAGGCAATGAAAAACTGGCGGAGTCTATATCCAAAACTGCGGAAGAAGTAGGAGATAAATACATTAAAAATTTTTCGTTCACGAGCCACGAGGTTGGACTTTTATTTGGTAATGTTCAGTCTGGAAAAACAGGTCAGATGTTTGGCATTATTTCAAAAGCAACAGATTTAGGATTTCCTGTTTTTCTACTTTTGACAACAGATAATGTTGTGTTGCAACAACAGACACTCGACAGAGTAAAGGCAGATTTAGAAGGATATTGTATTTGTGGAGAAAATGATGCAAGAGTATTTACTGATAACAGTTTATTGCAACCTACAATAGTTGTATTAAAAAAGAATGTAAGAATGCTTAAATTGTGGGCTAATATATTTAATTCAACTGGATTTATGAAAGGCAATCCACTTTTTATAGTAGATGATGAAGCAGATGCGGCGTCATTAAACACATTAGTAAATATAGATAAGCAGTCATCTATCAATAAATATTTGGACTCGATAAAAAATGGTTCATCCAGCAGTATATATTTACAGGTGACTGGAACGCCACAGGCTATCCTGTTACAGACAATGGCTTCCGGATGGCATCCATATTTTACATATTATTTTCAACCAGGAGAAAGTTATTTGGGAGGAGATTTCTTTTTCCCAGTGTCAGGAAAAGGTAGTAGTATAAAATATCTGGATGAAGTTGAAAATCCGGCTAAGGCTGTTGTTTTAAGACATATTGCAGTTTCAGCGCAGATTCTTGCATCGGGTAAAAAAGTATCTAACTGTCTGATTCATCCAAGTGTACGCCAATCGGTTCATCAGAAGTATGCGGATAATATTACGCATGAGTTGGCTTGGTGCATAGAACATAGGAATGATGATTTTACAGAAGATATAAAACAGGAATATGAAAATATATCACCTTCAAAGACAGAAAAAGTCAGTTTAGATGTTTTTATTCAAAAGGCATACGAACTTTTGGATAAGAAGGAAATCAAGGTTCTGGTTATGAACGGTAAAACGGATATAGATAGCGATGAATATGCGATGGGATGTAATTTTGTCATCGGAGGAAATACATTAGGACGTGGAGTAACGTTTCCGGGATTGCAGACAATTTATTATACGAGAACAAGTAAGAAACCACAGGCAGATACAATGTGGCAGCATAGCCGTATGTTTGGGTATGACCGTGATCCTGGAATGATGCAAGTCTTTATAGATGAGCATTTGTACAAATTATTTTCAGATATAAATGCTACTAATAATTCTATCATTGCACAGGTAGAGCGTGGAATTGAGGATATCAAGATATATTATCCGAATAGTTTAAATCCTACACGAAAAAATGTCATTGATAATGATCATGTTGAAATGATTTCGGGAGGCACTAACTATTATCCTTTTTATCCGGATAATGATTCAATAGAAGATATATCAAAAATGTTGGAACCATTTGACAGTAGCGAGGCTTATTATCAGGTGAGCTTACGAGTAATAAAAGAAATCCTAAATCATATAATTCCAAGCCAAGACTTTAAGCTGTCAGCATTTACATCAGTTATTGATACTATGCTTGCAGAACAGCCTGCTGGACAAGGGATTCTAATAGTTCGTAGAAACAGAGATGTAGCACAAGGTACGGGAGCATTACTTTCTCCTAATGATTGGAAACTTGGAGAAGAGTTTCCATCTAAAATTGTGTTGACAATGTATCAAGTTACTGGAAAAAAGGGATGGGGTGGAAAATTTTTATGGATTCCAAATATTAGGTTGCCAGAAAATACGGTATATTATGAACTTTTGGACTAATAAATGATTTTTACAGAATGGAGAAAATAATGCTATTAGGAAAGTATTTTGTTCAAATAAAAGATGCACATATTCATTGGGGAGAGAGACGAAAGACAAAAACAAGGAAAATTCGTAAGAAAGAATCATATATTGCGATACCAGCTAGTTATGCGTATGAATATAATATTAGAAAAGGTGAGGTGTATAAATGTACAACTGATAATGGACAGGTATATGAACTGAAGGCTGCAGGATCTCAAAGTAAAAGGGATTTTGCAAAGCAGTTTGAAGGCAATGGGTCTTTAAAAGTATTGTATGACTGGTATGAGTTTAATAATGCAAAAGAGGGAGATTATGTTGTTGTTAGCATATATGATGATAGGAACATAAAAATTGAATTTATTTCTGGTACAGATGTTAATAAATTAAACGAAAATAATATTTCGGGGGAAAAAGGGAAAATCCAAAAAATAGATGGGATAGAGATGGATGGTTTCAGACTTATTTCATTATTGGTACGAGATGACGATAAAGAACATTGTAATATAAAATTTTTCTCCGATGAATTGAAAGAAAAAAATGATGAGCCTATAACATCAGTAATCATTGGGGCAAATGGTTCTGGTAAAAGCTTTATATTGAAAATATTAGCAGAAATATTTAATGCAATTGAAAGTTCAAATGCTTTAGGTCAAATGAAATATTCTATGTATGAACTTGTATATTTTATTAATGAAAAATTGATACAATTACAAATTTTAAATAGACAAATTTTTATACATGAAAACGGTGTGTTACTAGAAAAATATGATAAGTCCATATTGCCGGCAAAAGCTCTTGCAGTGTCATTTATGTTAAATGATAAATTTCCTTTCAAACAGTTAAATTCTATAGAAGAGAGTATATATGAGTATTTGGGTGTGAGAATGACATCTAATGCATCATGGACTAGTTCAATGAATAATAAAATGGCAGATTCCTTTTTGAATTTGGCAGTTAATGGGAAAATATGGGATTTTATTAATAGGCTTTCAGAATTTTTGTGTATTGATGCTAAAATAAGTATTAACTGCGAAATGTCAAAAGCTGATTTCTTTGCGGAAGATTTGAATAAAAGGCTAAAAAAGTATGGTGAGAAAATAATAGGACAAGAAGATTATAGAGCTGATGCGGTAAAACGATATACTGACGAAATATATCAGGAATTATCAGATTTTATTAGAGGTATTAAAAATAACAACTCATTTATGGACAACAAAGGAAAAATAATTTTTGGAGTATCTTTTGATGTAAATACATCAAAAAAAGAAATAAACGAAATAGCCAGTGTTTATGGGTATTTCAAGGAATTATCTAATCTGAAAGTGTTTAAGAATATGACGCTAAATCTTTACAAGAAGGGAAAAAGGTATTCATTTGATGAATCTAGTTCTGGAGAAAAACATATACTATATTCGTTTGCCAATATCTTTAATAGTATAAACCAAAATTCTATAATTCTAATTGATGAACCGGAAATCAGTTTGCATCCTAATTGGCAGATTAAGTATATTAGTTTCCTGAAAAAAGTTTTTTCTGAATATAGTTCTTGCCATTTTATTATAGCTTCTCATTCGCATTATATGGTTTCTGATTTGAATCCTGATAGTTCTTCATTGATTACGGTAAATGTAGATGAAGAAGGAAAACATTTTTTAACGCTGGATTATAGCACATATGCATGGTCAGCTGAAAATATACTTTATAACATCTTTGGTGTGAGGACATTTAGAAATTATTATTTTGATATGGACGTACGAGAGTTATTATATACTATAAGTAATAACGAAAAAGAAAAGTTAGATCGTATTCGATTTTTGTATGATAAATTGTCTAAATACATTTTGGATGAGAAAGATCCTTTGAACCAAATTATTGACGAAGCAAAGGAGTACATAAGAAATGCTGAATCTGAATTACCATGTTAAATATTCTAAAGAACATAAGAATTATATACGAGGGCTTGGAATTCCACGATATGAAGATTGGGATTCTGGAAAAAAGATAAATAAGGCAATAAAGGAAAGTATCAAAAGACAATTGTTGTTATGGCAGGATGAAAAATGTGTATATTGTGGACTAAAGCTAGGAGGGACATCACGAGGAGAAATAGAACATATTGCTCCGAGACACTTATATCCAGAGTTTGAATATACAACAAAAAATCTTGCAATGTCTTGTCAGTTTTGTAATAGTTCTTCCAAAAAAGGGAAGAAGAATACAATAGATTCAAAAAATGCCTATTACAATAAGTGTACATTTACAATTGTACATCCGTATTATGATGATGTAGACCATTTTTTTGAAAACAGAGGAGCAATTATTAATATATGCTCGGGTTTAACCAGTAGCGAGAAAAAGAAAGCTCAAAATACTATGGATATGTTTGACTTATATGAAAGCCATCATGTGGAAGCAAGGGCAATGCAATTGTTATGGGAAGTACAGATGAAGGGATACACATTAGACGAGGCAAATGAAAGACTATTGGAATGTATAAATACCTATATATAAAAAAGAGTGGTAAGTATCACATAGTGACTTACCACTTTCGCTTCTCTTATTCATTAATATTTGCTTCAATATATTCATAAGGAATGCCAGCAAAGCATTTAAGAATTGATTCAAAAATTATTTTTGCGCCTCTACAAGGTACAGCCATTCCAATTTGCTTACGCACATTTTCTTTGGTACCTATAAATTTATAAGTATCAGGAAAAGTTTGTAATCTAGCTCGTTCACGATTTGTTAAAGCACGAGGTTCAGACCAGTGGTAAATATGTGTGCCACCGCCGCCACTTCCTGTTACAGTATAAGATGGTTTAGTAGGATCAAGTCTTTTGTATATTTGACTTATTCGAGCTCCTTTTATATTGAGTTGCAATTCTTTTGGTAAGTCAGCCGTGAACGCATTCTGACCTGGTTTTATATGCTTTAATCGTTCTACTACTTGAGAGGATTGTTTGGTTAATTCATTATTAAATGCATCTTTAGGAATAGGCGGATTTTCAATAGCATTTCTGCAGGTATTATCTATTTCTGCATAAGGCGCAGGAGATGGAACTTTAAATTCTACATTTATGTCGTTTCTGATACCAACAATGATTAAACGATGTCTAGCTTGTGGGATACCATAATCTTCAAATTTATAAAGATGTGGAGTAATGGTATAACCGGCACCTTGAAGCTCATCTAAAATTTTGTTAAGTGCTTTTCCTTCGTTAGCGCTTCTTAATCCTCCAACATTTTCAGCTAAAAACCACATAGGTTTAAATAGTTTTAATGCTTTAACACCATAAGAATAAAGTGGGCCAAAAGTTCCGTTCATTCCTTTTTGTTCACCAACAACGCTATAATCATTGCAGGGAAAACCAAAGGCAAGTGCATCAATAGGAGCTAATTGTGACATATCGAAAGTTCTAATATCTCCATGATAAACAGTTTCAGGTGCATTAGGACAGATATTGTGACGGTAAGTTTCACAGGTTGATTCGTCATAATCATTAGCCCATTGATGGACAATTCGATAATTAGCATCTCCTATGTCTGCGTTGGTAGCTCCCCAGCCGATTCCGCCGGGACCACAAAATAATTCACCTAATCTATATATCATTATAATGCCCTCTTTTCTGCTAATAGATTTATTAGTCCTTGTATTGAAGAATGTGATTCCTCGTCTAAAAATTCTGTATTTTCAAAACAATCATTTTGAAAATTGATATCTGTTTCATCCAAATATCCATATGCCTTATAAAGTTCAATTAAATTTATATTGTAAAAATTCGCAAGAGCTTTTAATTGTGCAGCAGGTGGGAACTTGGTTATACCTTCTTCTATGCGGCGTATTGTGGAGTCGCCTACACCAGTCTGCATATAAACAGCTTTTACACCTAATCCGAGTTTTTTACGGATGGATTTCAAATATTGTCCTGGATTATTCATGACATTCTCCTTCATACTGATTATATAATATTTGCTGCAAAAATGCAAGTTTTATTTATATATGCTGCGTTAAGCAGCAAATGCAATTATGATATTTATACACAAATGAGTCAGGACGATATATAATATGTGTAAAGGTGGTGATAGTGTGGCAAGAAGAAATTGGACAAGAGAAGAAACGATTTTAGCAATGGATCTTTATACAAGAGTTCCATTTTCTAAGATTGGAAAGAATAATCAAGAGATAATAAATCTTGCAAGTATAATAAACAGGACACCAGATGCGGTAGCTTATAAAATGTCTAATCTTGCTCATTATGATCCAGAATTGCAGGCAAGAAATGTGTCAGGATTATCGCACACCAGCAAATTGGACAAGGTTATATATGATGAGTTTGCAAATAATATTGGGGAACTATCTTTTATAGCTCAGAATATTTTGGCGGATATGCAACATACATCTGTTGAGACTTTATTGCCAGAGTTAAAATTAAATGACATACCTATAGGTATTGATAAAGAGCAGCAGACAAAAATAAGAATAGGCCAGTATTTTTTCAGAATGTCTGTACTTATGTCATATGGAAATGCGTGTTGCATAACAGGGTTGAAGAATAAAGAATTACTTGTTGCAAGCCATATTAAACCATGGAGTGTAAGCAATATAAAGACAGAACGAACAAACCCAAGTAATGGATTGTGTCTGAATGCCATGCATGATAAAGCATTTGACAGAGGATTGATTACAATAGATAAAAATTATCGAATTGTAAACTCAAGATATATAAAGGATGCAGTTATGGATGAAAAGACCAGAGAATGGTTTGCTTTTTATAATGGCAAAGAAATAATACTTCCAGATAAGTTTTTGCCGGGTAAAGAATTTATACAGTACCATAATGATGTGATTTTTAAGGGCGAGTAAGTTATGGCTGATGATTTGACAAAGGAGCAACGCCGAAAAAATATGCAGCACATTAGATCTAACGATACAAAGATTGAGGTGTTGTTAAGGAAAGCTCTATGGAATAGAGGATATCAATACAGAAAAAATTATAGGGATTTACCGGGAAAACCGGATATTGCATTGACTAAGTATAAAATTGCAATTTTTTGTGATGGAGAGTTTTTTCATGGCAAAGATTGGGAAGTATTAAGACCTAGGCTCGAAAAAAGTAATAATAGTGAATATTGGATAAACAAGATATCAAAAAATCGACAACGGGATGATGAGGTTAATAAAAAGCTGTTGTTTATGGGATGGACTGTAATACGTTTTTGGGGTAAAGATATTCTTCGTAATACAGATGAGTGTGTGAAGGTTATCGAGGAAACAATATTTGATCTGATGTTGGAAAAACCAGAATCAGAATCGGAATGGAATTGTGATATAGAGGAGAACAAATGATTGATTTTGATAATCCGAATACATTCCCAATAGAATTGAGAAATTGGGGAAATGAATTTGAAAAAATGATTCTAAGAAGAGTTAGTACGGATAAGGTTGAAGAATGGTGGCAAATTGAACACCAACTGCAAGATATTAGAATAGGTGAATCCATGTTGGTTACTGATTTTGTTAAGGAAAATATGGATATAGAAATTGCAGTATGTCATTGTGCACGTATATTAGATGAAAATGAATACTGGAAACAAGGTATTGTGACTGCTGGTGGGAAGAATAGTATTGGAGAGAAACGAATACGAAAACTCCTTGTTGATATAGGTTTAGATGATGATAAGATAGAAGAAGTTTTTTCACATGTATATTATTTGTGGAATCGTGATAAACAATCCAGAACAAAATCGGTTCATTTCTTTTTGGATAAAAATCAAGTATATAAGGATGATCAGTTAAACCATTTTGCAATCAATTTAGGGGGAGAAATTTTGCGATGGTCTTTAGATGCGATTGACAGAGAACTGTATAAAGAAGAACCTTATAAGCGCTTATGGATTTTAGGAAGTCCATCTGTAATAACATTTAAGGTTAAATTAAGTGATATTCATGAGAGCTGTCGTAACAGTTTAATTGCTGAAATAGTCAAATACAACATAACGAAAGATCTTTTTGGTTTTGATTATGAATTTGATTTTACGGGAATGACAGTGGGAGATGTCCCACCGCAAAATATATTAAGCATTGATGAAATAAAAAATTATATACAAATGCAAGAAAAATATCCTGATTATCAAGGATTCTATTGACCACGGTTAAGGTTAATGGCACATAAATTGTAATACAGGAGCACTGAATGATGGAACAGGAGCCAAAGGAAATTACAGACCGTCAGATATATGAGACATCAATCGGGCCGGCGTGTATGAGTAAAACTGAATATGCAATGTATCAGGAAGAAATGGTAAAGCGAATTGGAAAGCTACATATTTATGTGGATGCAGATGCGTGTCCGGTAGTCCGCATTGTTGAGAAGATTGCAGAAAAATATACTATTCCGGTGACTCTGCTTTGTGATACGAACCATGTGCTACAGTCAAATTACAGTGAAGTGATAGTGGTTGGAGCCGGTGCTGATGCAGTCGATTATAAGCTGATCAGTATTTGTCACAAGGGAGATATTGTTGTATCACAGGATTATGGGGTGGCGGCAATGGCACTTGGAAAAGGAGCTTATGCAATCCATCAGTCAGGGAAATGGTACACAAATGACAATATAGACCGGATGCTTATGGAACGGCATCTGAATAAGAAAGCCCGGAGATCATCTGGAAAGAATCATATAAAAGGACCGAAGAAACGGATACCAGAAGAAGATAAACATTTCAGCGAATCATTTGAAAAGATGATACACATGGCAATTCAGAACAGAGAAGGAGAAAACAATGGCAAAGAATGAAAGATTTGAAAAAACATATTCACAGGGAACCATGAATGTAACAGAAATCTGGGTAGATAAGGAAACTGGTGTAAATTATCTTTATCATGCAGCAGGATATTCAGGGGGATTGACACCGCTTTTAGACAGAGATGGAAAACCGGTTATTTCTCCGATTGTAAACAGATAATGGAAGTGAAGTCTGATGACTAAGGAAGAATGGTATAAACAGCTCTTTGAACGTCTCGAAGCCTCGAAGTTCAGGAGTAGCTTTCATTTGAAGCAAAAGGATATTAATTACATCAATGAAAAAGGATTGGATGTGGTAAGGCAGCATGCACAGGATTTTATAGCAAAGCGTGAGGCACCGGCATTTATTCCGAATGATGGGAAGCAGACACCGACGAAAGGACATCCGGTATTTATTGCGCAACATGCAACAGCAACCTGTTGTCGTGAGTGTATCAGAAAGTGGCATAAGATGCAGCCAGGCAGGGAATTAAGCAAGGTACAGCAGGATTACCTGGTAGATGTAATTATGACATGGATTGAGAAAGAGCTTGCCAGAGCAAAGGAGAACTAATTTGAATATACAGATATTTGGAACAAAGAAATGTAATGATACGAAAAAAGCTGAACGCTTCTTCAAGGAGCGTGGCATCAAGTATCAGTTTATTGATATGAAAGAAAAAGGTATGAGCAAGGGCGAATTTAATGCTGCTGCTCAGGTTAATGGTGGTCTGGATAATATGATCAACTGGGATGGAAAAGACAAGGATCTGCTTGCACTTATCAAATACATAGCGGATGAGGACAAGTTGGAGAAGGTTCTGGAGAATCCGCAGGTTATTAAAACTCCGGTAGTGAGAAATGGAAAACAGGCGACACTTGGATATCAGCCGGATGTATGGAAAGGATGGAATTGATGTATATACTTAGGACAGTACAAGGAGATATAACGAAAATCACAGATGTTTAGGCAATCGTCAATGCGGCCAACAATTCCTTATTAGGTGGAGGAGGTGTTGATGGTGCAATTCACCGGGCGGCAGGACCGGAGCTTTTGGCAGAGTGCCGGACTCTTCATGGATGCGAGACTGGTGAGGCAAAAATCACAAAGGCATATAATTTACCTTGTGATTATGTAATGCACACAGTTGGACCGATATGGAATGGTGGAAGGACGCAGGAAGAGGAGCTTCTGGCAAGCTGTTATTTCAATTCTATGAAGGTTGCATTAGAGAATGGAATCAGAACAATCGCATTTCCATCCATATCGACCGGAGTGTATAGTTTTCCGGTAGAATTGGCAGCAAAGATAGAGGTAAAGACAGTTAATAGATTTCTACAGGATAATCGAGACAGTTTTGATTTAGTGGAATGGGTGCTGTTTGATTCACATACAGAGGAAATATATGAAGCAGCAGTGGATAAAACGGTATAATGGAGTACATCTTCATGTTATACGGAATAAGTATTATATATCGAAAGGGCAATAAAAATGGGTGACTTAACATATACTAATTCTATGATGAATGAAATTAGAGAGTTATTATTAAACGCACGTCAGCATGTGGCAGTGCAGGTAAATACAGAGCTATTGTCTACTTATTGGAATGTTGGTAGGATTATTGTTGAGCATGAACAGGAAAATAAGGAACGTGCCGACTATGGCAAGCAGACTTTAAAGCAGCTTTCAAAGGATTTAACAAAGGAGTTTGGGAAAGGATTTTCTGTTTCCAATCTCCAATTTATGCGACGGTTTTATCAAAATTATCAAATTCAACAGACGGTGTCTGTTAAATTGTCGTGGTCTCACTATTGCGAACTTCTTACAATCTCTGATGCAGATAAGCGTAGCTTTTACGAAAAGGAATCAATCAATTCCGGATGGTCGATACGCGAATTAAAGCGTCAGATATCCACGTCGCTTTATGAGAGATTGCTTCTGTCAGAGGGAAAAACAAATAAAGAAACTGTGTTGGCACTTGCAGAAAAAGGCATAGAAATGGCTACTCCCCTTGATATTATTAAGGATCCGTATGTGTTTGAGTTTCTGGGTATGCCAGAAAATAAACCTATGCTTGAAAGTGATCTTGAAAAAGCGTTGGTTGCACAAATTGAAAAATTTTTGCTGGAATTAGGACGTGGTTTTATGTTTGTTGGTACGCAACAGCGCATAACTCTAAATAATACACACTATTATGTGGATATGGTTTTCTATAACAAAATACTTCGTGCGTATGTGTTGATTGAATTAAAGACAACAAAACTTATGCCAGAAGCTGCTGGACAACTTAATATGTATTTGAACTATTATGCAGCAGAAGTAAACGATGAACATGATAACCCACCAATTGGTATTATTTTATGTACGGATAAGGACAGCGTAGCTGCTGAATATGCCCTTGGTGGATTGTCAAATAATATTTTTGCTTCTCGCTATATATCTTATATTCCAAACAAGGAACAGTTGGTAGCACAAGTGGAAGCTGTTTTGAATGAATGGAATAAACCAGAATAAAGTAAGAATAATGAGATACGGCAGTTATCGGGAATGTCACCCAAATAGCACAGATTATAAAAAGGCATAGCACCCACCACAGGTTCTATGCCTTTGCATTTTCCGGCAGCAGCATCCGGTCATCAATATAGTAGTCGCAGGATATCTTGCGGCTGTT
>ERZ780177.2378-NODE-2378-length-15681-cov-7.350250_pt1 | contig 15681 bp, 13 predicted proteins | sample MGYA00510973_ERZ780177 | MGnify/ENA primary metagenome ERZ780177 (study PRJEB29588, sample SAMEA2144396) | human gut metagenome | biome: human gut; feature: human-associated habitat; material: faeces | place: Denmark | collected 2008/2010 ...
TGACCTGCTTATTCACCGTCAGGATGCGCTCTTTTACATTCAAGTCCTCCCACTGGAGCGCCAGCAGTTCTCCCCGGCGCAGGCCGCTGGACAACTCCAGATAGAACATAGGCAGGACGCCGTACTTCTCCGCTTCCTGGAGGTATCTGCCGATCCTCTCCGGCGGGAGGATGGTCATCTCTTTCTTGTCCTTGGGCGGGATACGGCAGTTCTCACAGGGGTTGTACGGGATGAGCCGCTCTTTCACCGCCTGCTTCAGCGCCGCCTGCAGCACCGCATGGACACGCCGCACGAAGGTGTTGGACAAGGCTTTGTCGTTCTGTTTCGCCCCACGCTGCATCCTGCCGTTTTCTTTCAGGTCGTTATACATTCTCTGGATGTGGATGGACGAGAGCTGCTTAAGCTTGATCGCGCCGATGGCCGGGATGATGTGGTGTTCAATGATCCCCTCATAGCCCTTGGCGGTGTTGTAGCGGATGTTGGGCTTGCTGTAAGTTTCAAACCACAGGCGGCACCACTCTGCTGCGGTGTAGTCGCCCGTGTGATTGAGTGGCACGCCGCGATTCTCCCGAATGGCTTTCGCCAGCTTTTCTTTGCACTCCGCCTGGGTCTTGGCGGACACGCTTTTCTGGATGGCCCGGCCGGTGACCGGGTCGATGCCCTGGGTGTATCTGCCCTCCCAGCGGCCACTGGGCTTTTTGCGGATACTTCCCTCGCCGTTGGCTCGTTTCTTTGCCATTTATGATCCCTCCTTTTTAACACAAACACATACCACAGAGTTTTTGGAATAGCTACTAAAATATTTCAGATTTTTTCGCGGCCTGTTCATCGATCCATTCCATGAATTTGTCACGGGGAACGATGATGCGGCTGCCCAGGGTAATGGTGGGGAAATCCCTGCGGTGAGCTACCTCATAGGCATGGGCCAGGCCGATGCCCAGCACATGGGACACATCCTCCACGGTCAGCATCAGCGGGAGTTCATCGAACGAATTGTATTTGGATTTTCTCATTCAGTTCCTTTCTACCTTCCGTGCGGAAGGGTTTTATTCTTTGTTTTGCGGCGCAGTTTCTGCGCCGCTTACATGGTCATGTCTGGCCACTGCTCCTCATGGTCATCCGGTTTATGACCCGAGGCCATACGCTTCTCCTGTAGCTTCTTCAGCCGCTTCCGGTCGATCTGGATACCGCCGGGGCGGGACTTAGGTACGGAGTTGTCCCGGAACACCCGGCTCATGTGATGGAGCAGCCGGGTCACCGCCAGCATTGCAGAGGGCGGGCGGTTTTCTTCCAGATGGTTCAGGAGATACTGGGCATACTGGTTACCCTGCTCGGCGGATCGGGTCAGCCAGTGGATTGCTCGTTCCTCATCACAGGGGAGTTCCTTTCCGGTGAGGTACAGCTTGCCCAGCATGTACTGGGCGTAGGGATTTCCTCTCTCAGCCGACCTGGTGAACCACTCTATGGCATGTTCAGTATCCTTTTCAATTAGTTTACCTTTGAGACACTCCTTGGCCAGCCGATACATGGCGTAGCTGCTTCCGTTGACCGCGGCGGTGTACAGCCAATTCATTCCCAGACGGATATCCCGAACCTCCACATCATCGGAGAGGTACAGCTTGGCCAGGGAGTACTGTGCCACCAGATGCCCCTGCTCCGCCGCGCGCTTGAACCAGTACCGCGCTTCCACCGAGTCCGGGATCAGCAGAGGACCGTCCCGCCAGAGCTTTCCCATCAGGTACTGGGCGTACATATCGCCGCTTTCCGCCAGCTTTTCCATTTCAGAGACGGCTTCGCCGCGCTCCCCCATGGTCAGGCTCTCGTCCCGGATCACATCCCGGAGCGCCCAGTAGTCGTAAGACTCGTTTCGGAATTCTTCCGGCTCATCGTACTGACCGAGATTCTTTTCCTCGAAGGTGAGCTCATCCAGTCGCAGGCGCTCCGCCTCACAGATGATGGCGTTTTTGATCTGCGTGAACTCTTTCTGCTTTGAGAGAGGAACACGCTCCCGGGACTTGTCGTGGTAGTAGCTGTCCACCTTGCCCTGAAGCATCATCCATTTTTCATAGCACTTGCTCACGGCTGGGAGCCGTTCCATCTCGTCCACGATCTCATCCACCAGATTCTTCAGCCGCTTTGGAAGATAGCCGTAGGACTTTTTTCCTTTGACCGCTCCGAGCTGCGCCGCCAGCTCCAGCATGAGCTGCTCGGCGTTTGGGTGGTCGCACACGCCGTCCTGCATAGCGTGTACCAGTTCCAGCATCGCCCGGCGGGATTCCAGTGCCAACTCGTCTCTGGAATCAGACTTCTGTTCGTAGAGATGGAGCATTTCGTTGCGGAAAATATCGTTGGTGAGTTTGGATTTGATCTGACGGATACCTTCCTTGGAGAGATAGGCCTGTCCCGGCTTTGCGGACCAGGCCATCATGTGGATGTGTGGGTGCTCGCCCTCGTCGTGGAAGGCTGCGTACCAGCGGAAGTCACCGGGCGGGATCTTCATCGCCGCCGCAATGTCGTTGCGGTGCGCCTGGATGAGATTTCGCCACGCCGCGACGTTATCAAACCCAAGCCGGGCAGCATCCTCACGTTTGAGGGAGATGATGTGCGTCCATACATTTCCGGTGTAGCTCTCTAACTCTGCCATGGCCTTCTCCAGTGAAACGGAATCACCATCACCGAACAGACCGTGAGCGCCGATGCGCTCGGCACGTGGCCGGGTGGCAATGTACTTCATGTACTGCTCCGACTCGTGAATGGAATCCCAGTTGGCTTCAAGAGCCAGCGTGATGAACGCAGAGGCGTTGATCTTGGTGGGTTTCGTCAGGTAGTCCTCGTACTCATAGAGCGTCTTGCTGTCCGGGAAGTCTTTGACCAGTTTTGCGATGAGCTGCTCCTGCTTTCGTGTGGGCGGACGGTCATCTGGGATAAGCTCCACCCGCTCCCGCGTTGCGATGTAGCGAAGGTATCCGGAGGCCCCGCCGGTGCTTTTGATATAGGGACTCTTGAGGATCAGTCTTGCCATTCGTCATCATCCCAGTCCGGCTCCTGACGGGAGCGCGCATACTTCTCCAGAGAGATGGTACCGTTTGTGGCTTTCACATTCCGGACACTCTGCGTGCGTCTACGCTTCAAGTCATCCCGGTCCATCTCGAACGCTTCCGCGATAATTCCGTTGGTCATGTCCTGCTCCACGCATCTGGTAAAATCTCTGCGGGCGATATAGTCCTCCAATCTGCTCAGCCTGCCGTCGATGGCAGACATGATCGCCATGGGCAGCAGCGTTCTGTTGTCCTGTATTCCCAGATAGTCCACATAGAAGTTCACGGCTTTCTCGATGAACTCATTTTTGCTCTGGCAGTTGTCGGTGGCGTACCACTGCTCGATCCTTCTTCTGGTTTCCGGCTGCATCCGGAATGCAATACGATCTCTGGTTTCTTTACTCATTCAATTCCTCCTTTTTGCTGTAAGACAGCCTTGAAAAGCCCTGCAACACGGGGCTTTTCGGGGAAGCTGACGCCATCGGCGCTTTTTTCGTCTCGCAAAGACGCCAGCTTCAAGCGTCCGAAACTGCCCGCACTGCGGGCAGAAGTGGCGGCTGCGGCGACGCCTGCGACGCCATGCCTTTATCCTGCTTTTTCTTTCGTCCTGCAAACGTCTGCCGAAAACGGCTCACATCCGGCTTCAATCCTCTGGCCGGGACTGGGACTCGCTTCCTCCCGGAAAGGCGCACACAAGGCGTTCTGGCGGCCCTGGGCGTTGGACTTTTCGAGGAGCTGCGCCGCACGATAGCGGGCGGCAGCCTCCTCTGCCTGCCGGAACTGCCGCTCATAGAACGCTTCGAGTACACCTGGGATAGGACGGATGGTGTAGAGCAGATTCCCGTTCAGGGGTTTTCCGTCTTTGCTCTGCATGATGGTCGGCTCCGTGTAGATGAGGCCCTTCTCCTCCAGCTGCCGCACGTACTTTGCTACCGTATTTTCACTCATGCCGATCGCATGGCCGATGGTTTTGTAACTGGGGTAGCACTGGTAGGTCTTACGATTCTCGCACCGGAGCAGATAGGAATAGAGGGAGATCTCACGAAAATCCAGACCGATGCTGAATATCTCGTTTGGTACCATAAAATAGTTTTTCTCTGCGCTGCGCTTGGGCCATTTGTTGAAACTCAATTCATACCTCCTGTATTGTCGTAGAGTCCGATGACGCTCACACAGGGAACAGAAATTTTTTCATTGCTTTTCTGCTGTTTACCTGATATACTTTTATCAGTAGATTTGTGCGTGCCTGTGTGTGCGCCGAGCCGCCGGACTGTTGCCGCAGTCGCGGCGGTTTTTATTTTGCGGGTGTGCTGTGTGATCCACATTCCTCCTTTGCCCTCATCTGTAAACTATCTTTTTCGCCTCCTCCGTGTTAGAATAAAGAGACCGTGCTCCCGGGAGCACGGCCAGAGATGGAATGACCTTCCGAGCGGATTGCCGTATGGCGGAGAGCGCTCATGCTCTCATAGATGCTCTGTCGAAGGCCATGTGGATTCGTCGGCGCGGATACCGTGCCGTACCGAACCAGGGGCAACCTCACCCGGGTGAAATTGTCCTTCTACTATTACTTAGAGAAAAATCGCAAAATCGGAAGGTCCCAAATTGTAAACTTTTTGTGAACGCAGAAAGGACGGTGAGCTCATGTCCTTCAAGGATACCCAATCTTATAAAGAGCTTCAGTCTGACTGGCGCTGGATACGCTCCATGGACCCGGAAGCTGCCGCTGCCGCAGACCAGTGGGTGAAGGAGCATCCGGAGGAGTGGAAAGAGCTGGAGCATATGCTCTACTACAGCGAGGCCAACTTCCACAAGCGCGTTGCGCCGGATACTCTGGAAGATGTGGATATCAAACAGCCCCGATCTTACAATCCGGAAGCGTTCTTGCCGGAGGAAGTGCGCAACGCGATCTACGATGATATGCGCTGGTTTGACCGGGCGAAGTATCTGCCAGAGGGATCTGATGAAGACCCGCTCATGTATGTGCGCAAGGAAATTGACGAGGGACTGCGTGAGCTGACTGAACTACAGCGGGAGGTTCTATTCCGCACCGTCATCAACGGCGAGTCCACCGAGTCCGTCGCACAGGACAAGCAGTGCTCGTCCAGAAACATCCGGGAGATCCGCGCCCGTGCGCTTCGACAGATACGGGCCAAAATCAAAAGACATGAAGGCTACGGCAGGCCCGACGTTGCCATCATTATTTTGCTGTTTATGCTGCTTGTTGGTGTTCCGCTTGCTTGCTGGGGAGAACAGCTTTGGACCGCATATCCCTGGCTGGAGCCTGTGGCTGCAGTGCTTAGCGCATTGGTTGTGGCTGTCATGTTCCAAAGTTCCCTTCGCAGAGAAGCAGAAAGGCTGCTGCGCCAGCATTGGGCCAGCCTGAATGGGTCGCAGAGAAAAGAATAATTACAAAAGAGGGAGTAAAACATTTTCGGTGTTTCACTCCCTCTTAGTATGTGGTGACAATTTGCATTATGGTCATAAGGATCAGTCTGATAAAAAGGTTCTCCCCCCACACAGCATATGAGAAAATCCCATTTATACTTCAATGCTCCCTGTATCATCTCGTGAAAAAATCGCTTTAATTAGCGCTGCTATAATGCAGGGATATATTCTTGCAGTTTCATTAGAGATTGTCCAAACTTGGTTGTTCTCGTCGGGATCTGCACCGTGGTCTGCCGCATTGCGGACTTGTCCAACGAATTCAATCATCCCTCGATGTTTTTTCGAAATGTGTGCAGATAATGCATCTCGCTTTTGCAGTATCCCATTTCTACCGCTTAAAGAGACTCCTTTTCTTACTGCAAAATCAGCTAAAAAAGATTCAAATGCATTTGCCGCACAAACAACGATAGAACGAACATCCATTGTCCCAGAATGAGTTTTCTGCAATGCCTCAACCAAAGGGGCAAACACATTGGATGTATTAACAAAAGTATACAGATTTTCCCCCCAATACGTACGCAACGAGTTTTCGGTAATGTTTGCCGAGCGAAGCGCAGCTTCAATAATACCTACAGCATCCACATCCTCAACAAAGCTATATAAGTTTGCGCCTTCGCTTTTAAGCGCCTTTGCGTAGGTAGCAATGCTTATAAGCGTATTTTTCACGTCTCTCTCGTTGGAGGTCATCATATGTAGGGTTTTCGTTTGGCGACAAGCAAGCTCAATGGATTTTGTAAAACCGTATCGTGTCTTGAATGTATTATATGGAGCATATTGCTCCAAAATCAAGCGCATAAACACGGCCTTCTGCTCGTCTGATGATGCAGATACAAGCTTCCGGGCCAAAAATGATGGAGACCCATAACAGCCTCGTGAACTATCAAACACAATTAACTGAAGTTCACATGCCATCTGAAGTGCCTTAAGAACCTGATCGTCAGTTGCTATTCCCGTGAACTCTGCGATGAAATCCTTTGCCGCTTCAGAGCCTTTTGCGATGACAGCATCAACAACGGCAACAATATCCTCAGCAGTAGTAAGCACTATGTTATAACTCATACTGCACCTACTTTCTCTGTTATGAATAGCTTAATCATTCAGACAACTCGTAAAGCAGTTGACTAATTTTTTCGCCGAGTCCATCAATATCTGCTGGTGTACAGTTGATATTGATGTTGATGACAATAGAGTTCTTTGCCGAAATTGTTGCAACGGGAAGCGCTTGTTGGGCAACTGGTTCTGAATGCGTTTGCTCAGCAGATATGGTATTTGATGCAACAGATACTCGGGCAGAGCTTGGTTCATCCAGGACAGATAGCTTGCCGTCAACCTCTGACAATACCCCAACACTCTTAAAAATTTCAATCAGTGCTCCAGCTCCTGCGCGAGATTCCTTAGCATCTTTGAGTCCTGAAGAATAAATAATGTGATTAATGAAACTCGAACGATCCATGCCATTACGAATTCGGACAGCAGACAACATCCGGTTTAAAAAATCAACTTCAGCAATAATCTCTTTCCAAATCCGTTCAACTTCATCTGTAATTTTTGAGGTATATGCTCGTCCTAAAGCGCGTCCCGTTTCGGTTGCTGCTTTTTTATTGCCCTCCGTGATCAAACCCACTTGTACCATAAAACCATTGTTCTTGCTTACAATAGTACGAGGTACTCCAGTGGCTTGGGTTATCTCGTCCAATGATAGTGCGGTTCCTTCTTTCGTATTCGCATACGCTTGGAACAGTTTAATCAGCTCCTCATACGATGAGCACGGAAGTTTAAAGGTCTCTGCCATTTTCTATTCCTCCAATTCTTTTATTTGATGATATTTCCGTTGAAACATCAAAGCTACAAGCACCTAAATTATTATTCGCAACCGTATTAGTATTCAAAGCTTTGACGCTAAATTTAATGCAACAATATTGACTATATCGAGTGTCATTAGATTCACGAAAAACTTAGCGTTTCCATGAAGAACAGATTTTGTACATTACACATTTAGCTAAATGTATTTGCAGAGATTATTTGTTAATTTAGTATTCTCCAAACCTTTTTGCCAACTGCATAAACGACGAGTTTGGCATAACCTGTTTTGACGGTATAAACAGATACCGCCACTGCTTATAGCCGTTCGCCTTTCCCCAGCGAGAGGCAACTTCGCAGTACTGGATACCGCGCTTTTTCTTAGCAATCACATCCGGGTCATTCAGCTTGTCCTCACCCTTGACCTCTACAAGATAAATGGTTTCCTCGGTTTCCACCACAAAGTCCGGCTCATAGTTATGCCCGTGATTGTAGGTGATATTGAATTCCTGTGGAGCAGGGCGAAGCCAGTTCTGCACATCGGTGTCCGTCTCCAACACCCGTGCAAGTACCAGTTCGGGGCGGCTGTCAAACTTGGCGGCGCTGAATACGCCCCGCTTGACACCTTCAAACAGAACTGATTGGATATTCCCGGTATAATCATCGGAGAAAAGACCGACCCGTTCGGCACAGCTGTAAGACTGCTGCAGGTTGTAATCTCTTGTGCCGACGACCTCTTCCTGCAAAAAGCCGTTCTCACAATAGAAGTGCTGCAGCATTTGCTTATAGATCTTGTTTCCGATATCACGCTTATACATCATAATGATGTTTTGCATTCCGTTTGTGCCATATCGGGTTTCGTAATGGTCGCAGACCTGAGTAATCAGTTTGAACAGCAGTTTGGAACACTTTTCGTAATCGATTTCCGGCTTTGCACGCAGCTGTTCCAGAATGACCTTTTTCGGATTGTAGCCCTCAAAATCGATTGCATCGCCCTTGATGCGCTGCCGGTCCTGCATATCCTCCAGATTCTGAACGAGCAGCTCATTCTTGATCGGCACATGGGTAAAATCTGCCATGTCCAAATCAAAGTCTACGAACACATATTCCTCAACGCCGGCATCCGTTACCTTGATACGGGGAATTGGAATAAATTTGTTCACGGCAGCTCTGTGCGTTTCCTCGGTTTGGTAGAGCATCCATGCTGCCAGCGGCATTTCATTCTCCTTGAAGGTCTGTCCCAGATCCTTATCCTCAGCGACCTTCTGCTTGACTGTTTCTACAATTTGCTGTGCCTGCACATGGGTGACCGTATGCGCCGGGGTGTGCTGAATGTGCTGCTCAACCTCTGCCTTGATCAAATCAGCTGCCTTCTTGAGCAGTGCATCTGTGGCATCCGTCTTTTCAATTTGAGTATGAGCATACGCTTTTTCCAGCTCGGCATCCGGATCGGTTTCTATTGTCAGCTGAGTATAGACCACTTCTTCGGGTTTGATCTCTTCTGCTTTAATGACATTCCCGGCCTTGAAAATAGAATCACCCTTCTGTGCCTCCGCCAAAATATCATTGAATTTATCATGTGCAGTCAGCATGACGGCGTCCACATCCCGATCACCGGTGCGCTCTCCATAGGGTAGGCGCAAGCCGCGACCGACCATCTGCTCTCGCAGAATTTTGGATGCGGCCGTCCGAAGCGGAACGATGGTATAGAGGTTGTTGACGTCCCAACCTTCTTTGAGCATATTGACATGGATCACGATCTCCACCGGATTTTTCGGGTTTTCCACATCCAGAAGCAGACGGGTGTTCGCTTCGGTCTCTGCGCCTTTCTGTTTAGAGTGGACGATTATCGTTTTGTTGCGATATGCGCCACTACGGAATTCGTCTGACTTTACGAATTGCTCCACCCAGGTTGCGTGATCTGTATCCTTGCAAACTACGAGCATAAACGGCTTCACTACAGGCTTGCCGTGATTGGCAGCGTAGACTTCCAATTTGCGCTTTGTGCTTTCATGGCAGGTGATGCCGTCCAGCAACATCATTTTATCCAGCTGTTCATCACCGAAGTTATAGAAATCAATGTCCGAGCGGGTCACGGCATATGGGGTGCGGGTATAGCCATCCTCGATTGCCTTGGACAGAGGGTATTCATATACCACATTTTTGAACGGCACCTGCTTGTTCCCCTTGGTCACCAATGGTGTCGCTGTCAATTCCAATCCCAGCAGCGGATGCAGCTCGTTCAGTGCCTGTGCCCCCTTTTCTGCCCGGTAATGGTGCGACTCATCCATAATGAGCACAAGATCCGGCAAGTCGGACAACGCCTGATAGAGCGAGTCCCCAATGAGCTCGTTCACCTTTTTCATGTTTGCGCCCTCTTTGTTGAATTTATCGATGTTATACACGAAGATGTGAACATCGGATTCAAACAGGGAGAGTGTTCTTTCACGGTAATCGTCATCCGTAATGATCTGCGGTGGCGTGCTGAAACAGCCAAGCCCCTTGAACACATACTTGGCGCTGTTGTTATCACTGAGATCCTTTTTGAGTTTTTCAAAAATCGTGGTATTGGGAGCAACCACGAAAAAGTTCCTGATATGGTGCTGTGTGTAAAGGTAGGCGATAAAGGCTCCCATCAAGCGAGTCTTGCCGACACCGGTCGCCAGAGCAAAAGTCAGGGACATAAAGTCACGTTCAAAATCGGAGCAGATCGGATACATAGCGTGGACAGCGCCCAGTGCCGCTTTCAGATTCATACCTTTACGGAGCTGTACGGCGTTGGTGATCTCTTCAAGAATCTTCAACGATTGCGTCTGCGGCTTGCGGAGAGACATGACGCCGCTGATATAGTCTGTGGTATAGAGCGGAAAATCGTTAGACATCCTCTTCCTCCTCGTCGCAATCATCATACACCGGCGGGTGTACGATATTCAGGTTGTAATCCGCTTTGCCGAACTCGCAGCGTTCCAGCAGCATTTGCGGGATCTTCTTCACTGTGATATTATCGTAAGCCTTGGCCAGTCCGCTGTCAAAGGAGCGGCAAGCGATGATCAGATACTCGCCCTCCTCCATGGTGTCCTTGATGGAGTCCAGATAGGGGCTGTTCAGGTGGCGGGTGGTCACAAAGAGATAGCTGTTCTCGTTGCCTACAGACTGTTTCCAGAACAGGTCTCCGTCCGGCTGATAGTGGAATCCCTCATGCAGGGCGACCGCTGCTGCCAGCATATTGGCGTCATAGTCCTCGTTGATGACATATTCATCAAAGGGGTCTTTGTTAATGAGCGTAGGTGCTACCTCATAGAATCGGTATCCTCCGCCTCCTTGCCAGCTCTGCGCCTTGGTAATGCCGCCGGGGTCTTCCCCGGCAATAACCTTATCCATGCGCACTTTGCAATGGGTATAGGCATGATTGCCCATTTCCACGCCAATCCAACGCCGCCCCATTTTTTGTGCGACGGCAGCGGTAGTACCGGAACCGAGGAAGGAATCAAGAACCAAATCGCCGGGATTGGAGGCAATATGGATGATGCGCTGAATAAGCTCTTCGGGTTTAGGAGTGGCAAAAATGTTATCTTTGCCGAAAATCGCCATAATCTCTTTCTTTGACGAATCTGTGTGACCGACTTCTTCACACGGCCACCATGTCCATGGTACTACACCAGGGACTTCAGATAGATAGCGGATTGTACTTGGTTGGGAGTCATTATTCTTTCCAAAATAAATTCTCCCTTGCTCCAACAGCTTTTTGAATTCCGATTCAACAGTACTCCAGCACCGACCTTCAGGAGGATAATGAATATTCCCTTTCGGATCTGTTATCGGATACATTTGGTTTGGCCGATATCCCTGTGCAGTCATAGGAACGCCTCTCCAGCGTCCTTTTGGGTCGTTATTGGGGTTCTTATATACTTTGGCTTGCTCCTCTGACATAGGGACAAGATTTCTACTTTCCTTAAAACGAGCAGGATTTTTCGCGTAAACAATAATATACTCGTGCGCATCGCCGATAGCTTCTCGATTTTCACGGGAATATCGTTTTTGCCATACATTCTGTGCAACAAAATTATGCCGACCAAATAGTTCGTCGCACAAAACCCGCATATATGCCTGTTCGGAATCGTCAATACTGATCCACAGGCTACCAACAGTACCATCAAGAAGATTCCAGAGGATTTCGAGGCGTGGACGCATCAGATTGAGCCAAATACTATGCTCCAGATTATCATCATAATGCTCAAATGCCGAGCCGGTATTGTACGGAGGATCGATATAGATACACTTTACTTGCCCGGCGAATTTGCTCTCCAGCGCTTTCAACGCCAACAGATTATCCCCATGGATCAGCATATTCTGCGTCTCCGGGTCGGCGGCGGTGTTGGAAAGCTCCGTATTTTCAATCAGTAAACGAGGCTCGACCCGAATCGGCTCGTCTTTGCCATACCACGTCAGCTCCAATTTATTAGCCATTGGTTGGCCACCCCTCTTTCATGGCAAGTACCTCGAGTTGTTCCCCCAAATTATATCGTATATCGTTTTCTGTTACCTGATCAAAAGGGCGAATAACCGTTGTTGGTAGCGCCTTGATTGCGGCAAGAATCTCCGGGTGTTTTGCGTTATTCTGCATAATTTGCAGTTGCGCAGAACTGCGGTCAAATGGGGATTTCTGAAGCTCGTTCCATGTATCCAGAATATCCTTTTCCAAATCCGTAATATATTGTTTCTGCCGCAAATAGGCAATCAATAAACTGTAATCCATCCGTTATCCTCCTCTGTGTCCGTTGCTTGCGAAATCCGTATCAGCAACCAATTGAACTTTTTCAACTGCCGCTATGGTGCTGTTTTCCTCTCGCTCCAAAGCCTCATCCAGCTCGTACATTAGCATACTGGCAAACATTAACTGCCGTGCCGCATTCTCTGCTGTAATGAAATCATTTTCGTGAGCCTTTGGATTTCGCAAGGCAGCCGCTGCTCCGGCAAACATATCCATAAATCCTCGTTGAACATTTTCGCCTGTATCCGTTGAGGTGTCTGCAATCACAAGCTTAGGAGTTTTGGCCGAAAAAACTGTTTGCATAAGAGGGTAGCCATCCAACTGCTTTCCGTCCTTTCCTCTAAGCTCTGGGAAAAGCTTTTTTACTCTGGCATTTATTTCGATAAAGGCACTGCGTGCAGATTCAAAATAATGGCCATCTTGATACAGTGACCGCGCCACCCGAATAATATCCGGGTGAACCAGCTTCCAGTCAATCGCAAAACGGAGTTCCAGTTCCCTGCGCTTCAAGGCATCTAATTGAATCAAAATTGTATTTCCTTCTCCCGTTGCCATTCTTTGCGTTGAGGTGTAAACGAGATTACGGGAAATGATTTTCCACTCATCGCTTTCTTCAAAGTGATTTTCGTAAATGTACTGAATTAGGTCATTATAAAATTGAATATACTCCGGCGTATCGAAGCGAACTGGTGTTTTAATGGCAAAAAGGCTTTTCATCTGCCCAATTAAAGAATCAATTGTAATCATTGCGGGACCCCTTCCGTGCCATGTGAGTTCTAAATATTGGATATAACTTTTCCCCCGGTTTCTGTGTACGGCAAGCAACCACCTCGAAAGACTTTGTTTGTAAATATCACTCACACAGTCTTTGATAAGCCTTGCGAACAGTTTGCGCCATCAAGATTCTGCGCTGGCTTAGGAACTCCATGTAGTCCATATTTTCGAAGTTATCCGGCAGAGCGTGTTCCTTGCAGGTTTTGCGATAACCTTCTTCGCCCAGCCTTTGGCGGTAATGAGAGACATAATCTTGGGGCGCCTTATCTGAAATCTCGATGTTGGTGGCGTAGTCGAGATAGGTAAAGTTTGCGATCTGGTTCCGGTCACGGTCGCTGGTAAAACCAATGCCGGTCAGGTAGTTTTTCGGGAAAATGTGATGCTTGTCGATAGCATTCTTCGTTCCGCTGGAACCCAAGATGAAATACTTGGATACTGGGGTGTTGCTGAACAACATAGGAGTATTCAGCACGATCTGAGCTGCCACATATCCATACCACGCCGGAGAAATAGCCGCAGCGCTGTTCAGCTCGTTAGGTAGAGTCAAACTGAAATAATCGTCTGTGAAGTGTGTTTCGATTACACGGTCAATATAGGCAATGAACTCTGCCGCCGTATGAACATCACGCAGATCTGCAAATTGCTTTTCCACTTCGGACTCCGTGGAGCCAGTGTAGAAATATGTGATGGTGCTCATAAAGAACCACTTGCTGGTGCATTTCTTCAACTGCGCCGCATCCAGTTTGTAGTCGTATTTGGCGATCAGGTAAAGGACATAACTGAAAACGATAGCGTTGGACGATGCAATCAGCTTGTCGCTGATATATCCGGCCTCTGCCACGATGTTAATGAAACTGTGCCAGTTGTTAAGGTTCATGACCTTGTCCAAAGCGTCCTTGAAAATCTGGAGATTTTCATGCCGGACTTCATCAGAGAACTTTCCGGTCTCAAGATTTTTGCCTCTCAAAAGCATGTAGGCGTATCTCAACCGGGCACGCTTGAAACCAACGCCAACGGCCATGCGAATCAGATGAGAAGGTTCAATTGCCAAAAGTGTGTTGTAAGAGGTGTTGGCGGCTGGTACTCTGGATGTTGCTGCAAACGCATTGATCTTATTGCTGGTTTCATTCTCGTAAACGGAGATAAGAGTCTGAATGAAGTTGTTCTCCGTCAGACTCTGTCCGCCAGAATTGACTCTGACGAAAATATCTGCGACATCTTCTTCGTCTGCCGTGTAACTGATTTCCAGAGTAGGTAGAGAATAATCAGACAAATTCAGAAGCGCATTGATGTTATCTTCGATTCTATCTTCTTCCTCGTCTGTCAGCAAGGGGAGTTCTTTCTTACCGCGGCCCTCGTTGGCTTCCTTGATAAAATGTCGCCGCAGAGAACTGATGGAATTGTCCTCTTTTGCCAGGAACACATCACTGATGCGACTGATCCACTCGGTGTCCTTTTCGTATGCCTGGGACCACACGGCAAATTCGCGAGTCAGCGGATTATAGGAGATTTTTATTTCACGATCTGCGAAATTCTTGTCCTTCACCTTGACCGCATACATAGCCGCAACAAGGGCAGTCAAACGCTGCTGACCGTCAATGACGAGTTCCTTAGGTTCTTCATAGGTTTTTGAGTTATCTCCAATCGCGCTCTTTTTGCTCTCATAATCAACTGGAGACTCCCACAGCATGATATAGCCAATGGGATAGCCCTTGAGCATAGAGTCAAACAACTCACGAACTTTATTGTCCCTCCAAACAAAAGGACGCTGAAGATCAGGTAAACCGATACGACCATTGCGCACATCCTTGACCAAATCTCCTACTTTACTGGGGATATTCTTGAACAATTCATTTCCCATACGGAACCTCCGGAAAACTTCATTTTGCTTGCTGCAATTTCTCTCTAAAAGTCTACCATAAGTGGTGTCCGTTATAGTGGACACTTAGGATTTCAATTTGTATGTTCTATTGCGGTTGCCGCCTTCGGTAATAATGATTTCTTCTTTCACCATTTTTGTAAGCACTGCTCTGGCACGAGGACTGCTGATCTCCAACAGATCCGCAATCGTTTTACAATCCGCTTGAATCTCGTGGGTCAAGTATTCGATGACGGATTGTTTTTGCCTGCTGTAAATTGTGGAATTGCTTGCTTTTATCGCTTGCTTTTTATCGCTTGCCTTTTCAAAGGCGAGCGATAAAATTGTCCGCTCTGGCTCCAGTTGCTCTGTAATCTCCGGAGTTGTCCAATTTTGCTCGCGCCAGACGCGGAAGATATTCGGAATGCCGCTACCAGCACGCTCACCAATATCAATCAGGTTGAACATCTTCAGCATCGTTCCGTTCCGCGGATCAGAAACACCACCGCTTTTTGCGGCATCAATTTCGATGCGGAAGCTGCCCGGATTAGACATCGTAATGCTGTTACGCTTTTTGACGATGACCAACCCCTGTCTGCCGTAGTAATCGGCATTCACCAAACAGTTGGCCAGTGCTTCACGCAGAGCCTGATGCACTGGGGTATCATCTATACGAGTACCACCGTCCATCTTGAAGGGCACCTTGATATCCTGGATCAGCTTGTTGTAGACCCGGAAATAGAAGTCGTACACATTGCCGCTCCAGTCTCCGGAGGAGGAGATGATGCGGTCAGTCCAGCGGGTATCAGCGTCATACTGTTCCTGATAGTCCAGAAAGTAAGCATTGAATTCCCGCACAATGTCGTATTCATTGCCGAACATGAGAAGTCCGGCAGAAGTGGGATGCTTCTTCCCATCAGAGCCGATACCGACAGCACCAAGCTTCAGGAGGAAATCTTCATCCTCCAAGGCTTCCCACACATGGCCGGGGCGGG
>ERZ780177.2395-NODE-2395-length-15585-cov-3.631681_pt1 | contig 15585 bp, 9 predicted proteins | sample MGYA00510973_ERZ780177 | MGnify/ENA primary metagenome ERZ780177 (study PRJEB29588, sample SAMEA2144396) | human gut metagenome | biome: human gut; feature: human-associated habitat; material: faeces | place: Denmark | collected 2008/2010 ...
ACTTAGGAATTCTGTCTTCACCAAAGAACATATGCTCCTGAAAATGCCTGTTCACACGTATAACCAGCCTTCATAAGCACCTCACAAAGAAGGTTATTAATATTTATATCATCTTCTACAATTAATATATTAGGCATAATTTTTACTCCTGTATTTTATAATGTAAAATAGTCATCTACTTTATGAGAAATGGCATTAAATAAAACAGTTTTATTAATCCGTGCTTTCCTGCCCCTTATCTCTCATTTTGTCCTTTTCTTCAAAACTATTTTTGCTCATTTTGTCCGTTTCTTCAAGATTATTTTTGTTTATTTTGACCGTTTCTTCAAAACAATTTTCGAACAATTTGTCCGTTTCTTCAAGATTTTACTTTATTTATAAACAAAAAAACAGCACGACTATTCCCTTTATCCAGAAATAAATCGTGCCATCTTATCTTATCTGTGTTATAATCCTAATTATTCTCTGCCCTCGCCATAGCAATCTGCTCTGGTGTTATAGGCAGCTCATAGAACCTCTTTCCTGCTGCGTGGCTTAGTGCATCTGTCACAGCCGGAAGTGGTGTATTTATTACAACCTCTCCTATTGACTTAGCACCAAATGGCCCAGCATTCTCAAAGCTGCTTTCAAACTCAACATTAATATGTCCAATATCCATCCTTGATGGTATCTTATATTGCAGGAATGAGTTCTCATAAAGCTTTCCCTTATCAGAATATGTGATATTTTCAGACATTGCCATACCAATTCCCTGAAGGATTCCGCCTTCTGCCTGTACTCTTGCAAGATTAGGATTAACCGGTGTTCCACAGTCAACGCATGCATCATATTCTACAACCCTGCTTTCGCCTGTAACAAGGTCAACTTCAACCTCAGCTGCACCTACCATAAATGGTGGTGGTGAAATAGGTGATGTATGTGTATTAGTAACAGAAAGTGCCATATCATTGCCACACATAGAAGCTGTTGCTATATCACAAAGACTTACTGATGCACCCTTGTGCTCTCCAGCCTCACAGCTTACACAGCTTCCGTCAAATGTAACCTCACTCTTATCACAGCCTATAAGCTTTGCTCCAAGACTTTCGATTCTGTTTCTTAGCTCTAAGGCACAGTTCTCAACAGCCTTTCCGGTAACATATGTTGTACTTGATGCATATGATCCTGAATCATAAGGTGATATATCAGTATCAGCACCGAATACACTTATGTCATCAGTACTGCACTCAAGCACCTCCGCAGCAATCTGTGCAAGTATTGTATCACAGCCTGTTCCCATATCAGCAGCACCGATATTCATTGTATACACACCCTCATCATTAAGCTTAAGTGTGGCACTTCCCACATCCACACCTGATATACCAGAGCCCTGCATAGCCATACCCATTCCGACAAAACGTGCCTTCGTATCAGATATCTTTCTCATAGGATACTTCTCATCCCATTTAATCATCTCTTTAACCTTTGCTAAGCATCTGTCAAGCGCACAGCTTGTATTTACCTGACCATAGTAAGCAGGCATTACATCGCCCTCCTTAACTATGTTTTTAAATCTTATTTCAAAAGGATCCATATGCAGCTTATCAGCAAGCTCATTTACAGCAGATTCAACCGCAAAAAGTCCCTGTGTGGCACCATAGCCTCTGTATGCCCCTGCTGACATAACATTCGTGTATACAACATCACTTACAAAGCGGAATGCCTCCGCCTTTCCATATAACGGTATTGACTTGTGTCCTGAAAGACCTACTGTCGTTGGTCCATGCTCCCCATAAGCTCCTGTGTTAGACAGAGTATATAAATCTATTCCTTTTACGATACCATCCTTAGTTGCACCGAGCCTTACATGCATCTGCATCTCATGTCTTGGAGATGAAGCTGATAATGACTCTTCCCTTGAGAATATAATCATAGCTGGCTTCTTAGTCTTCCATGTGACAAATGCCGGATATATTTCTGAAACTGAGGTCTGCTTTGCGCCAAAACCACCACCTATTCTAGGCTTTGTAACACGTATCTTTGATGGAGATATTCCAAGTGCGTGTGATATGATTCTTCTGCAATGAAATACTATCTGTGTAGAGCTTACAACATGAAGTCTTCCATAAGTATCGATTGTACAGAATGTACTGAAGGTCTCCATCATACTCTGCTGGCATGCCTTTGTATGATATGTCCTGTCAATTACAATATCACAGCTCTCAAGCACCTTATCTATATCACCATTACTGCACTCATCATGTGCGCATAGGTTTCTTTTATTATCAGCTCCGACAGGACACAATGCTTCCCAGTTATCCTCCGGATGGACAAGTATCTCATTGTCCTTTGCCTTTGTAAAGTCAAGCACTGGCTCAAGTACCTCATACTCTGCCTTAATAAGCTTCATTGCCTTATCAACACAACGCTCATCCACTCCCGCAACAATCGCAACCGGATCACCTATGAATCTTACATGTTTATCAAGAAGAAGCCTGTCATAAGGACTTGGCTCAGGATACGTCTGACCAGCACAGGTGAAACGCTTCATATTCTGGTCAACATCCTTATATGTATATATTGCCTCTATTCCAGGTACCTTCATTGCAATATCTGTATTAATGCTCTTAACATATGCGTTGGCATATGGTGAACGCAGAAGCTTTACAACAAGACAATCCTTTGGTGCAATATCATCTGTATATACCGGTTTTCCAAGAAGCAACTCCATTGCATCCTTTTTTCTTACTGCTTTATTAACTGACTTCATTACTTCACCTCCTCTGCTATATTTTCTTTATTTTCCATACTGGCTTCCTTAGCCTTTTTTACCCTGAGGTAATCCAGAATTCCTCTTAACTGGCCTTCATACCCTGAACATCTGCACAGATTTCCAGAAAGGAATTCCTTTATCTCATCTTCATCAGGATAAGGATTCTCCCTAAAGAGTGCAATAGCATTCATAACAAAGCCCGGATTACAGAAGCCACACTGCTCTGCCCCCTGGTCAGCTATAAATGTAACGAATTCTGCGGCCTCCTCCTGTAAACCTTCAAGCGTTGTAACGCTGCATTTATCTGCTCTTACAGCAAGAACCGAACATGAAAGCACTGGTTTATCGTTAAGAAATACCGTACACAGTCCGCAGTTAGAAGTCTCACAGCCACATTTTACACTATAACAGCCATGCTCCCTCACGAAATCATAAAGAGTCATATCGCAGGCAACATCTGCCTTGACTGACTTTCCATTTAACTTAATATCTACTAACATATATTCTCCAATCCATACACTAATAAATCGATATATAAACAAATCTATATAAATAATACCTCAGCTATTAATAATCAATAACTAATTATTAATTATTTACAACCCTTAATGCTCTCTTGGTAAGCTCTTCTGCCAGATGACTTCTGTATTCAGCACTTCCACGCATATTACTCTCTGTAGAAACATTTTCCCTTACATATCTGGCGAAGCTCTCTATAGTCTCATCATTTACTCCGCCCTTAAGAATACCTTCCTTATCTTCAACAATAACAGCTCTTCCCGGTCTTGCACCTATGCATATATTATATTCACCCGAACCGCTAAAGCCCACGCCAGCACAGGTAAGAACCGGAAGGTCTGTTTCTGTTATTCTTACTGCCTCATAAAACATCTTGACTGGCTTTTTCTTAACTATAATGCTTACAATAATATCCCTGTCATAGCTTTTTGCCGCATACTCCTTTAGGGAAACTATTCCACCCTTATATAATTCAACGTATGAATCAAGTCCAATTAATAATGTAAGAACATCAGAAAATCCATATCTTCCATATATGCTTCCACCAACTGTTGCAAGATTTCTAAACTGCACGCCAACTATATGCCTTAGTGCTTCCTTAGCGCAGCCATTCGTATACTCATTAAACCCCTTATGGTTTTCCAACTGTCTTAGTGATGTCATACATCCAATCTTAAATTCTTCATCTGCCTCTTCAATCTTATCAAGTCCCAGTCCTGACATGTCAATCGCGGTATTGATTCTGTTATCACCCATACGCATCCACATCATGCCGCCGACAATTCTGTTAGCCTTCTTCTGGTTAAGCTCGTAGGCCTCTTCAATACTTTCTACTTTCTTATAATTCTGTATATTAAGCATAAAAACTCCTCATTTTGATCATACTTATGCCAGAAATAAAAGTCCTGCTGTGCAGCTCAAACAACCTTTAACCTTTTTCCTGACCGTTTCTTAATTACATCATAATGATGTCGGGGTCAAAAGCCCCCGACTTTGATACCTACGAATTGTTCCGTGCTACGCACTCCCACAATTCTCCCCAATATTCGCATATCGTGGGATTATCATCCCACTTTTATGCTCATATCAGGGAGTGGGTCACAAGGTCTTTCACCCACCTATGAGCGAGCTCATGTGGGTTTAGACCTTTTGCCCCTGATATCATAATATACATATATATAATATACACATATATAACATACGCATATATAACATATACATATAACACACATATATTAATTGGATATTTTACATAACAATTTATGTATAGCAATTTACTGCTTTTATTGTCTTATATTTCTTTCTATTGCTTTCAAAGTATATATCAGTATATATAACACATCTACAACTCATATATACATTTATTATAGTAAACAAGCTGTATAATGACAAGCATATTCTTCAATCTTTATTACAATCCCATACAACACAACCTCCTGTTATTAATCTGTTGTATGCTTATACCGCTTAATTTCAGATTTATACAGCTTTATATTTCCATAAGGAACTCGTCTACATATTTCCTCATATCGCCAAATTCTGCATTAACCTCAGGTACATCAGACTTAAAATCCAGCAGTTTATATACATAACCTTGTTCCCTGGCCTGTCTATAACTTTCTTTATACACAAGTTCAAAAAGCAGTGATATATGCCCTACTATATGGTCAACTGCACTCCTTCTTACACTTTTAAGTACTGTTTCCTTCTTATAAAAGCTCTCAAGTACCTCTTTGGTTATAATTCCATTCTTAAGCTCCTCTGTTGTTACATCATATATAATCTCCATAGGAATATCTGCATTTACCTTAAATATGTCAACCTTATCTGCATCACGCAGTATATCACAAAACATACGCTGTCTTTCGGTGAGATCTTCTTTTACACGATACTTATTATGCTGTCTTATTGCCATTTCAAGAAGTCCTGTATCTTTATTGTGGTGCTCATTATTTTTTATTATCTGCTCATCATCGACAGTCGTTGCATCATTATTAACTAAGAAATCTTTAATTTTCCGTTCTTCCTGACAATAATCAGACTGATTATCCGATTGTGCAAGCTCACATTCTTCATAATACCCTTCTGCAAACTTCCTTATAAGACCTTCCTTAAACAGCAGATCTGCCCCGAATTCTGCATGGTCTACTGACTGGACATCATTAAATGTACCGAAACGCCTTATCTGCTCAAATCTTCCTATATCATGTAACATTCCAAGAAGCCATGCAATATCTACATCCGGTTCACTTAAGCCTAATGATTCTGCAATTCTTTGACACAGTCCTGCTACTCTGTAGGTATGATCTATCTTAAGCTTTATCTTTTCATCTGATGGGTCATAATTTCTTACATACTCTGCAAATGCATTGATAACATTTTTCCTGTTAATAACTGGTTTGTTAATACTTTCCACAACATCAATAAGTCCATTAAGGTCAGCACATACCATATATGTAAGCTTCCTGATATCATCATCTATTGCTATTGTATCAGGAATATGGACAACTCTCATATCTGCCGCATATCCAGCCTTAATGCCATTAATGCTGTCCTCAACTACTACTGCCTCTGAAGGATTTACGCCTATTGCCTTAGCCGCACGAAGGAATATATCTGGTTCTGGCTTTCCATGTTCGACTTCATCTCCATATACAACTGCATCAAGATAATCCCACACTCCTATTTCATGAAGTGTTTTCTCAGCACTTTCACGCCTTGTTGATGTAGCAACTGCACACTTTAATCCATTATTTCTTATATATTCAAATATGTCCTTTACGCCATTTTTAACAGGAATACCTTCTGTTTCCCTTATCTTGTATACATGCTGTGTTCTAAGCTCCTTCGCTTCCCAATAATCTATCACACCCTTGTAATAATCATCAAAGAACTTGCAGCAAAGCTCTGCCGGAGCACCCTTAAAGCTGTCTATAAGCCACATGGGCATATCCACTCCAAGCTGCCCTGCCGCCCATAGCCAGCCCTCATTAGACTGTCTTTCTGAATCTATAAGAATACCATCCATATCAAATATAATGCCTGATACCATTTTTCTTCTCCTAGCAATCAAATGTCGTATTTTTACACTTTATATTATTCAAAATAACTATAAAAGATATGTTTTTATAATTTATAACACTGACCAGCACCTGCAATTTTCAAATTTGCCAATTTAGATATTTTAAACATCTTCTATCATTGAACTTTCATCCACAATGCCGTCATCTGCACCATCCTTATAAATACTTCTTAACATACTGTCCCGTATAAGACTTCTTAACCTTGGCAACCTCTTCTGGTGTACCCTTTGCAATAACTGTACCACCTCTGTCGCCGCCTTCTGGTCCCATATCTATAATATAATCGGCTGTTTTGATAACATCAAGATTATGCTCAATAACAACAACAGTGTTACCGCCCTCCGCAAGCTTATGAAGTATATCAACAAGCTTGTGGACATCTGCAAAATGAAGTCCTGTTGTAGGCTCATCAAGAATGTATATAGTCTTTCCTGTACTTCTTTTTGAAAGCTCTGTAGCAAGCTTTATTCTCTGTGCCTCTCCACCTGAAAGCTCTGTAGATGGCTGTCCTAACTTAATGTATGAAAGTCCAACGTCATTAAGAGTTTCTATTTTTCTTCTGACTGATGGCACATTTTCAAAGAAATCAACTGCATCCTCAACTGTCATATCAAGCACATCATATATGCTCTTTCCCTTATACTTAACTTCAAGTGTTTCTCTGTTATAACGCTTTCCGTCACACACTTCACAAGGAACATATACATCAGGCAGGAAATGCATTTCTATCTTGATAATACCATCTCCGGAACAAGCCTCACAACGTCCTCCCTTTACATTAAAGCTGAAACGTCCTTTGTTATAACCTCTTTCCTTAGCATCTGTTGTTGAAGCAAAAAGATCCCTTATCATATCAAATACACCTGTATATGTCGCAGGATTAGAACGTGGAGTTCTTCCTATTGGCGACTGGTCAATATCTATAACCTTATCAAGCTGCTCGATTCCTGTAATATCATCATGGTCACCAGCGATACATCTTGCACGGTTTAAAGACTTAGCAAGGTGCTTATACAGAATTTCATTCACTAGGGAACTCTTTCCTGAACCCGATACACCTGTTACACATGTAAATACTCCGAGTGGTATATCAACATCAATATTTTTAAGATTATTCTCCCTTGCACCCTTAACAGTTATCCAGCCTGTCGGCTTTCTTCTCTTCGCCGGCACTGGAATCCTGATTCTTCCGCTAAGATATGCACCTGTAAGCGAATCCTTGCATGCCATAATATCAGCTGCTGTTCCTGTCGCAACAACTTCTCCTCCATTACGTCCGGCACCCGGTCCTATATCAACAATATAATCTGCGGCACGCATAGTATCTTCATCGTGTTCAACCACAATAACTGAGTTACCAAGATCACGCAAATGTATAAGTGTCCCAAGCAGCTTGTCGTTATCTCTCTGATGAAGTCCGATACTTGGCTCATCAAGTATATAAGCCACACCAACAAGTCCTGAACCTATCTGTGTCGCAAGTCTTATTCTCTGTGCCTCACCACCTGAAAGCGTACCTGTTGCTCTTGATAATGAAAGATAATCAAGTCCTACATCCATAAGAAACTGTATTCTTGCCTTAATCTCCTTAAGTATATCTGCACCGATAAACTTCTGTCTGTCTGTAAGTTCAAGCTCATCTAAGAACTTCTTTAACTTAACAATAGACATATCCGTAATCTGATATATATTCTTATCTGCTATCGTAACAGCAAGAGATGATGGCTTTAATCTCTGTCCGTGGCAGGACTTACAAGGTCTTATGCGCATGAATTCCTCATACTGCTGCTTTGCACTGTCTGAGTAAGTTTCCCTATATCTTTTCTCCATATTATGGATAAGGCCTTCAAATGCTATATCGTATTCTCCAACGCCTCTCTGGCCTTTGTAATGCACTTTAACACTTCTGCCTTTAGTACCATTTATAATCATATCCTTAATATCATCTGGATAATCCTTAAATGGTGTTGATAAACTGAAGTTATATTCCTTTGCAAGTGCACTCATAATAGCCCTTGAAAAGCTGCCCTCATCCTTTACAGACTGCCATCCCATACCAACTATAGCTCCCTCATCGATGCTTAATGAATCATCTGGTATAAGAAGCTCTGCATCAAAATTCATTGTATAACCAAGTCCGTAACAATCAGGACACGCACCAAATGGATTGTTGAACGAAAAGCTTCTTGGCTCTATCTCATCTATGCTTATGCCACAATCCGGACACGAAAAGCTCTGTGAAAAGTTAATCGGCTCACCATCTATAACATCAACTGTCATAAGTCCCTCTGCAAGCTTAAGTGCTGTTTCTATTGAGTCTGTAAGTCTTTTGTTAATTCCATCTTTAACTACAAGACGGTCAACAACAATTTCTATATTATGCTTCTTGTTCTTATCAAGATTTATCTCATCTGTAAGCTCATACATATTGCCATCAGCAATAACTCTTACATAACCACTCTTTTTAGCCTGTTCAAAAAGCTTCTTATGTTCACCTTTTCTTCCTCTTACAACTGGAGCTAATATCTGTATCTTTGTTCTTTCTGGAAGCTCCATAATAGTATCAACCATCTGGTCTACAGTCTGCTTGTTGATTACTTTGCCACACTTTGGACAATGTGGTGTACCTATTCTTGCATATAATAATCTGAAATAATCATATATCTCTGTAACAGTTCCAACTGTTGAACGTGGATTTCTGTTAGTTGACTTCTGGTCTATGGAAATAGCTGGTGAAAGTCCTTCTATGCTCTCTACCGCCGGCTTTTCCATCTGTCCTAAGAATTGCCTTGCATATGAAGATAATGACTCCATATATCTTCTCTGGCCTTCTGCATATATAGTGTCAAAGGCAAGACTTGACTTACCAGAACCAGACAGACCTGTAAGTACTACAAGACTGTCCCTTGGTATATCTACATCAATATTTTTAAGATTATGCTCACTTGCACCTCTTATTCTTATATAATTCCTGTAATCGCCTTTTTCCATATTCTATTTTCTCCGTTATTTCTTCTTTCTTAATCCTTAATCATCTCAATTACATAATGCTTTTTCTGTAAACAGCAACTGCTTTTTATAATTATGACACATACATCATATAATACTGTAATGATAATATCTGCCTGTCATTCCTGACTGCGTAATATTGCTTTTGAACTTATAGCCTCACCTTGTATAATAGCTATTAATTCTATCTGCCTGACTTCTTATCCTCATAAATATACTTATTAATCTCGATCATCTTATCACGAAGCATAGCCGCCTGTTCAAAGTCAAGCTCTGCTGCAGCCTTACGCATATTTTTCTCAATCTGCTTCTTAACCTTTTCAAGATCTTTAATGCTCATAGATTCATAATCTACATCAAGCCTTCCATTTGAATTATCTGCTTCTGCTGCCTTAGATATACTTATAAGATCTCTTACTGCCTTCTTTATAGTCTGAGGGGTTATTCCGTGTACCTCATTGTACTCCTGCTGTATCTTTCTACGTCTTTCCGTCTCAGATATAGCCTTTTCCATAGACTCTGTTATAGTATCTGCATACATAATAACGTGTCCCTCTGCATTTCTGGCAGCTCGTCCTATCGTCTGGATAAGTGAAGTCTCTGTTCTTAAGAAGCCCTCTTTATCAGCATCAAGAATAGCCACAAGACTTATCTCTGGAATATCAAGTCCCTCTCTAAGCAGATTGATACCAACAAGCACATCGAATCCGTCAAGTCGCATATCCCTTATAATCTTCTGTCGCTCTAGTGTATCAATATCCGCATGAAGATACTTAACTCTTATGCCGACTTCCTTAAGATAATCTGTGAGATCCTCTGCCATACGCTTGGTAAGTGTAGTTACAAGTATCTTATTCTTTTTCTCAACTTCCTTATTAATCTCACTTATAAGATCATCTATCTGACCCTCTATTGGTCTAACTGTTATCTCTGGATCAAGAAGTCCTGTAGGCCTTATAATCTGCTCTGCCCTCATAAGTTCGTGTTCTTCCTCATACCTGCTAGGCGTAGCAGATACAAAAAGCATCTGTGATATCTTGCTCTCAAACTCCTGAAAATTAAGTGGTCTGTTATCCTTCGCTGAAGGAAGCCTGAAGCCATAGTCTACAAGTGTCGTCTTTCTTGCCTGATCGCCTGCATACATTCCCCTTATCTGTGGAATAGTAATATGTGACTCATCGACAATAATCATAAAATCATCTGGAAAATAGTCCATAAGCGTATATGGTGGACACCCTGCCGGAAGCCCTGCTAAATGTCTTGAATAATTCTCAATACCTGAACAGAAGCCTGTTTCCTGCATCATCTCTATATCAAAGTTCGTTCGTTCTTCTATTCTCTGTGCCTCAAGAAGCTTATCCTCACTCTTAAAATACTCTATTCTCTCTGCAAGCTCTTTCTTTATATTCTCAATCGCCTTTTCCATCTTCTCTTTTTCAACAACATAATGTGAATTAGGAAATATAGCAACATGGTCAAGGTTACATTTAACCTCACCGGTAAGAGAATCAATCTCGCTTATCCTGTCTATCTCATCACCAAAGAACTCGACTCTCACAGCATCTCCACTGGAAGCTGACGGATATATCTCTACAACATCTCCCCTTACCCTGAATGTTCCTCGCTTAAAATCCTGGTCATTGCGCATATACTGTATATCTATAAGCTTTCTTATCATTTCATCCCTGTCTTTTTCCATACCTGGACGAAGTGAGATAACCATATTCTTATAATCAATAGGTGCACCTAATCCATATATACATGAAACTGAAGCAACTATGATTACATCATTTCTTTCAGACAGTGCCGCTGTTGCTGAATGTCTTAACTTATCTATCTCGTCATTAATCGAAGAATCCTTGGCTATATAAGTATCGCTCTGTGGCACATAAGCCTCCGGCTGATAATAATCATAATAAGAAACAAAATACTCTACTGCATTCTCAGGAAAGAACTCTTTCATCTCAGAGTACAGCTGTGCTGCTAATGTTTTATTATGACTGATTATAAGAGTAGGCTTCTGTACATGCTGGATAATGTTTGCCATAGTAAATGTCTTACCAGAGCCTGTAACACCGACAAGTGTCTCGAACTGATTACCCTCTTCAAATCCCTGCACAAGCTTCTCTATTGCACGGGGCTGATCTCCTGTCGGTTTATAAGGAGCGTGTAACTTGAATTCCATAACAATTCTCCCTTCGTTAATCTATAGTAAAATAGTCAACAACAATATTATTTAATAGTATTTACCTTATATATTGATTTTACTACAAATAAATGCCTTTGTCTATTAAAAATAGAACATTTGTTTTATTTTGTAATAAAAATTACCTGACTGCTGATACACAACAGATTTCAACAAACTGCCAATCTGCATATCAGCCATCAGGCTTACTGTAATTTATATATTTTCCATTTGCATATATTTAATTAATCTGTGCTTCCACATTCTTAATTGCCGCATCAAGCTGGGTATCAACATCTGCATCAGTATCATATTCCACTACCATATCTGGAGTAACACCTTTTCCGTGTATATCCTGACCCTTTGGTGTAAAATACTTGGCAATTGTGAACTTTATTGCACTTCCATCTGTAAGTGGTTTAACTGTCTGCACAATTCCTTTGCCATATGTCTGGGTTCCAATTATCGTTCCTTTGCCATAATCCTGTATAGCACCTGCAAATATCTCTGAGGCACTGGCACTGTTGCCATTTACAATGACTGCCAGTGGCAGATTGAACTCATCATTATCCTGACCTTTATACTCTTTTCTATTGCCCTGCTTATCCTCTGTATACACAATAAGTCCGTCAGGAAGCATATATTTAAGCATACCTACAACCGTATCAAGCAATCCACCTGGATTGTTTCTTATATCAATTACAAGTCCTTTCATACCCTGTGACTGCAAATCTTCAACAGCCGCCTTGAACTGCTTTGTTGTTACCTCCTCAAACTGTGATATCGAAAGATAACCTATATTATTATCAAGAAGTGTATATGACACTGTCTTTGCTTCAACAGCATCTCTTACCGCAGAAAATGTCAGTCGCTCAGTTCCACGAATGACCTCCAGCGTGACAGATGTACCCTTGTCGCCTTTAATAAGTGCAACGGCTGATGAAAGCTCCATATCTGTTATGTCCCTGCCATCAACATTTACAACCCTGTCGCCACTCCTGAGTCCAGCCTGATAACCTGCCCCATTATCATATACATCTACAAGAAGAACACCACCTTCACCGCTAAGCTGGCAGACTGCTCCTATGCCATAGAACTTGCCATTTGTTGACTCCTTTAAGGCTTTATATTCATCCGCTGTATAATACATGGTATACTTGTCACCATATGAACTAAGATACGCCTTGTAAATGTTATCTTTGGCGGTTTCATCATCTACATCACCAAAATAAAAGGATTCAAGCACAGAATCAATTGCATTAAGCTTGCCTTCTACCTCACTTCCAATTCCGTCTGAATCTGTGACTGCATCAGATTGTATATATACATCTCCATTAACACCTATATGAATGTAGCCTTTAGCTATACACACTGCTGCCACACTTAATATTAGAAGTATAACAGCCATAAATGCTGATACAGCACCGATAATCATTCCACTTGCAAAGCCTTGTGATTTCTTCTTTCTTGGCGGCTGTGCATTTCTTCTTAAATCATTCATTCCATACAAATCACCAATATTTCCACGATTATCCGAAGCACTATTATTAATTCTGTTTCCGGCATTATTGTCACTATCTGCATTAACATTATTAATTACATTAATGTTATCACCAGCATTAAAATCATCACTATTGACATTATCATTTGAATAAATGTTGTTATTTTGATTGTCCATACCTATATGCCTCTGCATTTATTAATATTTATTTGCTTAAGTAGTTCCAAGGTGAAACATAACTTCCGTTATATCTTACATCAAAATGTAGATGAACTCCGTCAGAATCACCAGTTGTTCCCATAAGTGCTATCTTCTGTCCCTTAGTTACATGTGTTCCTGCACTGACAAGAAGCTTTGAAGCATGCAGATATCTTGTATACAATCCACCACCATGATTAATCATAATATAATTACCCGCTGATGAACTAAATGTCGCAATTACCACATCACCATCATACGCCGCATATATAGCATCACCCGCAACGCCTCTGTTAAGTGCACCGATATCAATTCCCTTATGCGGAGAGCTTCTGCCCTCTGTATCACCATAAGGTGAGGTTATCCTTGTTGACTCTGTAGGCCACTTGAACTTTCCACCATCATATTTTACAACATTGGCACTTCCACTATTCTCCTTGGCCTTAATCTCTGCCTCTATCTTGGCAATATATTCGTCCTGAGCCTTTATATCAGCTTCTATCTTAGCTTTATAATCCTCCTGCTGCTGCTTATTCTTCTGCAATGAAGCCATTTCACTCTTCTTGGTTGACTCAAGCAGTGAAAGTGAAGCTCTCTTATCTTCAAGCTCCTCCTGCTTGGTTACAAGTGTCTCCCTGTCCGTTTCTAACTGTGCTTTGGCGACAGTTATATAAGTAACAGTAGCATTATATTTTTCAAGCATTTCCCTGTCATACTGTGAGATTTTTGTAATATATTCTGCCTTATTAAGCATATCACCCATACTCTGGGAATTCATAAGCAATGCAAAATATGTTTCATCATTATGTTCATACATAAACTGAATTCTAAGCTTCATTGAACTATACTGTTCTTCTGCCTCTATCTCTGCCTGTGCAAGCTTTTCTTCTGTATCCGCTATCTCAGTCTCTATCTGCTCAACCTGCTCATTAACCTCATTAAGCTCGCCATCAACGCTGGACATCTGTGCATCAAGCTGGGCAATATAAGCTATCATATCATCGTTCTGTGCCTTTAAGTCTTCAATTATTTTCTCTGTCTGTTCATACTGGCTCTGCAAATCTTTTTTCTTGCTGTTAGCATCATTGAGATTCTGCTTATCATTTCCATATACATCATAATATGACACTGCAAAATATGGTATTACAAGCACAAGTACCATCAACAATGGAATAAGCCTTTTTGCTAATGCTCTCCTCATACAACTCCTCCATTCAGCCAGACCATTTATAAAATGCATACAAACAGCCGCTTAACAATAGCATAACAATCTATACTGTCGGATACCATTTTTATTTTTAAATAGGACTTCCACATATCATATACAATCACATAATATAATCTTCATATATAATACATAATCATATAATTCAATGCAGCAGTCCTATGTCTGGCTAATATTATCTGCTATACATTAGCATGCTTTCTTACGGCAAAGAAGCTTCCTAATGCACCTATTCCGATACCAAGAAGAATTCCTACTGGAACCAGTATTCTGAATACATCATTAACCGGCATAAACGCAAGAATGTTCTGAAGTATCGAGAACTTATTCATAACAAAATTAATAATATTCTCATATACAAATCTAAGAATAACTATTGGAATAATTGAACCAACAAGTCCAATTACAATACCTTCTACGAAAAATGGTGCATTAACAAACGCATCTGTAGCACCTATATACTTCATAATAGAAATCTCTTCTTTACGGACAGTAATACCTATTACAATTGTGTTAGTAATAAGGAATATAGATACTGCAAGAAGAATAACTATAATTGCTATTGTTATGTAACTAACAAGTCTTGCGGCACTAGCAAGTCCACTTGCTGTTGCCTCTGAACGGTTAACCTGTCTTATACCATCAAGATTTTCAAGGTATGTTACAAGTGTAGCCTGACTTGAAGCTTCATTAAGATATATCTCATATGATGAAGAATTAGCAAGAGGATTATCATCCTTGAAACCTTCTGCAAGTTCTGGGTAATCTTTAAAATACTCAGCCTTGTAATTCTCCCACGCTTCATCAGCTGATGTATAATGAATTCTTGACACTTCATTACGCTGGCTTATCGTATCGCCAAGCTTCTTAATATCTGCGTCTGTAAGTCCTTCATCGAAAAATACTGTTACGCATACTTCATTCTCAGCCTTATGAATCATATACTGAAAATTGGATACAAGTGCATAGAATACACCAAAAAGGAATATACACGCTGTAATTGTTGCTATAGACGCAAGAGAGAACAATCTATTACGATAGATGTTCTTTAATCCGTCTTTAATATGATAAAATAACGATTTACCTCCCTTGTTCTTTATATGATCGAATTTT
>ERZ780177.2409-NODE-2409-length-15537-cov-13.098308_pt1 | contig 15537 bp, 15 predicted proteins | sample MGYA00510973_ERZ780177 | MGnify/ENA primary metagenome ERZ780177 (study PRJEB29588, sample SAMEA2144396) | human gut metagenome | biome: human gut; feature: human-associated habitat; material: faeces | place: Denmark | collected 2008/2010 ...
TTCCATGAACCATTATAATGTCAAGTTTGCAACGGTATAATTAACTAGAGCCTTGCAGAATAATAATTAGCCGGAGATGACAGCCTGGCAATCTCTACCAAGTGTACGCTGCCAGCTCCTTCTGATGAACCAGTGCCGGGGTTACATCCATTAGCCTGGATTACAGTATTACCATTTACAATTACCCCATTGGTATTTGACGTATCCAAAGTAATTGGATCAGCATACCACCATCTATTCCCTTGTCTAATTTCGGAGGATTGGATGTCAATGTTTCCCGACATGAAATTGGACAATTTAGTGTCCTCAGAGAATATGCTGCCCGCTTTTATCACAGCATAGCTTACCATCGGACCTACGATTCGGGTATTGCTTTGAGACGTTAAAAACAAATTTTCAACCACTTGAACTAAAGCTCCATTCGAGATGTTGATTGTCCCTTGACAAGTTTCCATATTGCAGACATTCAAATAGTCCGAGACCAATAAGTTTCCAGCAGATACAAACTTAAAATCCTTCTCTATGGTCGTACAACCATTCAGCTCCATAGAACCACCTTGTATATAAACCTCTTTAGATACTGTCAGTTCAGAATTGAATACAGCTTTTCCATTGTTTACCAACATATTTCCATCTATAACAACTGGGATGTCGGCTTGAAAACTTCCTTCTATCCAAAATGAGCAGTCCCACATTCCACCTTGCGGATTGACGTAAAAACTCTGATTTTGCGCAGATTTATAAATATTCAACGCTGCATGGGGAGCAATACGAATACCACTTCCTTTATAGTATGTTGTAAAGGTTCCCCAGGAATTAATTGTCACGCCATCCTTTACAAGGGCAATCATCTGATTGTTAGAATCAGAAGCATATTTCAAATTCCCGGTTGGAAGGACCTGAATCGTAACATTATTTCCAGTTAACCACCAGGCTGTCACTTCTAAAGTACCGGCCACATAAATGGTGACATTGTCAACTGAATTACCAGAAATAGAGCCATTGAACGTTTCTCCCTTTTCTACATAATAACTGCTGTCTTTACTCAAGGTTACCCCGCTGTTGTAATTTGTAGGAGCTTCCGCCAATTGAATGGCTCCATCAGGTATTGATGGAACAGACTTGGCCACACGCGACAAAGCAAGCCCCGAAACTCTTTCATCATCTACAAAGCTAAGACGTTTTGTTAGCACCTCGGCATCCGACTCTATTGAAATGTGGGTTGTATCCACATACCTTCCACGGTTGTTCCAAGCTTCCTCACGGAAGTCCGTACATGACATTGTAGCTAAAATCGACGCCATTCCCAGCATCCAGATTCCAGTTTTGTAATTTACTCTTTTCATAATCTTACTCTTATGGGTTTAGTGTGTAATTTCCTATAATTTATAAGTCATACATGAGGACTCAACTTGTCCTTTGACATCATATATGATTCCCTGGGGAGTTAAATATCTCGCATAATCAAAGTCTTGAAATTGCTGATGGGCAACTGCCACCAAAATAGCCTCGTACGAACTATCTTCTAATGCATCAATGTTATTGATTACACGGATGTTATATTCATGGGCAACTTCTTCCGGGTTAACCAATGGGTCATAAACCGTAATGTGAGGAGTAAACCTTTTCAAAGTGTTATAAATGTCTATGACCTTGGTATTCCTTATATCGGGACAGTTTTCCTTGAAAGTGAAGCCTAATAATAGAATCCTACTGGTAGAAATACAAAACATTGTACCACATAACTTATTAACCAGCTGATGTGCCACATAACTACCCATAGAATCATTGATTTTTCGGGCTTCTGTCATAAGACGAGGAGACACCCCATGCAATTGTGCCTTTTGAATAAGATAATAAGGGTCAACTCCTATGCAATGTCCACCGACCAACCCAGGTCTGAACGGCAGGAAATTCCATTTGGTTGCAGCGGCATCAATCACTGCGTTAGTGTCAACATTTAACGCATTCAGAATCTTTGCCACTTCATTCATGAAGGCAATATTAATGTCGCGCTGTGCATTCTCCAACACTTTTGCGGTCTCAGCTACTTTAATGGATTGAACCTTGTAAGTACCGTTCTTCAAGACTGAAGCATACAGGCGATCGATTATCACCGCTGCCTCTGGCGTAGAACCAGATGTGATCTTGCAGATATTTTCTACTGTATGCTCCTTGTCGCTAGGGTTAATACGCTCTGGAGAATAACCTACATAAAAATGCTCATTAAGAACCAGCCCAGACACTTCCTGAAGTATGGGTACACAAACATCTTCTGTCACTCCTGGATAAACCGTGGATTCATATACCACAATATCCCCCTTCTGAAGATATTTTCCCACTAATGCGCTGGCCGATTTCAAAGGCAAAAGGTCCGGTTGCATATAGATATCCACCGGAGTAGGTACAGTTACAATATACACATTACACTTCTTCAAGGCATTCTCATCAGAAGTACATACCAAGTTAGTGTTCAGACATTCATGGATAGTCTCCGAATCAATTTCGTTCGTATGGTCTTTGCCGGCATTCAATTCATCCACTCTTATAGGATTACGGTCATAACCGATCGTATGATACCGCTTTGCATACAAACATGCCAAAGGGAAACCTACGTATCCCAAGCCAATAATTCCAATAATCAAATCTTTCATATTCTATTCAATTAAATTCCTTCAATGCGCGCATATATCGAAGTCTTGGAAGGATTCCAAGAATCTTTGTACGATGAAAAAAAGAAAAACTCCATTGTATGTGCAATCAATCTGGTTATGCGCATAAAATATCCCGTATAAAACGTGCGTAATGGCAGATAAAAAAACAACTTGAATTCTTCGGAAGGACGTTCACTAATCATCATTGCTACTGCAAAAGAGATGATTGACATCCCATATCGCAGCATCCAACCTATCAAGAAGATTTCCAGAAGCATATCAGTATGCACAATACACAAATGAATGATATAAAACAACCACAAGTAATTAAAAACACAGTCAAACAAGATATTTTCCATGTTTGAGATGAAGTTCAAAAAAGAAAAATTTCTCCACGCGAAAAGCATATTGATATGCTTGCGAATTCGAAACCGGACCAATGATTTAGACCAGCGCAGACGCTGTTTGAACAATGCGTACCACTTGGAAGGGACGTTCGTCATGCAAATGGCATCATGGGCAAAATACACTTTGAACCCAGCTTTGCGGAGCTTTTGAGTGATATCTCCATCTAGCCCCGGACCTATATCCCAGCAGCCAACCTGCTTAATGGCCTTCACATCAAATGCTCCGAAAGCTCCGGATATGATGTGATAAATTCCCAAAAAGTTCGAAACCATACGACCCACCTGAATCGTGTGGAGATATTCCAATGCCTGCAATGAGGTGCATATTGTTTCATCTGAATTACGGACCTTGACGCAACCACCTACTCCTTTGATACGGTCATCCATATAAAACGGAATTAGAACCTTCTCGATAGCATCCCTATCAAGTGAGGAGTCGGCATCCAAATGAACAATATATTTACCCTTTGCATGGTAAACTCCATAATTAGCGGCACTGGCTTTTCCACCACGCTCGTTCAGACGATAATATTTATCGATATACCCATCTTTCTCCAGATCCCTGCAGATAAACGGTGTATCATCATCAGAACCGTCATCGACGATAATAACCTCAAGATTCTGATACGTCTGTTCACGTAGGGAGCTAACCAGCTTAAAGATATGCTTTCCCTCATTTTTCCCTGGGACCAGTACGGTAATCAACGGATTATCTACATATAGCAACATCTGGGCTACGGAATGTTTTCTCTTCCGCTTCCAATAAGTAATGCCACTATAAAACGCCACAAACAGCTCTAACAAAAAATAACGGGGAACCTCTATAATTAGCATGAACCAAAACATACTAAATAAAGAAGATAAGGTTAATCTGAAATAGAAGCACTCGAATATGGCCTGGTAAAATTGATAAATCACTTCCATTGTCAATCTAATAAGTAGGTGGAATATTCTTTAATTCCTTAATAAATTGTTCATCAAAATCTTTCTTTGTAACACTGAATATCTCATATCTGATGCTTGCATGTTCCAGTCTAAACGTTATCATTTCTTTTTGTAATGCGGTAAACTGTCTCTCTACAAAAGCTTTTTGGCTTTTTTCCTCATCAATAGAAACTAATTGTGCTATATAAATCATTTTCCCATCCGTAGCTACTTTAAAATTCTTGAACTTCATATAAACATACTGTAGAATAATATGGTCTGAACGGATAGGAAGAACGGCCCCATTCTCACCAATAATCCATAGTCTGCCCAGAACAAGATAATCATCATTAGCGTCATTCATACTAGCCAAAATCCTTAAAGAGTCTGCAAAATTTTCATACGAAGAGATTCCCACCTCAATATCCTTCTGCAATGTAAGATAAGCCTCATTGGATGCAAAAGCATGAATCCCTTTCGCCGTTAACTCAAACTCATAAATATCATACGGAACTAACTGGGCTGTATTAAATGTTTCTTTGCATCTGGCGCAGATAGCATTCATGTCAGGCGTAATGAAATGGTGCGTGCAGCTGTTACAAATATAAATATCAGTAGGACGGTCATAATCGATGCCTATATGTCGCAAATATTTGCCACATTTTGGACATTTCAACATACCATCTACCATATAGGTATCTTCCGGAGAAACATTCGCACAGCGAAAATGATGAATCACAGACTGACTTTGAATATCTGACGTTTTACAATTCGGACATACCTCTACAAAAAGAATATGCGAATGTTGACATTTAGGACACAAATACACCTTATTCAAGAAACGGGTACGACGCATGTAACCAAGCTCAATCAGTTTTAGCTGAAAGAGCCTTCGTAAAGAAATATCCAGAATCCCGGCACGCTCCAAAACTTCCATAAAGGGAATGATGTATCCGGATGTGGACCCTTCGGAAAGCAGCGGAGTCATCTTGAATTTTTTCCGGGAAATCATAAAACGAAAAGAGTGTATAAGAATCGCCTCCTTGGTATCTACCCAACCAACCTGATGTACAATACCCATCTTCCGACGGTTCTGATATATCTGCTCAATTTTATTTGTCACACTTGGTGAAGTTGGTGAATCGGCATATCCATCTATCACTTCGGCAAATATCCCCAACTTGGAACGCAATTTATCCGTTACAAAAATAGGCTTCAATCCTGCACTTCTCTCCAACAAAGGATGAATCGAAAAAATAGCCTGGTAATCCTGTGAAGCCTGTCCGAAAAAAGACTCTATGAATATTGCTTCATAATCTTCCCAACGCAACTCTTTCTTATATTCTTCAGAAAGAATACCATTTACAACTAATATTCTTCTTTCATTATGATTGGTAACAATTTTCCAAGTGTCAAACATTATAACAATAATTTTATATTTAAAATATTTGAAAGATACTCACATATAATCAGGTGTGGATATTAATCACATCCGACTTTTTCTTCACATCAGTTTTCCGGATTCTAACCTTCACAGGGGTTCCCTCCGACAAACACCAAAAAGGGATATACTGTCCTTCTTTCAATCTGAAAATAGTTTGGTTTACTATAATTTCCCGTGAGAAATTACTTTGAAGATTAGGTGGTAATTCGACAGATTCAGCTCCTTGCACGGCTACATAAGCTTCCAAACAAATTTCATTACTTACCACAAGTTCTGCAGGAGTGCCATAAGTACAATATTTCACATCCTCAAACGGTACATAAGCAGTAATATAAATGTTTGATAGATGTACATCTAAAGGTTGCATATATACAATATCCTCAGATCGGAACACTCTGGATTTCTTTGCCGCCGACATTTTGGTTACTATAGCGGAGTCAGAAGATACGTAAAAACGCAATACGTCACGATTAAAATCTTTTTTGCGTAAATGAGTAAGATGTTGCATCTGAATATCTGGGTCTTCTATCCCACTTTTCTCTAATGCCACATTAACGTCTTTAAGTTGTTTCCCTAACAATCCAAGCACACGTTCCTGCATCTGTAAATCTATCTGAACCTCTCGCAGCTGTCGCTCCAAATCCAACTTATACATATTGGTACTAATCCCTAATTGTATATTATGGGTTTCCTTTGCGATATCTTTTTGCAATTCAGCTATTTTATCTTTTTTGATTTTTATCTGGTTGCTGACTTCTTCATACTCAAGAATTGTCTTACGATAGTTAATCAACACATCCACTTCTTTATTTACATTTTCTTGTTCTATGAGATAATCCAGATACATATAGGAGAATACAGTATCACCTGGAATCACAATATCTCCGATTGATTTATTCATATCAAAAACAATCAAGTCTCCAGCCGCTCTTATCTTTTGTACGTTTGCATGTACATATCCTGGAAATTCCAAATAATATTGTTTATATACAATGTAGTAAATTAAGCCGGCCATGAACAATACGAAAAGCGAAATGAATATGACTTGCTGTTTAGCAATTCTCTGTGTCTGCTTTTTCCTTATATATTCTATTTCTGCCTGACGTTCAGGCGTTTTAAACATAAAATTTTTCATAACAATGAATCAATTCTGTTTTATGTAGTCTATATATAAATCAATCTTTTCGCTAGACAAATACCGTTGTAAGCCTATCAGAATGACATTTCTTTGATATTTCAATTGAACAATGGATTCCAAGCAAACAATATATCTGTTATATTCTCGAATACGGTCGGGACGACTATACTCACCATATAAAGTTTTGAATGCCTCTGAACGGCCAAGTAACAAATCCCGCATGCGCTGAATACAATGGTATTCATATATCATCCTCTTGTTTATTTGGCTAAGTTCTTGAATTAAAGAAGATACTTCTTCTTGGAAAACATGATAAGACAAGTCTCTTTTAGTAGTTAGTATCTGTTGTTCAGCAGCCAGCGCTTTTCGGATTTTTCTCTGTTCAAAAGACAATGGGATACGTAGATTTACTCCCATATCAATAGAACCTTGACGCTGATTGCCGACCATATTATAAAATCCAAAACGAATGAAGGGTGACACGCTAATGTTACTCCAAAAAGAGGTTTGCTCCATTTGCACATTTATCCGATTATAACCCAAATCTAACTTTCTCAACTCATTGTTCTGCGACTTAATTGCTTCAAGAAAAAGATCTGTATGTAAGGCAATCGTATCTATCGCTTGATAAGCCAGCCCACTTAATGATTGGTATAAGCTATTATCTGTAGTCTGAATTTGCTCTATCATGAACAACTCATCCGTAACTTTCAGTAATTGATCTGTGCTTGATTGGTGGTTTTCAAATAAAACAGTTTCTGTCTGCTCCAGCAACGAGAGATTTTGTAAGCGTAAGGCCCGTAAGAAGGCTAAAGCTTTCTGATAACGCTGTACATTTTCAGCAGAAAGCCTCTCAATATAACTGCTTTGAATGTTCATTCTGGCATCTACCAGCGTAAGTGCGGCATCAATCTTATGAGCAGCAATTCTTGACTTTCCCCATAAAAGTCCACAATGCATCAAATCCCAGCTCAAGTCTGTTTGAAATCGGTCTTTTACCATGGAGAAATCGCCATCCTCATCGATGAACTGATAAAGCTTATATGGAACAGTACGGTTATAATAGCTACTTGACCACTGAAGGCCAGTCTGATTTTTTACTGCCAAGATATTAGCACGCATTTTCTGGTTCACAGCCTCTTCAAATAGCGCATACCAATCTAAATATCCTTGATTTTCAAGAAAAAAGGTTTCACATCCTTTGCTTGGAGTGATATCATCCCCTCTTGAATGAAGAGGTGAATTAGCCTTAAAATCTCTCAATGCCACACAAGGATCAACGAATTGTTGCTTAAGCAATGAATCTAAAAATTCAAACTGCCTATCATATATTGCAAGCAGTTTTGCCTTGTCTACCTTTTGTGCATGTAATATTAAAGCTGAAATCCATAACAATACTCCCATGAATATTTTATATTTCATAATTTCTTGTTTTGAAAAGCATAAAACATGAATAATTCTATTATACGTACTGCCCGTTCAAAAGCTTTCGGAGCAATTTCTCTTGGAAGGAATGTTCCTGATTGCTACTTTTTACTGCATACATAAACTCTTCCATTTCTGCATCGCTGACAACCATCGGAATACAATATCCACCCTTTCGAAATCGAAACTGAAGCGTAGGAATCCGTTGTACAATTTGATCGATCTCACTTTTTTTCCCATAAACAAAAAGAAGATCCTGAATAAACGGAACCTTCTCTCGTATCCGTTTACCATCCTTTGAGATTCTTAAACGCCATTTTAATGGTGTAAAAACCTTATATTGTTCATCTACCAACTGTTTATAAGCAGGAGATTTAGAATTAGGACGCTTAAGGTCACGCAGGATAAACCACTGCTCGCTTTCATCAAATCTTTCTTTATCCATTTTTTCATACATAATTTTATCGAAGTAGGATGACATATACTCTGATTAATAACGACTTCGCAAATTGTACATTTAAATAATTTAAGTCTATGTTTACAATTTAAGATACATCTCTCGTTAAGAGAAAGAATCTACATGCGGGGATTTTTAATTTTCATCTCCGGTTCCCCTTTTTAAATTCTAGGCGTCTGATCAAATCAAATAAAGTTATATTTGATTTGATTCTTGTGTTTTTACATTATAGTAATTTGCTTCACCAATATTAGGTGAAAACGCCTAAAAATGTGCATAAAGAAAAAGAATTTTCTTCTTAATCTTATTTCTAGATTTTACTACTGTCCCGTAAAAGTGGATAAATAGTTCTTTGAAATTATTGAAATATAGTCAATTACACGGTTTTTTGAAATGAAACGGACTTGATTTTGCAACTTTGCAGTCTAATACAAATGGCTGCTATGTTCCAAGACAAATACGTATTCTCTCAATTAACCGCTTTTCTGAACAGGACTCAGTTCAACAACTATGTTCGCAAGTATGATGGCAATAGATATGTGAAACATTTCACTTGCTGGAATCAGATGCTCGCGATGATGTTTGGACAACTGAGTAACCGTGAGAGCCTGCGAGACTTAATCGTTGCTTTCGAGGCGCATAGGGCCAAGCAATATCATCTTGGGTTAGGTCGTGAACCGATAGCCAAGACAACTCTTGCGACAGCCAACCGGAACCGTGATTATAGAATTTTTGAAGAATTTGCATTCTATATGATGAAGGAAGCCTGCGAGAAGCGGACGACCAACATCCTTGACATTTCCGGAAAGAAATATGCGTTTGATTCAACAACGATTCCGTTGTGTCTTGCAACATTCCCGTGGGCAAAGTTCCGAAGCAAGAAAGGAGGAGTGAAAGCTCATGTCTTATACGACATTGAAGCACAAGTTCCTGCCTTCTATACTGTAACCACTGCCTCAAAGCATGATTCTACAGCGATGTCTTCAATCCATTATGAACCAAATGCTTATTATATATTCGACAGGGCTTATGATTCTTTTAAAGAGCTCTATAGGATACATCTTACAGACTCTTTCTTTGTTGTCAGGGCCAAGACGAACTTAAAGTATAAGACAGTCAAATGGAAGCGGAGAATGCCAAAGAACATAACGACAGATGCGGAAGTGAAACTGACCGGTTATCTCTCCGGGAAGAAATATCCGGAGTCATTCAGACTCGTCCGATATTACGATGAAGAAGATGACCGTGAGCTCACTTTTCTGACGAATGCGAAACAACTTTCTGCATTGGATGTCGCCAATCTTTACAAGAAAAGATGGTTGATCGAGCTGTTCTTCAAATGGCTCAAGCAGCACCTCAAGATAAAGAAATTCTGGGGCACAACAGAGAACGCCGTCCGCATACAAATCAGTGTCGCTATTATCACATACTGTCTTGTGGCTATTGTCCAACATGATATGAAGTTGAAACGCTCAACCTATGAAGTTTTGCAAATTCTCAGCATATCATTGACTGACAAAACCCACTTGCGTGACCTGTTCGATAAGACTAATTTCAATGATGTCAAAGATCTAAATAATCCCCTTATTCCGGGGCTATTTGATTAATTGTTTAACTCGTCCCATTTTAACGGGACACTAATGTCCGGAGGTAATAAATTGAATTCCACAAGTTGAGCTTCAGCAAATACTTTCAATTTTGAAAGTTCAAATTGTTTTTTCAAGATTTTATATTCTCGTTCGATTTTCCATTTTTCACGTTGTGCATATTCCCAAAAAAATCGTTCGGCAGGTTCACTGAACGGATGCCGGTTTTTCTGACTGTTATTATGCAAAGATTTGGTTGGTAAAATATTTTCCAGACTATCAATAGTGAAATCGTCTGCTAAATGATATTTCCGTATTTTTTCCTGAAGTACTTCAGGGGCAGTATTCTGTGGTATAATATGATCAAGATGCATGGATGAGTAATCATAAAGAAATTTACCTGTGTATGCACATCGATATTTGTATGCTTTATAAATAGCATATCGCAGGAGGGGATCGTTTTCTTTATATAATATGGCTTCTGCTGTCATTTTTTGATAAGGTATTATATCGGTTTTCATTACAACGGGAATGGCTGTTTTATAATTATTTTTAAATAGCTTATTTTCAGTTTACCTTTAATTGATTGCTGAATAGAAAGCGCAACTATCGGATTCGCATTTACCGATGCAAAAATAATGTAATTTCTGCTTTAAGATAAAACTTCGTTTATATTGGTTTATAATCTTAGTGAATTGTGATAAGAAAACATTGTATTGACTAAGATGAGGTATGAAAGCTGTATATCTGATGAGGATTGAAAACTGAAAACTAGCTGTGAATGCGAAAAGACGCAAAGTTTCATGTCTGGGAGCTATTGGTCGGAATATACGGAAACTGATGGTCGTTTGAAATGCAGTCTTTCCGAGGAGGGAGGCCGCATCATCCGTTCCGGGAGGTCTTTTTTTGAAGGATGGGCAGCAGGCTGTAAAGTGTTTTGCGGGTGATGATCCGGCGGTTGAGGAAAGTGACGATGTAGCCGGTGATGCAGGCGGCGATGAGCGATCCTTCGCGTATGCCCTCGATGCGTTGGCTGAGGAGGAAGGAGAGGACTGCGGCCAGGGTGACTAAAGTGATGTCGAAGCAGACTTTGAATTTTCCGAATTCCCGGTTGTAACGCTGGGAAGCATATTTTACGAAGGCTTCGGCACTCATCATAGCCACCCGGGGCTTGATTTCGAGCACGACGCCGATGGATTGCACGACACATCCGGTCAGGAGCAGGGCGACCGACAGTCCATAACTGCCAGGATGTAACTGTCCGGTGAACATCATATTAAAGTCGATGAAGGCTGCAAACAGGAAAGAGAAAGGAATCTGCAGCAGGATTTCGAGGATGTCCCGGCGGCTGTAGCGGTCCCGGATGAGCCAGAATTGCCCGGCGATCAGTAGCAGGTTGAAAAGAAAGGTCCACGTGCCCAGCGAAAGTGCACTGTTGATGCTGAGGACATAGTTTATACTGGAAATGGGGGTAGTCCCCAGTGCAGAACGTACGATCAGCACAATACCCAGGGACAGGAAATACAGCCCGAGGATGAAGACCGGGTATCTTTTTAGAATAGTCTTTAGTTCCATATTGCTTCTCTGAAAAAACAGTGCAAAGATCGCAATTTTTTCTTTTGTATGTTATGTCTGTTTATTACAGCCCGATTGTTTTTTAGTCCGGCCAATGGCGATGTCCGGGACTTTTTTCCGGTAAATACGGATATACTTCAAAATGAAAATTTCATCTTCTTAATGTTTCCGGGCGATGATACAGAGTGGGGGATACTTTTGTTGTTATTGTGGGTTTTAAATAGTAAATTTACAGACGATAATTTTTATTTTTTGTAGGATGAAATTTAATTTGAACGATAGGCCGGGATTTTTCCCGATGTTGATGTATGGACTGCAATGGTGGATTGTTTCTATTCCTTGTGTGGTGATTATCGGGATTATTGTAGCCCGTTTGCATTACACGGATCAGGTCGAACAGATTTTTTATATGCAGAAGCTGTTCGGAATCATGGGATTGGCTATGATTGTCCAGATGTTGTGGGGACATCGGCTGCCTTTAGTCATCGGACCGGCTTCGGTGTTACTGATCGGGATTCTTTCGACGGTTTCGATAGGGGTCGAAGGTATCTATAGTTCGCTGATGATCGGAGGTGGAATACTCACTTTGCTGGCTTTTTCCGGTTTATTGTCCCGTTTACAAGCCGTATTTACTCCCCGGATCATTGTTGTGATTCTGTGTCTGATTGCTTTTACTCTGTCCCCGGTGATCCTCCGTTTGATTTTTGCAGGAAATTCGTCTGTCTTGTTCCATTTGTTTTTTGCTTTGTTATTGGCTTTGGCAATGATTTTGGCCAATAAATTATTGAAAGGAATTTGGAAATCCATTGTGGTTTTGGGTGGGATTCTGGTTGGAAGTATGGTGTATTATAGTGTGATGGGATTCCCCGAAACAGGAGGGATACAAGCCGGGCATGAGGGGTATTTCGGATTATGGCCATGGAAATTCGATTTGGGAGCGGTATTGTCTTTCTTTTTTTGTTTTATTGCGCTGATTGTAAACGAATTGGGTTCTATTCAGGCCGTAGGCCGGATGATCGGTGCCGATCATATGGAACGCCGTACTACCCGCGGTGTGGGCATCACGGGTTTGGCTAATGTGGTATCGGGGGCATTAGGGATTGTCGGACCGGTAGATTATTCTATGAGTCCGGGGATTATCGCTGCAACAGGTTGTGCTTCCCGTTTCCCGCTGATACCGGCCGGTATCGGATTGGTTGTCTGTGCATTTTTTCCGGGTTTTATCGAATGTCTGAATGCCATTCCCGGAGTGGTTATGGGGGCGGTTTTGCTTTATCTGATGGCTTCGCAGTTGTCGGCCGGTATGCAAATGATGATCCGGGAAAAGGCGGTCGACGGTTTCGACGGAGGGATTGTGGCCGGGTTTTCATTGATGGTCGCTTTATTATTGTCTTTTGCTCCCGACGAAGCATTGAATAGTATTCCTGCTCTGATCCGGCCTATCGTGGGAAATGGATTTGTCATGGGGGTCATTACGGTATTGATATTGGAACACCTGATATTCCGGTCAGGAAAAAAAGCTAAGAAGGAATAGACAACCAGAGATGCCGTTTCAGATCGACACGACCATTCGGTTGAAAAGTGATTCCTTCGGCGGCAAGTAAGCTTTTTTGTCCGGGCCAGTGAGGAGCTGTCCGTCCTTGGCTGTTGACCACCCGATGACAAGGTAGGGCCGCTGTGCCCGGATGGTGTGACAGGACTTTACCCACCCAACGGGAATAATTTGAAAATCCCGCCAGACGGGCAATCTGACCATAGGTCAGTACCTTGCCGGCGGGAATTTGTCGGATAATATCACAGACTTCAACACTGAATTGATGAAGCCGGAATTCGTTGTTATTTAACCCAGACATTCAGAATTTCTCCGATATACATTTTGTGTAATTGCGTTCCCCATTTTTCTTTGGCCTGGGAATCGTGTAATGCTTCAGGAATCAGCGATTGAGAAACCATTTTACGGCATTCGATAATCATCCAGGCTTCTGAGAATGCCTTACTGCCCGAAGGGGTTGTGATAGGTGTCAGGCCGGCTTCTTTCACTTTGTCTTTGTCTCTTCCACTGTTTGTACCGCAATAGTTGAGGATGTCCCGATACGTTTCGGTGTAGAAACTCAAGGTGTAAGTGTCGTTGTTTTCCATCAGCTGATAGGTGTACCGCGTCGGGTTGATAAAGCAGAAAGCAACCGGTTTGTTGTACATATGTCCCAGGCCGCCCCAGCTGGCAGTCATGGTGTTGAATTTATCCTCGGTGCCGGCGGTTAAAAGCATCCAGTCGGAACCGATGCGGGTAAACGGGTTAAAATTTAATTCTTCTGGCTTTATTTCTTTGAAGCTCATCGAAAAATCCTTCCTTTCCTGTCTGAATTGATCATTCTGTGAGTACCTTACCATTATCAGAGAAGAAAATCAAATATATTTTCGAAAATTCATTGACAGATGAGAAAAAAAGAGGTAGTCTTTAAATTAAGGTTAGAGACATCTAACTTGAGTTGCGGCATTCTAACCTGAGTTTGTTCATGCTAATTATGTTTTGTTTTTGATGAAACACAATATAATATGAGCACTTAGTGCGAGTCGTATCTAAGGACTTAATGAGGCTGAGCCAGAGGCAAAAGCGGAATTTAGTACTTGCAAAAAGAGTGGCAAGCAGAGTATGCTATATATTTTAAACGAACAGTTAGTCTGCGCTAATAAAAAGCCGGGTTGTGGACGGAAACGGCAGATGTGCGGAAAAATAATTTAGAAGATATGGAAAGAGAGATGATACGATGCAGCAGAGAGAGCAGATTATCAGCGAACTGAAGAGACGGGGGAAACGGATGACCGATCAAAGAAAGATCATGTTGGATGTGATCCTGGAGGGAAGATGGAGCAGTTGTAAGGAGATCTACTATGAGGCATCCAAGCGCGACCCGGGGATCGGAAAGGCAACGGTGTACCGGATGATTGCAGTGCTGGAAGAAATCGGCGTTTTAAACCGTTGCCGCCAGTATTCTCTGCGGAATGAGGATGAGCTGTCAAGTATAACTTCGGATGCCAGTTGATAAAAAATCTCAATAAGCAAAGTTAGGTTTGACTATCATGGGGGTAAGCTGTTACCATCTACTTGTACCTCAGAAATGAGTCATTAAACGCAGCTATATTCGCATTTGAAATGGAATAAATAGTTTTCAAAAATCATATGTGAATATAATTTAGATAATATCAGAGGAGGAGTAATCATGATGGACATTTTCAAATTAAAAAAATTAGGTTTATTTGCAGGCGGCGTTTTGTTCGGAACAGCAGGTGTTAAGATTCTTGGCAGCGAGGATGCAAAGAAATTTTACGTAAACTGCGTAGCAGCCGGACTTCGTGCACGTGATTGTGTGATGACCACCGCTACCAATATTCAGGAGAACGCTGAGGACATCCTCGCTGAGGCAAAGCAGATCAATGAACAGTTAAAGCAGAAAAAAAATCGTGGAGAACTTTAAGGTAGTGCCAAAGCGTCCCGGATATGTTATGATAACATCAGTCAGAAACAGGAAGGAATGTTTGGATGGAATATGCATTGATCACGGGGGCGACCAGTGGGATCGGTTACGCGCTTGCGGAGTGTTTCGCAAAGGATGGCGTCGGGCTGGTTTTGGTGTCTTCAAGCCTCGAACATTTAAGACAGACAAAAGAGAAACTGGAACAAAAATACGATACGCTGATCGAACTGTATGAGAAAGATCTTTCGCTGCCCCAGGCGGCGGAGGAGCTGTATCAGGAGATTAAGGAAAGACAGACGCCGGTCACGTTTTTAGTAAACAATGCGGGTTTCGGCCTGCTCGGAGCGACCGATGAGATCGATATGGCACAGGAAGAACGGATGCTTCAGCTCAATATGCTGACACCGGTGAAACTGACCAAACTGTTTTTACCGGGTATGGAGCGGCGCCA
>ERZ780177.2424-NODE-2424-length-15475-cov-3.939948_pt1 | contig 15475 bp, 13 predicted proteins | sample MGYA00510973_ERZ780177 | MGnify/ENA primary metagenome ERZ780177 (study PRJEB29588, sample SAMEA2144396) | human gut metagenome | biome: human gut; feature: human-associated habitat; material: faeces | place: Denmark | collected 2008/2010 ...
GCTCTGCGTCTTATGCGTCTGGCTCTTTGATGACGGTTATTTGTAAATTCTTTACATCAATCAATGTTTCCTGTTTACATTTTGGGCAGTAAAGAGGATAGTTTTTCAAAACTGTGTCCTCTCTGATTTTGTTTCGGGTTTTGTTTCCGCAAAGAGGACATAATAGCCATTCTGTCTGCTTCAAGTTACAACCTACCTTTCAAAATTAAATACATTTACTTACTATCATTCTGCGATAAGCTCCAATAACACGATTTCTGGACGGTTATTAAATCGAATAGGGATTATACTATTGCCAAGTCCTCTGCAAACAATCATATTTGTGTCACCTTTCGTATATAAGCCTGCATCATATTTTGGAAACAAGCCTTGATTTGGAGCAACCAAACCGCCAATAAACGGTAAACGAAACTGACCACCATGTGCGTGACCGCTTAAAACTAAATCGACACCACAATTTACATAGGCTTCAAACAATTCTGGGCGATGTGAAAGCAAAATAGTGTAATTGTCTTTATCTCCGATTAGTCCCCGTAATTTCGTATCAACCATAGCAGGAACTTCTCCAAACATATCCCCTTTAAGCGTAAAGCTTGGGTCGGAAAGTCCGATAAGCGTAATGTCATCTCCATTATATTCTAACTGCATTGCTTTATCTTCAAGGACAACTACACCAGTATTTTCAAGTTCTGCTTTAAGCTCATCATACTGTGACAAACTGGCTTCGTGATTGCCTGTTACATAATATGTATCTGCAATTTGAACAGCTTCTTTTGCAAAATCAAGGGCAACATCAATGTCCGTATGTTCAGCATCAACTAAATCACCCGTTATTACTATTATGTTTGGCTCACATTCTGACAGTATTTGTAACAGTTCTGCATTGTCTTCTCCGAACACTGCATTGTGCAGGTCGGATATTTGAGCTATCCGAAAACCATTAAATGCGGCAGGGATACGATTGCTTGAAACAGTCACCGTACTCAACATCAAAGCTGTATTGCTCCACATAGTCCAAATAATCAAAGCAGCAATCAACGTGCATACAGAAATCAAAGTTTTTTTAGATAATCGTTTTTTCATGGTGTTCTCCATCTTTCCTATATTATGATATAGAGCCAACCTTACAATTAGATGAATTTTGACTTACAAAATAGTAAGCTAAAAGAGGCAGACAATTCCGTTCAAGAATTACCTGCCTGCCCCTCTATGAATGCAATAATATTGAGAACTATTGCACACTAATTATATCTACGATAGATGTTTTCTCCAATTTTTTAATGGGGTTTCTTACTGCCAAAATTACTGCAATGGCAACAACAACAATAATGATACCAAGCTGAACCAGAGGAACACTCCATGCATCGCCCCATTTATAGGTTATAAGTTTGCTAAATAAAATCTTGTTACAGACTATTCCTAAAACGCTACCGCAAATAGTACCTGTGATTGCATAGGTAGATGCTTCGGCAATAATCATTTTAGCCAGTTGCCTGTTACTTAATCCAATCGCTCGAAAAACTCCGTATTGTTTCATTTTTGCCACCACACTCATAGCTATGCTATTTATGATATTGAATAGTGTAATCAATGCAATCAATACCAAAAAGCCATAAATGAAAAGCCCAAAACAATAGTAAGCCCCACGGGTGTTACTATTACCCATTCGCTCATCAGAAAATGTATATTGTGAGCCTACCAAGCGGTGTATTTCATTTACATCATTCTCTGTGGCATTTTGAGATAACTGTATATCAATAATACTATAATCCGTTTCACCCGTCAGTTTTCTAAAGGTATCCTCAGAACAAATGAGCTTGCCAACATCTTGACGATTATTAAATGGGCAGTCAGATAACATACCGACAATCTCCATATCAGCTTGGCTGCCATTCAAATTTAAGGTAATGACATTGCCTACCTCAATGTCGTTTTGTGGCTCAAAAACGATAAGTCCTGTATTACTTTCACTTTGTGCTTTTTCCAAGCTGCCGGACAAAACATAGTCCTTTGCCCAGTCAAACTGCATGTCTTCATATGAAATAAGGTCAACAACTTTTTCCTCGCCATTTACGATTACGGGAACATTGTAAACAAACATTCGCCCATAAACATTTTTTACGGCGAGATTTTGCTGTAATTCCTCAATAAATTCAGCCTTTACCGAGCAGGTATCTTCTGGACTGATAACAGATATATCGGCAGTCCACGGCTGTAAAGGCGTCAATGTGTGATTCATAAAATCAATAGTTACTGAAAATGCAAGAAAAAGAATAATACTGATTGAAAATGAGCTAATCATTAAAATAAAATTCTTTTTGCTTGCTTTAGCATGATGAATACCAAGAGAAGTGTCTATCTTGAAAAACTTGGTATTCGCCGCTTTTTTTACAGGTTGTAAATCATTTGCATTTCCAGATACCGCTGCCAAAGGAGAAACTTTGGATGCTTTCTTAGCAGGAGAACGGGCAGCAAGGAGAACTGTCAACAAACCAACAACAATACCCGCTATAATACTTGGATAGCTTATACTAAAAGCAGGCATTCCACCAAAATATTGTGGACTAAGCTGCCGCAAAATAAAACACAATACCCAAACCAATACCATACCGCCGATAACACCAAGTGGAATTGCAAAGCGACACCAATTCATAACCTCTTTACGTACTAACTGCATAACCTGTTTAGGTGTTGCCCCTATGCAACGAACCATTCCAAAAAACTCTGTTCGCTGTGCCACATTAGTGTTCATACTACTTGCAATCATTAAAACGCCAGCCATCAAAACGAGGAAAAATAGAATTATTGCAACAGTATACACCTGTGCCATGAATGAATCATCACTCTGCCCCATCAAACCAAGCAATGTTATATTTTCGGTTACTTGTTTATCGGACAATCCGTACTGTTCTTTAATCTCAGCTATCTCTTTTGGAATGTTTCCTTTATTATCAAATAGCACGAAAAACATTGTATACTCAGATGGGTTAACATCTGTTTCATTGGAGTAAATTGTTCGAAAGCCATCTGTTGTCAAAAACACACCATAAACATCTTCACGCATAAGGTTTGCGGAATTTTTCATAAAGCCAGAAATAATATATGAGAATTCCGTTCCATTTGGCGTTGTAATTACAATTTGCTCACCAATTTTTAACTTTAGCGTATCCTTCGCATTGATTGATATCATTGCTTCATTCTCAGTTTTAGGAAACGTCCCTTCATCCAACACATTAAAAATTTCTGTAACTATGCTTTCATTTCCACCGCATATACTCACATTTTTTCCATGCAAAGTATATTCTTGTTCTCCTCGAAAATTCAGCGTACCATAATCGGCAACAGTAGCTACCTCTGGTCTGGAAGATATAAGCATTGCATCTTCATCACTAATGTTTTGTATGCCAATATGCCAATTTCCGTTTTCCTGCTGTGCCTGCAAAATCTGCCCTCTGATAAACATATCAGCCATACCGAAAATAGCTGTTACCAGAAAGACAGCCAATACAATGCAAATAATAGACATACGATTTTGCTTTCGATGTACTTTTGCAGAAATAGGAACAAGGTCAAGATAACTTTTCATTCGCATTACCTCCCAAGTCTGTCAGCACACCGTCTGTGACACGCAAGACACGGTCAACCATAGAAGTAAGACCGTTGTTGTGCGTAATCATAAGTATTGTTTGTTGGTAATGTCTGGATGCTTTTGTCAGCAAATCAATAACATCTTGGCTATTCTTGCTATCCAGATTGCCTGTCGGCTCGTCCGCAAGAATCAACTTCGGTTTTGTAATCAATGCCCTGCCAATAGCGACACGCTGCTGCTGACCGCCAGAAAGCTGGCTTGGCAAATGGTTTCTTCGTTCTGTTAAGCCGAGCAATTCTAATATTTCTTCTACATCAGAAGCTTTCGGTTTGCGATAATCCAAAAGAAGCGGAAATGCTATATTCTGTTCCACCGTCAATTCAGATACAAGCTGAAAAGACTGAAAAATAAAGCCGATATTCCTCCTTCTGAAAATCGTGCGTTCTTCTTCTTTCATAGAAAATAAGTTATTCCCATCCATCGTGACTGTGCCAGAAGTAGGAACATCCAATGCACCGATACAATTTAGCAGGGTACTCTTCCCAGAGCCAGACTCTCCAACGACAGCAACGAACTCACCTTTTTCCAGAGAGAACGATACATTTTTCAAAGCATCGACTTTTGCCTCACCAGTTCCGTATGTTTTACACAGATTTTGTACTTTTAAGATTTCCATTTATAAGTACCTCCTTTCTTACAAGGATAGAAGTAACAGCTTACAATCAGATGAATTTAACCTTACGATTCCGTAAGGAAAGACAATGTAAAGGTTGTTCCCTGTAATCGCTCGCTCTGAACAGAAAGAATACCGCCTTGTCCCTCAACAATCGCCTTTGCTAATGGCAATCCAAGTCCAATCCCTTGACTTTCTGAAGTATTTTTGCTTCGATAAAATCTCTTAAATATGTGGTGTATATCCTCTTGGGAAATGCCGTGTCCGTTATCCGTAATAAATATTCTAATCATAGCGGGCGTTTGTTCCCACGATATAGAGATTTTTCCCCCTGTATCTGTATGGTCAAGTGCGTTTTTGATAATGTTGCCAATGGCTTCGCCCGTCCACTCTATATCACAGTAAAGCATCTGTTCCAAATCACCATCTATCACAATTTCCTTTTTTTCATTGTCCGCCCGTGTTGTCAATTCACTAATTGCGTGATTAATAATATTCGGGATACTGTAATTGGATTTTTCAAAATAGATGCTCCCTGCATCTATTCTTGTGATTTTCAACATAGATTGAATAAGCTGTTCCATTCTCTTTAATGCAGTTCCAATCTTTAAGGAAAATTCTTTGACCGTTTCGAAGTTTTCTGGCTCATTCTCAATAATTTCCTGATACATCATAAGTGCCGACAGAGGCGTTTTTAATTGATGTGATATATCAGAAATTGTATTTTTAAGAAACTCTTTTGTCTTTTGTTCTGTATCATTTTTTGCTTGAAGCATAGTAGCCAATTGGTCAACAGAAGATAAGAGCTGGTAAATAGTTCCCTCGTTAGATTGCGGAAGGTGAACAGTATAGTTCCCATCTATGTAGTCCTTAATGATGTTTTCTGATTCCCTATATAGTCTTTCCCTACGATACAAAAACAGCATTGTACCTAAAAACAGAAGCAGCGTCCATAGAAATAACATCACAAACAGAGATGTCAGTATTGTATTTTTAACAGCAGATACATAAGGTAAATTTTCTATATCCGTGCTGTTTGAAAGACCAATTTCGGCTAAAAACTTATTTCCTGTAGTGCCTGCTTCCGTATTCATTAAGGCTGTTGCAATTACTTCCTTTGAAATTCCTTCTTCCAGTAAAGAAGTAGCAATCGCATTATTGTGTGTTAAAAACATTTCTTTGGTAGCCGCCGTTTGCGTGTCAATGACAGCTATTCCCATCAAAAAAAGCAGCAAAACAAGAGTAACAATGAAAATGCAATAATAACGGCTATGTTTATCATGTAAGAAGTTCATTCGTCCACCTCTTTCCACTGATAACCAAATCCTCGGACTGTTAGTAAATGTTCTGGATGTGATGGGTCTGTTTCTATTTTTTCTCGCAGTCGTCGCACATAGACGGAAAGGGTATTATTGTCTACATAATCTCCTGTGCTGTCCCATAACTCGTCTAAAATAATATCTCTTGTAATAATACGGTTTGCATTCTTTACCAACAGGCATATTAAACGGTATTCTGCGGCGGTAAGTTCTAATATTTTTCCCTTTAATAAGACACGGCTTCCTAAAAGGTCTATCTTAATATCGCCACATTCCATAACTGCCCCTGTTCCTTGAGTGGACAACCCTGCCCGCCGCAGCAACGCTCGTATGCGTGAACATAACTCGCCTAACTTAAACGGTTTTGTTATGTAGTCATCACCGCCGCAGTCCAGACCACGAATAATGCTAACTTCTTCATCAGAAGCTGTCAGAAAAATAATCGGTATCTGACTTCCGTTTTTTCGTACTTTTTCACATATCTCAAAACCTGTTCCGTCTGGCAATGTGACATCAAGGATGAGCATATCGTATTTTTCTATCTCAGATAAATAAGTTAGAGTTTCCTGCACAGAACGGACAAAATCGACATCGAAGCCATTTTTCTTTAGCGAATATTGCAGTCCGTCTATTAAACTTACATCATCTTCTAGTAATAAAATTCTATTCTCCATAATCTGTAACCTTTCTCCGCTTATCAACGGGCTTTTTTGAACTTTTAGGAATAAGCCACACCCGATTTATATTTAGGACACCCTCAATACGGTTTTCTTTGCATAACCGTTGCACACGCCGCACCGATATCCCCCAAAGTTCTGCGGCTTCCTGTGCCGTCATATATTCAAACATTTCTGACCTCCTAAAATCGTACTGTATCTATTATATCCGTTTGAACGAACAATATCAACTATGCAAATGTGAATTTTTATATCTTACAAGTAGAGATTTTATATCCTAATACAAGGGATTTCAGACCGTTCTATAAGAACTATCATTTCTGTAAAATATAATAGAAGCATTATATTGATACAAGGTGGTGAGTTTATGGACGCAAGAAACAATGATTTTGACTTCGATTTTACACCGATAGGGCAGGCAATCAAAAAAGCAAGGACAGCAAAAGGTATGACCAGAGATGAGCTTTCTCGTATTGTGGATTATGACCCAAGACATCTTCAAGCGATTGAAAATGAGGGGCAAAAGCCAAGTCTGGAGTTGTTCATTCAGCTTGTGACGATGTTCGGTGTATCAGTTGATGAATACATATTCCCAGATAATGAGGTCAAGAAAAGTTCCGTCCGCAGACGCTTAGACGCAGAACTCGACAAACTAAATGATAAAGAGTTGCTCGTAATAGAAGCAACTGTCAGCGGTCTATGTAAGGCAAAAGAGCCAGAGGAATAAACCTCTGGTTTTTCTTTTGCCCATTCTTAATAGGCAGGAACACCGTAACCATAGATGGAGCTACTTCCAACCGTATATTGATTTTGCCTGCAAGTGTCGCCAGAGTTACCCTCCACGGTGTAAACGACACCGTTTTCGCATTTCTCCACAATGCCTACATGGTCGGTTTCTCCGTCGCCTTCCCAATCAAAAAAGATAATATCGCCTGCCGACGGCTCATAGCTTCGGTCTTTCCATTGTCCGTTACCCTTAAACCAATTTGCACCGTCCACGCAGCCTGCGAATTTTGGGATAATCCCGCTTTCGATATAGCCACATTGGTCGGCACACCAAGACACAAAGCAGGCACACCATTCCACACGCCCCTCAAAGCCGTACCAACTCCAATAAGGCTGACCGCCCTCATTGCCGAGCTGTGTCAAAGCGACCTCCACAATCGCCTGGTTACCGCCGCTTGTGAACGCTCTCCCGTATGGATAATACCGCAGCACATGGGCGGGATATTGCGTGTCGCCATAGCTGTCCCAACCTAACCGTGCCGCCTGCATGGTGGAGAACTCTACCGCATTGGCATAGGAATAGCCGCCATAGTTAGTCTTAGCCCACGAGATATAGCCGTTGCCGAAATTGTAACCCTGCAAGGCAAGTTTGATATGCTCCATATCAATCGGGTTTTCTACCTCGGCAGAGATAAGGGCAGCCTTTAATTCCTGTACACCGCACTCAATCGAATATTCTGGGTCTTGTATCCCGTTCGGCTCGTGGGGATACCTTGTGTTAAAGCTGCCCTCCGCCGCCTGCATCGGGTCAAGTCCACGCCCGCCACTTTCCTGCATCATTACCGCCTTGATAAGCTCCACATATTCGGGAATACCGTACTGTTTGGCATATTTCTGTATCAAAGGCTCATAGGCTTCCACCTCTGCACTGACAGGGGTATAGGCGTTGCTCCCGCTTCCGCCACCAAACAGGGAAACAGCACAGCCGAGCAGGACAACAATGAGAATAATCACAACTGCAATCCAACCGCCTGCAATTATAGCAGAAATCAGAGCTTTTGTTCCTGCAATAATCGCCTTGACCGCAGCTATGGTGGCTCTGACCGTCGCTTTGGTGGCTTCGGCGGTTGCCTTTGCGGTGGCTTTTGCCGCCTGTGCTGCCTTTTGGGCAGTTTTCGCAGAAGCCTTTGCCGCTGCCTGTGCCGTTTTTACCGAGGTTTCCGTCGTTTTGATTGCCGCCTTAGAAGTTGCCTGTGCGGTTTTAATTCCCTTTTCGGTAGTCTTGACTGTTCCCTTAGCAGTTGTTTTCACCGCTTTTTCTGCATTTCGGGCTGTGGTCTTAATCATTTTTTGCCCCTGCTGTCGGGTCTTTATCAACTGCGATTTTGCTGTCTGGGAAACATCGGGGGCAGAGGAACGGCTTGCAGCCCCGTGACGGATCTGCAAACCGTGTTGTTCTGACATATTCTGTGCTGCTTTCTGCTCTGCGGCTTTGACAGCCCGACTTTGCTTGAAATCGGTTATTTTATCTTTTGCCTTACCGATATTCTCCTGCGTTGTCTTGACTGCCTTTTGCCCCTGCTTATTGAACTGGTGGATACCTTCGTCCTTTACACGGTCTGCCGCAAAAGAAATCCTGTCCGCAGCATATTCTGTGGCAGAGTTTTCATCAGCGTAATATCCCTGTTCCGCTTTTTCCTTTATCCCCACATAGGCAGACTTCATACGCTCACTGGCTATGGCGGCTTTATCTATGGTCTTTATCGTACCTTTGACCGCATCTCTGGTTTTTATATCAGCCATAGAAAACCTCCTTTCCCAGAGGATTTGCGTTCAAATCAGCCGACCTTTTTTGCCACTACAACGAGCCTGCCGTTCTGTGCGGAGTATTCGCAGGTGGAAAGGGTAATGAGCCTGTCGCCGTATTCAGCGGTCACACCTGTATCATACAAAGCAAGCTCCTTGCACTTCCCGACATAGGAATTAAAATCTTCCTCATTCTCCGCATCAACAAAGTCGTAGTATCGGAAGCCCTCAGAGCTGTACGCCACAGTCTTAAATACGGCGACGATTTCATACTCTGCCTGCTCTGTGAGGGTATCAAACTGAATATTCTTGTGTTCCTCATAAAAGCTCTTGGACTTGTAATCCTCCAACGCTCCAAACATCTTGCCACCCTTGATGTGATGACCGTAGATAACCAGATTGTCACTTTCGGCAATATCACAATTCTCCTGCACATAAGGCGTTCCTAAATAGCTGTACTCTTTTTCAAAATTGTGCTTCAGATAGAAATTCGGATTGTTCCTACTCTGCATCACAGGATAATTGAGGGTCGTGCCGGCTATGGAAAGCCAGCCGACCATATCCGTGTTTTTCAAATACAGTTCGCCGTATTCCGTGAGGATATTTTCTTCCTCTGTCAAGGGAACTTCTGGGGCGTTGCCGTCCTCTGCCTGTGCCTGCTCTACAATTTCTGCAATATCCTCAAAGGCTTCGGTCTGTTCGGCTTCGTGGGCATAATGGTCGTAAATGTGATAGCCGCAAAAAGCCGCCGCACCTAACAGGCACACGGCGGCTACAACACAGATAATAGATTTATAATTCTTCATAGGCTTTTCCTTTCTTATCTTGAAATTTCCGTCTGTTTTCTGGGAGTAGGAAGCTCCCTGCAATATTCGGGGTATCTGACCTTGATACCCTCCATAAAGTAGGGAGCAAACTCACAGCAGAACAACTCCTCTGGCGTGAAATACCGTTCCTGCCCTTCCTCTGCATACCCGTTCCAAAGGTTAAAAGCAAGATGGCAGACCTTGACTGTTCCGCTTGTCTGCCAGCCGCCGTGCATACCCTCTGGCTCGATGCAGTCCTCCTTGAAATTGAACATCTGGTTGATGTTCGCCCTCGTTTCCGAAGCGATACCCATCACATAGAAAAACGCCCTGTGATAACAGTCGTTCACTCTGCATTTCATCATATTTTCCAGAAAGAAATCACGATGAGCCGTATCACGGAATTTAATATCAGCCATAAAAGACCTCCTTTCTTAGACCTCACCGAACTTGGTCGTCATCAACTTGTAAAGCTCGGTATTGCGTGGGAACTTGTTTACAAATGGTACAAGAGAGCTGCCAACTTTGAGTAATCCCTGTCCTGCACCGACATTCGTGATATAGCTCATCTGAAGGTCGGAGATATTAAGGAGCTTGGCAAGCTCAAGTCTGTCCGTAGATGCTTGGTTAAGCATAATGATAAATTCGCTGTTAGCAAGCATCGTCCTTGCCGTATGGCTCTGCAAAAGGTCGTCCACATTCTGCGTAATACCTGTACAGTACGCACCGTATTTACGCACACGCTTCCAGAGGGTAAAGAGGAAGTTTGCAGAGTATTCATGCTGAAAGAGCAGATAGATTTCATCAATGAAAATAAATGTGTTTCTGCCTTTGGCTCTGTTCTGTGTGATACGGTTTAAGATACTGTCAAGCACGACAAGCATACCGATAGGCTGTAACTGCTTGCCCAAATCCAGAATGTCATAGCAGATAAGGCGGCTGTGGGTATCAACATTCGTGTGCTTTGCAAAGGTGTTGAGCGACCCGTCCGTAAACAGCTCAATCGCAAGGGCGATTTCCTGTGCTTCTGGCTCATTCTGTTTTAACAGTTCCTCACGGAAGTCCTGCAAGGTGGGCGGCGTTCCCATATAGTTGCCCTGCTGATAATAGCGGTACACGCTTGCCGTACAGCGGTCAATGATGGATTTCTGCTTTGCTCCCAAGTTCGTGCCGCCGATGAGCTGTTCGCAAAGGGATAAAATAAACTCCGATTTCAGAATGACAGGGTTTGCACCGTCACCATAATCAGAGTTCATATCCATAGCATTGATGTGATTTTCACTTGTCGCAGAGATATGAATGACTTCTCCCTTCATTGCTTTCACAAGCGGGGAATACTCACGCTCTGGGTCAATGATGATAATATCAGCGTTGGGGTCGGTCAGAATGATATTCGTCATTTCTTCCTTTGCGGTAAAGGATTTTCCTGCACCCGACACACCGAGAATAAAGGAATTGCCGTTAAGGAGCTGCCTGCGGTTGGCGATAATCATATTTTTGCTGATAACATTCTGACCGTAATACACACCGTTTTCATGGTAGATTTCCTGCACACGGAACGGGATAAACACTGCAAGGCTCTCTGTTGTGAGGGTACGCAGGGCATCTATCTTCCGTACACCAAATGGCAGGGCTGTATTCAATCCGTCCATCTGCTGATATTTCAGCACCGCAAACTGGCACAAATGCTTTCTTGCGGTAGTCAAGAGAGCTTCTGTATCATTGTCGAGCTGCTCTTTGGAATCTGCCGTATGCACCATCGTCAGCACGGCAAACATCATTCTCTGGTCACGGATTGTCAAATCATCCAGAAATTCCTTGCTTTCTTTTCGCTGCTGTTCCAAATCATAGGGGATAACGGCAGAAAAATTGTTGTTCTGGTTCTGCTTCCTCTGCCAATTCGTGATATTGGTTTCCACACCAAGCAGACGGTTTTCCACCTCCCGCACGGCTTCATCTGTGGGAACGGGGATAATATCAACGGACAGCATCATATTCCTGTTCAGCTCACAAAGCTCCGCAACCATACTGTCCTTGATATATGCCGCATACTCTCTGAGAAAAATCACACGCCCATATCTGTCACCCATTCTGAAGCAGTCGCTCTCAAATTCAAAGGTATCAGGGCAGATAAAATCCTTGAAATCGTGACCTTTCCGCATCGTCTGGGTAATATCGAAGTGGAACGCTGTTTCTTCTCCTGTACGGTAGAAGTCGTGGAAGATACGCAGCTTGTCGCCTGCGTCCAGTTCCACACACTTCGACCCCAGACGGTTAAAGTGGGCGATAAGGTCAGCACCCACACGGGCGAAGTAGTTTCGGGCTTCCTCGATATTCTTCTTGCAGACAGATACGGTTACATACTTATCCTGTACGATGGAATTAGCCCCTGTCGCCTTATCCAGAAGCATTTTGTTGTATTCCTTGCGGTACTTATCCAGACCGTCATCAGCCATTGGGATTAAAATAGTCTGTTCAAAATCAGCTTTGTTCAAGCGACGGTTGTTGATAGTGATTTTCGTGGTCGCACCGCTGTCAAGGGAATTAAGAAGCTCCGAGTATTCAAGGAACATTGCTTCCTTATCCTCACGGCTTGCCACGGCATAGTTTATATCCTCAAATTTAAAGGTCTTTGCGTACTTGTTCCTGCCGACAAGGAATATGCCGTCATCCCAGATTGTCTTAATCGGGATAACATTCTGTACCGACTTCGGCACAACAAACTTTTCCCTGTCCTGCTTGAACAGATTTTTAAGAGTTCTCAGCATTGTTTACCTCCTTGCTGCGTTTCGCTTTTTTCTTTTTCGTTTTCTTTGGTTTCGGTGTCCTGCCTTTCTGCTTTTTCCGTACTGTCGGCAACCCTTTTTCATGGGCTTCAATGGTCGGCTTCATCGTTTCGTAATAGAGATTATCTGGCAGGAACATCAGCTTTTTCGGCATCAGAAATTCCGATTTAATCCACGCCCAGACAAACTGCTCTGCGGTCATACCGTTGTATTTGATAAATCCCATTGCCGCAAAGGGGAACGCACCTAAGATACAAACCCAACTGAGGGTTTCCGTACCAAACCGTGGACGGAGAAGAAAATACAAACCCACCGCCACGCCGCAGGCAAGGACAGAAAAAATGAACTGTCTGAGGGACAGTCCAAAAAACATACTCTCCGTATAATTACGGATTTCCTTATTTATCTTGACTTCCAATCATAGCACCTCCCTTACAAGCCCATCATTTCTCTTACAACACGGTCTGCCATTTTGACCGCACCGACAAGGACGAGCATATTGAACACAAGCTCCCCGATATAGCTCCATACCATTGTAACCGCCGCCGCATCGGGATTGACCACAGGCGGAGAAGAAGCAAATAGGGAAAAGATAATGCAGGCAAGCACGATAACCGCACCTTCAAGGCATACAGCGGCATAGCTCTTAATGAAGCTCTTGCCGACGCTTTGGCTCGGCTCTCCAGCAAAAGTGGAAAGGGGTACGGGTGCTATGGCAGTATAGATATACAGCTTGAAAAACCTGCCATATACCGACATAATCATTATGAATGACAGCACCGTAATAAACAGTCCGCCTATCAGCGTGACCGCCCATAGCGGGATACTCTCAAAAAATCCGCAGTCTTCAACGGCTGTCACGATTTCCTGCGGCAACACCGTCTGCTGTGCCGAGCCAAATCCTGCGGCATTCATAATCGTGGAAATCATACCCTGCACAATCTTAAACAGTGCCATCATCAGTTCTAATCCGTAGGTCACTGCACCTTTGGCAATGGCAAAGCGGATAAACAGCTTCAACGCCTGCTCTGGTCGCTTGACTTCTGCAAAATTTCCACAGGTTCTCATTACACCCACAACAAAGAACAGCACGAGCAGGGCAAGTCCGATAGCCTGCACCGCACCGTGAATATCCACGATGACATTCCATATCGTGCCGCCCTTAAAGTTCTCTGGGGATTGGGTAATGAGCTGCCATATCTCGGCTAATTTCTCATTCCAAGTGTTTAGGGCGTTCTCAAGATTTTGTACGACCCAATTATCTGACACTGATTACAGCCTCCTTTCAACGAATAGTTTATTTTTGGCATTTTCAAACCTCCTTTCTACTCTCATACTTTGCATGTAGAAAGCATGAGAAAAATGTTGTATAATATAAAAGCCAACTGCTCCAACAGTTGGAAGCAATTGACTATGTGCATCTGCACGGACGCCGTCTGTATATGACAGTCAATACATTAGTAAAGGAAAAGGAGCTGGACAGTCTTTTTGACTACCTAAATCCTTATTACATGGCAGGACTGGATGCGGTGATTGTTCAGGATATGGGTGTGTTTACCTATATCCGGGAACATTTTCCGGATCTGGATATTCATGCCAGTACCCAGATGACCATTACCAATGTAGAGGGAGCCAGGCTTTTAAAGGAACAGGGTGTAGAGCGTGTGGTGACAGCGAGAGAAATGTCCTTAGAAGAAATTCAAAGAATCCATGATGAAGTAGGCGTGGAACTGGAAAGCTTTATTCATGGCGCATTGTGTTACTGCTATTCTGGACAGTGTCTTTTCAGCAGTATCATCGGCGGAAGAAGCGGAAACCGTGGCAGATGTGCACAGCCATGCCGCCTTTCCTATGAAGTATTGCAGGGAGAAAAAAGTCTTACCGGACATCATGCAACACCGATTCTGAGCCTTAAGGATATGTGTACACTGCCATTTTTGTATGAACTGGCAGACCATGGGGTATATTCCTTTAAGATAGAAGGACGGATGAAGACACCGGAATATGCTGCCGGTGTAGTAAGTATTTACCGGAAATATATGGATTCCTATCTGGATGGAAGCCGCATTCCGGTGGAGAAGAAGGATATCAGGGCACTTTTAGAACTTGGAAACCGAGGTGGCTTTACCAACGGATATTACTATCATCATAATGACAGTGATATGCTAAGCGGAGAGAGTGCTTCCCATAATAAGAGCGAAGGTGTTCTTCAGGATAACATCCGTAGAGAATATGTAGACACCGAATTAAAAGAAAAGATTAAAGGAAAGTTAATATTAAATAAAGAATGCCCTGCTAAGATAGAAGTGCAATATGGAAAAATAAAAGTTTCTTATCAGGGAGATATGGTTCTTGTAGCGCAGAATCGTCCGTTGACGAAAGAAGTTGTAACAGAAAAGATTACAAAGACCGGAAATACACCATTTGTTTTTGAAAATCTTGAAGTTACAATGGATGATGATATTTTTATGCCGGTAAACCAGTTGAACCAGCTGCGAAGAGGTGCGTTGGAAGCATTAGAAGAAGTGTTGTTGAAACCTTATGAAAGAACGCTTCCAGAATTGGTGGAAACTTCTTCTGCTGAAACAGATAGGCAGACAACAGGAAATGCCATAAAAGAAAAGCAGATTTCCGGACAGTTATTATCACAGACTTCTGGACAACAATCCGCCGGTTCATCCACAGAAGTTAGGGTACTGATTGAAGACGCAGAACAGCTTCCGGCAGTATTAAAAGCCGATTTCGTGGATACGGTTTATCTTGATTGTATGTTGTATACAAGAGAAAATCTGCTCCGCAAGTTAAGTGAGGATATAGACAGGGTACATGCATCCGGTAAGAAAGCATTTTATGTATTCCCGTTCATTTTCCGGCAGCAGACCAGTCTTTTTTATGAAAAAATCATGCCGGAGCTAAAAAAGCTTCCATTAGATGGTATTATGGTGCGGAGTCTTGATGAGATTGCGTTTATAAAGGAATGGGGCAATGAAAACTGGCAGATGGTATCCGACAGTAATTTATATACCTATTCCAATGAAGCGGCAGAATATTTTTATCGTCTTGGAATGATACAGGATACAATTCCGGTGGAAT
>ERZ780177.2433-NODE-2433-length-15443-cov-17.597219_pt1 | contig 15443 bp, 15 predicted proteins | sample MGYA00510973_ERZ780177 | MGnify/ENA primary metagenome ERZ780177 (study PRJEB29588, sample SAMEA2144396) | human gut metagenome | biome: human gut; feature: human-associated habitat; material: faeces | place: Denmark | collected 2008/2010 ...
GCGCCGATGGCGGTGTATTTGCCGGGATTGTGCAGGAAGTCGATGATCTCCTCCAGCGACTCCTTGGCCTCGTCCTGTCCGGCCACATCCTTGAAGGTGACGCCGGTGGACTTCTCCATGTAGACCTTGGCGTTGGCCTTGCCCACACTGCCGATGCCGCCGAAGCCGCCGCCTCCGGATTTGCTCATCAGACGCATGACCAGCATGAACGCGCCCACGATGAAGATGGTGGGCAGAATATACTGGATCATGATCATCAGGAAGGGGCTCATCTCGGCCTTGTAGAAGCCGGTATAGGCCACATTGTGCTCCTCCAGCAGGGGGAGCAGATCGGCGTTGGAGAGGTACACGGTGTACAGCGTCAGGCCGGAGTCCTTGGACTGGGTGTAGGTTTTTGTCTCCGTCTTGCTGCCGGAGGTGACCTCCTCGGTGAAGACGTAGCCGTCCACGGGGGTGACATAGATGGTGCTGTCCTTGAACAGGACCTCCTTCACCTGATCCTTTTCGATCATGGAGATCATGTCGCTGTATTTGATCTCGTGACTGGTGCTCTTATTGGCGGCGTTGTTGTTGTAGGCGTTGAAATACTGGAACGCCACCGTCAGCACCAGTGCCCACACGATCAGCGTGAGAACGCCGCGGAAACCGCCGTTTTTGCCGTTCTTGCCGCCGCGGTTGCTATTGTTGCTGCTGTTGTTATTGGACATATATTTATCCTCCGTTTGACTTGTGAGGGGAATATGATTTCTAATCAGTATACCACACCTGCCCGAAAGTCTCAAGGCAAAGGCAGAGGGTTTTCCTGTAAAATTTCTATGAATGTGCCTTTATATTGACGAAAGGATGTGGTATACTGATGACAATTATATGGATCGCGAGGTATGCCCCATGAGAGAGATAAAGGACACCGAGAACAGACGGCCGCTGCCCGACGCCGAGGCGGACGGCATCATCGAGGGCCGCAACGCGGTCATCGAGGCCCTGCGGACGGAGACGGCCATCGACAAGATCTACATCGCCAAGGGCGAGACGGACAAGACGCTGGGACACATCGCCTCCAAGGCCCGCGCCGCGGGCATCGTGGTGGTGGATGCCGACCGGCGGAAGCTGGACGCCATGAGCCGCACCCATGCCCACCAGGGGGTCATCGCTCTGGCGGCCGTGCGGGAATACGCCACGGTGGAGCAGATCCTGCAGTCCGCCGCCGCCAAGGGCGAGGCGCCGCTGCTGGTGGTGTGCGACGAGATATCCGACCCCCACAACCTGGGTGCGATCCTGCGTACCGCCGAGTGTGCCGGGGCCCATGGGGTCATCATTCCCAAGCGGCGCAGCGCGGGACTGACGGCCATCGTGGCAAAGACCTCCGCCGGCGCGGTGAGCTATATCCCGGTGGCGCGGGTGCCCAACATTCCGGCGCTGCTGAAGGACCTGAAAAAGCAGGGCGTGTGGGTGTTCGGTACGGCGGCGGACGGGAATACCACGCTGTACAATGCCGATCTGAAGGGGCCGGCGGCCATTATCATCGGCTCCGAGGGGACGGGCATGACCCGCCTGGCGGCGGAGAATTGCGATTTTCTGGTGAGCATCCCCATGAAAGGAAAGATATCCTCATTGAATGCCAGCGCGGCGGCGGCCATACTGCTGTACGAGGCTGTGCGGCAGCGCGGATAACGGAAAGCGACGCGGAACAGGAAGAAAACAGGAAAGAACAGCATGAGAAGGCGACGGGACGAGGAACTATATGGCGCGTTCGACGAGCAGGAGGACGAGCTTTCACTGGAGGCCATTCTTGCCGAGTACGGCAAGGGTGGGCGTCAGCCTGTCCTGGAGGAGCCGTCGGAGGGGCCTCCGTCCCAGCCGGAGCCCGTTCCTGAACCGGAGTCTATTCCGGAGCCGGAACCGGTCCAGAAAGAGGAGCGGGTCCCGGGACCGGAATATGAATCCCCCGCGCCGGATCGGGTGGCGTTGAAGGATATCATGTCCCAGACGGTGGACGCGGTGCTGGAGGACGAGGATGACGGCGTCATCGCCCAGCCGGTGCCCCTGCGGGAGCGTCTTGCGGCGGTGCTGGAGAGGTTCCACCGTCCGGCAGCGGAGCAGAAGCGCCGTCCGGCTTTTCAGGACACCGAGCAGCTGTTCGACGAGCCGGAGGAGGAACCGGAGCCGGAGGAACCGCCGGAGCCGGAGCCCCTGCCGGAGGACGTGCTGCGGGAGGCCAAGCGCCGGTGCAGCCGACTACGCGGCGGACTGATATGGGGGATGCTCCCGGCGCTGGCACTGGTGGCCGCGGCGGTGCTGCAGGAGCTGGAAAAGCTGCCGTCGGCGTGGCTGGACGAGTCGCTGCTGCGGTGCGCCACCCTGGGAGCGGGGCTGCTGCTGACGGCGCTGGCCTGTATGCCGGTGTGGAAGCAGGCTGCGTCGCTGCTGCGTGAGGGAAAGGCGGGCTGTGAGCTGTGCGCCGCTGTCGCCGTGCTGACGCAGCTGATCTGCTGTGTGTGCGGCGTGGTCACGGGCAGTACCCGGGCCACACCCTATGCCGCCGCCGGCGCGCTGCTGATCCTGGCCTGCCAGTGGGGGCTGTACCTGGAGGCATCGGCGCTGCGGAACGCCTACCATCTGCTGGTGCTCAACGGCACCGTGCCCTATGTGGCGTCGGTGACGGCGGCGGGCGTATGCAGGCAGCAGGGGACGGCAGAGGGCTTTTACCGTCTGTGCAGCAAGCCCGATCCGGCGCGGAGATGGCAGAATTACGCCCTGCCGCTGGTGCTGGCCACGGCGGCGGTGCTGTCCGGCGTGGTGTGCTTTTCCGGCGGGAATATGAGCGATTTCCCCTGGGTGCTGACGGCGCTGACCACCGCCGGCGCGGGGCTGGGGATTCCCCTCAGCGGGGCCCTGCCCATGTACTATCTGTCCCGGCGGCTGAGCCGCAGCGGTTGCGCCGCCGCAGGCTATGCCGGGGCGAAGGCGGTCAGCCGGCCGCGGCGGCTGGTGCTGACGGACGACGATCTGTTCCCGGCGGGAACGGTGACACTGAACGGCTATAAGGTCTTCGGCGAGGAGCGCAGCCGCGCGGTGTCCTACGCCGCGTCGGTAGCCAGGGCGGCTGGCAGCAGCTTGACGCCGCTGCTGGAGCGCCAGCTCACCGCCGAGGGAGGTTTTCACTTGTCGGTGGAGTGGGTGAACTACTGCGAGGAGGGCGGCGTGGAGGCCAATATCCGGGGCGAAACGGTGCTCATGGGCAGTGCGTACTTTATGAAAAAGCGCAAGGTGGCCCTGCCCCGGGATATGAAACTGTCTACCGGTGTGTTTCTGGCGGTAGACGGGGCGCTGACAGCGGTGTTTGCCGTGAAATATCAGCCCTCCCGCAACGCGGAATGGGCCCTGCGGACGCTGAAGCGGTTTCACATCGTGCCGGTGCTGGCCGTGCGAAGCGGCAACGTGACACCGGGGCTGATCAAGCGGAAATTCGGCGTGGACGCCAAGCCGGTGTATCCGGATGTGTCCACGCGGCTGGCGCTGGCCCAGCTGGCGGAGCAGCAGGGCGAGCAGCCCTGCGTGGCCATCTGCCGGGAGGGGCTTATGCCGCTGGTGGAGTCTGTGGCCGGGAGCCGCCGGGCGGTGAAGGCTGTACGGACCGCCACCATCCTTAGCTACATCGGCGCGGCGGCGGGCGTGGCGCTGGCCTACTATCTCACCTCTGTGGGCAATTTTGCCCTGCTGACGCCCATTGCCATGGTGCTGTATCAGGTGCTGTGGCTGCTGCCGACGCTATTGCTGGCGGGGCTGGTGAAGCACTATTGATCCCGGGGGGGATTTTGCGCCCTGCCTGCGCCAGCCCTTCTCGATGTATACCCGATACGCCGTCGCCGGTCTGCCATCGGCAGGACGGAAGATCTCTCCGATGTGGGGAGATAGTTCGCTAATGGCAGAAAGGGAAGCGCACATATGGAAAAGTACAGAGCAACGCCGCCGGCGGGATATCGGGAAGCCGATGTCATCGATATAAAGAACGACAAAAGAGTGAGGGTGTGGGGAGATATCCTCTCCGTACTGCTGATGGCGGCCACGGTAGGGGTCGGCTGTCTTGCCGTACCGCTGGCGGAGCTGATACACTTTGACTATACGGATATGGCAGCGCTGCTGTCTGTGCTCCTGCGGCTGATTGCCGCGGGCCTGGGCGGGGTCGCCGTGATCGTGCTGACCTGTCTGCTGGCCGCGGCCGCCATGCGTTGGTGCGGGGCGGAAAAGACGAATTTCGGCATTATCAAAGGGTTGGTCTGTACGGTTGGCTGTGACGGATACTTCAGCCGTGGGGCATATGCGCGGTACACCCTGACCGCGCCGGCGATACTTTTTGCGGTGATCCTGCTGGCGGCGCTGGTGCTGCCGCGAAGCTGGTTCTGGGTGGCGTGGTTCTGGCAGATGAACAATATAAGCCTGATGGGAATGACCCTGTATATGCACCGAAGGCTGCGCCGCCTGCCGGAGAATATATGGATACAGGACGGCGGGACGGTCGTAACGGTATATGCGCCGCAGGACATCGGCGAGATGAACAGAGAATGACACTGCTGGTTGTACAAAGTGACGAAAAGTGCGGGATACTCCCGCACTTTTCCCACAAATATCTAAATTAGAGGTTGTCAGGCTTGAAGAAATACTATATAATCGGTACGTTGAGCTACTGTCCGCGGCTGTGGGCGGCGGACTTCAAGAAAATGAAGGGAGAACATCATCACTATGACTGCTAACGACATTCGCAATATCGCCCTGCTGGGTCACGGAGGCTCCGGCAAGACCTCTCTGGCTGAGCAGATGCTCTTTATGACCAAGGGTACTGACCGTCTGGGCAAGACCGCCGACGGCAACACCACCTGCGACTATGATGCCGAGGAGATCAAGCGCCAGATATCCATCTCCCTGGCCTTTGCCCCCGTGCAGTATAAGGGCAAGAAGATCAACGTCATGGACGCCCCCGGCAACTTCGATTTCTCCGGCGAGGCCGTGTGCGCTATCCGCGCCGCCGAGTGCGCCGTTATCGTGGGCAACGCCAAGGACGGCCTGTCCGTGGGTATGGAGCGTACCTGGAAGATGCTGGGCAAGAAGCCCCGGATGATGTTCATCAACCGCGTGGAGGAGGCCAACTCCGACTACGCGTCCTGCATTGAGGCCATCAAGGCCAAGTACGGCACCGCCATCGCCCCCATCGTGGCCACCAAGGCCGACGCCAACAAGGCTGTCACCGTCATCGTGGACCTGCTGCACAACAAGGCTTACGATGCCAAGGGTGAGTGCGCCATCCCCGGCGACATGGCCGACGAGGTGGAGGCCCTGCGCGCTGAGCTGATGGAGGCTGCCGCCGGCGCCGACGAGGAGCTGATGGAGAAGTTCTTCGAGACCATGGAGCTGTCCGCCGAGGATATGGCCAAGGGCCTGAAGATCGGTGTGCGCGACGGCAGCGTGTGCCCCGTGCTGTGCGGCTCCGCCGTTACCGGTATGGGCGTGGATATGCTGATGCAGACCATCGTGGACCTGGTGCCCGTGGCCACCGATATGCCCGCCGAGGCTGCCGAGGACGATGACGGCAACGCCATCGAGGTCGCCTATGACCCCAACGGCCCCACCGCTGCCTTCGTGTTCAAGACCATCTCCGACCAGTACGGCAAGTTCTCCATGATCAAGGTCATCCGCGGTAAGGTCACCGGCGATATGTCCCTGTATAACATGACCACCGGCAACACCGAGAAGCTGGGCCGCCTGTACACCATGAAGGGCAAGAAGGCCGAGGAGACCAAGGAGATCTGTTGCGGCGACATCGGCGCCATCGGCAAGATGGACAAGGTCAAGACCGGCGACACCCTGTGCGAGCCCAAGACCTATGTGAAGTTCGCGCCGCTGGCCTTTGCCCCCGCCTGCTACGAGCGCGCCATCTCCCCCAAGACCAAGCAGGAGATCGAGAAGCTGGGCACCGGCCTGAACAAGCTGAACGAGGAGGATCCCACCTTCTCCGTCACCAATAACGCCGAGACCCACCAGACCGTGATCTCCGGCGCCGGCGACATCCAGATCGACGTGCTGTGCAGCAAGCTGAAGAGCCGCTTCGGCGTGGACGCGGAGCTGGATACTCCCCGCGTGGCCTATCGTGAGAAGATCCGCAGCACCGTCCGCAAGCAGGGCCGCTATAAGAAGCAGACCGGCGGCAGCGGTCAGTTCGGCGATGTCCATATCATTTTCGAGCCCCAGACTGAGCAGGAGGATATGATCTTCGAGGAGAACGTGTTCGGCGGCTCCGTGCCCAAGAACTACTTCCCCGCCGTGGAAAAGGGCCTGCGCGAGAGCTGCCTGCACGGCGTGCTGGCCGGCTATCCCGTGGTGTTCCTGAAGGCCACCCTGGTGGATGGTTCCTACCACCCCGTTGACTCCTCCGAAATCGCGTTCAAGCTGGCTGCCAACCTGGCCTTCAAGGCCGCGCTGCCCGAGGCCAAGCCCGTGCTGATGGAGCCCATTGGTGAGCTGAAGGTCACCATCCCCGACAGCTATCTGGGCGATGTGATGGGCGATCTGAATAAGCGCCGCGGCCGCGTGATGGGCATGAACCCCACCGGTGACGGCGAGCAGGTACTGGAGGCTGAGGTCCCCATGGCCGAGATGATGAGCTACGCCATCGATCTGCGATCCATGACCCAGTCCCGTGGTACGTTCACCTTCAACTTCGTCCGCTACGAGGATTGCCCCGCCGCGGCGCAGGAGAAGGCTATTGCCGAGGCTAAGGCGCTGGCCGAGGCCGAGTAAATTGAAATGAGGAGCCCGGTACGCACAGCGTAGCGGGCTCCTTTGCATATTTTCCGCACCGATAGGGGAGGCTAACAGGCACTGGAAAATTTTTTTGGAAAAATGCAAAAAACCTCTTTACAAATCCAAACGGGTGTGCTACTATACTAATAAAAACGATAATTGTTAGCAACAAGAAAGGAGCGCAGCCCATGAACACCACACGGTACAGCCCCAAGCGGGACGCCATACTGCAATGCCTGCGTTCCACCACCTGCCACCCCTCTGCGGAATGGGTCTACGCCCAGCTGAAGCCCCGCATACCCAACCTCTCCCTGGCCACCGTCTACCGCAATCTGGCACGGTTCCGGGCAGAGGGCGCGGTGCAGGTCATCGGCTGTGTGGACGGCGAGGATCGCTACGACGGCAACACCGCCCCCCACGGGCACTTCGTCTGCCGCGCCTGCGGCGCGGTCATCGACCTGCCGCCGATCCCGGTGGAGCTGCCGGATATGACAGCTGTGGGCGAGGCGGACAGCTGCGGCGTCGTGTTCTACGGCCGCTGCAACGGCTGCCTGGCCGAGAAGAAAACCAGTTGACAAATGCCGCTGCGGCGGCGTCAAAATAACAAACACAACGACATGAATACATTTATGGAGGTAACGATTATGAAGAAGTGGGTCTGTCCTGTTTGCGGTTATGTTCACGAGGGTGATGTTCCCCCCGCCGAGTGCCCGGTCTGCCACGTCAGCGGCGACAAGTTCCTGCTGCAGTCTGAGGAGAAGTCCTGGGCCGCCGAGCACGTCGTGGGCGTAGGCAAGGTCTTTGGCGACGATGTCCCCGAGGATGTCCGCAAGGAGATCATCGATGGTCTGCGCGCCAATTTCGAGGGCGAGTGCTCCGAGGTGGGTATGTATCTGGCCATGGCCCGTGTGGCCCACCGCGAGGGCTATCCCGAGATCGGCCTGTACTGGGAGAAGGCCGGCCTGGAGGAGGCGGAGCACGCCGCCAAGTTCGCCGAACTGCTGGGCGAGGTCATCACTGACAGCACCAAGAAGAACCTGCAGATGCGCGTGGACGCCGAGAACGGCGCTACCGCCGGCAAGTTCGAGCTGGCGAAGCTGGCCAAGAAGTACAACCTGGATGCCATCCACGACACCGTCCACGAGATGGCCCGCGACGAGGCCCGCCACGGCAAGGCCTTCGAGGGTCTGCTGAACCGCTACTTCGGCAAGTAAGCAAGTGTGATAAGATAGAAAAGCAGGGAGCGTTTCGCTCCCTGCTTTTGCTGCTCCGGCCTCGTGTCAGCCGGCCATGATCTCGAATTTCAGCACGCCCTCTGCTGCGGCGGGGACGGGGGAGTTTTACGCCGCTGCGCGGCGACACCTCATCCGCTCCCAGGGGAAGGCTGGGGTCAGTCCTCGCCGTTTTCGGCCACCCAGCGGCGGACGTAGTCCACGAAGCGGCGGGTGGAGGCGGACTGGGCCTTTTCATCCTTGACGGCGATGCCGATATTGCGGTAGAAGCGCTCGGGGGCGTGGCAGGCGGCCACGGGATAGGGGCTGCGGCGGACCATCAGCTCCGGCAGGAGGCTGATGCCCAGGCCCTTGGACACCATGGCCAGGATGGTGCGGTCTTCGCGGGCGGTGTATTTCACATTGGGGTGAACGCCCATGGCGTCCAGGGCGGCGGTGAGCTCGTAGTCGCGGCCCTCCTCCAGACGGATGAAGGGCTCGGCGGACAGGGCCGACAGGGGGAAGGCCGCCGCGTCCGCCAACGGGTGGCCGCAGGGAACGACCACCAGCAGCTCATCCCGGTACAGGGGGTGGGCGCAGAGGGATTTGGCTGAGGGCAGGCGCAGGAAGCCGCAGTCCACCTTGCCCTGGAGGATCCACTCCTCGGTCTGGCCGTAGAAATCGGCATCCACCACCTCGAACTCGATGTTGGGGTAGACGTCGCCGAAGCTTTTGAGGATGGAGGGGAGCCACTGTGCAGAGACGCTGGAGAAGGTGGCCACCTTGACCAGGCCGGCGTCCAGGCCCTTCAGGTCCGCCGCGGACTGCATGAGGGCATGGTGGGCGGCGCAGAGGGCCTCGACCCGGGGCAGCAGCGCGCGGCCGTCAGCCGTCAGCACCACGCCGCCGCGGTTGCGGCTGAGCAGCGTGATTCCCAGCTCGTCCTCCAGCGCCTGGACGGCGTGGCTGACGCCGGACTGGGTGAAGTTCAGCTCCTCCGCCGCCCGGGAGAAGCTGCCGCACTCCACGGTCTTGAGGAACATCTGGTATTTGGATACGCTCATGGCGGGACCTCCTGTACAGTCGCTGTCGCTATTATATCATACTTTTTCTCATACTTGCAAATACAATTATGCGTTTTACAACTGAAAACTTTTGTGGTAGTATAAGGACAACGAAACGAAACAAGAATATGGAGGTAATACATTATGGCTATCGTATCCAAGACCACCCGCTGCGCCGTCTGCGGCAGCACCGATGTTACGTTTTCCGAGGCGACCAAGCACTATCACTGCGCGTCCTGCGGCGCCGATGAGGCACACGCCATGAACGCCGCCGATGTGGCGGCCATCAACAGCATCGCCGCACTGGGCGACACCGAAGGCAAGCTGGACGAGCTGCGCCGCCGCTATCCCAACCTGGACATCACCAGCTGGACCCGCGAGAACCGCGTCCAGATGTGATCTTACCCCCTCCTTTCACAAAGCAAAAACCGGCGCCGGGGGGCGCCGGTTTTTGCTTTGTTTTTCACCGCAGCACCGCTGTTACAGGGCGGCGCGGATGGCGGCCAGCAGGTCGCCGTAGTCCTCGAAGGCGGGCAGGTCGGGGTAGTCCTGCTTGATCTTGTCGGGACCGCGGAAGAGAAAGCCGGCCTTGCTGTGGAGGATCATCTCCAAATCGTTATAGCTGTCGCCGCTGGCGATGGTGTCGTAGCCGATAGACTGAAGGGCCTTGACGGTGGTGAGCTTGGAGTGTTCACAGCGCATGAGGTGGCGGGTGATGTAGCCCTCGCCGTCCACCTCGAGGGTGTTGCACAGCAGGGTGGGATAGCCCAGCTTGGCCATGAGGGGCATGGCGAACTGGTCGAAGGTGTCGCTGAGGATGACCACCTGGGTATCCTTACGCAGCGCGTCCAGGAAGTCCTTGGCACCGGGCAGGGGGTCGATGCGGGAGATGGTCTCCTGAATGGCGCTGAGCTTCAGGCCGCGCTGCCGCAGCAGATCGATGCGCCAGCGCATGAGCTTGTCATAATCCGGCTCATCGCGGGTGGTGCGGCGCAGCTCGGGAATGCCGCTTTCCTCGGCAAAGGCGATCCAGATCTCGGGGACGAGGACGCCCTCCATGTCCAAACAAACGATATTCATAGGGAACAGTTCCTTTCTTTTATTTCAGCACGTCGGACAGCACATAGTCCAGCATGGCGTCCTTGTCGATGACGTCGGTATGGAGGACAGGGCGGCCCTCCAGGCCGCGGAGATTTTTGGGGATGTCCATGCCGGTGAGGGCGTGGAGCTGCTCCATCATGGCGAACTCATCGTCACCGGATGCCTCGCCCAGGGCGTGCAGCACGGCGGCGGGGAACTTGTAGGGCGAGGCGGTGGACAGGACCACCATGGGAACGCCCTCGCGGGTGTGCTTCTCCGCCACGGCCCAGGCCACGGCGGTGTGGGGGTCGCAGAGGTATTTGTGCTCGCGCCACACCCGGCCGATGACCTCCGCTGCGCCGGCATCGTCGCAGCAGCCGCAGCCGAAGACGGCACGGAGCTGCTCCAGCATCCAGCCGCTGACCTGATACCAGCCCTGGGTGTTCAGCTCCCGCATCAGGCGCTCCACGCAGCTGGCATCCTGGCTGACCAGATAGAGCAGGCGCTCCAGATTACTGGACACCAGAATACCCATGGAGGGGGAGGTGGTCTTGTAGAAGGGGCGGCGCTTGTCGTAGCGGCCGGTGGTCAGGAACTCGGTGAGTACGTCGTTGGCGTTGCTGGCGCAGATCAGGCGGCCCACAGGCAGGCCCATCTGCCTGGCAAAGTAGCCGGCCAGAATGTCGCCGAAGTTGCCGGTGGGGACGGTGTAGTCCACCACGTCGCCCAGCCGGATGCGGCCGGACTTCACCAGATCGCCGTAGGCGCGGAAGTAATAGACCACCTGGGGGGCCAGACGGCCGATATTGATGGAGTTGGCGGAGGAGAGCATGGCGCCGTGGAGGTCCTTGTCCTTGCAGGCGGCGAAGATCTCCTTCACGCCGGTCTGGGCATCGTCGAAGTTGCCGCGGACGGCGCAGACGCGGACGTTGGCGCCCTCCTGGGTGGCCATCTGGGCCTGCTGAACGGCGGAGACGCCGCCGTAGGGGTAGAACACAGTGATGCGGGTGCCGGGCACATCGTGGAAGCCCTCCATGGCCGCCTTGCCGGTGTCGCCGGAGGTGGCCGTCAGGATGACCACGTCGCCCTTCATGCCCTCGGCCTTGGCCGCCGCCACGATGAGGCGGGGCAGGACACTGAGGGCCACATCCTTGAAGGCGGAGGTGGGGCCATGGTACAGCTCCAGCACGTATTTATCCGCCACGGGGGTCAAGGGGGTCAGGTCGGACGTGGGGAACTTGCCGGCGTAGCTGTCGCGGACCAGCCGGTCCATGTCCTGAAAGTCCGGCAGCAGGGCGTGGAGGATATCCGCCGCCATGGAGAGGGTGTCCTTTTCCAGGGCGGCGCGCCAGTCGAAGCGCAGGGCCGCCGGGTCGCAGATGTACAGGCCGCCGTCCGGGGCGATGCCCTGGAGCACCGCGTGGGTGGAGGATGCGGTGAGCTGCTCGTTTCTTGTGCTGTGGTAGATCATGGTAAAAAAGCCTCCGAAAAAACTTTTGAAATTGGGTCTTGCATTTCTGATATGGCTATGATACACTGTCCCCATCAAAAAAGCAAGTGTTTTTCTCTCGCGGACATAAAATATTTTTTTGTCACGCATGAAAAACCCTGTACACAATAACCAAAGCGAAAGAGGCAAGGACTATGTTGAAAGTGTTGAAATTCGGCGGGTCGTCCATGGCGGACGCCCACCAGCTGGAAAAAGTACGCTCCATCGTGGAGGCAGACCCTGCTCGCCGGGTGGTGGTGGTCAGCGCCGCCGGAAAACGGTTCAAGGACGATCACAAGATCACGGACCTGCTGTATCTGTGCCACGCCCACCTGCAGTACGGCGTCAGCTGCGACGGTATATTCGATATGGTACGCAGCCGGTATCTGGAGATTCGGGACGAGCTGGGCCTGTCCACGCCGCTGGAGGCGGAATTCGACGCCCTGCGCGCCAAGATGGACAAGGGCATCTCCGCCGATGAGCTGGTGAGCCGGGGCGAGTATTTCGCCGCCCGGATCATGGCCGACTGCCTGGGCTTTGACTTTCTGGACAGCAGCCTGTGGCTGCACTTCCGCATGGACGGCACGGTGGACCAGGAGGCCAGCTATCAGGCTCTGGTCCATGCGGCCAGCGGGCGGAAGGTAGTCATTCCCGGCTTCTACGGCGTGCTGCCGGACGGCAGCATCCACACCTTCAGCCGGGGCGGCAGCGACATCACCGGTGCGCTGGCGGCGGCGGCGCTGGACGCCGACGTGTATGAGAACTGGACGGACGTGTCCGGCTTCCTGATGGCCGACCCCAAGATCGTACCCGACCCGCGGCCCATCGAGCGCATTACCTACGCCGAGCTGCGTGAGCTGAGCTATATCGGCGCGCAGGTGCTGCACGAGGGCACCGTCTCCCCGGTGCGGGAGAAGAACATCCCCCTGAACATCCGCAACACCAACCAGCCGGAGCACCCGGGCACCATGATACGGGAGGCCTTCGACGACACGGCGGCGGAGCTGCAGGAGAGCAGCATGATCACCGGCATCGCCGGAAAGAAGGGCTTTTCCGTCATCACCATGACCAAGAACGGAATGTCCTCGGAGCTGGGCGTTATCCGCCGGGTGCTGGAGATATTGGAGCGCTATCACATCAACGTGGAGTACATCCCCTCCGGTATCGACTCGGTATCGCTGGTGGTGGAGGCGGCCAAGGCCGCGCCGTATCTGTATCAGGCACTGGGCGACATGGAGAAGGAGATCAAGCCCGACAGCCTGCACGTTACCGACGGTATGGCTGTGGTGGCGGCCGTGGGCCGGAAGATGGCCTTCCAGCCCGGTTCCTCCGGCAAGATCTTCGCCAAGCTGGGCGAAAACGGCATCAATATCCGCATGATCACCCAGGGGCCAGAAGAGCTGAACATCATCGTGGGCGTGGACAGCGCCGACTTTGAGAAGGCTATCCGGGTGCTGTACAACAGTTTTGTAAAATAAAGTGCGTCTCCTGCGCCCATACTTCGCCGCAGCGGCTTGCCGTACACAAAGTCGATGCGCCGCATCTGAACGCAGGATACGTCACTTATTCGATATCGAGAAAAGGAGTACATCATATGAAAAAGTATAAAGTTGCTATTCTGGGCGCCACCGGCGCGGTGGGCCGCGAGATGATGAAGGTACTGGCCGAGCGCGATTTCCCCATCGAGGAGCTGCACCCGCTGGCGTCAGCCCGGTCTGTGGGACAGGCCATCCACTGGAAGGGCCACGACCTCCCCGTGGAGATGGCCTGTGACGAGGCCTTCAAGGGCATGGACATCGTGCTGGGCGCGGCGGAGAACGACATTGCCAAGCAGTTCGCCCCGGCCATCGTCAAGGCGGGCGCGGTGTTCGTGGATAACTCCAGCGCCTTCCGCATGGACCCGGACGTGCCCCTGATCGTGCCGGAGATCAATCCGGAGGACGTGAAGAAGCACAAGGGCATCATCTCCAACCCCAACTGCACCACCATCGTTTCGCTGGTGGCCATCAACGCCCTGAACCACGACAGCCCCATCGAGAGCATTGTGGCCAGCAGCTACCAGGCGGTGTCCGGCGCCGGCGCCGGCGGCCCCATCGAGCTGATGGACGAGGTGGAGCTGCTGCGGGAGGGCAAGCCGGTGGAGCCCAAGGTATTCCAGTACCAGATCGCCTACAACGTCATCCCCCAGATCGGCGGCGAGGCCTTTGAGGGCTATACCTCCGAGGAGATGAAGATGCAGAACGAGGGCCGGAAGATCATGCACCTGCCGGAGCTGAAGGTCAGCTGCACCTGCGTCCGCGTTCCCGTGGTGCGGAGCCACAGCGTGTCCATCGTGGTGCGGACCAAGGAGAAGATCAGCGTGGAGCGCGCCCGGGAGCTGATCGCCGCCGCCCCGGCTGCTGGCTGGTGGATGACCTGGCCAACAAGCGCTATCCCATGCCGCTGGAGACCAGCGACCAGGACCTGGTGTTCGTGGGCCGTATCCGGGACGACCTGACCAGCGACAACGGGCTGAACATCTGGTGCTGCGGCGACCAGGTACGCAAGGGCGCGGCCACCAACGCCGTGCAGATCGCCCAGCTGCTGATCGCGGAGTAATTGTAAACAAAGTGAGGCCGCCCGGAGGGCGGCTTTACTTTTGGCGCAAAACCATATATAATGGGGAAAAGTCTATTCCCGGAGGAAGTCCTATGAAACGATGGAAGCGGGGCGCGGCCATGCTGCTGTGCCTGTGTATGATGACGGCGCTGCTGGCCGGCTGCGGCGTTCTGCTGATCGTCCACCGCGCCAAGTTCCGCCCGGAACTGAACGTTATTCTGCTGGCGTTCGGCGTCTGTCTGACCCTTGCAAGCATGTTCCTTGCCGTTCATGAGGCGACGGACAACGTATCCGCTCTGCCCATGGCAGTTGCGCTGCTCGTGACGGTATTCATTGATGCGCTCACTGCGTTTGCGCTGCTGTTTTTGACGCGTGAGTGCCAGACCAAGACGATTCTGCGCTTTGTCTGCACAGTGATTGTAGTCTGCGTCGGCATCATGCTGCTGATCAATATCATCAAGGTTCCCTGGGGCCGTGCCCGCATGCGCCTGATCTATGCGACGGGCAACGATACCTATTTTTCAAATTGGTGGCAGGCCGGTACAGCGCTCAAGAAAAAGCTTGTCGCTGACGGCGTTGCATCTGACGAGTTCCGCTCGTTCCCATCCGGCCACACGGCCTGCGCCGCCTGCTCCATGCTGCTGATCCTCCGACGCTCTACCGCCGTCTGCACAATAAGGAAAAGCTGTTCATGGCCATCGGCGGTGTCTGGACGCTTGCTGTCGCGGTTTCCCGCCTGCGTATGGGCATGCACTTCCTGTCCGATGTGAGTGTCTCATCCCTTCTGACCATTGCCCTGGGCGCTGTCGCCGTCTGGCTGTTCTACTTCAATAAGTCCTTCTTCAACAAAATCTGGGCCTTCGCCTCCGGCGATCCCAAGCCGGCAAAGAAGCCGAGGACCCCGGAAGAACCGTAATACGTTCCGTTAAAGCAGCCGCAGCCGGCAAGGGCGGGGCTCTGTGCTCCGCACGACGGAAAGCAGCTGCACCTTTGTGAATCTACGGCGAATCCGTATGTACGTCCAAACGTGGTTGTAGGGGCCGATGCCTACATCGGCCCGGCAGAATGCACTGTATTCACGGAGATCTACGGCGAATTCACAACTTCCCAACGGGCCGATGTGGGCATCGGCCCCTACAAGGGTTTCCACCCCACCAACATTTCAGAAAGAGCAGGAAACGCGTATGCGAATGAGAAGAAGAAACA
>ERZ780177.2436-NODE-2436-length-15410-cov-3.358776_pt1 | contig 15410 bp, 7 predicted proteins | sample MGYA00510973_ERZ780177 | MGnify/ENA primary metagenome ERZ780177 (study PRJEB29588, sample SAMEA2144396) | human gut metagenome | biome: human gut; feature: human-associated habitat; material: faeces | place: Denmark | collected 2008/2010 ...
ATGGTTGTACCAGACTCCGGAACAGATTCTGATTAAGGCGTCCAATGGCGCTTCCGATTTCGGAAACAAGTTCGGCCAGCCACTGATCTGCGGTTCGGTACTGACTTTCGAACATACAGAGAACAATGAGGTTTACGGCTATGACAAAGTTATCATGCTTGCCGGAGGTGTAGGCTACGGTACACAGCGCGACTGTCTGAAAGGCGCACCGGAAGCCGGAAACAAAGTAGTCGTTATCGGTGGTGACAACTACCGAATCGGACTTGGCGGCGGTTCCGTATCTTCAGTAGATACCGGTCGTTACAGTAGTGGTATCGAGTTGAACGCCGTGCAACGTGCGAATGCAGAAATGCAGAAACGTGCCAACAACGTAGTCCGTGCCCTTTGTGAAGAAGATGTGAATCCGGTTGTTTCTATTCATGACCATGGTTCGGCAGGTCACGTCAACTGTCTGTCGGAACTGGTGGAAGAATGTGGTGGTCTGATCGACATGAACAAACTTCCGATCGGCGACAAGACATTGTCCGCCAAAGAAATCATCGCCAACGAGAGCCAGGAACGTATGGGACTTCTGATCAAAGAAGAAGCCATCGAACATGTACGCAAAATTGCCGAACGTGAACGCGCTCCGATGTACGTAGTAGGTGAGACAACCGGCGACCATCGCTTTGCTTTCCAGCAGGCAGACGGCGTACGTCCGTTCGACCTTGCCGTTGAGCAGATGTTCGGTTCATCTCCCAAGACTTATATGATCGACAAAACCGTAGAACGCCATTATGAAATGCCGGAATACGAATTGTCGAAATTACATGAATACCTGACCAATGTGCTGCAACTCGAAGCAGTAGCTTGTAAGGACTGGCTGACCAATAAGGTAGACCGTTCGGTAACAGGTAAAGTGGCCCGCCAGCAATGCCAGGGCGAACTTCAACTGCCATTGAGTGACTGCGGTGTCGTAGCACTCGACTATCGTGGCGAAAAAGGTATCGCTACTTCTATCGGTCATGCTCCGCAAGCTGCATTGGCTGATCCGGCTGCCGGTTCTATCCTTTCCGTATCCGAAGCTTTGACCAACCTTGTCTGGGCTCCGATGGCAGAAGGTATGGACAGCATTTCTTTATCTGCCAACTGGATGTGGCCATGCCGCTCACAGGAAGGTGAAGACGCCCGTCTTTACACTGCCGTAAAAGCATTGAGCGACTTCTGTTGCGCACTGCAAATCAATGTTCCTACCGGGAAAGATTCTTTGTCGATGACACAGAAATATCCGAACGGCGAGAAAGTGATTTCTCCGGGAACAGTGATTGTTTCTGCCGGCGGTGAAGTATCCGACGTAAAGAAAGTTGTATCTCCGGTATTGGTGAACAACGAAAAGACCACTCTTTATCACATCGATTTCAGCTTCGACGAACTGAAACTCGGAGGTTCCGCTTTTGCACAATCTCTGGGTAAAGTAGGCGACGACGTACCTTGCGTACAGGATGCCGAATACTTCCGCGATGCTTTCCTTGCCGTACAGGAACTGGTGAACAAAGGACTGATTCTGGCAGGACATGATATCTCGGCAGGTGGATTGATCACCACATTATTGGAAATGTGTTTCGCCAACGTTGAAGGCGGTATGGAAATCAGCCTCGACAAGATGAAGGAACAGGATATCATCAAGATCCTGTTTGCTGAAAATCCGGGTATCGTTATCCAGATCAGCGACAAACATAAAGAGGAAGTGAAGAAGATTCTGGAAGACGCCGGCGTAGGCTTCGTGAAATTGGGTAAACCGACCGACGAACGTCATATTCTGGTTTCCAAGGGCGACGCCACTTATCAGTTCGGTGTTGACTATATGCGTGATGTATGGTATTCTTCTTCTTACCTGCTCGACCGCAAACAGTCTATGAACGGCTGCGCCAAGAAACGTTTCGAAAACTATAAGATGCAACCGGTTGAATTCGCTTTCATGCCCGGCTTCAAAGGTAAACTCTCTCAATATGGCATTACTCCGGATCGCCGTACTCCAAGTGGTATCCGTGCCGCTATCATCCGTGAAAAAGGCACGAACGGCGAACGTGAAATGGCTTACTCACTCTATCTTGCCGGTTTTGACGTGAAAGACGTGACAATGACCGACCTGATCAGCGGACGCGAAACACTGGAAGATGTAAACATGATTGTTTACTGCGGTGGATTCTCCAACTCCGATGTACTCGGTTCAGCCAAAGGATGGGCAGGAGGTTTCTTGTTCAATCCTAAAGCAAAAGAGGCACTTGATAAATTCTACGCACGCGAAGATACGCTTTCACTGGGTATCTGCAACGGTTGCCAGTTGATGATGGAACTGGGACTCATCAATCCGGAACACGAAAAGAAAGGTAAGATGCTGCACAACGACTCACATAAATTCGAATCGACTTATGTAGGCCTGACAATCCCGACCAACCGCAGTGTAATGTTCGGCTCATTGAGCGGTAGCAAGCTGGGTATCTGGGTGGCTCACGGAGAAGGTAAGTTCTCTCTGCCTTACGATGAAGACCAATATAACGTAGTGGCAAAATACAGCTACGATGAATACCCCGGCAACCCGAACGGCTCCGATTATTCTATCGCAGGTCTTGCCAGCGCAGACGGTCGCCATCTGGCAATGATGCCTCACCTCGAACGTGCTATCTTCCCGTGGCAGAATGGTTGCTATCCTGCTGACCGTAAGAACAGCGATCAGATTACTCCATGGATAGAAGCATTCGTTAATGCACGCAGATGGGTAGAAGAAAAGACTAAATAAAAAATCTTTCTATAATTAAAACGGAGGCTGTTATTATTATAAAGTAACAGCCTCTTATTTTTGCCTTCTTCTCCATACCTAAAGTCCTTATCTTACAACTTAATTTCCCGAAATAAACAAGATATACAAATAGTCTCCAAAGCTCCTGTTTACTTCACTTTGAGAGAGTTGTTATCTTCTCCCAAAATTTTGTAGTGTCGAAAAATCTTCTTAATTTTGTCAAACTTTCCCCCTCACTAAAGATTCAATAACCTATAAAAGTCCTATTTGTATGAAAAAATGGCTTTTTCTATTATTATTGTTTCCTCTGACCTGTATTGCCCAGACCTATCAGTATCTTGGAGTAGAAGACGGGTTAAGCAACCGGAGAGTGTATTACATTCAGAAAGATAATGCTGGGTATATGTGGTTCCTCACACACGAAGGAATCGACCGGTACAACGGCAAAGAGTTTAAACGGTATAAATTAATGGACGGCGATAAAGAACTGAATTCGCTGTTAAATCTGAATTGGTTATATATCGATCCGGAAGGAACGTTGTGGGAAATCGGGAAGAAAGGCAAGATTTTCCGATATGACCATATTCATGACACTTTCGAACTCGTTTACAGATTGCCGATAGAGGATTTCCGGGATTTGCCGGCTCCGATCAGCTTCAGTTGGATTGACCGGAACAATCATATCTGGCTGTGTAACGAAGAAACGATCTTTCTCTACAATACCTGTACGGGACAGGTCACTCAAGTTAAAAATAGTCTCAGCGAAGCAATCAATGACATTGAGCAAATCGACGAATCCCATTTTTTCATTGGGACGGAGGTGGGAATTCACCATGCGCAACTGAAAGACAACACACTGCAACTTCTTCCTTGTGACAAACTGGACAATGTGAATATCCAAGTCAACGACTTGCACTTCGATCCCAAGATACGTAAGTTGTTCATCGGTGCCTTTCAACGGGGGATCATGGTTTACGACATGAAAACGAAAATGGTCACACAACCGGAAGTCAGCCTGAAAGACGTCAGCATATCACGAATTAAGCCCTTGAATGCCAAAGAACTACTGATCGCCACCGATGGCGGAGGTATCTATAAAATGAACGTTGAGACTTATCAGACCGAGCCATTTATTGTAGCAGACTACAACAGCTACAATGGCATGAACGGAAACAGTATCAATGATATCTATATAGACGAAGAGGGCCGGATATGGATGGCAAACTATCCGATTGGAATTACCGTGCAGAACAATCGTTATCCAAGCTACAAATGGATCAAACATTCTGTCGGCAACAAGCAATCCCTGATCAATGACCAAGTAAACTCCATCATAGAAGACAGTGAAGGGGATTTATGGTACGGCACCAACAACGGAATAAGCTTGCAGAAGTCAAAAACCGGTAAATGGCATTCATACCTCAGCACGTTTGAGAATGTACAGAATAGTAAAAACCATATATTTACGACCTTATGCGAAGTATCTCCCGGCATCATCTGGGCAGGCGGATATTTCTCGGGGATTTATCAGATAGACAAACGTACATCAAAGACAACTTATTTTACACCGGCTTTGTATGCCCGTGAGGATATACGTCCGGATAAATACATACGCGATATCCGGAAAGACTCTCATGGCTACATATGGACCGGGGGATATTATAACCTGAAGCGCATCAATGTACAAACCAAAGACATCCGGCTCTATCACGGACTGCACTCCGTGACTGCCATCATCGAAAAGGATGACAAAAGCATGTGGATAGGTACGGCAACAGGACTGCATCTTCTGGATAAAGAATCCGGAAAGTTCGAACGTATCCAGCTACCTGTAGAATCGACCTATATCTATTCCTTATATCAGACAAAGAAGGGATCACTGTATATAGGCACCAGTGGATCGGGAGTTTTGATTTATGATCCGCAGACAAAACTGTTTACCCATTACTATACAGGAAACTGCGCCATGATATCCAACAATATCTACACCATATTATCGGATGAAGACAACGAAATCCTGCTAAGTACGGAAAGCGGACTGACCAGTTACTACCCCAAGCAAAAGACCTTCTATAACTGGACTAAGGAAATGGGACTGATGACTACGCACTTCAATGCGCTGTCCGGCACTTTACGCAAAAACAACAACTTTATCTTCGGTAGTTCGGACGGGGCCATAGAGTTCAACAAAGACATGAAACTGCCCAGAACCTACTCCTCTAAGATGATTTTCAGTGACTTCAAACTGTTCTATCAGACGGTATATCCGGGAGACGAGAATTCACCGCTAGAGAAGGACATCAACGAAACCAAAGAGCTCAGATTAAAATATAACCAGAATATCTTTTCACTGCTGGTTTCTTCTATCAACTACGACTATCCTTCAAACATCCTTTATTCCTGGAAACTGGAAGGATTCTACGAGGAATGGAGCAAGCCCGGCAATGAAAGTACGATTCGCTATACCAACCTTGCTCCGGGAAAATATGTTTTGCGGGTACGGGCCATCTCGAATGAAGACCAGCGAATCATGCTCGAAGAAAGGAGCATTGATATTATCATCGCCCAACCTTTCTGGCTGACCGCCTGGGCAATGGTACTGTATGCCATTCTGATTTCTCTTATCGCTGTCATCATACTGCGCGTTCTTATTATGAAAAAGCAACGGAAAGTTTCCGATGAGAAGATTCACTTCTTCATCAATACGGCACATGACATCCGTACTCCGTTGACACTGATCAAAGCTCCTCTGGAAGACTTGCGTGAAAAAGAGGCTTTGAGCAAGGAAGGCATAGCCAACATGAATACCGCTCTACGAAATGTCAATGCCTTGTTACGCCTGACGACGAATCTGATCAATTTCGAAAGAGCGGATGTATACTCTTCGGAGTTGTATATTTCGGAACACGAACTGAATACCTTCATGACTGAGATATTCAACGCATTCCAGCCTTACGCCAATATCAAGCATATCAACTTTACATATGAAAGCAATTTCCGGTATATGAATGTGTGGTTTGATAAGGAAAAGATGGAATCTATCCTGAAAAATATAATTTCGAACGCATTAAAATACACACCGGAAAACGGTAACGTACAGATTTTCGTTTCCGAAAGCAATGATTCGTGGAGTGTAGAAGTGAAGGATACGGGAATTGGTATTCCTGCCAGCGAACAAAAGAAGTTGTTCAAACTTCATTTCCGTGGCAGCAATGCCATCAACTCCAAAGTGACGGGAAGTGGTATCGGACTGATGCTGGTATGGAAACTTGTCCGGTTGCATAAAGGCAAGATTAATCTGTCGAGTGTGGAAAATCAGGGATCGGTGATTAAGATATCGTTCCCTAAAGACAGCAAACGTTTCCATAAAGCACATCTCGCAGCACCAAGCAAGCGCCGGCAAGAGATAACAAGTACCACCAACGTGCCTGCCAGCATCTACGAGAATGTTCATAAAGAACAGAATCCCAATCATCAGCGAATTCTGATCGTAGAAGATAACGATGAGCTGCGCAACTATCTGTCGCAAACACTGGCGGAAGAATATACGGTGCAGAACTGCTGCAACGGAAAGGAAGCTATGACCATCATACCGGAATACAAACCGGAACTGGTTATCTCGGACATCATGATGCCGGAAATGAGAGGAGACGAATTGTGCAAGGCCCTCAAAAACAATATTGAGACATCGCATATTCCTGTTATCTTGCTGACAGCCCTGAATAATGACAAGGATATTCTGTCCGGCCTTGAAATTGGTGCCGACGAATACATTGTGAAGCCATTCAATATTGGTATCCTGAAGGCTAACATCTCCAATCTGTTGACGAACCGTGCCCTTCTGCGAAGCAAATACGGCAGTCTGGATATGGATGATGAGGATGATCACGAAGACGAATGCATCAACTGCTCACAGGATATCGACTGGAAGTTTATCGCCAATGTCCGGAAAAATATAGAAGATAATATAGATAATCCGGCTCTCACTGTAGACGTGCTTTGCAACCTGATGGGAATGAGTCGTACCAGTTTCTACAATAAACTCAGAGCATTGACCGATCAGGCTCCGGGCGATTACATTCGCCTGATCCGTCTGAAACGTTCGGTGAAATTACTGAAAGAAGGTACACACAGTATAACAGAAATTGCAGAAATGACAGGATTTAGTGATGCAAAGTACTTCCGTGAAGTATTCAAGAAGCACTTCAATGTAAGTCCCAGCCAATACGGAAAAGAAGGGAAGCCCCACAAGGAAGGCAGCAAGGCTGGAAAAGAAAACAAGTCCGATAAGGAAGGAGGAGAAAAAGAAGAATGAACATTTATCTCGAATCATTTGGAATCTTTTTTAAAATAGGTGCTTTCACCATTGGTGGAGGTTATGCAATGGTGCCACTTATTGAGAATGAAATCGTAACCAAACGGAAGTGGATAGCACAGGAGGATTTTATCGACCTGCTTGCTATCTCTCAGTCCGCTCCGGGTATCCTGGCGGTGAATATTTCAATCTTTATAGGATATAAGTTGCGCGGTATCCGTGGAAGTATTGTCACGGCACTGGGGACTATACTGCCCTCGTTTATTATCATTTTAGCCATCGCCCTCTTTTTCCATACTTTCAAAGACAACCCGATCGTAGAACGTATATTCAAAGGAATACGTCCCGCAGTAGTCGCACTGATTGCCGCACCGACTTTCACTATGGGCCGATCGGCTAAAATCAACCGATACAATTTATGGATTCCTGTTGTATCGGCCTCATTAATCTGGTTGTTGGGATTCTCCCCGATCTGGATTATCATTGCCGCCGGCGTAGGAGGCTTCTTATGGGGAAAACTTAAAAATTCACCTCTCAAAACTAAAAAGCAATGATTTATCTTCAGTTATTTTATACATTCTTTAAAATCGGACTTTTCGGCTTTGGCGGAGGATACGCCATGCTTTCGATGATACAGGGCGAAGTAGTAACCCGGTATGGGTGGGTAACTTCGCAAGAGTTTACAGACATTGTCGCCATCAGCCAGATGACCCCGGGACCTATCGGCATCAATGCGGCCACTTATGTAGGTTTCACATCTACAGGCAGTGTATGGGGATCGATTGTAGCTACATTTGCAGTTGTTTTTCCTTCTTTCATACTGATGCTGACAATCAGCAAATTCTTTCTGAAATATCAGAAACATCCCGTAGTAGAATCTATTTTTGCAGGACTGCGTCCGGCAGTTGTCGGATTATTGGCTTCCGCCGCACTGGTATTGATGAATACGGAAAATTTCTGTTCACCCAAAGAAGACACCTACTCTTTTATCATCAGCATCATCATCTTCCTGGTAACCTTTATCGGCACCAGAAAATACAAGACCAATCCGATATTAATGATAATTGCCTGCGGAATTGCAGGTCTATTATTTTATTAAATGATGAATGAAGAATGAAGAATGAAGAATTTTGCTGCGCTGTTTCGCTGCATAGTAATTCTTCATTCTTCATTCATCATTTAGTTTTTATAGTTTAACCTTCTTACTTACCGATTTTGACTCATTATGAATACGGTCGAGAGCTGTTACCACATAACGGTATTTTGTTTTACCGGTTTCATACGGAAGTTTGTAGAAAGGATTTCGGGTGATAGCCACGATACGTGACGGATCATCAAGATTCACTTTTTCTTTGGAACCGAAACGGTATACTACATACTGGACGGCTTTGTCCATTTCAGTATCCGCTTTTGGAGCAGTCCAGAAAAGTATATAGCCATCTTCTGTCCATACTTTTTTCATCTTGCGCACTTTGTCCGGAGCCTTATCGTCCATAAAATCGAATACCGGAATCAAAGCCGGATATTTATGGTATTCCTGTACTAAGGCATCACGATATTTTCCCGCGTTCTCAACTACGGCTGCCGCATACCATTGGCAACTTCCACCGATTGTCTGATAAGAACGTTGCAAAGCCATTTTACGTGGAAGCTGGTTGATAGAAGGATTCTTCGGATCGGCATGCTGAACAGTATTCATGACTGCCTGGCCGATAAATAACGGACGGTTTTCCGAATGCTTTGCCCACCAGTCAACCAATGTGGCATAATCGGCAGCCTTATGGCCTATTTCCCAATAAATCTGAGGAATATTATAGTCAATCCATCCTTCACGTGCCCAAAGCAGTACGTCGGCATAGAGATCATCATAGTTCTGCAATCCATTTGTATTGCTGCCCAACGGATCTGTTTTCTGATTACGGTAAATACCGAAAGGACTGATACCGAACTTCACCCACGGCTTTATGCCCCGAATGGTTTCATGAAGTTTCTTTATCAGAATGTTTACATTGCCACGACGCCAGTCTGCCTTGTTGTTGAAACCGCCTCCGTAACGGGCAAAGCTCGCATTATCCGGAAAATCGACTCCCTTGATAGGATAAGGATAAAAATAGTCGTCCATGTGGATAGCATCTACATCGTAGCGGGATACAATATCGGAAACAATCTTGCAGATATGCTCACGGCTTTCGGGAAGCGCCGGATCGAAATAGATCTGATCGCCATAAGTGACAAACCATTCCGGATGTTCATGGTAAATATGTGTCGGTGCCAGCTGGTTCTTCAATGAAGTCTTCACACGGTAAGGATTGATCCATGCATGAAATTCCATATTCCGTTTATGGCATTCTTCGATCATGAATTGCATCGGGTCCCACATCGGAGAAGGTATCTGTCCTTGTGTTCCTGTCAGGAAACGGCTCCACGGTTCATATTGTGAAGCATACAAAGCATCCGCTTCGGGACGCACCTGAAAGATAATCGCATTGATACCGGCTCCCTGAAGAGAATTCAGCTGACCGACCAATGTCTGTTTCAGCTTCTCTGTCGGTACACCGCGGAACTGTCCGTTGACAGCTTGTATCCATGCAGCACGAAACTCACGTTTGGGATATGCATTGCCCGATGGCACTTGCGCTCTTGCTCCTGCCGCCAGAAGCAGAACCAATAAGAAAAGATAGTTTTTCAGATTCATAATGTTCTTGAGTCATAAAATAATGTGGTGCAAAGATAATAGATGCAGACACTATCTCCAACTATTATTGAGGCCATTCGACTACAAATCTTGCACCACCCGCGTAGCTGGTGTCCAGACAGACATTTCCATCCACTAATTCCATGATCTGACGGATGATAGACAATCCCAGTCCGGTGCCCTGAGTGAAAGCGTCAATCTTCGCAAAGCGTTCGAAAATGGCATCCCGATAGTTCTCATCAATTCCGGGACCGGAATCTTCAATGATAAAACGTACCAGATGATTCGGTTTGTCTTCCGCATAGCTGAGACGTATAAATCCGGATTCTGTAAATTTATTAGCGTTGTTCAGCAAGCCGAGAAGTACCCGTTTTATCCAAACCTCTACCGTACACAATGTCACCGAAGCGGAAGAAGGCACATATTGCAGCTCTATTCCATCTTTCAGATTCTGACGAATCGCCTCTATACATTCCCGGCAACATGCATCCACATTGACCTGTTTCTTCGGCATATCATCCGTCTGGGAGTCCATATCGGCTATATCAATCACATTATTCACCAAATCCAGCAAATACGCGTTGCTGCTTTCCATCTGACGGGCGTATTCTTCTATTTCTTCCTGTGTCAACCCACCAGCAGCCATCAATGATGAAAAACCGATAATCGAATTGAGCGGAGTCCGGATTTCATGTGTAATATGCTGGATAAAGGAGCTTTTCATGTGGCTGGCTTTGACAACTGCCTTATTGGCCGCATCCAGTTTCCGGTTCAGCGATAAAGAACGCATATAGTAGAAAGTGATAACGAGCAGTAAGACCAGTATCAATCCTCCCACAATCAGGGAAGTTATGAAAAGATTGCGATTTACTTCCGCCCGCAATTCGAGTTTATCATGTTCCAGTTTGTCTACTTCAAACTGCACGGTATACTTGCTCAGCTGTTCATCCAGCTCTGCCGAACGAATGGAATCATTAATATGGGCATAGGATTTATATACTTCGCAGGCATCTTCAAAGCGCCCCATCTGTTCCATGAACTGAGCCTTCAGCAAATGATTGGCAGGATAACAGCTACCCACCGAATGATGATAGTCCATCAATGAATCGAGATAAGTCAGTGCCATTTTGTGGTCATTCAATGTCCGGGCACAAAGTATCTTATATCCCAACCATCCCTCGCGGGGAAAAGTATTCATATTTTCGTGATAAAACTTATCCGCTTGGGCAATAAACGGTTCCGCTGCTTTTTTCCCTTTCAATGCCAGCGTGGCAATCACCTGAAACTGATAATAACGCATGGTAAGTTCCGGTCGGACAGGCATATTCTTACGCTTCATTTTTTCAATCAGCCCCGGCATACGGTCCAGATATTCTATCGCATTGGCATACTCTCCTCTTGCCAGATGAGTCTGAATGATATTCAACGATACCACGTAAGCGTCTTCATAAAAACCGACCTCAATAAAATGCTTTAATGCGGAAGAATAATATTCGAGACAAAGCTTGACATTATTGCTGAACATCCGATGGTTATATCCGATACACATTTCACCGCAAGCCATTCCGAAAGCACTTTTAGCCGCATCCGCATCCTTCTGGAGAAGTTCCGTTTCACGCATAGCCTCATCTTGCAATCCCTTTTCAGTCAGCAGCTGAATATACTGGCGCCACTGCGTATAACGATTGTTGACATGACCGCATTTCAAACACCAGTCCATATATTCATAAGTAACCACTTTCAGGCTATCTGTATTCCTCAACCGATAATAATGGGAAGCAATCTGAGAATAGGCATTATCAATATTGACCGTATCGTTCTGCTGCCTTGCCAGACGCATATATTCCTGATAGAAAGGCATAAAATCCTTCTGACCTATTTTATTCGAGATACTGTCGGAAAGGGCTTCCAACCGTTTTTCTTTGTTTGTGCTACTAAAGGCGAAAGTAGATGCAAAACACAGAATGAATAAGCTAATAACCATCCGGATGTTTCTCACGATTCAAGTCTATTTGTTGTTATTTTGAAATGTTTGTTGTAAAATCCGGACTAAGATACGCCATTTATCCGGAAGCAATTTCTTTTTATTACTAATTATAACATATCTTAACCCGGTCAAAAACCTTTCTTCTACCAATAAAATCGCTAACTTTGCCGACTATCATAAAAAAGGAGTATTTTATGTCAGAAAACAACTATATTTCGATCAAAGGCGCACGAGTAAACAACCTAAAAAACATCGATGTAGATATTCCACGCAACAAACTTGTTGTCATCACCGGATTATCAGGTTCAGGAAAATCATCTCTCGCTTTTGACACCCTCTACGCAGAAGGACAACGCCGCTACGTAGAAAGCCTAAGTAGCTACGCACGCCAGTTTCTCGGACGAATGAGCAAACCGGAATGCGATTTTATCAAAGGCATCCCGCCTGCGATTGCCATAGAACAGAAAGTAAACAGCCGCAATCCCCGTTCCACCGTAGGAACTTCCACAGAAATTTATGAATATCTCCGTTTGCTGTATTCCCGTGTAGGGAGGACATACAGCCCTGTAAGCGGACAGGAAGTGAAGAAACATTCGACGGAAGACATCATCAACTGTATGCTATCACACCCGGAAGGGACAAGATACACCGTACTGACCCCTATCCACCTGCGTGAAGACCGCAGCCTGCAACAGCAACTGGAAATAGACCTCAAACAGGGATTCAACCGTATCGAAGTGAACGGTGAGATGAAACGTATTGATGAATACAAGCCCGTAGCAGGCGACGAAGTTTATCTGCTGGTAGACCGTATGGCAGTAGCCGACACCAAAGATGCTATCAGCCGCCTCACCGACTCTGCCGAAACAGCCATGTACGAAGGCGACGGAACCTGCATGCTACGCTTTTACCTGCCGGACGGAACAACACAACTGTTCTCCTTCAGCACAAAGTTCGAAGCAGACGGTATCACTTTTGAAGAACCCAATGACCAGATGTTTTCATTCAACTCCCCGATCGGTGCCTGCCCCACCTGTGAGGGCTTCGGCAAAGTTATCGGTATAGATGAGCATTTGGTGGTTCCCGACCGTTCTTTATCTGTTTATGAAGGAGCGATCGTATGTTGGCGCGGTGAAAAAATGGGAGAATGGAAAGAAGAGCTGATCCACAATGCGGAGAAATTCGACTTCCCGATTTTCACTCCTTATTATGAACTGACGGACAAACAGCGCCGGTTGCTTTGGGAAGGAAACCAATATTTCCACGGTATTAATGACTTCTTCAAGATGCTTGAAGAAAATCAATATAAGATACAATATCGTGTGATGCTTGCCCGGTATCGCGGAAAAACACTTTGCCCGAAATGCCACGGTACCCGTCTGAAACCGGAAGCCGGCTATGTACGCGTAGGCGGAAAGAATATTTCCGAACTGGTAGACCTGCCTATTTCCGAATTAAAGCAGTTCTTCGATCACTTGGAACTGAACGAGCACGACAGTAATGTAGCCCGCCGGATTCTGATGGAAATAAACAGCCGTATCCGTTTCCTGATTGATGTAGGTCTGGGGTATCTGACACTGAACCGGCTCAGTAACTCCCTGTCGGGTGGAGAAAGCCAGCGTATCAATCTGGCGACATCACTGGGAAGCAGTCTTGTAGGTAGCCTCTATATCCTCGACGAACCCAGTATCGGTCTGCACAGCCGTGACACCGACCGCCTGATTAATGTGCTGCGCCAACTGCAACAACTCGGTAACACGGTAGTAGTTGTAGAACATGACGAGGAAATCATTCGTGCAGCAGATTATATTATTGACATCGGTCCCAACGCCGGACGTCTGGGAGGAGAAGTCGTCTATCAGGGTGACATGAAAGACCTCAAAAAAGGAAGCAACAGTTATACCGTCCGCTATCTTTTGGGAGAAGAAGAAATTCCCGTCCCCCAACATCGCCGTCCGTGGAATAATTATATTGAACTGAAAGGTGCACGCGAGAATAACCTGAAAGGAGTAGAGGATTATGAAAATGTTATCGGATGTACTGGTAAAAATCGATGATTTTGTGTGGGGACCGGTGATGCTGATTCTTCTGGTCGGCACCGGCGTGTTTCTTACGATTCGGACCAAAGCGCTTTGCTGGAGAAATCTTCCCTATGCATTGCGAAGTGTGCTCAGTAAGGAGGCAAGACAGAAAAAGGGCGAAGGCGATGTGTCACCGTTTTCGGCATTGACGACGGCGCTTGCAGCAACCATTGGAACAGGAAATATCGTGGGAGTGGCAACAGCTTTGAAAGCAGGTGGTCCGGGAGCTGTTTTCTGGATGTGGATCTCGGCGCTTTTGGGAATGATGACCGGATATGCGGAGGTGTGGCTGGGAATCCATTACCGTTACCGGAATAAGAAAGGAAGATGGATCGGAGGTGCGGTGACTTACCTGGCAAAAGGATTAAAAACTCCGTGGCTGGGGGCAGTGTACGGCTTTTTTTGTCTGCTTGCATCCCTTGGCATGGGCGGGATGGTCCAATCTAATGGAGCAGTGCAGACGCTTAAGTTTACCTTTGGGGTTCCGGCTGCTGTGGGAACATTGGCTGTGGGAGGACTGACTGTGGCGGTATTAGCCGGTGGAAATGGGCGGATCATGCGTGTGACAGAGCGGCTGATTCCATTGGCTTCAACGGTGTATGTGGTGTGCGCAGGGGTGGTGATCCTTACTTCTTATGAAAGGATTCCAATGGTGTTGGCAGAGGTGTTCCGGTATGCGCTTTTACCCAGGTCTGTAGCAGGTGGCGTGGGTGGTTATGGAATCCGCCAGGCAGTCCGGTATGGAATCGCCAGGGGCGTGTTTTCTAATGAAGCGGGACTGGGAAGTCTGGCCGGGCTTCATGGGGAGGCGAAAGAGGAGAAACATCTGGCAGTGAATGGAGCAGGTGGGCAATGTGGATATGGTACAGAAGAAATTCAGGGAATGTGGGCAATTTTTGAGGTATTTTTTGATACCATTGTGATCTGCACCATGACGGCGCTGGTGATCTTATGCAGCAGTGGTGGGGCAGCAGGACTTTGCGCGGCGCATCTGGACGGAGCAGCCCTGGCAGCCTGGAGCTTTGGAGCGGTGTGCGGGAAAATGGGAGAGTGGCTGATCGCGCTGGCCATGCTGGTGTTTTCCTTTGCGACCATGATTGCCTGGTTTTATCTGGGGAGGCAGACGCTGGAGGCGATATTGGAGGTGGTGGAAACGATGGGGAGAACAGAACGGATCTATCAGTGGTATTTCTATTTGTATTCTGTATGCATTGTGCTTGGCGGCCTGACAAGGCTGGAAGCTGTGTGGAAGCTGTCTGATATCTGGAATGGCTTGATGGCGTTTCCAAACTTATTGGCGCTGCTCTGGCTTCAGAGGCAGGTACATTTCCCATGGACAGCTTCGAGGGTCCGTGATGCAACGGGAAAACCGGAATTCCGTTTCCGGGCAAATGGAAAACAGCGGGGAAAGCCTTGACAGAATGTGGCTGTTTTTTTATACTCGAAAGAAGCAGCGATTTTGCGGAATGGCTGCAAGAAGGAGACATAAGAAGATGGAGTATATTTTATTAGTAGTTGGTTTTGTGCTTCTGGTAAAAGGAGCGGATTTTTTT
>ERZ780177.2449-NODE-2449-length-15329-cov-2.881825_pt1 | contig 15329 bp, 13 predicted proteins | sample MGYA00510973_ERZ780177 | MGnify/ENA primary metagenome ERZ780177 (study PRJEB29588, sample SAMEA2144396) | human gut metagenome | biome: human gut; feature: human-associated habitat; material: faeces | place: Denmark | collected 2008/2010 ...
AGTCCTTGTTTCTACTCTTGTTTTTGATAAGTGTCGCAAAAGTAATAATAAAAACATTCAATCTATCACTTTTTCCCGTTTTTTTCTGATAAAAAGAATCCTACGTTTCTTTTCTCCTCAATCAACAGACAGTATTTTTATGACATTTTGCTACTTATTTATCAATTATATTGTTATATTTGCGAAAACAATCGCAGAAAATTAGCTTATGTACCCTCCAAATACTTCCGTATTGTTAATGTACACAGGTGGAACAATTGGTATGATTGAAAACACCACAACCGGTGCTTTGGAGAGTTTCAACTTCGAACAACTTCAGAAACACGTTCCCGAATTGCAGAAATTCAACTTTCCAATTGATACTTACCAGTTTGACCCTCCCATGGATTCTTCGGACATGGAACCGGATATGTGGCGGAAGCTGGTCTGTATCATTCACGAAAATTACAACCGCTATCAGGGATTCGTCATTCTGCATGGCACGGACACAATGGCGTACACTGCGTCAGCACTCAGCTTCATGTTGGAAGGACTGGACAAACCTGTTATTCTGACAGGTTCGCAACTGCCGATAGGGGTACTCCGCACGGACGGAAAGGAAAATCTGATGACGAGTATTGAAATTGCCGTTGCACAGAATAAGGAAGGAAAAGCGCTTGTCCCGGAGGTCTGTATCTTCTTCGAGAACCATTTGATGCGGGGAAATCGCACTACCAAAATAAATGCCGAAAACTTCAACGCTTTCCGGTCATTCAATTATCCGGTACTGGCCGAAGCGGGGATTCATATTAAATATAATAATGTACAGATTCATGTGAACGGAGAAGAACGGGAATTGAAACCGCACTATTTACTGGATACCAATGTGGTCGTTCTGAAACTTTTCCCCGGCATTCAGGAGAATGTAGTGGCTACCATTCTGAAAATAGAAGGATTGAAAGCGGTAGTACTCGAAACGTACGGTTCCGGCAACGCTCCCCGGAAGGAATGGTTCATCCGCTTGCTCTGCCAGGCCAGTGCACGGGGAATCATCATTGTCAACGTGACACAATGTAGTGCAGGTACCGTAGAAATGGAACGTTACGAAACCGGATATCAGTTGTTGCAGGCAGGGGTTGTCTCCGGATATGACAGTACGACGGAGTCCGCCGTTACCAAATTAATGTTTCTGTTGGGACACGGCTATACACCGGACGAGGTGCGTGACCGGATGAACCGTTCAATGGCGGGAGAAATAACTCTATAAACTTACCGGTTCTATATAACGTTCCGTCCAGCATTGAGGAAGGTATCCGGTACCGATGAGGACTTCTTTCCTTACCGTCCAACAGTTAATAACATTTCAGCAATAACGATGAGTTTGGAAACGGATGATTGAACAATAAACTGATTTTGCCGGGATTTGTTTTGCGCGTTGAACAGATTATACATACTTTTGTATTCTCTAGAAAACTAATAAGAATGCAATGGCTAAAGAAAAGACCGTATATGTGTGTAGTAACTGCGGACAGGATTCACCGAAATGGGTAGGCAAATGTCCGTCGTGCGGAGAATGGAATACGTATGTTGAGGAAATCGTACGGAAAGAGCCGGTTAACCGCCGGCCGGTATCGGGCATAGAAACGCAAAAGCCCAAGCCGGTTATTCTTAGTGAGATCATAGCGGACGATGAACCGCGAATCAATATGCATGATAATGAACTGAACCGCGTACTGGGCGGCGGACTTGTTCCGGGTTCTTTAGTACTGATCGGCGGCGAACCGGGAATCGGAAAATCAACTCTCGTCATGCAAACCGTACTCCGTATGCCGGAAAAGAAAATCCTTTATGTATCCGGCGAGGAAAGTGCACGGCAATTAAAATTACGTGCCGACCGTCTTTCTGAGGTTTCCAGCGACTGCTTCATTGTTTGTGAGACTTCCCTTGAACAGATTTATGTCCATATCAAAAATACCCGTCCCGATTTAGTCATTATCGATTCCATACAAACCATTTCTACGGAAAACATCGAATCGTCTCCCGGTAGCATCGCCCAAGTGCGTGAGTGCTCGGCCTCCATCCTCCGCTTCGCCAAAGAGACACATACCCCGGTATTACTGATCGGACATATAAACAAAGAAGGCAGTATCGCCGGTCCTAAAGTACTGGAACACATCGTAGACACCGTGCTCCAGTTTGAAGGTGACCAGCATTACATGTACCGCATCCTGCGAAGCATCAAGAACCGTTTTGGAAGTACTGCCGAATTGGGTATTTACGAAATGCGCCAAGACGGACTCCGACAGGTCAGTAACCCGTCGGAACTATTGCTTTCACAAGATCACGAAGGCATGAGTGGCGTAGCCATTGCATCTGCCATCGAAGGGGTACGTCCGTTTCTCATCGAAACCCAGGCACTGGTAAGTTCTGCCGTATACGGCAATCCGCAACGCTCGGCCACAGGTTTCGATATCCGACGGATGAACATGTTGCTGGCAGTACTCGAAAAGCGGGTAGGGTTCAAATTAGCACAGAAAGATGTATTTCTCAATATAGCCGGAGGGTTGAAAGTCAATGATCCGGCCATCGCCCTCGCCGTAATCAGCTCCATCCTCTCATCTAATATGGATGCCGCTATCGAGCCGGAAGTTTGCATGGCAGGAGAAATCGGCTTATCCGGAGAAATACGCCCGGTGAACAGAATCGAACAACGCATCGGGGAAGCCGAAAAGTTGGGCTTCAAACGTTTCCTATTGCCCAAATATAATTTGCAGGGAATCGAAACAAAGAAATTAAAAATAGAGTTAGTGCCGGTACGAAAGGTGGAAGAAGCGTTCCGCGCACTATTCGGATAATCATATTATGACAGAAGAGTATCAACTGAGAGTATTGCCGGAAATTGCCGCCAGCGAGCAACGATTGAAAGAATACTTATCAAAAGAAAAAGGTCTTACTTTACAAAACATTACCGCAACGCGTATTCTGAAACGAAGTATCGATGCGCGGCAGCGTACCGCGTTTGACGATCTCGTTGACCTGTACGATGACGATGCCGCTTTTGAAGGCAGCGGCCTCCACGATCGCGGGCGTATCTTCGGTGCTGAAGCCGGTGTAGAGATTGCCGTCCTCATCCGCCTGCATGGCGGCGACAAGGCAGACCTGCGGCGTGAGATCAACATAGAGCCTTCCGTAGAGCTCAAGATACGTGTGGATCGCGCCGATCTCCAGCTTTCCCTGCGCAAGCATCTGGGCCAGCTGCTTGCTCTGCACACCGGCAAAGGCGAAATCCAGCTTTCGTGCGATGCCGCGTTCGAACAGCTGCAGATGGTCGTCCCGGGAAACGGACGGGATGATCATGTGCAGATCGCGGACCGCCTCCGGGTCCATCTGCGTCAGTGCATGGGCCAGAAAGGCCGCCTGCTTCTGATTGCAGCCTTCCAGCACGACATCGTCGCCGCTGTGGATGACCGTCTGTAAAAACGGTACGATGTCCTGGGCCCGGATGATTTTATTCTCGGTAAATTGCTGCGCGTCCAAAAGACGGCGGCGTCTGGATTCGGATTGCAGGTTCCATTTCATAAGCGTGTGCCCTCCGCTGCGTGATTTATGATCGTACAGTAGCACTGCTTTTCGAAGGAATCCAATACATATCCGCTCCACAATTCATAACAAATTATTTATAAATTAGAGGTGAAGGTCATGGACATCACGTTTCTGATGCTCACATATTTTCAAAAAATCGCGCAGACACAGCATCTGACGCGCGCGGCTGAGCAGCTGCATGTGTCGCAGCCGGCGCTGAGCAAGACGCTCTCGTCACTGGAAGAGATCCTGCAGACGCCGCTGTTCGACCGCACGGGACGGGGGATCACGCTCAACCGGAACGGCGAGATCTTCCTGCAATATACCAACCGGATCCTCGCGGAGCTCGCCGATGCGAAGCGTGCGCTTGATGCGGCCGGGCAGGAAAAGCGCAGGCGCGTGACGCTGGCCCTGCGAGTCGCTTCGTCCGTGGTGCCGGATATGCTGACGGAATTCAAGCTGCTGCATCCGCAGATCATGCTCCAGATCCTGCAGCAGGACAACGCCGAAGATGGTGAAAATTCTGCCAAACAGGCAGACCTGACGCTCTTTTCCAGCCTGTATCCCGTGGAAAACGAGCATACGAGAACGATTTTGCGCGAAGAACTGATGCTTGCAATGCCCGAGCGCCTCGGCGGCCGCGATCCCTCACCCGTCAATCTGTCCGATTTTTCCAACGCAGAGTTCATCTGCCTGCAGAAAGGAAAGAGCCTTCGCAGCATCACGGACGTGTATTTTCAGATGGCCGGCTTCTCGCCGAACATCTCTCTGGAGAGCGACAGCCCGCAGACGGTCCGGGAATTTGTCCGTGCGGGCGTCGGACTCAGCCTGATCCCCGGCATCACATGGAACAGCGTGCGGGGCGACCGGATCACGCTGCGGCCCGTGGCGTCACCGAGATGTCAGCGCTATATCGGCATCAGCTGGCGGGAAAACCAGAGCGATCCGGAGGCGACGGAGCTGCTCAGAGATTTTCTGACGGAGCGCTTCCAGGCCTGCGCCGAGGCGGCAGAAAAGAAGGAAAAAGCATAACAAGAAGCTTATAAAACCCCCGCCTGCAGTATGCAGGCGGGGGTTTACATATGCGGCTCAGGCGCGCAGCGCCTGCGTGATAGAGTCGATGCACGCGTTTTCAAGTGCGGTGCGGGAATGACCGCGGCGCGTGATCCAGCCGTATTCCGTCCGGATGGGACAGTTTTTGAGTTCGAGCGTGCGGACCTGCAGAGACTCCGGTCCGGCGCCCGGCCGCGCAAGAGGCGTCGGCGTGACGGCAGAGAGAAAAAAGGCTGGCGTCTGGTCCAGAAGCTCATACATCACGGCACGCGAATTGGTCACGATGCGGCTTTTGATCGGGATCTGCAGCCGGTCGTAAATATCGACGTATGGGCCGGAATCGATGTAGTTGTAGACAATGCAGGGGTAGCTTTTGAGCAGGTCCGTTATCACCTGACCGCTCGGATCTTCGAACAGCGGGCTGCCGCGGCCGACGGACACGCCCATCGGGAAATTCTTGATCGGGAAATGGTCCAGCCGCAGCGCAGACAGGCGCTTGTCGGTCAGCTTATAATAGCAGCTCCAGCGGCGGACAAACGCCAGATCGACCAACTCGGAGGCCACCATGTTCATGGATTCCTCAAACGAGGTCTCGTACAGCTCAAACCGCGCCTGCCGGCCGACCGTTTTTTTCATGAGATCCGAAAATGCGGCGCTCATTTCGTAAAAACCGGTGGACGCCACGGAGATCTTTTCCATGGGCGCATCGGCGCCGGTCTGCAGAAGCCGGTTCAGTTGGTCGAGGTGCATCTGGATGGGCTTGATATAGGCAACAAAGTTCTCCCCGAATGGCGTCAGCTGCATGCCCGTCGTCATGCGGTAAAAGATCAGCTGGCCGAGCTCCTTTTCCAGCGTCTTGAGCGCGTTGGAGAGCACGGACTGAGAGACGAAAAGGTTGTTGGCTGCCTGATTGACAGAGCCTGTTTTTGCGATTTCAAGCACGTATTTGAATTGGACCAGGGTCATAAGCGTTCCCTCCGGAGCAAGATCTGCGGTCATGAGAGCCTCCCGGCATTTTCGACAAAACACGCAGGGCGGTTTTGTTAAAAAGGCAGAAGACGATGGATACAGCAGAAGAAGTGATCGTAAAAACAGATCACTTGATTCTGATTTCAAGAATGATTAAAGCATATTTTCCGCGAAAAGTAAAGAAAGAATCCCGGTGCGTGTTTCCGATTTCTCAAAGCCATTGCGGCGGATGACGCCGCTGCGCGGGGGATCGGGGCGGTTTTGGCCGGGGAGGACGCAGCGAGCGGCATAGGGTATCTAAAAAAGCGATCTGTTTGATTCTAATATAATATTTCAAAAATTGAAAGACCTGTCGTACACTTGAGCTATCCAAACAAGCGAATGGAGGCGGAACGATGTTTACGATCCACGAAATCGAAACCGAAAATAAGCTGAGCGTCTTCCCGCGCTTCTATGCGGCCCTGGCTTCCAGCATCCGCAGTGTGTGCGGCGACCGGGGCGAGGGTGCGGTCCGGCAGGCAATCCGTCTGTATGCCGCGCGGCAGGCCGGGGCGCTGTGCAGCGCGCACAAAGCTGCCGGCGTGAAGCAGAATGTGAAAAGCTACCAGTGTGCAGGCGACTGCATGATCGACAGCCGGGAGCGCTCGCATTATCAGCAGCTCTGCGAAGAAGTCTGCATCAAGGAGATCTATACATGTCCCTTTGTCCAAATCTGGCGGCAGGACGGCACGTGCGATGTGGGCAGATGGTACTGTGAGGAATATGAAAAGGCCAAGTTTGAGGCCTATACGCACGGTCTCGGCCAGCTGCATCTGTCTGAGCTGCTGACAGAGCCGCGGCACAACAGCTGCCGGTTTGCCATGTATTACCGCCTGTCGAATCTTTCCCCCGCGGCAGCGGCAGACGCATTTACGGAAAACCGGCATGCACCGGCAAAAGTGGCAGAGTGGACTGACCAGTTCCGGCAGACGCCGGGGCAGCAGTGTCTGCAGCTCGTCCGCGCAATGTATGACGCATGTGGCGAGGAGGCCTGCGGCGACGGCAGACGCGCGCTCGCCGAGGGGCTGCGCCGGTTTACCGCCTCCACGCTTGAGAATCTGAGGAGTCAGGCGGTCAGAACGCTGCATGCCTGCGACGGCGCATTTGCCGCGCGGAACTTTGCGTTGCCGCTCGACGAAAAGAACAGCATCTACGACGAAAATACCGAAGCGGACCGAATGCTTGCAGCGTACGTTCTGCGCCCGATGCGCAGAGCGCTCGGCATGGAAGACTGATGCGGGAGGAGGAACAGGCATGTACACACAAGAGCAAATCAGGATCATGAATTTTGGCGACACCTTCAGCATGGTCTATGGCTGCATCTGCCGTAAGCTGATCGAGCGCTTCGGGCTCGAAGGCGAGCGCGCCGCGCGCTGCGGCACCCGCTATTACGGCCGCTACCGCGGGCTTGCCGAACAGAAGGTGCACCTGGAAAACGGCCTGAAGATCAATCTGGAGAATCTTTTCACCAGATTCTACGATCTCCCGGCCGACCCGCGCTTCCGCCGTGAACTGCAGTGGATCAACCCGCAGGAGCGCGTGTCGCACAGTCTGATCTGCCCGATGGCGGATATCTGGATCGCAAACGGCATGAAGGAGATCGGCCGCATGTACTGTGAGGAGTTCCATCCCGCCTGCTACGGCAGCTACGCATTTGACCAGACCTACGTCTATCTTGGAAAAACACTGACACAGGACGGCGACGACTACTGCGAGTTCAACCTTCTGCTCCGGCCGGAGAACATGCCGGAGGAGCTGCGGAAAAAGTGTTTTGCGGAATATGATCCAGGATATGTGGAGCCGGAGATCCATGAGCCGCCAATCGAGCCGCGGCTGGGCTTCGGGAATATTACGCTCTACGTTTACTATGGGCTGCTGCGTGCTGCGTCCGAAATTTTAGGGGAAGAGGGAGAGTCGTGCGTGGTCGACGCACTGGCCGACTGCGCGCAGGCGACGGTGGATATCATCTGTCGCCATGCCAAGGAAAACGGCGCGGAAGTGGATCTTGCCTACGCGGAGGACAATAGCCTCTACGGCTTCAGCGCCATCGGGAACCCCAAATGGGAAGAACTGGACCAGTTTGACGCAAAGGCCCGGTTTGAAGCATATTACTGCAAAGCAGTCCGCGAGGCGTTTGAAGCATATTTGGAAAGGTGAGACCTATGGATCGCGCACAATTTTCAGCAGGCGCCGAAGCGGTGCTCGGCCGCTTCTATGACATCTCCCAGATTCCGCGCGGGTCCGGCAACAACGCACAGATCAGCGCATATCTGCAGAATTTTGCAACGTCGCTGGGGCTGGAAAGCGCAGTGGACAGCGCCGGGAATGTGATCGTCAGAAAACCCGCGGCGGCAGGCTGCGAAGCCGGCGTCCCGGTGATCCTGGAAGCGCACTACGACATGGTCTGCGAGCGGACGCCGGAGAGCCGGCACGATTTCTCCGGGCCGCTGGAGCTTTGCCGCGCCGGCGACAAAATTTTTGCGGACGGTACGACGCTCGGCGCGGACAACGGCCTTGGCGTGGCGGCGATCATGGCAGTTTTGGCAGGCGATCTGCCGCACCCGCCGCTGGAAGCGGTCTTTACTTCGAGTGAAGAGACCGACATGGCGGGCGCACGCTGCCTGGATATGCGGAAGCTGAAAGGGAAGCTGCTGCTGACGCTGGATTCTCACGCGCTGCTGAGCAGCGGCGCCGGAGAGATGGACGCGGATCTGACGCTCCCGATGCGCAAAGAGCTGCTTTCGGGCGATGCAGACGGTGTACGGCTGTGCGTGTCCGGCCTTCGCGGCGGTCACAGCGGCGCAAATGCCATGGACGAGCCCGGAAACGCGATCATGCTGCTGGCAAGGACGCTCCGCCAGCTGGAGAAGACGACCGCATTTTCGCTTGCGGATCTTTCCGGCGGCACGCAGACCAGCTCCGCCTTTGCGCGGCAGGCCTCGGCCGTCCTGGCGATCCGGCGCGGACAGCTGCAGAATGCTGCGGCAGCCGCGGAAAAAATGCAGGAACAGTTTAACAATGAACTGCAGGGACGCTGCGAAGGTGTTACAATAAGCGTATTACCCTGTGCCGCGCCGGAAACGGTTTTCTGCGCACAGAGCACAAAGCGGCTGATGGATCTGCTCACGCTTCTGCCGGACGGCGTGCACACCAGAAACCACGAATATTCCGGCGCGATGGAGAGCAGCTGCAACTGCGGCGTCGTGAAGATGGAAAATACCTGCGCACGTGTAAACGTGCTTGTGCGCACGACCTGCGAGAGCAGACGCGAGGAGCTGCTAGAAAAGCTGCGCGTTCTTGCGGAGCTGCTCGGTGCGGAGCTGACGATCCGCCATATCCTCCCGGCCTGGCAGACGCGGATCGATCCGTCGATCCTGCGTCTGGCAAAAGAAATTTACGAGATGGAACCGGAGCTTACGCCCGCGACGCTGGAATGCGGCGTGTTCCAGAGCAAAAAGCCGGAATTGGATCTTCTCGGCGTCGGCATCCCTTACTATTACCAGCATTCGCCCGCCGAATACGCGCTGGTATCGGAAACCGCGACTTCCTGGAAAAAGCTGCTGCGGTTCCTAGCCGCGCTTGGCAGGGGCGTATAAGCGCGGGATGCGGCCCGATATCAATTTATAAAAAAGCAATATTGCCTTTTGGATTTCCCCTCGCGCCGTGCGGCAGAGAAATGGCGCCTTCCCTGCCGCCGGTCCCGTAAAAAAGAGAATAAGAAAGGAACACAAATATGGCTATCATTGATTATGTGATCATTGCCGTCTACATGGTCGGCATGGTCGGCATCGGCTTCCTGTTTGCCGGAAAAAACAAGAGTTCAGACGATTACCTCGTCGGCGGCCGCGGCGTCGGCACCTCCGTCTTCATGGCGACGTGCCTCGCGACCTGCATCGGCGGCGGCGTCCTCAACGGCTGGATCGGCACGACGTATGCCAATGGCCTGAGCCTGATCCCGTCTGTCATCACCATGTATGTTCTGACGGCGATCATCGGTCTGTTTATGGCAGAGAAGGTCCGCAGCTTCGGCGGTGTGACCACCGCGCAGATCCTGCACAACACCTACGGTAAAAAATCACAGGCGATCGCCGGCGTGCTGGGCCTCATCAACCTCGTGGGGCAGGGCCCTGCCATGCAGACCATCACCTTCGGCACGGTTTTGCATGTTGTCACGGGCATCCCCTTCGTCTGGGGCTGTATCATCAGCATGGCGATCATCTTCCTTTATACCTACACCGCCGGTTTCTGGGGCGTTGTAATGACGGACTACGTCCAGTTTGTTATCATGTGCTTCGGCATCGGTATGGCGGCGGCGATCTGCTTCTCCGGCGTCGGCGGCTGGGAAGGCATCGTTGCTTCGGTCCCGGCAGAGCGGCTGACCGTCCATAACGACGGCGGCATCACGGCCATCATCAAGCTTGCCGCGACGACGGCGCTTCCGATCATCATCGACGGCAACCGCTACCAGCGCCTGTATTCCTGTAAGAGCGCAAAAGTCGCGAAGAAGGGTACGCTCCTGTGCCTCATCCCCCTGCACTTCTTTTATATGGCGATCCTTCTGCTCGGCACCTGCGCCTACATCCTGCTGCCGAACATCAAGTCTGACGCGGCGTTCTCCACCCTGCTTCTGAACTATCTGCCGGTCGGCCTGCGCGGCATTGTCTTTGCGTCCCTGCTGGCTGCGATCATGTCTACCTGCGATTCCTATCTCCTCTGTGCAGCCTCGAACCTCTCCGTGGATATTTATCAGAACCTCATGAAGCCCAATGCATCGGATGAAGACATCATGCGTGTGTCCAAGGGCTCGGTCATCGCCTTCAGTGCCATCGGCCTTGCCATGGCGATCTGGCTCGGCGACATTATGAGCGCATGGTCGCTGGTCGCAGCGTTCTTTGTCGGCGGCTGCTTCTGCCCGATCCTCTACGCGATCTTCTTCGACAAGGCAAAGAAATCCGGCCTGGCTGCGAACTGCGCGATGATCGCGGGCGGCCTGTCCGGCGGCGTGCTGGAGCTGCTGAAGATCAATGTTGCGGGGATCCCGCCTGTTGTTTTTGGCGCGCTGGTCTCGCTGGTTGTTTTGCTGGCAGTCACCGCGATGGACCCGAACGCGAAGGTCGTTGCGCTTGGCACACTGAACGAGTCTGAGAAAGGAGCTGCATAATATGGATATTCTGGTCTGGATCCACATTGCCGGGCTGTTTGCCACCGGCGTATGGCTGATCGCCGTCTATGGAAAGGAAAACAAAAAGAACAAGGGGAGCGCTGCGTCCAAATAAGCGGTGCTTGCCGCAAAAGAACCATAGCAGCACCGCGTCATAGCGGCTGCGGCGCTGCCTCCTGCCTGGTTCTGCGTGTTGGTCCCGTGGCACGAAAGAATTCGGGCTTTTTTGGTCCGGCAGGATAATGCTTTTCCTGCCGGAACTGGTAGAATGGATACATCAGGACCTGCGGACCACACCCAGACTATATATTAGAGAGGTTTTTTATGGCAAAGATCGATCTCACCATCCACAAGGAAGGCCTGGCGCATAACATCCAGAAGGCCAAGGAAAACAACATCATCATCCCGACCATCGCGCAGATGCAGAACCCGGACCTGATCCCCGAGAAGATCAAGGAAAAGCTGACGCACACCGGCCTGTGGGACGTTGACCCGGTCAACCTGTTCCGTATCAGCTGGCACAACGAAGCCAAGGAGTCCGGCGGTCTGTACCAGAAGACCCCGAACTACGTCGAGATCCCGTCCTCCGTTTCCGGCGTTCCGTGCCGCATCCTGGCCATGTCCGGCAAGTGGTTCCCGACCGGCTGCCATAAGGTCGGCGCTTCCTTCGGCTGCCTGGCTCCGCGCCTCGTGACCGGCCAGTTCGACGCCACCTATCATCACGCTGTATGGCCCTCCACCGGCAACTACTGCCGCGGCGGCGCGTTCAACTCCAAGCTGCTGGCCTGCGACTCCGTCGCCATCCTGCCGCAGGATATGTCCAAGGAACGCTTTGACTGGCTGAAGACCATCGCCGGCCAGATCATCGCCACCCCGGGCTGCGAGTCCAACGTCAAGGAGATCTTCGACAAGACCTGGGAGCTCAAGCAGGATCCCAGCATGATGATCTTCAACCAGTTCGCCGAGATGGGCAACCCCCTGTGGCACTACAATGTCACCGGCTACGCTCTGTCCGACCTGTTTGAGAACGTGAAGAAGCCCGGCCAGAGACTTGCCGGCGCCTGCTTCACCTCCGGTTCCGCCGGCACGATGTCCGCTGGCGACCTGCTCAAGGAGCGCTATCCGGGCCTCAAGCTGGCTGTCGGCGAAGCGCTGCAGTGCCCGACCATCCTGGATAACGGCTTCGGCGGCCACCGCATCGAAGGCATCGGCGACAAGCACATCCCCTGGGTCCATAACGTCAAGAACACCGACATGGTCATCGACATCGACGATGAAGACTCCCAGAGACTGCTCCGCCTGTTCAACTGCAAGGAAGGCCAGGATTACCTGAAGTCCCTTGGCCTGTCTGACGAGCAGATCGAGAAGTTCACGTGGATGGGCATCTCCGGCATCGCGAACGTGCTGTGCTGCATCAAGATGGCCAAGTTCTACGAGCTGACCGAGGACGACGTTGTCGTCACCGTCCTGACCGACTCCGCTGTCATGTACAAGTCCCGTGTTAAGGAGCTCAACGAGATGTACGGTGCCTACTCCGCACAGGCTGCCGAGCTGGACCACAACCTGCACATCCTGAACCTCAAGACCGACAACATGATGGAGCTGACGTATCCGGAGCGCAAGCGCGTCCACAACCTGAAGTATTACACCTGGGTCGAGCAGCAGGGCATGACCGTCGAAGACCTGAACGCCCAGTGGTACGACACCAAGAACACCTGGGACGCCGTCCACGCCCAGGCCAAGGAGCTCGACGAGCTCATCAATGCCTTCAACGACGAAGTCGGCCTGCTCAAGGCGCTGTAATTACGGCTCTGACCCGGCTTCCGCCTGCATACAGCAGCAATCCAATTTCGTTTTCTCCTTTTTTTCTTTCTTTCTTTCTTTCTTTCTTTCTTTCCCCTTATTCCACGCAGCCGGACGCAGATTCTGCGTCCGGCTGCGGCCTGTTTTTAAAGAAGCAGCGATCAGGACCCCGCCAGCGTCAGTGCCAACGTCCTGCAGGGACTGCGATAAAATCACAGATACAAAAAAGAACGCCATCCGGGCGGATGGCGTTCTTTTTATCGTTTCTGGGGAGCGTTACTTGTAAAAGCCCGGGTTCTGATAGCCGGCTCCGCTGGGCTCGCTTTCCAGCATGGTCAGGATGGCGTCGCGGCAGCCGCGGACCATGACGTCCTGCTCCTCGGGCGCGCGGCTGACCATCTGGTTGGTCGGGCTGGTATAGAACCACAGCCCCTCGTCGGCGGCAAGCCCCACGCCGTCCTTGTCGGTGATGGCGTCCGGGTCCAGACCGAGCGTGTCCCGGATCTCATCGCGGGAGTAGAAGACCCACTTCGCTTCGGGCATGGTGTTTTCCCACTTGCAGCTGCTGATGTCGCCGTTCTCCGACTTGCCGGGGCTGTAGACCTCGATCGTGTAGGCGTGGATGTTGTAGCGGCCGTACGCGTAGTCGATCAGCTCGGCGGCGGTGGGGTAATCCTCATTGGAACTCATGCTGTAAAATCCGCGGCCGGTGTAGTCCTGGAAGGCCTGCGCCATCTGGGCGGCGGTCTGCTTCATGAACGGGATCTCGGCGTCGTCGGGGTTTTCCGCGTCGTAGGCGCGATAGCACCACGGGTAGAGGACGGACTGGATGCCGGTGTGCAGCGAGACGAGGGCGTCGATGTCGTGCGTGTACAAAAACCGCTGCAGCGCCTGGATCTCCGGCTCGGTGGCGGGGGCGGTGCCGGCGGTGGTCCAGTTCACATTGCCGACCTGCTGGCCGTCCTTCGTCTCGATGTCATACCGGTTCCACTGGTAATCGAAGGTGCGGTTCATGTCGATCCCGCTGGTGCGCGGATCGTCGCCGAGCACGCCGTTTTCATCCCAGTCCGGGCTCTCCATGCCGAAGACGGGGAGGTCCCGCGACGGCGTGTCGTCCGCCTTGCCGCGATAGAGCGTGGCGATGAAGCCGTCGCCGTCGATGTCCGTGTAGGGATCGCTGAAGGGGATGTTGTTGCCGTTTGCGTCCTGCGGGCGCAGGTTCGGGCGGGTGTTGATGACGAAGGACTGCTCATAGCCGTCCGGGTTGATGACCGGGATGACATAGATCGTGTAGGCGTCGAGCAGACCCTTGACATAGGCGTCGTCCGAGCAGAGCGTCAGCCACCAGGCGGTGTACATGGCGGAGGAGGCGCTTTCGCGCTCGCCGCCGTGGATGTTGGCGAAGACGCCGATCCCTGTTTTCTCCTCGGCCGGGATCGCCTTGTTGGTGATCTCCAGGCACCAGAGATCGCGCTCCTGCCAGGTGGTGCCGATGGAATAGAGGTCGGTGATGTCGGGATACTGTTCGGCCATTTGGGAGAGCTGCGCTTCCAGCTCTGCGAAGGTGTAGCGCGCGTTCCAGTCGATGTCCAGCCCCTCCGGGATCTCGCTGGGCGCGTCGGGGCGGGCATCGAGAGACAGCCGCTCCGCTTTTTTGCCGCCCGCTGCGCTGCAGGCGGCAAGACCAAATACGAGGATCAGGGAAAGACAGAGACACAGGGCCCGTTTGGTGAGAGATTTCATGTTGGTTTCTCCTTTCTGTCCGGCTTGCAAGCGGAACGGTCCGCAGCGGCCGGGAAGCCTGAGAGCTTCCTGCATGTGCTGCTTTATTGAATTACCGATTTACCACGCTAATATACTACACGATTTCGCCCCGTTCCGCAATCGGTAATTCCAATAAGATTCCGCCGCATTTTCCGTAAACTGTTGTACAAGGGCAACAAGGATCAGGGAGGCGGACCGGGGAGGAGCGAAAAGAACGCCCACCATCCGGCGGGATGATGGGCGTTTGTATCAAGAGGACACATCTATGCATGCTTCCGCGCGCATCCGTCGCGCTGATTTTCCGCTTCTTCAGGATCACCGCATTGCGGTTCCTCGGAATAGAAGACCCGCATGTCATCCAAGCGGAGGCACGCCAGTCGGCCGCGGAGGCCTGACCGCGGATCGCCTGTTTCGGGGAGCATGCAGCCGCAGTCGATCCCGATCCAGCCGGGCGCATCCCATACTGCCATGGGATCGTCGGATTGGAAATGGTGGGTCGGCGTGTGACCGAAGATGACGGTTCGGCCCTCCAGAACCGGAAATTTCTCAAATCGCATCCAGACAGCGAAATCCCGCGCACATTTGTATTTGCCGCTGTACCCCTCGTACAAGTCTGCGGGGGCCGCGTGCGTCAGTATGTATGGCCTGCCGTTCACCGCCAGCTCTACGTTGAGCGGCAGCTTGTCCAGATATTCGAAGATCTCCTGCCGAACAGTCTTCTTTATGCGCTTCATATGGTCGTGCGTGACCTGGCCGCCATTCCGATACCACAGAGCCTGTTTGCGTTCATAGTAGGATCCCGGGCAGTCCTCATCCGCCGGGGGCGGGTAATAAAGCGCGTTCATCATCATCAGTTCGTGGTTGCCCAGAAGCATGTTGGCATTTGGCATCGCCATGATCCGGCGGAGGATCCCGATGCCGTCGGGGTTTCGGTCTATCACATCGCCAAGGACATAGAGCGTGTCCTCAGCCCGCAGGC
>ERZ780177.2461-NODE-2461-length-15295-cov-12.351969_pt1 | contig 15295 bp, 15 predicted proteins | sample MGYA00510973_ERZ780177 | MGnify/ENA primary metagenome ERZ780177 (study PRJEB29588, sample SAMEA2144396) | human gut metagenome | biome: human gut; feature: human-associated habitat; material: faeces | place: Denmark | collected 2008/2010 ...
TGTATAATAGTGAGGTACGCAAGTGAATACGGGCTTGTAGCTCAGCTGGGAGAGCAAAGGGTTCGGTTTTCTGCCACATCTATAATTTCATATTGCTTTATTCTTCTGTTCCGCTTTTGGAACTGTTGATTTGGGCCTATAGCTCAGCTGGGAGAGCGTACGGTTCGCATCCGTAAGGTCGTCGGTTCGATCCCGATTAGGTCCACCACACTCGGGAGATCTCGTTTTGAGATCTCCCGAGTTTTTTCATGCTTTCAGGATGCACGATAGTACACACTCTTGTCCCCTTCCGGATACAGGAAGTCGAAGAACTGTGTGACACTGATTTTGAATTCCACTTCGATTTCAAAGTTCCTCCCGATATTCACCCGCTCAATGAGCTGCCGCAGGATCATCTTCTTTCCCTCGATACTACTCCCCGCATACAGGTCGGCCCAGGACATAATCTTGTCATACTCCTTTTGGACGGCAACGGCAGAACTCTTCAGATCAGCCGCTTTTTCTTTGGCCTGTTCCAACTCCTGGGCCAGCGCCGCCAGCTTGCTTCGGGTGTCCTCTATCATCTCGCCGAGGATGTCCGCTCCAAAACTGCCAGTCCCATTGATGGTCTTGATGATCTCTTTCTTGTAGCTCTCCAGCTCCCGTTCTGCGGCGGCATGGAGTTTCTCCAGATTCGCCACCGAACTGTTTGCCAGTTGGAGTTCTTTTTCCCGCTGCTTTTGAATGAGCTGGCTCCTGGGGGCAGTCTTCATCCGCTCAAAGAGTTGGATGACGATTTTATCAATAATGCCGTCCAGTTTCTCGCCGGAGTATCCGGTCTGACCGTCACAGTCCTGAGGATGGCGAATCTTGTAATGGCAGGCGTAGCGGATATGGGTTTCCCGTTTGGGCTCACCCTTGGCTCGTCTGCCGCTGCTGGTGGTCAGCACCAGTTTGGAACCACAGTGGGCGCAGTAGACCATCCCGGAGAGCAGCGCCTTCCCCTTGGAGTTAAAGGGCACTTCATTGTGGTGCATTGTCCTGGCCTCCATCAACTCCTGTGCTCGCTCATACAGATCCAGCGGAACAATTTGTAGCTCCGGAAAGATTTCTGAGCGTGTTTCCCCACTGCGCAGGATTCCCACATACATGATGTTCTTCAGCATTTTGATGATGGTGGTATTGGCGAAGTTGGTTCCCTTTCGATTGAGATAGCCGTTTTTATACAGCCACCGGGACAGCCGCTGTGCGCCGAACCCCTCATAGACATATTTTTCAAAGATGATACGCACCACCGCAGCTTCATCCGGGTCAATCAGAATTTCGTTGACTTCGTGATTCTTTTTATTGAAGCGCCCCTGCTTTTCCAGGCGATATCCGTAGGGAACGATCCCGCCGCGGAACCTCCCCTCCTGCACAATTTGCGAAAGACGTGTCTTTGTTCGGGCAGAGGTTTTGAGGCTCTCACCGGAGGCCTGCCAGTAACGGATGTAGTTCAGCAGTTTGTCGATATGATCGTCCATCTTCTGCTGCCCTTCCATTGCGCTCCACACTTCGATTCCGTTGCGGATGAACCACTCCACCACGAAGGGCGTCTCATCGTCCCGCCGCCCCAGGCGATCGAACATGAACACCAGCAGGATGTCAAACTTCCGTTCCTCGGCGTCCTGGCGGATCTCCTGAATGGCGTCGCGGTCAGCGGCAGCCACCTTGAAACCCGAGACACCTTTTTCCGCAAATTCTTTGATGATCGTCCATCCCTGGCTTTCCGCAAATTCACGGCAGTATTGTTTCTGCATCGGGATATCATCTTTTTCTACCTGTCCTTTGGTAGAGACTCGATAGAGGCAGTATACTCGCTTGTTTTTTTCCATGATTGCACCTTGTCCTTTCTGGTATAGGACTGCGGTGCATATGGTTTGCTCAGATTAAATTGTCAAGGTTCATATGCACACACAGTATCCCACACCACTGGTAAAAAGTCTACTGAATCAAGCGGGCTTGTTCAGATTTTCAAAGTCCTGTGCCATCAACAGCGTCTGCTCAATTTCAGACACTGTGTCAGGCTTTGTGATGGTGTTTTTGAAGCGGAGAGCAACAATCAGTCCGTCCACTTCCATCGTGATATATTCTGTCGGCTCAGAGTATCGGGGATGCTCCCGATCATACATTGCCTGCTGATAACTCATGTGATCATCCTCCTTTACATAGTCTGCTGCCAAGTCTGTTCTTCTTCGTGATCGTCCTCGGCGTGGCCTTGGGCGATTTTCTTTTGTCGTTCTTTCCGGAGGGCCTTGCTGTCGGTGTGGTGGTGCGTAGTGGTAGCGTCCATCACAGGAGCAGGCCCCTGGCCGCGCTCCAGAGCGTGTCCAAGCTGGACCACACCACCCACAGCACCAGCCCAGTCAGCGCCAGAGCCGCCAGTCCCAACAGCAGACTGGTCCATGGAATGTCCGGCAGACTCAGTCTGGGCAGCCTGATGCTGGGCAGAGAAAAACGCTTCTCGTTCCGCTTCCCAGCCTGTTCGCTCATTTGCTCCAGATGCTTCACCGCTTTCAGCAGTTCGTCCATCTGCGTCCGTGTCGGGAGCTGCGCCAGCAGTTCGCTGACTTTCTTGAGATAGCCAGTCTGTCTCTCGGTGTGGTACCCCAGTGTATAGAGGCTGCTCAGCAGTTCCACCCACTCCGCTTTCGTAGGATGCACTTCGGGAGGCGGTGTCAGCTCCTGCGCCGGAGTCTGCGGCGTGGTCTGTACCATCTGCGCGGGACGATTCTTTTCCAACAGCTCGTCCATAGATAATTCCTTCTCTGATCCTAAATTCATAGTCCATATTCTCCTTTAAATACTTGTCTCCGAATAGCAGGCGGTCACGGCACTGCCAGCCGCTGGGTGTGGTGTAGGTGATATTCCGCCGGGCCGCTTCCCAGCGCACCTTGTAGCCCTCGCTCTCCATCAGCGCAATAAACTCCTCCCGGCTGGAGGCGTGGCGCATACAGTCGTTGATGATGTTCATGAGCTGTAGCTTTTTGCTCTGGCCACGGGCGGCCGTGTGATACTCGCCGATGGACATGGCTTTCGTTTCCTGCTTCCTATCCTTGGGCTTGAACACAGGAAGAGAAAATTCCATGCAGACCTGGTCGTTGCGCTGCCGCAGTTCCTGGAGCTGCTCCTTTGCGATGTGCAGTTTCTTTCCTGTATCGAAGTTGACCGAGTTGATGAGAAAGTGGGAATGGACGTGTTCCCGGTCTGTGTGGGTGCAGACCAGGACTTCATACCCCTCATAGTACTCAGCCAGCTTCAGTGCCGCCGCATGAGCGGTGCCCGGATCGACCGCTTCGCCTTTTGGGAAGCTTTGCACCATGTGGTAGAACAGTACGCCGTCGGTTTTGTGATGCAGCCGCTTGGTGGTCATGAAGTCCGCGTAGACAGATTCCGGCTGACAATTGATGCCTGTGACCAACTGTTGACCGTCACACTTGGTTTTCTTGTTCTGCATGGTGTACCGCATCACAGCTCCCATGCATCCGGTGGTCTGTCCTCGCTTGTAGTTAGTGAAGCTGATGATCGCCATTTTTCACCACCGCTTTCGTTCCAGAATAAACCGGACAGTGGCGCAGAGTTCAGAGAATGCCTGGCGTACGCTGTCCAGATTGACTACCGTGATGCGTCCCATATGTGCCAGGGTGACGAGTTGATTCAGATTTCTGCCAATTGACTTCAGCTCCTTGAGCACTTCTTTCAGTCCATCGACGACCACAACCTGCTTTCCCAGACAGCAGGCTGTCACATAGTCGCTCATGGACATTCCGGAGCGTTTCGCCAATTCCTTGATGGCCTCCCGGTCTTCGGCTGCCATCCGGGTGCTGAATTTGATATCTTTTTTCATGTCGTTTCCTCCAGTCTTTCATAAAATGGGGTGTGGGGCAGCGCCCCGCAAACAAGCGGAAGGCGGGCGGCGGCTGTGCCGGTGACCAGACAAACGCGATGCTGGCCACCTCCAAGGAGGTGATTCTCCCGCGCCGAACACCCGAACTCCTCCTTCGGCCACAAGTGGCCCAACACGGCGTTTCTTTTGCCTTGCGGGAGGTTTACTCGCCGCACCTGGAAACCGCCCGCAAATCGCCGCACAGCGCCTCGACAGGGTCGATAGGGACGATTTCTCCGGCACCCTCCAAATCGACACTATCGGCACGGCGCAGCTCAATCACTCGCTTTCCGTTGCTTCGGCGGATCACTGCAGCAATTCCGTTCTTCCTTAGGGCCTCAACGCTTTGCAGGATCATCCTTGAAATCTTTTTGGGCGTTATTCCTTCGGACTTATCAGGGTCGATCTTCTCAGAGAGCTCCGTGGGAGTGCCGATAAATATTGTTCTGGTGCTCATAAATGCAGAGAGGAGAACGACGATCCGATTCTCACGCAGCACGGGCTCTTCTCTGCTGTCCGAAACCAGTTCCCACACATTTTCCTCGCCGCGTCGAAGCTCCAGCTCCCGGTATTCGATGTCCCGACCCACGCAGGTCAGTCTGGCCTTACCGCTGCCCCGCTTTTCTTCCACCAGGGTGAAGCTGGAATCCACTGCGCCGCTGATGGCAGTGGTCCCGGAGATCCGGTGGAACACATCTTCCGCCTTTTCTTTTCGCAGATGGTGGATGAGCAGGATGGCAATGCCGTGCTTGTCCGCCAGCCGCTTGAGCACAGACAGATCCCGGTAGTCATTGGCGTAGGTGGCGTCGTGGATCGGACGGATCATCTGCAAGGTATCAATGATGACCAGCATGGTGTCGGGGTGTGCGGCGACGAATGCGTCCACCTGCTCCTCCAACCCTTGGCCGATGAGGGCGCACTCCGTGCAGAAGTGGACGCTGTCTGGCGCGTCCTCAGTGATTTCAAAGAGTCGATTCTGGATGCGGAGGACGGAGTCCTCCAGACAGAGATAGAGGGTGGTACCCTGCTTGGTGGTCATGTTCCAGACCGGTTCTCCCTTGGCCACTGTCACTGCCAGCCACAGAGCAAGCCAGGACTTGCCCACTTTCGGGGAACCAGCCAGGATGTGCAGCCCCTGAGAGATCAGGGTATCCACCACAAAATTGGGCGGTTCCAGCGGACGATCCATCAGGGTTCTGCCGTCCACTGTGATCAGGGAATGGTTCATTTTGTTGTTCATATTTGGTACCTCCATTTCAAAAATTTGAATACAAAAAGCTCCCACCTCAAAAGAAGTGGGAGTAGTATTCATTTTGACTTTGAAATGGTTTATGGTAGAATGGAGCAAACGGAGGTGAGCCAATGGCGACCTATCAGATCTACGAACTCTCTGCCCGGGCAGTGATGAGCTATGCCGCGGAGAAAGACGGCGTTTACATCTTTGCTCTGAACCGCAGTGCCACCGAGCACTGCAAGGTACCGGGTGCCAAGCACGAGCAGGACAGCTGCGCCATGTTCCATCAACTGATGTACCAACTCCACGGGGAGGGCTGGCGGGAGCGTAGCGATGAGAAAGTCACAGCACTTTCCGATGTGCTGTTCTATATGGACTTCGCCGGGATCTTTGACCGGCGTGGAACCGGAAAGACGCAGCAGGCCCGCCGGGAGAAGGCCAGAGACATGTTCCGTCCCGAGGGGATCACCCTGGACTTCGGCGGCGGTCCCTGCCGCTATGTGGCCTTTGAGCGCTCCGCCAGCATGAGCCGTCAGTCTCGCCTCTCCTTTATCCGGGCGGAACTGTACGAGCCCATGCGCCAGCGGATCATGCTGAATATGGAACTGAGACGCTGCCAGCTCAGTAAACTCTACGCCTACAACGGCCTCATGTTCTCCAGCGGAACCCGGGTGGACGGCATCCGCATTGACAAACCTCACCGGGTCATTGTCATAGACAATCCGTCCAAGAGAGTGGAGCGAGCCCCCGTCATCACCCTGCGGGAAGGCAGAGAGCCGGGAACCTTCTACCGGGCAGATACACTGGAAACTCTGGACATCACCTGCTTTGACGGCGTGGGCCTCATCTCCAAAGAGTACGCCGATGTGGTGGACAAGGCCTGCTGCGGCAGCCACATCCACACCTCCTTCCAGATTCGGATGCCCTACATCAAAGGGATGCTCCACCAGGTGGACTTCAAGGATTTTTTGAAGCGCAGCGGCACCCAGACCATTGTGGATATCTGGGGCAAGGCACACCCCGTCCGCAGTGTGGACATCATCCTCACCCGCAGTCAGTTCAAGGCGTATGGCTGGCTGCGGGAAAACGGTATGACCTGGGATGATTACTGGGACGCCTTCCGGGACTACAACCACGCCCTGTACATCACCAATCTGAGCAAGACGGAACCGGAGAAGCTTGTAGAGCTCAACTACCAATTCCTCTCCACCCTCTCCATCCAGCCGGAGGAGTTCCGGCCCGCCGACCTGCCGGAAGGCTGGGACCACAGTCCGGAGGATGATCCTCGTCAGTGGCTGACCAAGGCCACTGAGACAACCTATTTCAACTTTCGAGCCAACGAACGCTACCGTCTGGCGTATTTCCATCAGGGACTAAGCCAACCCAGAGGAAGTCGGGCGAACATCATGGCCCGGGTGCTGGAGAAGAACCCGAAATTTATCCGGGAACCAATCTATGCGGAACAGCTGGATGGGCAGGCCCGGAAGATCCTCCGAGGCTACGCCGTTGGGCGGTTGCTGGTGCCAGGGGACAACCGATTCCTCTCCGGTGATCTGTTGGAACTGCTGCGGCAGTTAATTGCGCCCCGTGTGTTCCAGTTGCCCGGTGAGCGGGACTTCTGCAATCAGGTGATGGGAGACTTCTTTGCGGAGGACAGTTTCTTTGCTCCTGGTGCAGCCTATGACCACGAGGACAGCTGTACTCTGCTCCGCAATCCCCACATCGCCCGGAACGAGGAATTGCAGCTGTCGGTATATCCAGAGGGTGACGAACTGCGTCAACACTATTTTGGTCAACTCACAGATGTGGTCATGGTGTCTGCTGACAGTTTGGCAGCGGAGCGGCTGGGCGGCGCGGACTATGACGGCGACCTTATCAAAACCATTGCTGACCCTATCCTCAACCGATGTGTGAAGCGGAACTATGATTACGATGTCCATCAGCAGCTCTCCAACAACGCCAACTTGCCCTTGCTGAAGATTCCCGCTCTGTCCGCGCCCAAGTCCGACGCCGACGACTGGCAGGTCCGTTTTCAGACGGTGGAGAACACCTTTGCCGCCCGCATCGGACAGATCTGCAACGCCGCCCTGGATCGCAGCGTCATCGCCTACAATGACCACGCCGACCCGGAGGAGCGCAAGCGGTGCCGCCGGGATTTGGAGGCCCTGGCCATCTACAGCGGACTGGAGATCGACGCGGCCAAGACCGGTGTGCGGCCCAACCTGGATGAATTTCTGGGCGGACGAAAGGTGAAACGCACTCCTTTCCTCCAGTACAAATATCTGTTGGAGCGTGCGGAGGAGCGCCGCCGCGCCTGGTATGAGCCCACCCACCGGGAGCGGCTGGAGACCTTCTTTGCCGGGATCGACTGGGAGCAGGTGGGCTCCCCGGTGGAGCGATTGCCCTGGCTGGCCCGCCAGCTGGAGCACAACACGCCCAAGATTCAGGAGAAACCAGCGAAGGATAGCGAACTATTCACCTTCGCCCAGGAACGAAGTTGGAAGAAACAGCTGAATGAGAACATTCTTTCTTCTGTTTCTGCCTTACTGTGGGACTACGAGCACTGCCTCTCCCGCATCCGGGCCTGCCGTGCCCCCGCCAAGGGACAGCAGCGAAAAACGGACATCGACCGCATCCTCTATGCCAGAGGACAGGAGGAGGTCTGCGACAGCGACGAACTGTACGCCTTCTTCCAGCAGTTCTCCCCGGAGCGTATCGCCGCTCTGCGAAAGGCCATCGTGGACCAGCAGTGGCACCTGATGACAGAAGCACAGAGAGAAACATTCCTGCGGGAGCATCTGCCGGAGGCGGCGTACTACTATGATCTGCTGACCGATTTCCGCCACGGCGGATTCCGCATGTTGGGGAATCTGGTCTGCGACATCGACGATCTGGAGTCTGCCCGGGAGCGGAAGCAGCTCCGCCGCCCGGCAGATTCCCCGGCCTTCCAGAAGATGATGGAGGCCTATCTGGCTGCCCCCTTCAGCGGCAATGAGCGGGCCGTGGTGTCCAGGGTCTGTCGCAGGCTGCTGAACAAAATCGCCCGGCCCAGCCTGGCGGTGCCCTATGTGGTGGCCCTGGGCAAGCGAAACCTGCTGTGGGATCTGCTGCCGGACCACATTGAGGAACATGTTTTGGAGGTGGACCATGCTGAATGAGTGGAAGGAATTTCAGGACTACACCGGTGTGGTCAACTACACCGCCCGGAATAAGCAGGACACCACCTATCTGGGTCGCTTCACCTTCGACACCATCCTGGACTTTGAGGGACTCAACCGGGTGCTGACCATCCTGGCGAGAGGGTTTCTGTTTCATAACGAGAATGGCAGCTCCGCCGAAGCACCCCGGGAACGCATAGACTATGCCAAGCGGGGCCTGTGCGCCTGGTGCAGTGTGCCAAGCAACAAAAACGCCACGCCCCGGGAGGCGTGGCAGTTCGGCAGTGATTTTAGGGAACTCCATTCAGAATTTCCCGGCCTTGTGGACGAAAACGGCAGCGGATGGTTTCACAGGCATGTGCATCGGGTGACAGCCTTTGTGCGGGAAAACCCGGAGAGGGTATCCAGCAGCGCCCAGAAGAAGTGTGTCGCCATTGAGAAGGGGTTTGACCGGGCCTGGCGGGACAAGGTGATCCAGATGCAGATCCCCCTGTTTGCCCCCACCACCAAGGGGCAGTGGGGATTGCGGTTTGACAGTTTTCTGGCCCAGGCTCTGGAACTGGGGCCGCTCCGGACAGAGGAACCGGAACTTCCGCCTGCATTGGAGGAGCAACTTCGTACCCTCTCGCCAAAGGGGGTCCCACTGGATATGGTCACCACGCTGGTATCCTACTATTATGCCAACAAACCGGAGGATTCCGACTGGGTAGTGCTGCCGGTGGCCAACTTTGACGCATACTTCGGCACCACCAGCTTTGGGCGGAAGTATCTGAAACAAATCCCGGAGACCATTTTGGAGCGCTCCGAGACTGGCTTTGGACTGTGCCGGTACCGGCTGGGTGAAGGTGTCGTAATCGAGTAGATAGAATCAGGCATCCATCTCCGCTTCTTCCACTGGAGATGGATGCCTGTCCATTTCAAAGTGATTCAGTTCATATGCCAGTTCCCACGCCAATTTAAACCCGCAAAGGAAACTGTCCACGGAGCGTTCCTCTGCAATCAGGCCCTGTGCGTCCATGATCCGGAGCACCAGTTTTCTCTCCGGTTTTTCCAGGCGCTCAATGAGTTGCCGGTGACAAGTTTCGATTTCCTGCTCAGCCTCTGACATGGGTAAAGCGGTATACAATCTGTCATACAGTAGCTTCAGTGTGTTGTTCATACGTCTCGCCTCCTTGTAGCAAGACACAATAGCACACGTAAGCAAAAATAGCCAGCCTTTTATGAATATTTCCGATGAAATAGTGGTGTTTTCAAAGTTTATATTGTTGCTCATCGTAATATTTTTTCATGCCAGTTAAAAGCCCTTTCAAAAATAGGACTGTTTCTTTTTTTATATCAATAAGCTGATCAATACTATAATCTCTGCCGCATTCTGCAAAGGACAAGGTCCCATGAGCAAGATCGTTTCGTCTTTCCTTTACTGTCTCAAGAACAATACCACCTCGGCTTCCTTCTTCAGCACTAAATCTGATTCCATGCTCATTGCATACATTCCGTATTTGTTGTGCGTCAAGGTTTCCACTAATGGCTGTGGCCTTTCTATCTAATTCAATTATCTCTCCATTAAGTATAGAATTAATAATTTCAAGCGCTTTGCTCTTGTATGAGTTAAAATGAGCTTGCTGATCATATACCTGCATGAATTTATATGCAAACCAAATATCCTTGATTTCTTTCCTAACTCCAGAATAAGTAAGACCTTCCTGTTTAACTTTATCGTATATCTCAAGGATTCCCCCCATTACGGTTGATTCCACCAGGTTGTAGATCATGAGCAAAGTATTGGCTTTTAATATTTTTATAAATTCTTCATTAAAATAGTGAGTATCGGTAGCGTGTCCAATAGAGCCCCTGTCTAATTCCTTTATCGCTTCGAAATACAAGTCAATTTCTTGAACACGCTCATCAAACATATCCAAAATAGCTTGCATTAATCAGCACCTTCAAGAAGCATATTTTTTACATAAAGAATGCGTCCGCTTACCCTTGCAGGGGAATTACTGGCATGGGTAGTTGTATGGCGTTTGAACTCCTCCGAATCAAGCCATTCCATCGACTGAGGAACCAAGTCAGGCTTTTCACGCAAGGCCAATGCGACACCAACAGAGATAGCTTCAAAGCGAACTCTTGGTGTAGATTTGGCCCGTGAAGTCTTCGCGAAACCAAATGGGAAGTATTTTTTTACAAAACTGAGCATTCGATCAAATTCTGTTTTCATTTTTTCGCCGTCAAAAGAATCTTTTGTGCTCTCAATGTAATCATCTAAAAAACTATCAACGCGATGATTAAACTCCTGATAATGGTCTAAAAATGCAAAGAATCTAATCACCAATTCCAACTGCTCATACCGTTTTTTCATAGTATCGCTTATAGGACACACTTCTTTGAATATATCGTCTTCAGTGCATGACATTAAGAAATCCATAAATGGACCCCTAAAACTCCCTCGACGGACTTCGCTTGGCTTAGCCTCTCTTCCTGTTGTGTTAATTCTGTTGAATATTTCCTGCCGGATTTCCAATGAAGTATCATCAGACAACACAATTACTCGCATATTGGTTTTATCAAATTTCTTGCGAAAATAGGCTGGTACATCGTTGTAGGAAAAGCCGTTTAATGAATTAAGTTTTTTCAGACCAGATAAAACTAAGTCGCCAGACATAAACTCTTCCATAGCTTGAGTTCGCTGCGCTCCGTCAATTATCTCACAACGGCCATCTTCAGTATCAGAAAAGAACATGAGCGGTATTGGAAGTCCTAAAAGAATTGACTCTACGAATCGATTTTTGTCCGCCTCATTCCAAATATACTGTCGTTGATATTCGTCGGGAATATAAAACTCATCAGACCTAAATTGTTGGATTAAGAAGTCTATCGTATAATCGCGTGTGTTATAGTCAATTTCTTTCCTCAATTTGCTAATTTGCTCTTCAGCAGCAACTTTTTGCGCCTCGCTAATAGTGACCTGCTTAGTAGACATTATCTCACCCCCATGTTATTTAAGTGATCCATAATGCTAAGTCCTATTGCTCGCCCCAATTCTACAGGGACGGCATTGCCTATGTGTACGCCGATACTTCGATTGGTCTCAAAATGTTCGGGATCAAGGAATTGATACTCCGGTGGAAAGGATTGCAATAATGCGCCTTCACGCATAGAGAGAGCTCGATTTTGTTCAGGATGCCCAAAGCGACCATTTCCATACCCATAGTACTGGGTAGTAATTGTCGGCGATGGCTTATCCCATTCCATACGACCATATACTGCACGATACCCTTTACCAGAAGCTTTTTTGTGACAAGGTAATTTTAAATCATCATCCCAATCTTTCCATGATCCACCTGGCACTGATTGCCGAATTCTTCGTCTATTTGTTTGCGATAATCGACTGGCTCTATGAAGAGGGTCGTCAGGATCGACTGCACCATCTTCAAGATATGGTAAGTTTCCAATTGCATCTCTAACCGTTAAATAATGTTCCTCGTCAAATAACGGAGGAATCAATTCTATATTTCCAAGCCTTGATGCCAAAAGAACCAATCGTCGCCTGCTTTGTGGAACGCCATAGTCAGCGCAGTTAACGATTTTCCAGCAGCAATGGTACTGTAGTTCTTGTAACTTGCTAATGAAGTCGTTAAAAACTGGTTCGTGGGACAGTTGCGGAACATTTTCCATAGATACTATTTCCGGAAGTACGGCTTCAACTAAATTGGCAAAGTAGTATAGCAGCCGCCATTTATCATCCTTCTTACCGTTTTTATTGTATCTAAGCGAATATGTGGAAAACGGTTGACATGGGGCACATCCCACAAGTACTTTTGTAGTTCCTTCAGGAAAGTAGTTTTCTAATTCATCGCTTGCAAGTTGAGTAACATCGCACAAAACAAATCGTGCACGATTATTATGTTCATATGCAAATTTGCATGAATTTTCAACATCAACACCTACAACTACAGGAACCCCTGCGAGTTCCAATCCGTGGGTGAGACCGCCTACACCACAAAATAAGTCTACCGCTGCAACCGGCATAACTATGGTTCCTCCTTGGACATAAGGGTTCTTTTACTATTTAACAAGCTTAATAGTTTCTCACTTAAGAACTCTTCATTTTTCTTCTTCAACTCGCACTCCCAAATCCGCAATACAATCCAGCCTCTTGCCTTAAATAGTGCGGTTACCTCTTGGTCATGCTTCATATTCCGTTCACGTTTCTTCTGCCAATATTCCTGATGGTCGGCGGGACGTGTATTCCGACAATCATGTCCGTGCCAGAAGCAACCATCCACAAACACAGCGATCTTTTCCTTGGGAAATACAAAATCGGGATGTCCCTTTACTTGATAGTTTCTTCGCCAGCCTGTGATTCCGTTATGCTTGAATATTTCAATCAAACGCAGTTCAGTGGACTTATTCTTTTTGGACTTGACCTGTCGCATGATGTCGGACCGTTTTTCTGCATCGAAAATATCCGCCACTACAAATCACCTGGCTTCAAACTCTATGCGGAGACTGGGATCTGTTTCTGCTTCCAGCACAATTTTGTTGTATCGGTCGATTATTCCGGAGAGAGTAGAGTTTCGCCTTGTCTCGTCGAAAAGGCTATGCTCATAAACGTTAGCAGATAAAAACTGCTGAACATCCCATACCTCTACGCGTCCGGCCAATCCAGCGTCTTCGGCAAGATTAAGAGCGGTATGTACGCGCTCAAAAATCGTGATAATGACGGGACGGCAACCAGCGCGGAGATTAGCCTTGCATTTTTCAATCAGCAAGGCGCCAGGCATGGTCGTACAATGGATGACCGTACTGCCGATGACAAAATCGCCGTTGCGATCCGTAGGACCATCGGCAACGGATGCCCCGTGAATTTCGAAAGAGTTTTCCGGCATGATCAAACAAAGCTTCGCCGCGACAAGATGCTGCAACACAGTACCGAGATACTGTGTACCGGGATTTTGACTCTGGCGTTTTTTCGCCTGCTCAAACAGTTCATCCAGATTTGCTCCGATAGTTTTAGACGTGTCTGCAGTCAGAACGAACGGCTGATTTCTAAAGTATTCACGCACCTGCTCGGCCCAAAAGTCCTCGATCACGGAAAAATCCACGGATTCTTCTGCATTCCATTCGTTCAAAAAGTCCACGTACTTAATCATCAGGCCCATGCTACCCCGGCTGGTTCTCCCGCCTTCGGAGGACAACTGTTGGGTAATGCCGTGTTCTTTTAGTATCTTTTTCAGATTGGCTCCACCAAGCCCGGCAACCTGCCCTTTACTGCTCGTCTGGAAGTCATCTGGATTCAGCGGAAAGTCCTTATCTTTCACCATACGGGTAAATTGTACGACCAAAGACAGGGGCCCCTTCGTGGTGATATGGTTTTCAGATTGAAACGCTTTCAGGCGTTCTTCAGGACTAATCATCGTATACAGCCTCCGCAATTTTTGTCAGGAAACGCTCTCCTATAAACCGTGCGACCGGGGCGGCCACGGCATCACCCATCGCTTTATATCCGTCGTTATAGCTACCTGGAAGTAGAAAACTGTCTGGTGCCCCCATCAGTCTGGCAGCTTCGCGCACGGTCAAGAGACGCGCGTGAGTCTGGCCGTTCTTCTTGACCACCAGATACTGCTTACTACTCCCGCCTTCTGGCGTTCGCAAGCAACCCGCAATCCCATCAAAACGCAGCTCCAACTGCTGTGTTCCGTTTCTCGTCCTACGATAGCCTGTGGCGTATACGGCATCGTGCGCACGCAATTTTGCTTGATGCCGCTCGGGAACCAGCCGTAAAACGTCATCTTTATCAAATGGCGCGCTGTCCTCCACAATATCTTTAAGAGACACAACACGGCGCGGAGGTTTTTCTGTATACCACCACACCCAGCCCGGCAGTTCGTGGCCCAGTTGTATCGCTGCATTATTGTGTAGCCAGCATGGTTCATCCCCAACTAATTCCTTTGGAATAGAACAGTCTTCTTGTACAGCAATAATGAACACCCTCGGTCGGGATTGGGGCACAAAATGGGAAGCATTCAGCAAGATGGCCCCGCAACGATATCCTCGCTCTACGAGCGCCAGATGAAGAACACGGTAATTGTCGCCACCGTTTGTAGACAGCAATCCCGCCACATTCTCCAACAATAGAATCTTAGGTTTTTCGTCCATCTCGTCCAGTACCCGTAGCCATTCCCAAACCAAGCCACTGCGGGACGCATGGATTCCGCCAATAGAACCAGCCAGAGACAAATCCTGACAAGGAAAACTGGCCCAGGAGAGGTGAGCGAAAGGTAAGTTGCTCCCCCTGATATTCTTGATGTCGTCCAGCACAAACCGCTCACGCCCAAAATTAGCCTCATAAACGGCGGCCTTCTGTTCGCTGATATCATTTGCCCAAACGGGAGAGAACATTTCTCTTAGACCATACGCAACAAGACCACTGCCAGCAAAAAACTCATGCATCGTCCAAGGTGCGGAAGATAAATCAATATTCTGTTTTTGATACATGGTGCTTTTGAGAATCATTTCTTTCCCTACCTTGTCCTCTTTTATCAGTTGTCGGTTTTTCTGCATTGTCTGGAATAATCCAAATCCGACTCATGCGCGCCGCCCCAGCAACTCGGTTTTCTTTGCACAAAATTTGAACTTGTCGGGGGGTCACGCCCCATTTTTCAGCAGCTTCTTGCACTGTCATATATCCGTTCACTTGTGACACCTCAAAGTTTCTCTTATGGGCTTACACTCAATTATTATTAGTATATTCGTTTGAACGAAATTAAGCAAGACCATTTGAGCAAAAAGTTATCCCCACATCAGTGCCCACTTGTAACAAAACGCCGCGTCACAAGTCGATAGAAAAAGCCATTGCAAATTTTTGTTTCTGCAAATGCTGTATAATCAATTTTTGGCATACCATACACCGCAGTCCGTTGGCAGAAAACTTACCACTTTGCGAGAGCGTTCGGTTCGCATCCGAGAGGTCGAGGGTTCGAATCCCTTCAGGTCCAC
>ERZ780177.2464-NODE-2464-length-15281-cov-6.704387_pt1 | contig 15281 bp, 12 predicted proteins | sample MGYA00510973_ERZ780177 | MGnify/ENA primary metagenome ERZ780177 (study PRJEB29588, sample SAMEA2144396) | human gut metagenome | biome: human gut; feature: human-associated habitat; material: faeces | place: Denmark | collected 2008/2010 ...
AACCGCAGCTGCCGCAATCCAAGCCAGGGAAGCGGCGCTCGTAGCTCTGCATCTTGGCGAAGAGCACCAGCGACTGAGAGGGATCGCTCCCCAAGGACATGACATTCAGCGGCTCGATCTTTTTATTGAAATAAACATCCTCAGGCAGCCATTCCGGGGTGGGCCACTGGGTACCAACCTGTGGCAGGTCGCGGGCCAGCCGCTTGATGCGGGCGGCCGCGGCATAAGGGTTTTCCACATTCATTACGCCGCCCACGCAGCCGCCGGGGCAAGCGGAAAGCTCCACAAAATCCAGGCGGGTGAACTGCTCGTCCTCGATGGCTTCCAGGATCTTGATAACATTTTCGATGCCATCGGCGGCGATGTAGCGGCGCTGCCCGCTGCCGGTGGATTCACCGCTATTGGCGGCCCAGCTAAGACCGGTGCTGCCCATGTGGGAAAGATGCTCGAACTCGGGCAGCTCCATCTTTTTGACCTCCTGTACCAGCTGGGGGTATACCCGGCTGATGGCGATGGCGGCATCGATATTACGGGTCTGATTGCCCAGCGGCACCTTGGCGGCCGTTACCTTGGCGGGGCAGGGGGTAATAAACGCAACGCCGATCTCCTCCGGCTTGAGGCCGGTCTTTTCCACGGCGGCGCGGCGGGCCAGCACGGCGGCCAGCTCCACAGGGGGCTGCAGAGGCAGCAGGTGCTCCAAAAGATCGGGGAAGCGGACCCGGATAAGCCGCAGCACGGCCGGACAGGCCGAGGAGATGAGCGGCAGAGGGCCCTGATAATGCGCCATGTATTCCTTGGTGGACTGGGAGATGAGTTCCGCGGCGGCGCCCACCTCGTAAACCTCATCGAAGCCGATGCGCTGCAGGGCCAGAATGATGCGGCCGGTGTGATCCAAATGCTTGATCTGGGCAAAGAGCACCGGCGCGGGCAGCGCTATCTTATACTTGAAGCCATCCAGTGCCTCCATGGTATCGCTGACAGCCCGCTTGGCGTGGTGGGGGCAGATGCGGATGCATTCGCCGCAATCGATGCAGCGCTCGCCCAGGATGCGGGCTTTGCCATCCCGAACCCGGATGGCCTCGGTAGGGCAGCGCTTGACGCAGGTGATGCAGCCGTGGCACAGATCCTTATTGAGCGTAACGGAGTGAAAATAGGTCTGGTGTTCCATCTTTTCCTCGCTTAGTTTCTCCCGGCATCAATGCAGATCCACCCGCAGGGAGATGGTGGTGCCGACCCCCAGGACGGTGTCGATCTGCATATTGTCGGTGTATTTTTTCATATTGGGCAGGCCCATACCGGCGCCGAAGCCCTGGGCCCGGATCTCATCGCTGGCGGTGCTCCAGCCCTCCTGCATGGCCTTTTCCACATCGGGGATGCCGGGCCCCTGATCCCGCAGGACAATGGTGATGCCGTGATCATCGATCTCGGCATCGATCTCGCCGCCATTGGCGTGGATGACCATATTGATTTCGCCCTCGTACATCGAGACGGCGACCCGGCGGATGGCATCGCCGGGGTAGCCCAGCTGGCGCAGCACGCCCTTGAGGTGGCCGCTGGCTTCCCCAGCATGGACAAAGTCATCGCCGGGGACGATGTAATGATATTGCAGTGTCATGGCGGGCCCCTTTATACGCCGCGCAGGCCGGCGCCATACAGCAGGCCGCTGGCGGTGAACATGCCGCGCTGGGTGCTGATGACGGCGATGCCTTTTTCCCGCGCCAGGGTGAGGACCTCCTCGGCGGGGGTTTTGCCCCGGACAAAGATGATGCAGTGCATATCCAGCATTTCCGCGGTGCGGATGACCTGCTGGTTGAGCAGCCCGGTGAGCAGCAGGGACTGGCCCTGGCCATAGGCCAGCACATCGCTCATCATATCGCTGGCAAAGGCGCTGGTAAATTCGTGGTCGTCCTGCGGCGCGCCGCACAGCAGGCGGCCCCCCAGCAGGGTGAGGATCTCTTTCATTTTCATGGCGTATCAATCCTTTCGGCAAAAAGCGGGGAGGATATCCCCTTACTTTTTTCTATTATAACAGGCCGCGTGGGGCGGCGCAACGGGGAGAAAGGAGTGGAGGGGAGGATTTTAGGAGAGCTTTTTGACGGACTGGTGCGGTTATCACAAGGTATTCACAGAATATTTGTGCCATTTGCCGAAGAAAAAATCTTGCCAACCCCCCAAAAACACGCTATCATATAGTCACTGTAAAATTTACCGTAAAAAATATGTATATACTTTTTCAGGAGGCAAATATGGTACTGGAGAAACTGATTGAACTGCTGTGCGAACAGCTTGATATTGAGGCGGACGAAGTGAACGAGAATACCGATATCGTCAATGACCTGGGCGCAGATTCGCTGGATGTAGTGGACCTGGTGATGACCCTGGAGGACGAGTTCGATATCGAGATCCCCGATGAGGACATTGAGAAGATCCACACTGTTGGCGAGCTGGCCCATTATCTGGAGGAGCACATCGACAGCTGAGAACGGCCAGAAGGCGAATAGACGGCAGCCCCCTGACCAGTGGGCCGGCTGCCGCTTTGTTTTGCCGCAAAAAACTGTATTTTGGGGCTTGACTTTGCCCCGGGTGAATGGTATAGTAATATAGTCGCAGCGGATACGCTGGTGTAGCTCAGCCGGTAGAGCAGCTGATTTGTAATCAGCAGGTCGGGGGTTCGAATCCGTCCACCAGCTCCACCACCGCATGACATAACCGAATATGGAGGAGTTCCCGAGCGGCCAAAGGGGGCAGACTGTAAATCTGTTGTCACTGACTTCGATGGTTCGAATCCATCCTCCTCCACCACAAAAAAGACGCCTTTAGGGCGTCTTTTTTGTGGTGGAGGAGGATGCGGGGAGCGCGGGCTTTTCTAAAAGGCGAGAGCCGCTGCCCTGATTTGACGCGAAGGGGGACCCCGCAAAGGTTCCCCCTTCACACAACCCCTTCCTTGCGGGGAGGAAGGTTTGCTTGCGGCTTTTTTGCTGTGGAGGAGGATGTGGGGAGCGCGGGCTTTTTTAGCAAGGATATTATTTCCTTTTTACAATATCTGAAGGAGAAAAAGGCGAAAATATAGGAAAAACACACAATTGTAAGATGAGCGCCAGCAAATAAAATGCAATAATTGAACAAAAATAATGAAAAATGAGATTTTGATGAAAAATTCTCTTGAATTCTTTGTGAGTTGATGTTAAGATAACGCTAAGGAAACAGGAACGATTCCCATAAATTGAATGATCCTTGGCAAACCTGCTGAAAGGCAGGGACGCAAAGTAAAGCGTCTAAACGGGAAACCGCATGACCGGCTGACTGCATTCTTGAGTAAAAGAACGCAGTCAGCTTTTATATTTACAAAAATTAGAACAGAAAGGATAAATAATGCATACCAAAATCAGCGCCGGAACAGTGCCCTTTACACTGGCGGGCGCGGCCCTGATGGCCGTAGCGGTACTGCTGCCAGGCCGAAAGAAAGTGAAATAAGCGCCCCCTGCCAAGGGGAAGCCACTGTGGATAACAATGATACCAAAGGAGTGAAAGTTACATGAAAAAGACAATGAAAAAGTGCCTGACGCTGCTGCTGGCGCTGGCCATGCTGCTGGCCATGGCGGTACCCGCCGTGGCGGAGGAGAACTATTCCCGTGAGATCACCTTTACCGGGGTGGCCAAGGGCGATACCGTGAAGGCGTACAAGCTGATGTGGTACAGCGATGACTATAACTCCTACCAGTACTACGAGGGATTTTCCAATTTTGCGGGAACGAACTATGTTCATCCGCCTAAAACGCTGGATGATGTATTGGCGGAGAGCACCCCTCAATTTCTGACCACTTTGATGTCGATGTATGTTCTGATGACGGAAAGCCCGCTTGGCGGGGCGACCCTGCCGGAAGTCCAAGCTAGCGCCGAGGCGGACGCGAATGAGCAGGCAAAACTGACCCTGAACCCCGGCTATTATCTGCTGCTGGTTTCCACCACCGCACAGAACAACCGGACCTATATGCCTGTTACCGTGTTTGTGCAGGTGAAGAACGGGAATGTAAAGGTGTATGCCGCCGGCAGTGAGATCACCGATGACCCGACCGCTGTATTTAAGCACGAGGAAGGTCCAGCTATCAATGTACGGGTAAATGATGACAGCCGCGATATAGATAAATGGAAGGAAACCGCCGGTGGCCGGGTGGGCGAAACGATGGATTTCTATATGGAAGTATCTACCCCGGCCTACGAGAGCGAGCATGTGGACATTAGTTCGCTGATTGCGAAGTGCCAGCTGGCCGGGCTGAACTATGTGGAGGGCAGCATGAAGGCGACTGCCCTGCCCGATGCGGATAGCGACGCCGTAAAGGATGCCATTAAAGGGCCTACCGTAGGTGCCGACGGTAATTTGACCGTTGAGCTGGATTACAGCAAGATCCGCAATGCTGCCACCGGCAGAGGGCTGATTTATCTCCACTTCCAGGCCACCGTAGCCCCGGATGCAGTTGCAGAATCTGAGGCTTCCGCAACTGCCAAGCTGGAATATGTATTCTCCATGGAGGCGGACAAGACCAAAACGACCGCCGACTCTACCGCTGCGGTTTATAATTATGACTTTACCCTCTTTAAGAAATCCAATGAGCTGATTGATCCCAGTAACGCGGGTTCCGGCCACCAGCCCCTGGCCGGTGCGGGCTTCACCCTGTATGCCGATGAAGCGATGACCAAAGCCATCAATATGGTAAAGGTGGAAGCCAATGGAGATGTCGGGGCCTATTACCGCCCCGCGCTGGCGGGCGAGGAAGGCGCCGTGGCGCAGATGGATGCCAATATGGGCAATGATAATAATACCCTTTCCATCCGCGGCCTGGATGTCGGTTCCTACTATGTGAAGGAAACCAAGACTCCTTCCGGCTACTATGCCCCCAAGGGCATCTTTAAGCTGGATCTGACCGCAGAGCGGGATGCCAGCGAAAGTCTGGTCAAGGATTTGGCCAGTGGCGGTTTTACTGAAACGAAAGAAGCGGATCGCGCACTGATTCAGAAAAAGAGCCTGAATGCTGAGAAAAATCGCTTTGAAGCCGACCTTCTCAATAGCTCCACCCCCGTACTGCCCACCACCGGTGGTGTCGGCACCGTGATGTTCACGGTGATCGGCCTGCTGTGCATGGGTGCGGCGCTGTGGTTCTTCCTGTTTGCCCGCCGTCGCCGTGAGGACGAGCAGGAGCAGAATAAGACCACCCTGTAATTTGCCATCCTCTTCATTTTCTTGCCGTCCCGCCGGGTTTTTCCTCTTTCTCTCCCCGGCGGGATGGGCGGCAAGGAAAAGGCCGCAAGCCCGCTGCAACGGTTTGCGGTTTTTTCCCTGCTGCATTACTGCCAAAGGAGTACCATTCGTGACGACAAAACAAGCCAAACAAAAAAGACAAAACCGGCTGGGCACCGTGCTGTCCATCCTCATTTTTCTGCTGGGGCTGGGGATTCTATTTTACCCGGTGGCCAGCGACCTGTGGAACCAGCACCGGCAGAACCAGCTGATCTCCCACTACACCCAAAGCACCACGACCCTTGCCCCGGAGGATCACTCCGCGCTGTGGGAAGCGGCGCAGGAATACAATAAAAACCTCAGTCCCACCTTCCGGGATGCCTTTACCGGGCGGCAGCTGCCCGCGGGGGACCCCTACTGGGGCCTGCTGGATCCCGATGGCAACGGCATTATGGGCTACATCGAGATCCCGCGCATCAGCGTGCGGCTGCCCATCTACCACGGCACCACGGAGGAGGTCCTCCAGCATGGCATCGGGCATCTAGGCGGTACCTCCCTGCCGGTGGGCGGAGAGGGCACCCACGCGGTGTTTTCCGGCCACCGGGGGCTGCCCTCGGCGCTGCTTTTCTCCGATCTGGACCAAATGCAGCTGGGCGACCATTTTTCCCTGCGCATTTTGGGGGAGCAGCTCCTCTATGAGGTGGATCAGATCCTGGTGGTGGAGCCGGATGAGGTAAAGGACCTGTACCCGGTGGAAGGGGAGGACCTTGTTACCCTGGTGACCTGTACGCCCTACGGCGTAAATACCCACCGGCTGCTGGTGCGCGGGCACCGCATCCCGCTGGAGACCGTGGAGGAAACGGTGGAAGTGACCGTGACCCAGCAGGTAGTACACAGCTTGGGCTGGAAGGGCAAGCTGCTGATCGGCGCGCTGCTGCTGTTCCTGCTTATTTTGCTCATCCTGGCGCTGCTGCGCCGCAAGAAAAAGAAAACCGGGCCCGAAGAGGGCAATGTGGTAGAAAGGGGGAGAACTGATGAAAAAGCGTCTCAGAGCCGTTCTGGCCCTGATCCTGATCATACTGCTGTGTCTCCCCGCGATAGCACAGACAGCCGATCCTGACGCGCTGTGCGCGTTGACCATTGACTGTCACTATGATAATAAGCCAGTAAGCGGCATGGGCTTTTCGCTGTACCGGGTGGCGGCGCTTTCTCCGCAGGGAGAGCACACCCTGCTGCCGGCCTATGAGGATAGCGGTATTGTGCTGGGGAACCTGCGGGATGCCGCCGACTGGCGGCAGGCGGCCGGGCTGCTGGACCAATGGGTGGAGCAGCAAAGCATTTCCCCAGAAAAGCAGCTTACCACCGCGGCTGATGGCAAAGCTGCATTAGAGGGGCTGCCCACCGGGTTGTATCTGTTGTGCGCGGCTCCCTACCAAAAGGGCGGCTGCACCTATACCACCACCCCGGTGTTGCTGGAGCTGCCGGCCCAACAGGCGGGCGGCGGGTGGCAGTACGCTGCAACGGTAGAGCCCAAGCTGGAGCGCACCGGTACCCCCGAACCGCCGGTCATCATCATACCGGATAACCCAGCCCCCACCCCAGGGGATAAGCTGCCGCAGACCGGCCTGCTGCAATGGCCTATCACGCTGCTGGCAGCCATAGGGGTGCTGCTGGTGGCGGTGGGCTGCCGCCTGCGCCGCCGGAGGAAACCGACATGACACGAGAGCGTATCGGCCGGTTCTGCATCATTTTGGGCGGCCTGTGCATTTTGGCCGCCGCATTCCTATTGGGGTTTAATCTGCGGGAGGAACGCCGTGCCGCGGCGGCCACCCAAAGGATTTTGCCTGCTGTGGCACATAGCATCGGACAGTCTCCAGCGCCGATGCCTACCCTGCCCGCCGGAGAGCTGACGGTCTCTTTGGAGGGGGAGGAGTATCTGGGCATCCTTTCTCTACCTACCCTGGCGCTGGAGCTGCCGGTGGGGGCCGAATGGGAGATGGATTTTCTGCGCCAGGCACCCTGCCGCTATGCCGGTACCCTGGCCGGGGATGATATCATCATAGCGGCGCACAATTACCGGCGGCACTTTGCCGCGCTGCACACCCTGCGTCCCGGGGATGCCGTCCTATTTACCGATGCAGCCGGGCAGACCTACCGCTATACGGTGGACCGGGTGGAGACCCTGCCGGAGACCGCCGTGGAGGAAATGCGGGCTGGGGAGTGGGATCTTACCCTGTTTACCTGCACCTACGATGGCCGTGCCCGAGTAACGGTGCGGTGCATCCGCACGGAAGAATAACGCATTTTGCATTTTTCTCTTGACAAAGCTGCAAAATGGTGTAGAATAACATCAAGTGAATAACGATAGCGACCCCGCAGAAACATTCAGAATCGTAAGAGACTGAATATGGAGGGGGCTCTGGAGAATCTCATTGAGTTGAGTGCCGAAGGTGCAAGGCGGTTTTTCCGCCGAATCTCTCAGGCAAAAGGACAGAGCGGTCATCAAAGCATCTTTTGTTTGATCGCTCGCTATTCTTCAGAGGCTGCCGCTTAAAAAAGACGGGCAGCCTTTTTATTATCCTTTTTTCACTGCAATATTTTAATCAGGAGTGAAACAAATGGAAGCAGCATTGCTCAACATCGTACAAAAAATCAACGGCTATCTCTCGGATTATATCCTCATCATCCTGCTGGTGGGCGCGGGCCTTTATTTCTCCATCCGTACCCGCTTTGTGCAGGTGCGCTGCTTTGGCGAGGGTATGCGGCGGGTGTTCGGCAGCATCAATCTCCATGGCGGAAGGCAGCACGGCGGCTTTTCGTCCTTCCAGGCGCTGGCCACGGCCATTGCCGCGCAGGTAGGTACCGGTAATATCGTCGGCGCCTGCGGCGCAATTCTCATCGGCGGCCCCGGCGCCATCTTCTGGATGTGGATCATCGCTTTCTTCGGCATGGCTACCATCTATGCGGAAGCGGTGCTGGCGCAGGAGACCCGTGTAGCCAATGCGGACGGCAGCGTCCACGGCGGCCCGGTTTATTACATCAAGCGTGCCTTTAAGGGTGGCTTCGGCAAGTTCCTGGCCGGCTTCTTCGCCGTAGCCATCATCCTTGCGCTGGGCTTTATCGGCAGCATGGTCCAGTCCAATTCCATCGGTGAGGCGCTTTCCAATGCCACCGGCGTTCCCACCTGGGTCATCGGTATTGTTGTGGCTGCTCTTTCCGCCTTTGTATTCCTGGGCGGCAGCCACCGGGTGGCCTCCTGGGCTGAAAAGATCGTCCCCGTGATGGCCTGTCTGTACCTCATTGGCGGTCTGGTGGTGCTGCTGGCCCGCATTCGTTTCATCCCGGAGACCTTTGGTATGATCTTCCGCTATGCGTTCGAGCCGCAGGCCATTATCGGCGGCAGCTTTGGCTATGCGCTGAAGCAGGCCATCAGCCAGGGCGTCAAGCGCGGTCTGTTCAGCAATGAGGCCGGTATGGGCTCCACTCCCCACGCCCACGCTATGGCTAAGGTAAGCTGCCCGCACGAGCAGGGCGTTGTGGCCATGATCGGCGTTTTCATTGATACCTTTGTCGTCCTCACCATGACCGCTCTGGTCGTTATCTCCACCCTGTACGCCGGCAACGGGATCCTTGCCTCCGGCGCAGCTGAAGGCGTCAGCAAAACCAACATGGCGCAGATCGCCTTCTCCAGCATCATGGGCAATACCGCCGGCAGTCTGTTCGTGGCCATCTGCCTTATGTTCTTCGCTTTCTCCACCATCCTGGGCTGGAACTTCTTCGGCCGTATCAATGTGGAATACCTCTTTGGCAAAAAGGCCGTCCCGGTCTATTCCATCATCGCTGTGGCGCTCATCTTCCTCGGCTCCTGCGTATCCAATGACCTAGCTTGGGAGCTTTCCGATATGTTTAACCAGCTGATGGTCATTCCCAACTTTCTGGCTATCGTAGCACTGGGCGGGCTGGTAGCAGCCGCTGCCAGGAAGGGCAGCCGCGAGACCCTCAAAAAGTGATCCCACATAAAAAAGCCCCCTCCGGTACACCCGGAGGGGGCTTTTGCTTTATGATTTACGCGGCATTGGCAGCCGGGGCCTCCTCCCCGTAAAAATCGGGCCAGTCATCACCAAAGAGATCGCCGTTATCACCAGCATTATAGTCATCGCCAAAATTGTAATTGTAGGAATCATCAAAGTTATCATAGTAGCCGTATTCATCGCCGTAGTAGCTCAGCCAGTCCTCCAGCTCATTCAGCAGCGGCTGCATGGCAGCCATCATCACAGAAAAGAAGATGATCCCGATGAGGAACAGCGCGGCCTTGGCCAGCAGCATGCCGCGGGCAAAGCGGGCCAGCTGGGGGTTGCTGCTCACGCCGCATGCCCACACTATCATAAATATAAGCCCAATGACCGGCACCATCGCCAGCAGAATAAGCCCCATATAGGCCCACATACTCAGTCCGTCGCTGACAGTCTGTTCGGGACTTTGGTTTCGCACGGTATAGCGTTCGCCGTGGGCGCGGCAGTCGCTGCAGTGGGGACATTTCTGGCCAGGCTGTAGCCGCCGGCCGCAGCTGGGGCATACATTTTGGTTCATCGGCTTGCCGCACTCTGGGCAAAGCTCCGCCCGGTCATCATATACGGCACTGTTGCAGTTCGGGCAAAATCTCATGGGGGATTCCTCCTATCGTTGCGCTGCCGCACGGCAGCTCTTTCTTCTGATTCTATTCTAACATATTTTTTTGCCGAGGAAAAGTACAAAATCCAGCGAAACCTCCCCCATTTTTCACGGGGGAGGCTTCGCTGTGATATTGAAAAGGAGTATGGAGAAGTTGGCAAGTTAATTGGTGGCGCTGCTGGGTACATATTCGGTCAGTACCACACTGTGGGTGTATTCCCGGCCATTGCGGGAGACCTTGATCTCCACCCGGTCGCCTACGCTGTGGCTGGCCAGTGCCGCTTTCAGCTCATCCGCGGTGGAAACCTCCACCCCGCCAAAGCTCAGCAGCCGGTCGCCGGCCTGCAGGCCGCCTTTATCCGCTATGGAGCCGGACTCCACGCTTTGAATATACACGCCGGTGCTGTCCAGCCCGTAGTAGCGGGCTGTGCGCTCATCGGTGATATCCACCAGGCTGACACCCAGCACGATCTGACCAGTCACATAGCCGTGGCTGATGAGATCCTCGATGATAGTCTTGACGCTGTTGATAGGAATGGCAAAGCCGATGTTATCCACGGCATTGCCGCTGGAATCGCTGGTGGATTTGGCATTGACAATGCCGATCAGCTCTCCGCTGGCATTAAAGAGACCGCCGCCGGAATTACCGGGGTTGACCGCCGCGCTGGTTTGCAGCAGGGTCATGTTGTTGCCGTCTATCGTTACCTGGCGCTCCAGCGCGCTGACGATACCATCGGTGACGGTGCCGGAAAGGGTACCCAGCGGGTTGCCGATGGCCAGCACGGCGTCGCCCACCTTCAGGGTGTCACTGTCGCCCAGAATAGCCGGGGTCAGGTCTTTGGCGTCCACCTTCAGCACCGCGATGTCGTTATCCTCATCGGTACCCACCAGGGTGGCGGCATAGGTGCTGCCGTCATTGGCAGTCACGGTGATCTGCTGTGCGCCTTTTATCACATGGTAGTTGGTCACAATGTAGCCATCCGCCGTCAGCACCACGCCGGAGCCTGCGCCCTGGGTGACATACTGCCGGAAGAAGTAGTTGGTCGCCACACTTTCGGTGGTGATGGCCACTACGCTGTCCTCCACCTGCTGCACCACACCGGAATAACTGACGCCGACGGTGGAACCGTTGGTGGAAGGGACCTCTACCCCTTGATACAGAACGGTGGAACCGGTGCCCAGCAGGCCGCTCTTGGCAGCGATCACAGCGCCGCCTGCGCCGCCCACCATCGAGAGCACCAGGCAGCCTGCCAGCAGCAGCGCCGTCCCTTTCTTGCCCCGTCCTGTGGATTTTTTGTTTGCGTCCGAGGGATGATACCCCGAAGCAGCCGTTTGCTGCGCCTGCCCGGACGCGGCATCCTGATGGATGCAGTCTTTATCATAGCGATACTCCCCGGTGGGAAGATCGGTATTGCCGGTGGTAAAGTTGCGGTCATTAAAGTTGTCGTTCGGATATGTCATGGAACTGACCTGCCTTTCTGTGGGGTGCCTGGCCCCTTGACTGCTTCCTAGTATACCGTTAAATTGTGAACAATGCTTGACCTGTTTTTTTAAGGTCGGTAAAAATGCCGTGACGAAAAGGTGAAATATTGTAAATAAATTTTGAAGCCCCTGCCCGCGGCGTTTTTTTGCCGGCATCCTCCGCAAGCTTCTGCCGTGTCCGGGCCGTACCTCCCCCCGCCCGCTTCTTTTGGCCTCCCGCCTCCCAATTCCCCACAAAATCCCCGCAATCCCTTGCAAATGCCGCAAAAACCCGTATAATATAAAGGTATATATCCTACTGAAAGGGAGAAAGAAATACTATGGCAGATCAAAAGAAAATGGTAGCCGAGATCACCTCGATGGAGGACGATTTTGCGCAGTGGTATACCGATGTCGTTAAAAAGGCCGAGCTGGTCGATTACGGCAGCGTCCGCGGCTGCATGATCATCCGCCCCTATGGCTATGCCATTTGGGAAAATATCCAGCATATTCTTGACGGCATGTTCAAGGCGACTGGTCACCAGAATGTCTATATGCCCATGCTCATCCCGGAGAGCCTTCTGCAGAAAGAGAAGGACCATGTGGAAGGCTTCGCCCCGGAGGTCGCCTGGGTCACCATGGGCGGCGAGGAAAAGCTGGAGGAGCGCCTGTGCGTGCGCCCCACCAGCGAAACGCTGTTCTGCGAGCACTATTCCCATATCATCCACAGCTACCGTGACCTGCCCAAGCTGTATAACCAGTGGTGCAGCGTCATGCGCTGGGAAAAGACCACCCGCCCTTTCCTGCGCAGCGCCGAGTTCCTGTGGCAGGAGGGCCACACCATGCACGAAACCGCCGAGGAAGCCAAGGCTGAGACCGTGCGCATGCTGAATGTCTACGCAGAGATGTGCGAGAAATATCTTGCCATCCCCGTTGTTAAGGGCGTCAAGACCGATAATGAAAAATTTGCGGGCGCCGAAGAAACTTACACCATCGAGGCCATGATGCACGACGGTAAGAGCCTGCAAAGCGGTACCTCCCACTACTTCGGCGACGGCTTTGCCCGTGCCTTTGATATCCAGTTCACCGACCGCAACAATACCCTGCAGTATCCTCACCAGACCAGCTGGGGTATGTCTACCCGCATCATCGGCGCCATTATTATGACCCACGGTGATAATAACGGCCTGGTGCTGCCCCCCGCTGTCGCTCCCATCCAGGTCATGGTCGTCCCCATCGCCCAGCATAAGGAGGGCGTTGCCGAGACCGCTTCCGCCCTGTGTGAGCGCCTCAAAAAGAACTTCCGTGCAGACATAGATCTTTCCGAGAACAGCCCCGGCTGGAAGTTCGCCCAGTATGAGATGAAGGGCGTCCCGCTGCGCCTGGAGATCGGCCCCAAGGATATCGAAGCCGGCCAGTGCGTGCTGGTCCGTCGCGATAACCGCGAAAAGACCTTTGTCAAGCTGGAGGACCTCGAAACCGAGATCACCCGCCTGCTGCAGGAGATCCACGACAGCCTCTATACCAAAGCCCTCGCCAACCGTGAAGCCAACACCTATGTTGCCCACGATATGGCCGAGATGCACAAGGTCGCTGATGGCACCAACGGCTTTTATAAGACCATGTGGTGCGGCGACCTCGCTTGCGAGCTCAAGATGAAGGATGAGATCGGCGTTACCAGCCGCTGCATGCCGCTGGAGCAGGAGAACCTCGGTTCTACCTGTGTCTGCTGCGGCCGCCCCGCCAAGCACATGATCATTTGGGGTAAGGCTTACTAATATCTGGACAGAATTTGCAATAGCCGCCGGATGGGCGCCCCGCAGGGGACCCGTTCCCTTCGGGAACGGGCCTGACGGGCTTCGCCCGTCCCGGCGGTTTCACCGCCGCCCCTGCGGGGCGCCCCACTTTCTGCACCCACTCTCCCCGGCAGCAAAGCCCCAGCCCCGCGGGCCCGCCCGCTTTCCATGGTCGGTTTCGGCTTTGCCGGCAAAATTTTTTTGTCCAAAATCAAAAGGAGGTCATCCCCATGGGCTGTACTCACGATTGCAGTACCTGCGGCCACGATTGCGGCAGCGAGCAGGATTTTTCCAAAAAACTCAATGAAATGAGCAGCGTCAAAAAGGTCATCGGCGTCGTCAGCGGCAAGGGCGGCGTCGGCAAATCCCTCGTCACCAGCCTGCTGGCCGTCAGTATGCAGCGGCTGGGCTACCGCACCGCCATCCTGGATGCCGATATCACCGGCCCCAGCATCCCGCAGGCATTCGGCCTTCGGGAAAAGATCGAAACCCTCGGCGATGTTATGCTGCCTGCTGTTTCCCGCTTCGGCACCCAGGTCATGTCCATCAATCTGCTGCTCGAACGGGAAAGCGATCCCGTCGTCTGGCGCGGCCCGGTCATTGCCGGGGCGGTGGGCCAGTTCTGGACCGATGTGTACTGGAAGGATGTCGATTTTATGTTTGTCGATATGCCCCCCGGCACCGGCGATGTCCCTCTCACCGTATTCCAGTCCCTCCCCGTGGATGGCATCATCGTGGTCACCACGCCGCAGCAGCTCGTCGGCATGATCGTGGAAAAAGCGGTAAAAATGGCCGAGATGATGAAGGTTCCGGTTCTGGGCCTCATCGAGAATATGAGCACCTACACCTGCCCTAATTGCGGAAAGCAGCATGCTATTTTCGGCGAAAGCCACCTTGATAGCATCGCGGCGGAGCACCACATTCCGGTGCTGGCCCGCTTGCCCATCCAGCCCGCGCTCGCCTCACTGATGGATACCGGTACCATCGAGCTGTTTGAGGGCGACTTTATGCAGCCCGCCGCCGACCGTCTTTGTGCCCTGCTGCCCCGCTGAAAGGAGATTGACCCTATGATCCTCACCATTGATATCGGCAACTCCAATATCTGCTTTGGTGTCTACGAGGGTAAAAACGCCCTCTTTACTGCCCGCGCCAAGACGGACCCCCTGCGTACCGAAACGGAATACGCCGTCCTTCTCTCGCAGATCTTCCGCCTGCATCAGTCCGATCCGGCCCAGCTTACCGGCGCGGCCATCTCCTCGGTCGTACCGGCGCTCACCGCCGTATTCCACGATGCCGTCCGCATCCTCGGCAATGGCCATATCCCCACCATTGTGGTTGGCCCCGGGGTCAAAACCGGCCTTAATATCCGTATCGATGAACCCGCTTCCCTGGGCGCGGATCTGGCCTGCACTGCTGTGGGCGCGGCGGAAAAATACCCCCTGCCAGCCATCATCATCGATTTGGGCACCGCTACCAAAATCACCGTCGTCACCGAGGACCGCAGCTTTATCGGCGGCGCTATCCTCCCTGGCGTCAAGATCTCGCTGGAGGCGCTTTCAGGGTCGGCCTCGCTGCTGCCCTCCATCGGTCTCGGTACCGGTAAGATCAAGACCATCGGTAGCAATACGGTGGATTGTATGCTCTCCGGTGTGGTGCTGGGCACCGCCTGTATGGTGGATGGCCTTATTGAGCGCTACCGAGAGGAACTGGGCGAAGTTCCCACTGTGGTGGCCTGCGGCGGCCTTTCCCCGGCTATCGTGCCGCATTGCCGCACCAACATCATCCTCGATCAGGATCTGCTGCTGGATGGCCGCGGCCTGCAGGGAAATGAGGACGCGGCAGACCCCGGCAAGACCGGCGGCAGCCTCAAGGTGGCCGACGTTCGTCTTGATGGAGGAGACCAGCAGGGGGCGATCGGCCTCCCTGCTGCCGCTGTAGACATCGCTGATGGCGCCGAATTCGATGGGGTCGCCCAGGGGCGTGCCGGTGCCGTGGGCTTCGATGCCGTCGATGTCCGCGGCCGTAAGCCCGGCATTATGGAGAGCTTCGCGCAGCAGGCGGGCCTGGGCCCGGCGGCTGGGGGGTTTTGATGCGCTTTGGTGCTCACTCGCACGAAC
>ERZ780177.2476-NODE-2476-length-15204-cov-4.024028_pt1 | contig 15204 bp, 10 predicted proteins | sample MGYA00510973_ERZ780177 | MGnify/ENA primary metagenome ERZ780177 (study PRJEB29588, sample SAMEA2144396) | human gut metagenome | biome: human gut; feature: human-associated habitat; material: faeces | place: Denmark | collected 2008/2010 ...
CTCAAGAAGCTTCTTATCATACACAAGACATGAGTACTTCAGAAGAATCATGTGCGAGCTTCTCGGCAAGTGGGTTGAGAACGGTGAGTATCCTGCAGATATGAAGACTCTTGGCGGCATGGTAAGAGATATCTCTTACAACAACGCTGTAAGATACTTCGGCTTCAAGCTTGATACTGTTGAGAAATAAGTAAATAAGCCGTAGATAAATAACTGCATTGAAAAACACCATTTTGTGTGAATTGAGTTAATTCACATCAAAATGGTGTTTTATTATCATGTAATATTACATATACCCAGTATTATAATTCATTCTCCGTATCATCCCGCTTCACTGATTCGCATATCTTCTCAAATTTATCGAACTCACGCAAAAAAACATCTACCACATCCGGTGCAAACTGTTTTCCGCTTTGTGCAGCAATCTCTTCCTTCACTTTTTCAAGAGACCACACCTCCTTATATGGTCTTCTTGACACCAGCGCATCAAAAACATCCGCCAAAGCAACGCACCTTGCCGCCGGATGAATCTCTTCGCCTTTCATTCCATGGTACCCTGTTCCATCCCATCGTTCATGGTGTTGATATGCAATAACAGCGCCAAGCTGCATTAATTCTCCCGGCGAATTTTCAAGCATCTTCTTTCCATAGTCAGTGTGCTTTTTGACAATCTCGAACTCCTCCGGTGTGAGCTTTCCCGGCTTCTCAAGAATTTCCAGCGGAACTATAATTTTCCCTACATCGTGCATCTTAGATGCCTGCGAAACCTTCCAGCTCTCCTCATCTGACATTCCAAGACCCTTGCATATTATATCCGTATACAGTGCAACCCTCTTTACATGTGTTCCTGTATGCTCCGACTGTGATTCGATAATCTCAGACAAGGAAGTGAGAGTATTTTCCTGATCCGCATAGAGCTCCTTATTCTTCAGAATCACTCTGCCCACAAGCGCCTGCATTCTGTCAGCTATGAAATATGCTGCCACTATAAATGCAAACATTTCAATAAGCCTTGGCAGGATTCCATATAATATCGTTCCCTTCAATGTAACAAGCGGCTCATCCGGAACAACGCTAAGCTTATATGCGGCAATGTGCGAACCTACAAGCATCAGTACTGTCAGCGTCGAAACATAAGTAACATACCTTTTTCCACTGTATAGACATGCAATTACCAACGGAAATGACAGCATAAGTATTACATGATATGACAATATTGCATATTGTATCCCTGCCAGTAAAACCAGCAGAAACAGAATCACATATCTGATCCATCCATTATGTATACCGGCCATATTATAAATAATTGTAGGAATCAGATATATTGCTATTGACGATATAACAGCAATAATGAGCATCTTCATGTCAATTATAAATATACCAAGTATGTTCAGCAAGCCAACTATAACCATGAATGCGATATTGATTCTGCACACTGCAGCAACCCGTCTGTCAGCCATCTCATCATATTCTTTTATTATCGCTTCGGAATAATCCATACACATCACCTTCGGAAAACGTAAAAAACAGAATCAGTCCCATTAGAACCCTAATTTCTTAAACAAATCTGCCATGCTTGTACCGGCAGTTACATTGCTTACATACTCAACCGGCTCCTCATCAACCTCTTTATCTATAGCCTCATTTATATCCTTCATCGAAAGACTTACCTTGCCGTTCTCTATCCTGGTAATCTTTACAGTCACTTCCTGTCCCTCCTTAAGTGCGTACTTAGGATGTACAAGCTTCTTAGGATATGGTATCTGTGAAATATGTACAAGTCCACTTACTCCATCGCCTATATCAACAAATGCGCCGTAGTCCTTAAGGCTCTCAACCTTACCGTTCACAATCGAGCCAACGGATAAACGGTTAACCTGCTCACTTCTCTGCTCATCAAGCTTCTCCTGCAGAATCTCGCGGCAGGAAAGAACAAGCTTCCCATTTTCTTCATCAACAGTTATAACCACCGCATCAACCGTCTGTCCAACATATTCTGCCGGATTTTCCACATAATGAAGTGCAAGCTTAGAAGCCGGAATAAAGGCACGAATTCCCTCAAGATAACATACAACTCCGGCATTGACTGCCTCAGCTATCTTAACGCTTACTCTCTTTCCTTCCGCCTTCCACTCACGGAACTTCTCCCATGCGGTCTCATGGCTTGCCTGCTTCTTCGAGAGAACAATATTGCCGGCACCATCATCCGTAGCAACGACTGCTGCCGTCACCTCATCGCCAACCTTAACTTCCTCCTCTATTGAGAAATCCGGATTATCCGAGAACTCGTCGACCGCAATAAAACCGGGTGCATAATAATTAAGGTCAATAACCGCTCCATTCTCGTCAACGGATATTACGGTTCCCTTCACTATATCGCCAACTCTGAACTTCTTAAATGAAGCTTCATATAAATCCTTGTAATCTTCCATGCTTTCCATAATCGGTTTACCTGCTTTCTATTTTCAATATTTGATATAATATTTTTATGATGTTTTGGTCAAAACCTGCTCTATAAACTTAACCATGTATAACGTATTATATTTATGCATATCACGGCTTTTGGAGCAGCTCAGATGTCCTTAGAACATCTTGCCTTAAACATTTATTCTCTTCCATCCCAGCAATATGTACACAGCTGCTCATGAGGAAGTCCCGTTGCATCCAGCATATCATCAAGCCTGTTAAACCTTAGGGATGTAAAATTAAGCTCTCTTCTAATCTCCTCAACCATTCTCTCATACTTTTCCGATTCAGGATCAGCATATTCCTTAAGTACCTCGTCTGTCACATTTCCATTTTCAAGCCGCTCAATAACTCTCCTTGTTATCAAATCCATCTCCGATGACGAACGCGAAAAGTTGAGATACTTGCAGCCATAAAGAAGAGGTGGACATGCAGGTCTTATATGTACCTCTTTCGCCCCACTCTGGTAAAGAAACTCCGTTGTCTCACGAAGCTGTGTTCCGCGCACAATCGAATCGTCAATGAGCAGAAGACTCTTATCCTTTATGAGATCATCAACCGCGAGAAGCTTCATTTTGGCAATGAGATTTCTCTTACTCTGGATAGTCGGCATAAATGATCTCGGCCATGTCGGTGTATACTTGATAAATGGTCTTGAAAACGGTATTCCCGATGCATTCGCATAGCCCACAGCATGCGCCGTACCTGAATCAGGCACTCCTGCCACGATATCCGGCTTAACATTATCGCGCATGGCCATTTTCGCACCACAGTTATAGCGCATCTGCTCTACACTAATTCCCTCATACGAGCTTGCCGGGTAGCCATAGTAAACCCATAGAAATGTACATATCTTCATCTCCTTGTTAGGGTGTGCAAGTGTAACACAGTTTTTCTCCGTGATGACAACTATTTCACCGGGTCCTAATTCCCTGTAATCGTTATATCCCAGATTCTTATATGCAAAGCTCTCAAACGAAGCGCAGAAGCCATCCTCCTTGCGTCCTATTACAACCGGAGTTCTGCCGAATCTGTCACGCGCTGCGTAAATTCCGGCCTGATTCATAAGAAGAATAGACATGGAACCATCTATTGACTCCTGTGCATATCTAATACCCTCGATAAGATTCTCCTTCTGATTTATAAGTGCAGCAACCAGCTCAGTCGCATTAATCTCGCCGCCACTCATCTCAAAGAAGTGTGTATGCCCTTCATTAAAAAGCTTCTGCACAAGCTCATCATTGTTGTTAATCTTTCCCACAGTAGTTATGGCATAAGTTCCATGATGCGAGCGTATGATAAGCGGCTGCGGCTCATAATCGGAAATACAGCCAATGCCATAAATACCCTTCATATCATTGACATCCTTGTCGAACTTAGTCCTGAAAGGTGCATTCTCAATATTATGGATAGCCCTGTTGAAGCCATCCTTGCCATATACTGCCATGCCTCCTCGCCTTGTTCCAAGATGTGAATGATAATCAATTCCAAAAAACAAATCAAATACACAATCATGCTGTGATGTTACGCCGAAAAATCCGCCCATTATATTCGTCTCCTTAAATGTAGATTCTTAGATATCTAAACGAAAATATCGCATACAGCTAAACTAATTGCTTCGTTGCCTAACAGCCATATATTCGCATATAATATTATTATCATGTTTTATAAAATCTGTGTTAATAGCCTACTTTCCATATACATTAAGCAGAAATCCCGGCTTTTTTCCAAGCTCGTCCGGATATACAAGATATTTAAAGCCAGCCAGCTTTTTGACGATGCACATAAGGCACTGGATGCTGCCGTTATCCCTGACTTCGAGGAAGAAATTCTTTTTGTAACGGACTATATCATTGAACGCTTTCAAAATCAGCAGGGACTGATGAAATTTCTTTCCAAGAACCTTTCGTGGGGAGTATTTCAGGATGCGGTCGGAACCGGATCGCTGGTTTCCCAGAAGTTTTACAACCACTATCTCGATTCCTTACAGCGGTATCACGTAGAATGTTCTTCTCCAAAACTTTTACTCTTCACCCTGATCGAATTTATCAGTTCTACCAGCTATAATTGTATTCTTCATAACGAGCCGGTGTCGATGGAAGAATATATGCCTTATATGCACGCCGCACTCAGGCAGATCTGCAAAGTATATATTACAGAAACTCCGGTTTAAAAAAAGAATGTTGGGAGCAAAAGCCCTCAACATTCTTTTTTCAGTTTTTCTCACGTAGATCATTTCGTTAAGACATTGCCTGATACGGAGAACCTTTTTACCGATAACCTGAAACACTTTCTGAAACAATTCCTAAAATAATTCGTCAAAACGCTTCATTGCCTCGGCTGTCTTCTCATGCTTTCCAAAGGAAGTCAGTCTGAAATAATTCTTTCCATTCTCACCAAACCCTGCTCCCGGTGTTCCCACGATCTGTGCATTCTCAAGCAGATAATCAAAGAACTCCCAGGATTCCATCTCTTTCGGGCATTTAAACCAGATGTATGGAGAATTTACCCCACCTGTAAACCAGATATTTTTCTTCTTCAGAGTTTCTGCGATCATACGTGCATTCTCTCTATAGTATTCAATATTCTGCTGGCACTCTGCCATGCCCTCTTCTGTGAAGACCCTTGCTGCCGCATACTGAATGATATATGGCGTACCGTTAAATTTTGTAGACTGCCTTCTGTTCCACATGTCATGAAGACTTAATGTTGCTCCATTAGAAGCCGTAAACACCAGCTCTGTCGGAACAACCGTATAGGAGAAACGAGTTCCTGTAAATCCTGCTGTCTTGGACAGAGAGCAAAATTCAATCGCACATTCTTTTGCACCCTCAATAGCATAAATACTCCGTGGAAGATCCTGATCGGTAATAAACGCCTCATAGGCAGAGTCATAAAGGATTACCGAATCATTCTTCAGGGCATAATCAACCCATGCTTTCAACTGCTCTTTATTGTAGCTTGCTCCGGTCGGATTATTCGGAGAACAAAGATAAATGATATCTGCCTTTACTTTATCATCCGGCATCGGAAGGAAGTCATTTTCCTCCGTTCCGTTCATATAGATGATCTTCTTTCCATCCATCGTATTTGTATCTACATAAACCGGGTAAACCGGATCAGGGACAAGAACTACATTATCATTTGAAAAAAGTTCTGTGATATTTCCTGTATCGCTCTTAGCTCCGTCTGAAATAAAAATTGCTGCAGGATCAACCTCAATGCCATTCCTTGCATAATAATCTGCAATCGCCTTGCGTGCAAACTCATATCCCTGCTCTGGGCCATATCCCATAAATGTCTCAGACACCGCCTGGGAATCAACTGCCTCATGAAGTGCCTCGATCACGCTCTTCGTAAGTGGAAGAGTTACATCGCCGATTCCAAGACGAATGATCTGATCTGCTTTGTCCGGATGCGTTTCCTCATATACTTTTACTCTTCTGGCAATTTCTGCAAAAAGGTAGCTGTCTTTTACATTCTGATAATTTTCATTTAACTTTGGCATTTTTCTCTCCCTTTCTTTAACCGACTAAAGTACTCTGTAAGTAATATTAGCAGAATTTCTCCAATTAGAAAAGAAGCTGACTGCAATTTCTAAAAATCCATTCTCTGGACCGCTTTTTCTGACTATTCTATGTGCAATTTGTCACAATTTCAGAAAAATATATACAAAGAAAATACTTTCCACTACAAAAATAACCGGTACTCCAATCATGAATTTCAGTTTTCTTGTCTTGTGCCGGAACATCAGCATCCCTGCCAATGCCCCTGTGCAGCCACCGGCAGCCGCCAAAAGCAACAGTGTTCTCTCCGGTATTCTCCACGCACGTCGCTTTGCCTTCCACTTATCAATTCCGTAGATGATCCAGGTCAACAAATTCACCACGATCAGATAATACATAAGCCATTTCATAACCTGATCTCCTCTCTTAGCGTAAATGAATAGATAATCTTTTCTTTCACCGGTTTTTCAAGAAGCCCCTCCAATGCCTGTGCATAATATTCCAACTGTGCATGATAACGTTCTTTCAACTGCTCTGCACTCTTCACCTTGTCCGTCTTATAATCCAGTACTACAATCCCGTCTTTCTCTTCAAAGTAAGCATCTATAATTCCCTGAACAAGAATCACTTCCTTTTCCTGACTTCCTGGCTCACCGGAAAATCCCGGATAGACCTGATCTGCATCCACCCCCAGTACAAAAGGCTGCTCTCTCCATAACTTCCCTTTTCCGGCTGCCGCTGACATTCTTTTTCCACTGCTGCTTTCCAGGAATAATAAAATATCAGATATACGGATACACGCTGCCATCTCCGAAGTCATCTTTTTCTCCTTTTCAAAATCATGCACTGCATTTTTCAAAGCAGCTTTCGTATATTGCCTGGTAAAATCTAATAGTTCCATAAGCTTATGATAAGCAGTTCCTCTGGACGCCCCGGTCAGACCTTCTTTTTGATTCTGCATAAATCCCGGTACTAACGGAACAATTTCCGGTTCCTGATACAGTTCCTCGCCACCGTCTTCCTGCATTTCACGCATCTGTTCTCCTGCGTAAATTCTCTTTTTCAGTTCTGAGACTGTAAATTTCAATTTCATCTGCTCTTCCTGTAAATATGGATAAGTATAATTCATCTGTTCTGACAGAAGCTCTTTCCATTCCGGCATATACGACTTTTCTGTATCCCAGTGTTCCAGCACTTCTCTCGCCAGTACTTCTGCCCGACCTGCTGTTGCTGCCCCATAGGATAATTCTTCTCTTGTAACAAGCCGCACCTGTATCCATTTTTCTGCCTTTTTCCAATCTCTCATCAGTGCCGGTAAGATCCAGTCAAAGCAGGTCTTTGCCCCTTCCATCTGATACAGTGCAAGCGAATCTTTTTCATCTGCTTTCCAGCTATTCTGCTTTTCTTCTCTTTTTATTATATCTTCCATCATTTCCAATGCCAGAAGTTCTTCTTCCCCAAGCTTCGCTGTACCGGTCAGGATCATCTTCTCTTTTGCCCTGGTCATGCCAACATAAAGAACTCTCAGTTCTTCCGAAAGATTCTCCAGCTTTGTTTTTTCCTGTATCATTCTTTTCAGAAAAGTTGGATTTTTCGTTCTCTGTTCCAGATCAACTGCATCAATTCCAATTCCCCAGTCCGGATGGATCACAATACTTCCCCTCTGATCCTGCATATTAAAGCTTTTTCCCATTCCCGCTACAAATACAATCGGAAATTCCAGTCCTTTACTTTTATGGATACTCATCAGGCGTACCGTATCTGCCTGTTCATCCATAATTCCGGCTTCTCCATAATCAACATTATATTTTTTCAACTGCTCAATATATCTGACAAAATTAAAAAGTCCTTTATAACTCGTCCCCTCAAATGCACACGCCTTTTCCATCAGCATCTCCACATTTGCGATCCGCTGCTCTCCTCCCGGCATCGCAGCAATAAAAGTCCGGTATCCTGTCTCTTCAAGGATCTCTGCCAGCAGATCATGGATCGGAGTATAGGAAAGTATGCTTCTGAAGTATCTGACCTGCCTCGTAAACTCTGCCAGCTTTTCTCTGACCGCTTCTGAAATCTCTCCGCTGCGGTTTTCCGCTTCTGCATCTGATTTTTTCTTTTCTTTCTTTTCTTTTTCTCCGGTTTCTCCACTCCCGTCTGCTCCGGTTTCTTCCGTTTTTTCTTCCCCACACAGCCAGACAGACTCGTAAAATGGCAGATTCGGATATGCCAGCCGGATCTGTGCCAGTTCTTCCGCATCCAGCCCGACAAATGGTGAAGTCAACACTGCTGTCAGTGGAAGATCCTGCCTCGCATTATCCAGAATCCGCAGATAATCTAAAAGGACACTGATCTCATACGTTTCAAAATACCCCTCTCTGCTCACTGAATATGCCGGGATTCCTTCTTCTGCCAGCACTGCTGAAAAAATTTCTGCCCATCCCTGGATACTCCGCGTTAAGATTACAATATCCTTATACTGTATCTTTCGAAAGGAATCACTGTCTTTATCGTAAATATATCCCGATCCCATCATTTCCCTGATCCTTCGTGCGATCATTCTTGCCTCAGCCTCTTTGGCATCTCTTGTCTTCATGTCCTGCTGATTAAAGATCAGAACTTCTGTCTTATCCGTAAAGACGGCATCTTCCGGTATCGGTGGAAACTCTGCTCCCGCATACAGAGCCGCATTTTCATCATATTCGATCCCTCCAAATTCCCGGAACATCAGCTTTTCAAAAAGATAGTTTGTACTGTCCAGTACTTCCTTCCTGCTTCGGAAATTTTTATGAAGATCAATTCTCTGACAGGGACTGCTTTCCACACTGTAAGTATCATACTTCTCCATAAAAAGTTCCGGTCTTGAGAGACGAAATCTGTATATGCTCTGCTTTACATCCCCTACCATGAACATATTATTTCTGCCTTTACTCATCCCTGACACACTCGTCAGGATCGTTTCCTGCACCAGATTACTGTCCTGATACTCATCCACCATCACTTCGGCAAACCGCTCCTGATATTCTTCAGCAACCGCAGATGGCACGATTTTCCCCTCTGTATTTCTCGTCAGGATTGCCAGTGCAAACTGCTCCATATCACTGAAATCAATCATATTTCTCCGCCGCTTTTTTTCATCAAACCGGTCAGCAAACTCCTGTACCAGTCCGGTCAGCGTCCTCATTGCCTGAGCGGAATCCTGCATATCTGCAATCCATTCATCTGCCGTTGCATAGAAATAAGATTTCTGAATCCCATCAATCAGAGCTTTCAACTGCTTCCGGACAGCCTGGACGGATTTCCGCAGCTCCGCATCGACAGTCTCATCTTTTTTACCCGAAAGCTTTTTCCAGTTGAAATCCATCAGAACCTCACTCATTTTCTCATAAGAGTCTGCCCTTTCCAGCTTTTTCAGTTCTTTTTCATCTGATTCCAATGCCTCTGCATACATATACGGACCTGCCGGGAGCTGACAGATTTCCATCGCCTGTCTGACCAGTCCATACAGATCGCCCAGTTGCTGTCTGACACGTTCTTCCACTGTATGCACCATTCTTGAATCTTCCAAATGCTCTCTGTCTATTTCATAATCTTCTGCACAGGAGATCAGCCACTGACGTGGATCAGGATAACTTCTTGAGTATTCATACAACTGAAGAATCAGTTCCTCAATCTTTTTATCCGTTCTGCCTGTTCCATATTTTTCCACAAATTCCCGGAACTCTTCCTCATCTTTTGCATAATGTTCTTCCAGCATTTCATCCAGTACATCCTGTTTAAGCAGACGTAGCTCCCCTTCTTCTCCCACACGGAATGACGGATCGATTCCGATCACATGGAAATGATCCCGGATTACCGACAGACAGAATTTATGCACCGTAGTGATCATCGCACTATGTATTAACGATGCCTGCTGTTCCAGATTCAGATTTCCCGGAGATTCTTCCAGTTTTTTTTCAATCGCTGCCGCGATCCTTTCTTTCATTTCGGCTGCCGCTGCATTGGGAAAGGTAACGCAAAGGAATTCGCTTACGGAAGCCCCTGCCTCTGTATATGTGACAACAAGCAGCTTATCCACATCCACAGGATTCTTTTCATCCGTGATCATTGAGATGATCCTCTCAACGAGTACTGCTGTCTTTCCTGAACCGGCAGCAGCCGAAACCAGAATATTTCTGTCACGCAGATCAATGACCTGCCGCTGTTCTTTTGTCCATTTCACTGCCATACTGCCTATGTCTCCTTCTCTATTTCCGGCTTTTTTACTCCCGACTTTTCTTTATCCCTGGCTTTTCTTTATTTCTGACTTTTCTTTATTCCCAGCTTTTCCTTCATACATTCGACTGCTTCTTCCAGTGAATATTTCTGCAACTGACGGTATTCACACCCTTCAATCCGCTGGTCAAATCCGCAGATATCTTTGCAGGCACAGAAATCACATCCTGTATCCTCACCAAGCAGATACGGCAATGCACTTACCTCTCCCTCATACATCTCCGCTTTCAGTTCCTTTTGCTTCGCCCTGGTATAAGCAAGTACCGTCTCAAACTTCTCCTGTGGAAGAGCTTTTGATGTACTCCCAAGTAATCCATTCTGATTCCTGCGGAGCGGATAATATAACGAACTTCCTGTCAGATTCGCCTCCAGATGTTCAATTACTTCCTCTTCACCATTCACAAGCCCATCCAGTTTCAGTTCTTTTAAAATACTTTCTTCCGTCTTCTCGTCTGTCTTTTCTCTTGCCACGATCGGATCCTGTATCCTGTAATAAAAAATTCCTGCAGGAACTATCTCCTTTCCCGGATATCTCTTTCCCTCTGCTTCCAGTGCTGCATTCAGATACACCGGCAACTGAAGCTGAAGACCATGATAGAAAGAAGTAATATCAAAGACCTTTCTTCCCGTCTTATAATCTGTCACCTTGACATAAACCCGGTTCTCATCTTCGCACGTATCAATCCTGTCGATCTTACCACTTCCGAATTTAAATTCGTATCCTGCCGGTTTAAAATCTCCCTGCTCCATCTGTCGGGTCAATGCCCATACAGACCGGCGGATCAGACGCTTGATCCGATAGATCATATATTCATTTCTTGCACTTGAAAACAGGACTGTATTTCCATAATCCAGAACGCTGCTTTCCACGCTTTCATCTATCAGCTCTGTCCTGCGTTCCTCCGGCATTGTTACCCAGTCCAGTTTCTCTTCCTCTGCTTTTCTTGCAAAACGTTCTAATGCCTGATGTGCAATATTTCCCAGATCCATCGCCTCAAATCCGTAGGTTTCCCGGTCAGAAAGCCGTAAACCATAACTCAGGAAATGAGCATAGGCACAGGAAGCAAACTTTTCCAGCCTCGTCACACTCACGCGTTCAGGATCAAGATACAGCTTTTCAGCCATCTGACTTCCCAACATACCGGCTTCTTTTTTATAAAATCCTGCTCTCAGCAGCTTTTCAACCACGGATCTGCTTTTTTCATCGCCTGCAAACCATGTATAAAGTTCTTTCCATTGTGCATCCAGTCCCTGTTCTTTTTCTCTCAGCCCTTCCGCCAGTCTGAGAATCCCGGTCCTTCTTGTCATCTCACACTGCTGCCATGACTTTTCTTCCTCATCCACCGGTTTTAAATCCGGGAACAACCGCATCAACTCCTGGATCAGATACGACGGCCGGAGAGATTTTCCCTCTCCTGACGCTTTTGCCCAGGATAAAAAGAGAAATTTTGTCGGCTTGGTAAGATTTAAATACAAATAAAATTTCTGAATATAAATCTTTTCTTTTGCTCCCGGAGAAAGTGAGATTTCTTTCTTCTGAAACTGCTCCCGGTCACATTCAGACAACAATCCGCCCACTCCTGTATTTCCCGGTAAAAGTGTATCATTTGCCCCTACAAAGAATAAAGCTTTGATATTCTTGATCCTTGTACGTTCTACATCTCCGATCATAACCTGATCAAGACTTGGCGGAATGACTCCTACCTTCGCCTCTTCCAGTCCTGCATCCAGTAATTCACAGTAATCTTTCAGAGCGATTTCTTCTTCACCCAGCAGACTTACAAATTTATCAAATAATTCCATAACGATCCTGTATACCTGTGCATACTCTTTCGCCAGTGCCAGTTCTCCCCGGTCCTGAAATTTTTTCTCCAACTGTGTAATTTTCTGTTGCAGCTTTTCCTGAACAAGATATTCATATACTGCCTGCGTTACATCTCTGACAGTCTTTTTCTTCTGCTTCAGAACCTGTATCAGTCCCATCGTCTTTTCTACAAAGATCACTCTCAGATGATTCAGTTCTTCCAGTTCTTTTTCTCCGGTTGACGGAGTTCTTCTGACCCACGCCTGCTGCCATTTTTTATACCCTTTAATATCCAGTGCCAGACAATAATTTTCCAATCGGTCAATCTCTTTGTCCGTAAAACCGCACAATCCGGTCCTCAAATGCCTGAATACACTTTCGTAGGTAAAATTCTGTTCTGCCATCGCCAGCAGGCTCCGCAGATATTCTACAAATGAATTGAGCAAAATACTTTTTTTATGATCCATAAAAACCGGAATTTCAAATAATTCACACGCTTTCTCCAATGCATCCGCATACAGGTTCAGATCCGCAGCTATAACCGCAATATCCCGATATCTGTAGTCTTTTTCACGCACCAGCTTTCGGATTGATTCTGCCACATACCTGGCTTCTTCTCTCGGATTTTTCGTCTCATGAAGCGAAATTGCTCCGCTGCAGGTTTCCGATTCTTCTTTTTTCTTTTTATACTGTCTCCTTGAATAACGGAAAAGTTCCGATTCTAAAAATGCCATCTCAGGATTTTCTCTGAACCGGTATGGCACTTTTTCATACAGGCAGACCGATTCTTCAACCTCTGCCCCTGCATCCTGTGCAGTCTTTACAAGAGATGTAACCATCTGCTTGCTCAACGCAAAAAGCTGGTAAGGATGCCGATAAATAAAAGGATCTTCCCTGCGGTCAATTTCAACCGTAACTATCACCTTTTCACTGACTTTTAAAAGTTCTGAGATCAGCCGGATCTGAACCGGAGTAAATCCCGTAAATCCATCCAGTGCGATCACGCTCCCCTTAAGAAGTTCTGAGTCACATACCGCTCTCGCCAGTACATCCAACATCTCTTCTTTGGTAATATAACGATCCCGCAGATACTCTTCAAATCCTTCATATACTTTACGGATATCCTGCAATTTATAATAAAGATAACTTTCCTGACTGAGTCCCTCCATAAAGTCATCCAGCTTGTCAAAATCAACACCATACTGTACAAATTCTGAGATAACAGACTTTACTTCACTAATATATCCCTGCTTTTTCAGATTTCCTTTCAATACTTTCAGGTCATCCTCGAGCTTCCCCGCAATCCTCCGGATCACAAGATTCTTCCCCTCATCATCAAGAACCGGCTGTTCTTCCCTGCCGACTTCTTCAAATACGCGATATGCCAGTCTCATAAAGCTTAATGCATCAATATTCATGATGCCGCCTCTCGGATGTGCCGCACATAAATCTCTCTGCGTCTGCATGGTAAACTGCTCCGGTACAAGAACCAGATAATTCTTTTCCGGGTGTTCCATTGATTCATTCACGATCTGCTGATAAAGATAATGAGATTTTCCACTTCCTGAATTTCCCAAAATAAACTGTAGTGACATTCATTTCCTCCAAATGCTATGGTATACAGAGCATCTGCCACCGGCAGTTTCTTCTGCATACTTTGGTATAAAAAGCAGATACAGACCGGTCACTCTTCCCACACCGTTCCTGCATCTGCCCATTGTCCGCAATCACTTTGTATCGTTCCTGTATCGATGAACTGCTTTACTTTATAAGACTTAACAACTCACCTTTTGATACTGCACCGATCTGTCGGCCTGCTTCCTCACCGTTCTTAAACGCAATAAAGGTCGGGATACTCATTACTCTGTATTTCTGTGCAATCTCCATTGCCTGATCGATATTGATATTGCACACTTTGATTTCCGATTCCTCCTCAGCAATCTCATCCACGATCGGACTCATCATCTTACAAGGTCCACACCAGTCTGCATAAAAATCTACCAGTACCAGCTTTTCCGCCTGAAGAACTTCCTGCTCAAAATTTTCTACCGTTAACTTAACAACTGACATCTTTCTTTCCTCCTATAAACGAATCACTAAGTTACTTTCCTGCATTTTTCTGCATTTTAACTTTTCTTTTTTATTAATCTCCAGTTTCACCTGAAAATAAGCACTTTTTTCTAAAAATCAAATACCATCGGATCATAACTTGTTCTTTTATTTTGATTCATTGCATTCATCCTTTTCATATCTTCTTCCGTAATCTCAAAATCGGATATCGAAATATTCTGCAATAACCGTTCTTTATTTTTCGACTTTGGAATTGGGATAATCCCCTGCTGGACATTCCAACGCAACAATAACTGAGCAGACGTCTTATTATATCCCGCAGCCATCCTGCCAATCTCATCCTCGTCCAGATTTCCCCGCAATAAAGGTCCCCATGCCATGACCTGAATCTCATTTTCTCTGCAAAATCCGAGTAATTTCTCATCATGCATAAACGGCGTATGCTCAATCTGATCGATCATCGGTCTGACTTTACAATTTGCCAGCAGATACTCCAACTGGCAGACTTCAAAATTGCATACACCTATGCTCCTGACCTTTCCATCAGTATACAGCTTTTCCATTGCTTTCCATGTATCAAGCATTCTTTCCCGGTTCTGTCCCGGCCAGTGTACAAGAAACGAATCCAGATAATCCGTCTTCAGGCGTTCTAAAGACTCTCCAAAGCTTTCAATCGTCCGCCCATACCCCTGGTTACAATTATCTACCTTGCTGATCAGGAAAATATCCTGCCTGGGAATCCGGTTCTTCTCTAACGCTTCACCCAGTCCGCTTTCATTTTTATACATCTGAGCCGTATCAAATAAGCGATAACCCTGTTCATATGCATATCTTACTGCATCGTCCATTTCTTTTCCCGCATTCATCTTATAGACACCAAGACCCATCTCTGGAATTTCAACACCATTATTTAATCGAAACATAATAAGCCTCCCTTTCATTTTGCGATACGACTACAGTATAACATACTTTTTCTTGCGGTTAAATCTTTTCTGTATCTTACCATATCCGCATTGCGTTATCAATACAGATATTATTTTATGATGCCAGGGTCAAAAGGTCTAAGCCCACATGAGCTTGCTCATAGGT
>ERZ780177.2479-NODE-2479-length-15194-cov-3.505317_pt1 | contig 15194 bp, 11 predicted proteins | sample MGYA00510973_ERZ780177 | MGnify/ENA primary metagenome ERZ780177 (study PRJEB29588, sample SAMEA2144396) | human gut metagenome | biome: human gut; feature: human-associated habitat; material: faeces | place: Denmark | collected 2008/2010 ...
CCATCATATACATATTCATACTTTTTTCCTGAATACTCAAATCCATCCAACATTACTGTACCATTTTTACTAGAATATATATATTTTACGACATCACCATCTTTATTTTCTGATACCAGCCGCCCATCTTCATAGCAATACTGTGTTAATACACCATTAACACTTTTAGATACCCTATTGCACTCTGAGTCATATGAATATTTTATATCATACTCATCATTTTTTGCTTCAAGTAAAGTGTCAAAAAAATATCCCGTATCCCATTTAAGTGTCCAACCATCTACATAATCTTCGGACCATACTTCTCCGCACCCCTTTGTTTCTTTTTCTCTCCTCCCAATTCCTCTGCACATACATTTTCAATAAAGAGATGAGAAAAAGCAACCAACAATACCATGCACATTGAACAAATCTTGAATAAATAATTCTTCATAAAACAATCCTCTCTTTCTCTGTGAATTAAATGTGACAGCTGTTACAATTTTGCCATGTTGCGCATCATGGCACCACCATTAATGGTTACGAATATTCTACCCCCTTCTTTTTGATTGCACCATGACATATCATGATACAAATTAATTTCATCATATGTCATGGCTAATAAATTTCTGCCATATATACTTAATCTTATCAAAAGAAAACAGGAGGATTTACCACTATGAAACTTAATAAAATAATATTTGTCCTAATCACTTCACTTGTTCTGTTATCTGATTTGCTCCCACCCGCACATAATATGTATGCGAAAGCAAATGGAAATGCAATATATTCTGTCAGCATGACCAGTGATTATGAAGATATTGACTATCGATATATTTCCCCCATCTACACAAGCCTGTATATTATCACGAACTTATATTCATTTCGCTCATTAGGACTATATATGTATATAGTAGCATCTATATATTTAAATATCAAGCGATTTTTATAATTCAGCCCGAATTATTTATTAACTTACCCACCACATAGCCTCAGACGAAAGCCGTGTAACGGCGACATACACGAGCCTGCAAGTGGATGGTCTGTGGCTTGCTATGTGGTGGCCGTGAATAATTCAACAAAAAAGAGAGCAACATCACATCTCTGTGCTATATACTCTCTTCTTGTGACTTATCCCGGTTATTCTATATTACTCTTACCTTGACAACTCCATCCATCGCGTTCATCTTATCAATAAGCTCCTGTGAAGGAGTATCTGATACATCGAACATGGTGTATGCGTAATCACCCTTGCTCTTATTGAGCATGTTGTCGATGTTGATGCCCGCCTCACCTACTATGGTCGTAAAGCTGCTTATCATCGCAGGAATATTTTTGTGATTTATAAGTATTCTTGCCGTGCTCCTGCATACACCCATGTCACATGCAGGATAGTTGACGGAATTCTTGATATTTCCGTTCTCAATATAATCCATGAGCTCACGAACCGCCATTGCAGCACAGTTGTCCTCGGACTCCTCCGTTGATGCTCCTAGATGAGGGAACGCAACCACCTTCGGCTGTCCTGCAAGCTTGGCTGTCGGGAAGTCTGTCACATAGCGGGCAATCTTGCCTGAGGCGATACCTGACAGAATAGCGTCATCATTTACAAGCAGGTCACGCGCGAAGTTCAGGATGACAACGCCGTCCTTCATCTTCTCGACCGTGAGGCTGTTAATCATGCCCTTCGTATCATCAAGAAGAGGAACATGGACTGTTATATAATCGCACTGCTCGAATATCTCATCCCTCGTCTTCACAAGCTTAACCTCACCGGAAAGGTTGAGCGCATGCTCAACTGAGAGGAATGGGTCGCAACCGTACACCTCCATGCCAAGGGCGATTGCAGCATCAGCCACAAGGACGCCGATAGCACCAAGACCGATTACTCCAAGCTTCCTGCCTTTAATCTCATTTCCGGCGAAGGCTGATTTAGCCTTCTCCATTGTCTTTCCTATATTCTCATCCGTCTTGTTATCTTCGACCCACTTCATGCCGCCTGCGAGGTCACGCGAAGCCATGAAGAGTCCGGCAAGCACAAGCTCCTTGACACCGTTTGCATTAGCTCCCGGCGTGTTAAAGACAACCACGCCCTTGGCTGCACATTTGTCAAGAGGAATATTGTTGGTTCCTGCTCCGGCTCTTGCTATGGCAAGAAGTCCCTCAGGAAGCTCCATGTCGTGCATTGCAGCACTTCTTACAAGTGCCGCATCTGCCTGTGCAAAATCATCAACTATCTCATAGTTATCGGAAAAAAGCTTCATTCCCGCCTTGGAAATCTTGTTAAGACAATTAACCTTTACCATTATGCATTCTCCTCCTCGAATTTTTTCATGAACTCGACAAGCTTTTCAACACCCTCAATCGGCATTGCATTGTAGATGCTTGCTCTCATGCCGCCGACAGTTCTGTGTCCCTTGAGGTTTACAAAGCCCGCTGCAGCTGCCTCCTTGACGAACTTGGCGTCAAGCTCCTCATTGCCCGTTACAAATGGAACATTCATAAGAGAACGATCCTTTGGAACTACTGTTCCCTTAAAGAGCTTGCTCTGATCAAGGAAATCATAGAGAATCTTAGCCTTCTTCTCATTTCGCTCCTTCATTGCAGCTAAGCCGCCCTGCTTTTTTAACCACTTGAATACCTTTCCGCAGATGTAGATTCCGTAAGCAGGAGGTGTGTTGTAGAGCGAACCATTGTCCGCATGTATCTTATATCTTAACATTGTAGGTGTACCCGGAAGCACATCCTCTGTTATAAGGTCCTCTCTTATAATGACAATCACTACTCCGGCAGGTCCGATATTCTTCTGAACTCCGCCGTAGATAACGCCGTACTTTGTGACATCCACAGGCTCCGATAAGAAGCATGAGGATACATCGGCTACAAGTGTGTGTCCCTTGGTATTAGGAAGCTCCTTGAACTTGGTTCCATAGATTGTGTTGTTCTCACAGATATATACATAGTCGGCATCCTCAGGAATATCAAGGTCTGAGCAGTCCGGTATGTAGGAGAAGGTCTTATCTGCAGATGAAGCCACCTCTACAGCCTCGCCGTAGAGCTTCGCCTCCTGATATGCCTTCTTAGCCCACTGTCCTGTCACAATGTAAGCTGCCTTCTTATTCTTCATAAGATTCATAGGAATCATGGCGAACTGCTGTGAGGCTCCGCCCTGTAAAAATAGTACCTTATAGTTGTCAGGAATATCCATAAGCTCCCTGATATCTGCTTCTGCTTCCTTAATAATAGTCTCGTAAGCCTTAGATCGGTGACTCATCTCCATAACGGACATTCCCGTTCCCTTGTAGTCAAGCATCTCATCAGCGGCTTCTCTCAAGACCTCTTCCGGTAATACGGCAGGTCCTGCAGAAAAATTATAAACTCTTCCCATATCATTGCCTCCTATAGTCACCTTATATGGCGCGTTGTATTTTTACACCCTGTTTATATGACACTCATTACTCCGGTTATAATATACCGGTTATGAAATCTGTATGTTTAACATTACAACAATATGTCAGCTTATTTCCTTGAATCAAATATTCAACCGCTAAATTGTCACAATACTTCGTGGAACATAATGTATAATGATAAAATATTCACAAGATGTTAAAGTGAATTCTAACTCATTCATATCAATAAGTCAATACTTTAATGTGGTAAAAAGCAAGCGTGTAAAACTAATTTACTATTTTTTATAGTTTCCTCCACAACTGGCATGGTCTTTTTTTTCAAAACTGGCAGTTTCAAGAGACCACCGACAATGCTATTGTATATTGAAGCGCTGAAGTATCACGATACAAAAGCAATATATTTTAATTTGTATCGAAAATAAATAATAAGGAATTCATCATGGTGAACAATTTATCCGGAATTAACCGTGGCTGCCAGAAGAAGCTCGCACTCATAAATGATTTCTGCGGCTTCGGAAGATGCTCCCTCACGGTATCCATACCTATCGTATCCGCAATGGGCATTCAGGCATGTCCTGTACCTACTGCCGTTTTTTCAAATCATACAGCTTATGAAAGCTTCTACAAGCACGACATGACATCGTCTCTTGGCAGCTATCTGAACGAATGGAGCAAGCTCAGCCTCAGGTTCGACGCTATATTGTCGGGCTACTTATCATCACCTGAGCAGATTGGCATTACCTCTGAATTTGCAGGTAATTTTCTTGCAGAGGATGGTATCTTCATTCTCGACCCGGTGATGGGAGACAACGGAAGGCTCTACTCTGCCTACAGCCCGGATATGCTGGGGCTTATGAAGAAGCTTCTAAAAAGCAGCGATATCATCACACCCAACCTGACTGAGTGCTGTTTTCTCACAGACACACCTTATGGGACTGTGAAAAAGCTCAGGGGTGCTGCACTTAATGAATGTCTAACCTCCATGGCACAAAGCCTGTCATCCGGAATGAAAAATGGACATGGCGGTGTTGTCATATCGGGCATTGAATCGGAGCATTATATAGGAAATTTTGTTTATGACACCTCCTCTGCAAATGATATTGGCAATAACGCCTCTGCGAAGCATAAGCTGATAAAAATAAAGAAGAGCGGTGCGTCCCGATGCGGAACCGGAGATATATTTTCAGCAATTATAAGTGCCTCTCTTGTGCGTGGCGGCAGCCTTGGGGATTCGGTATCCCTCGCAGCACATTTTATCCAAAAATGTATAACGGTAAGCGATAATTACAATATTCCGCTCACCGATGGGGTTGCATTTGAGGATGTACTGTGGATGCTCACACCACACAGTTCAGGCACAGCAGCTGCACAACATAATCTTTAAAAGGAGCTTACATTATGAAAAAGAATATTAAATTAGTTCGTATCATCATCGCCGCGGTGATTTTCATCGCAGGTCTTGTACTCGGAATCAACGGATATTCAAAGAGAATGTCCGACAGCTATGCAGATGCAAAAAGCGTCATAAAGGCTTATAAGGAAAATGCCGACAGTGTAAGTGCCGGTGCATTAAAAACAGCTGAAGCAACAATAAATTCCACCGATATGCTCTACGCAATAGGTCTTGTGCTTGTCGTAATCGGCATTGTAATTTTCATCGCCGCCCTCACAGCACCTAAGGACACTAAGAACATTCCAATCATTGTTCTCGCTGAGGCTGCCCTTCTCGCAGCACTGTGCTACGTCGGAGCAGGCTACTTAAAGATTGACATTCCTGTAGGAACCGAAAAGACAATGTTCCACCTCGGAAACGTGTTCTGCGTGCTCGCAGCACTCTTACTCGGCGGTATGTGGGGTGGTCTTGCGGGAGCAGTCGGAATGACGCTCTCAGACCTTATGACAGGCTATGTGACAAGTGCACCTAAGACCTTCCTTCTCAAGCTGTGCATTGGTCTTATCGTCGGTCTTGTCGCACACAAGGTATTCAAGATTGCTAAGGAAGGCTTCCCTGCTAAGAGACTTCCTGTAGCGGTTGTTGTTTCATGTATCGCAGGTATGGCATTTAATGTTGTTGCAGACCCGATTGTAGGCTATTTTTACAAGACGTATCTCCTCGGTACACCTCAGGAGCTGGCAAAGGCACTCGCAAAGATTAACTCAATAACAACGCTTGTAAACGCAATCATCGCTGTTATCGTGGCTTCCGTTGTGTACCTTGCACTCCGCCCGGCACTCAAGAAAGCCGGACTTTTCCGCGAAATATAAAACTTGGGACAGGGGTCAGACCCCTGTCCCAAGCTTTATCTTGCCAGTCTCATTGCTTCAAGCAGGTTCGCCATCTCCTCCGGCGTCTCCTTGTAGCCGTTCACCGCCCAGCTTATATACAGGTTATACAGCGCTCCCGCAAAGGCATGCAGGCAATATGCCTTCTTCTGCCCGTCACCGCGCTTCCACCATGTCTTCATAACATACTTGTCAACCTCAGAGAGGAAAATGTAGTTAAAGCCTCTTTTCATCACCGATTCAAGAAATTCTCTCTGCTCGAAAAAGTACTGAAAGCAATGAATTATATTCTTCTTGTCATAATAATTTCCCTTGCCTAACTCATCACCCATATCCAGCTTGTACTGCTTAAGCACATCCTTGAAGTGCTCTGAGAGAATATCCTCCTTGCAGCTATAATTCCTATAAAAGGTCATTCTTGAGATTCCAGCCATCTGTGTGAGTTCCGATATGGTAATATCATCCATCGGTTTCTCGTCCAATAGCGTAAGCAGTGAATTTACAACATTCTGTTTTGTCGAATCCAGCATAATACCCACCTATCCCCTTACAGATAAATATTTCCGTCAAGCTCCTGAAGCCCATAAAGAGTCCGGCGCTTGAATTCCCCATATCTGTGCTCCTCAATAGCCAATCTGATGTCCTCCATGAGGTGGTTGTAAAAGTACAGATTGTGAAGAACGCACAGACGCATTCCCAGCATCTCCTTCGCCTTGAGAAGATGTCTTATATATGCCTTACTATAATTCCTGCATGCAGGACAGCCGCAGCCCTCCTCGATAGGCTCATTGTCAAGCTCATACTGCGCATTGAAAAGATTAATCTTTCCCCTGTGGGTATATACATGCCCATGTCTTCCGTTCCTTGAAGGATATACACAGTCGAAGAAATCAACACCTCTGTCAACCGACTCAAGAATATTAGCCGGTGTCCCGACACCCATAAGATATGTCGGCTTATTCTTAGGAAGGTAAGGAGTGGTCTTCTCGATTATATTGTACATATCTGCATGGCTTTCGCCTACAGCAAGACCTCCAAGTGCATAACCGTCAAGTTCAAGCTCCGATATAGCCTTTGCATGCTCTATTCTTATGTCCTCAAAGGTTCCGCCCTGATTGATGCCAAACAGCATCTGGTGCTTATTGATTGTATCCTCCAGACCGTTAAGACGTGTCATCTCTGCCTTACAGCGATGAAGCCATCTTGTAGTTCTGTCAACGGAATTCTGCATATACTCTCTTGTGGCAGGATGTGGAGGACACTCATCGAATGCCATCGCGATGGTTGAGGCAAGGTTCGACTGTATCTGCATGCTCTCCTCCGGTCCCATGAAAATCTTTCTTCCATCTATATGAGAGTTAAAATATACACCCTCCTCCTTAATCTTACGAAGGCTTGCAAGCGAAAATACCTGAAATCCGCCTGAATCCGTGAGTATCGGTCTGTCCCAGTTCATAAACCTGTGAAGTCCGCCCATCTGCTTTACAATCTTATCACCCGGTCTTACATGAAGATGGTAGGTGTTGGATAACTCCACCTGTGTACCAATCTCCTTAAGATCCGTTGTAGCAACAGCTCCCTTTATAGCTGCAGCAGTGCCGACATTCATAAAAAGCGGTGTCTGCACTGTTCCGTGAACGGTGTGGAAGGTTCCCCTCTTAGCCATTCCGTCTGTTGTCAATAATTCATACATATTATAAAATTTCCTCCAAAAACTGTTTACTGCAATTTCATTCTGAATGCTGTGATTCACTATCTTTTATAAAAGTCCGCTATTCTGTCAAGTCTGCTCGTCATTCCCATGAACAGCATATCGACAAGCGTTATCGCCGTCATCGCCTCAACAACAACCACCGCCCTTGGCACAATCATCGGGTCATGTCTTCCATGTATGGAAATATCAATCTCCTCACCGGCCTTGTTCACTGTATGCTGTGTGGCTGCAATTGACGGTGTCGGCTTGACTGCCGCCCTCAGAATAATATCTGAGCCATCGCTCATGCCTCCTAATATTCCTCCGGCATGATTTGTCTGCTTTACAATGTGTCCATCCTTCATTCTGAACGCATCATTATTCTCAAGCCCTGTGCTGTCCGCGGCTGCGAAGCCATCACCAATCTCAACACCCTTGACAGCCCCTATTGACATAATCGCCTTGGCAAGGTTCGCATCCAGCTTATCGAAAACAGGCTCCCCTATTCCTGCCGGCAGGTTCTTTACCACACACTCTATGATTCCGCCCATGGAATTACACTCTTCAAGCTTCCTGTCGGCATACTCCTTTATCCTGAGTGCTGCCCCGGCATCCGGCATTGCAAACGGATTGCTGTCCCTCTCCTCAAGATTAAATGAGTGTCTGTCCATCATTATTCCGCCTATGGCGCTTGCATAGGCATACAGCTCAATGCCCATCTGTCCTAAAAGCTTCGCGGCAACAGCTCCCGCCGCCACCCTTCCGATTGTCTCACGACCTGATGAACGTCCTCCGCCTCTGTAATCCCTGAAACCGTACTTCTCATCAAAGGTATAGTCTGCATGTCCCGGTCTGTAATACCCTGCTATCTCTGAGTAATCTGCCGAACGCTGTGACTCATTCCGAACCATAAGTGAAATAGGAGTTCCCGTTGTCTTTCCCTCGAACACACCTGAAAGTATCTCGACACTGTCACTCTCCCTGCGCTGTGTAACATACCTTGACTGACCCGGCTTTCTTCTGTCAAGGAATACCTGTATGTCATCTTCACATAGCTCAAGCCCTGCGGGACAGCCGTCAATCACAACACCTAATGCCTTACCGTGGGATTCACCCCAGGTGCTTATTCTGAATATATTACCAAATGTTGAACCAGACATAATATCTCCATTCCGCTCATATATTTTTACTTGTATAATTCTATCATAACATCCCATTAATTCAAGAGAAACTTATACACGCTTTTCCTACTCCTCTACCGTGATTATATCCTGTAAAATATACTTAAATGTAGGTGCTGAGCAATTGTCATTCTCCCTGTATCCACCCGACAAATCATATATATCATCCGGGTCATCCACATTGATTCCTATATAATTTCCCTTAAAAACCTGTATTTTCCCTTTCTTAAAGCCCTCTATAACCTCCTCCAGCTTCTCTGCGGTGCCTTTAGCGGCAACTACTTCATTTATTTTAAGCATCTCTACCCAGTCCTGGTCAAATCCTGCACCGATATCATTTCCGACTACATGTCCCTTCACCGTTTTTTCTATGGATTTACCGCCAAGGACAGCAGCCACAGCACCTGTCACATAAGGCTTCCAGTTGATTTTACACCCGGTTATGTAGGTTGTAGGTGCAATGTCGGACATGCTCTCGTTGTAGCTTATCAGATACACCGGAACAGCTACATCTGTCTCCTCACACGCAATGGCAGGTCCGGCGGTATCGGAATGCTGGGATATAATAACACAGCCCTCATCAATAAGCTCTCTTGCATATTTCTTTTCGAGCAGATAATCGTTCCATTTATATGTATACTTAACCGTCATCACTGCATCCTCTACCACAGAACGCACTCCAAGCAGAAACGCTGTGTATCCCGATATAACCTCGGCATAAGGATATGCACCTATATATCCGATTCTCGCCTGTTCAGCTGTAATCACCCCTGAGTCAAGCAGCTCCTTAAGCTTCATGCCGGCTGCTACACCCGATGCATACCTTCCCTCGTATATCGCACCCATGAAGGTGTGGTAATTCTCAAGATAAGGCTCCTCATTGGCATTGCTGCAGGTCGCCATGCAAAATTCAATATCCGGATACCGCTGTGCAAATTCTTTTGTGGTAATGCCATAGTTGTAGCTTGTAGAAAAAATAATGTCGCAGCCTGCATCAACCAGTCCCTGAAGGTACTCCCCCTCAGTCCCCTCAGCCACATTGTACATGGCCATTATCTCCACCCTGTCCTGATACAGTGTTTCAAGTTCCTTCTGCGCAGCAATGAAATTACCTGTATATCCTGTACTTGCATCACCTACATAGATAAATCCTACCTTCACCTTGCTGTCGGCATCCCTCCTGAAAACACATGTGAGCATAAGTACCAGTGCGATCGACACAGCACATGTAAGAAAAGTTATAATATATGTCTTTTTCATGTTCTTTCCCCCTGTACTCCATTTTGTTTGTTTTCATACAGACTTTTGATGTCAATTTTTCCGTCAGCTATAAGCCGCAGCATAATATCCACAAGCTCAGGGTCAAACTGTGTTCCTCTTCCCTTTTCCAGTTCATTAAGCACATAGTCCATGTCAAGCTGCTTTCTGTAAATTCTGTTGGCTGTCATCGCATCGAAGGTATCGGCTATTCCGATAATTCTCGCATTTAACGGAATCTCCTCGCCCTTTAACCCATGCACATACCCCTTGCCGTCATATCTTTCGTGGTGGTAGAGCGCTCCTTCCTCAACATGCTCTATCAAGGTAAAGCTCTTAAGTATCTCAGCTCCCTTTACCACATGTGACTTCATAATGGCATATTCCTCATCTGTAAGTCTTTCCGGCTTGTTTAGTATTCTGTCCGGAATGCCTATCTTGCCAATATCATGAAGCAGGGCCGCCTTTCTTAACTGTTCCTTACTCTTCTCATCATAGCCCAGCTCCTCCGCTATAAGCACCGAATACTCTGCCACACGCGCAGAATGCTGGCTTGTATTCACATCCTTCGCATCCACCGTCCTTGCAATTGTAAGCACTGTTTCATTTCCCATTTCAAGCTGTGTTCTCGCCAGCTCAAGCTCCTTCCTCTGAAGATTCAGTGCTTTCTGGAACTGGGTTCTGAAAAACAGCCATGTAAGATATGCAACAGCAATTGCAAACACTGTAACCATGTAGAATATAAACCACCAGTGGTCATAGATTTCCGCATCCTTTATCAATGTGTATGTGTTTTCAACAACAACATTTTTTCCCCTGCTGTCTAATACCGCAAGATGAAATGTATATGTTCCTATCGGAAGTCCGGTATATATCACTCCCGACAGTTCGCTCTGCAGCATCACACTCGGCTTCTCATCATAGCCCTCAAGGTATACGCTGACATAAGGTGTATTGACTGAATAATTTATTATCTCCGGAAATATCTGAACCTTCTGCACACCGCTTCCGATGTGAATATCGTCACCGTTTTCAATGATATATCCCACATCGTCAAGCTCTATAGCCTTCATCTGCATTCTGTAGGAACGTATCGATACCTCATAATTATTAAGATTCACACACACAACTCCTGTATCCGTCGAAAGATAGAGGTTATTGTCATCATCAATATGGTTCCATGCATTCGGAGTCAGTGCCTCCACAAGCCCCGAATCGCTGCCAAGAAGCTTATACTCCAAGACTTTTCCGCTTAGCAGCTCTGTCTTGTCAACGATATATATACCTGCTGAGCTTAACACGAACAGAACCCCATTATCTCCCTCAACAATATCATAATTGTTGTAGTACGGAAAATTGTTAAGTATTCTGATACCTTGGCTGTCCATATAGCATATATTGTTGCTTGTCACTATAAAGACGCCCGTCCCGGATTTGTCCTCAACCATTCTCAGAATTACCTCTGAGCTTAGTCCGTCATCCTTTCCGTAATTATCAATCACCTTACCGTCCTTTATCACATCTATGCCGTTTCCATCCGTCCCGGCAAAATACACGCCGGCTTCCCTCTCAAGCACACACAGTACCTTAGAATTTTCCATTCCCTCGGAATATCCTATATTTTTCTGTACCCTTCCATCCCTTATCAAGGTAAGACCCGCATCCCCTGCGGCGAGCATTGAGCCATCCGACAGTGCTGTAATTGTTCTGAATTTATTCCCGCTCGTCCCATTATCGCTGTCATATACATGTATTTCCCCATCCGGTGAAGACATGTATATCCCCCTTCCGGACGTACATATCCACAGATTGTCATGCCCATCATTATATATACACCTTATACGCACACCGGCAAGCTTATCCGTCAGGGCATTAGAAATATTTTTATCGGAACAGCTATCAGATATTATAAGCCCACTGTCCGTTCCAATGTATATTAAGCCCGCTCTTTCAGCTGTTGAGTTTACAACCTCATCACCCATGTCCGCACCATAATCATATCTTTTAAAGATAGATTTGCACATTCTCATAACTCCGAGTCTTGATGAGGTAAACCAGAGATTTCCCTGATAATCTATGAGCATGTGATCTATTGAACTGTTAAATGCTGCTGCGCTTATTGTCTCATATTTTCCATCTGTGGCAAAATATGCTATCCCATTGTCGGCACAGATAAACATGGTGCCGTCCTCACTAAAGCATAGCGATTTTATATTCTTTATATCTCCACATTCAACCTTCTTCTCGCAGACAAGCTCTCCATTATCTGTAGAATAGATTTGTATTTCGTTTTCTGATGTTCCGGCATATAGCCTGCCACCATAATACCGGCAGCATGTATAACTGTCTGTGCCATCGGGAAGGCGCATATTTATTATTTTTCCGCTATTAAGCAGATACAGCAATCCCTTGTCCGTGACAACGGCAACATCACCATTGGAATCTGCATCAATACACCTTGCATAGGTTATGTCATGCACGGTACTCTTTACAGACAGACCACCTGCAAGAGTAACGATTGACAGCTCGCCTGTGGTTCCGACATAGTAATCTCCGTCCGTACTCTGGGTTATACAACGCACAGAATCGGCAGCCAGACCATCCTCCTTGGATATCACATTCGTCAATGTATCATTTATTATTATGGAAATTCCATTGTCATTGGTACCTATCCACAGTCTTCCTTCCTCATCCTTATAAAGGCAGTTCACAGTCTTTACAGACTCATATCCGTCCATCCATTTGAATTCGCTTCCATTGTACCTGTAAAGCCCTCCGTAGGTTCCGAACCACAGCACACCATCGTTAGTCTGGGCAATATCGTTGGCACATCCTCCGGGAATACCATTCTCCCTGCCATATATAGTTTGAAGATAATCATTATAATTTTCCGTATCCGCACTGTCATCCTGCGAAGTCCCCACACATGTATGGTCATCCGCGCTGACGCTGCCGGCAAAAACTGCTCCTGCAAGCATGCTGCTCATCAGAAACACTGTCACAAGCCGTGATACATTTTTCTGCCTGAAGGAAAATTTCTTTCCACGGTATTTTTCCTTATAAATCCCATAATGCTTCACAGCAAGATACAGGGCAAGCACCGTTATAACCTTGTCAAGGAAATCAAGATAAAATTGTCCTATACAGCAGCTGAAAAATTTATTGAAGCCTATTTTTTTCATAGCCTCAATAATCCCATCGCCCCATATATTCTGTGTATATCCACCTGAAAACCTGAAATTAAGTGGAACCGAAATGAAGACTGAAAGAACAGTCACAAGAAAGCTCACTGAAAGAGCTCCGAAGAGGCTCTTAAGATATCCCTTTTGGGCACAAACTCCCACAGATATTCCCACCATCGCACTCACAAGGGCATATATAGCACTGTCCCACGAGTTGACAATCGAATAGATTATATTGCCTGTCATGCCAACCATTGCACCACAGACAGGTCCTAAAACATACGCAGCAAGCACTGTTCCAAACGAGTCAAGCCACAGCGGGAGTTGCAGCCCAAGTGCCATAAATTTTCCTGCGCAGTTCACCGCCAGACATGCCGCTGCAAACAACATGATTGTATACCACCTTTTTACCTTCATCCTCTGTTCCTCCGCCCCATGTAAATACTCTTTTTTAACTTTACCACACTAAAACTAATTATATAATACCGCAAAATACCTCATTTGTGAACCACCCAAATGGCTAAGATGTAGTTTTTAAATATAAAACCGACATAATTTATTCAGTAACATGCCTGATAAATATTAAGCTGTGAGAACCAAAAGGTAATTTTGCTCCGCTGTAAAACAGCCTATGAGCTGTAAAACAACCCATGAGCTGTAAAACAGCTCATGAGCTATAAAACAGCCCATGAGCTATAAAACAGCTCATGCAAAAAGCCGTATGGCTTCAACCCATACGGCTTTTAAAATCATTATGTAGTCTGACTTTACATCCAGACCTTGCCCGTAACCTTACCGTTAATTACATAGTATGCTGTGTAATCCTCAGGCTTAATATATACATCAAGTGACTTGATGCTTGAAAGTCTGTGTCCGGCAGCAACCCACTCATTCTTAATCTTATCAACAATCTCGTCAACCTTGCGCTGTGTGCCGTTGAATTCTACAACCACATTGACACCTGCTGCCTCAGCCTTAGCTGCCTCATTCTTAGCTTCCTTAGCCTTCTTTGCTGCCTTAGGAGCTTCCTGAGCTGCGGTCTTCTTAGGTCTTCCAACCTTCTTTGCAGGCTTTACCTCTTCTGCCTCAGCCTTAACCTCTGTCTTATCAGCCTCTTTAACCTCTGCCACAGGTTCTGCTGCGGGAGCCCCGGCCTTAACCTCTGCTTCCTTAACCTCAACTGTCTGTGGCTCCTCTGCCTTAACCTCTGTTGCTGCCTTAACCTCAGCTGTCTTTGTCTGGGCTTCCTTTGCCCTTGCTGCCTTCTTAGCTGCTCTAGCGTTTGCCATGTCGATTCCTCCTTCTTTCATTTAGACTCTTTTCTTTTTCATTTTCTGCATAAAACTACCACATTTACGGATGTTTTGCAAGCAGATATCTGACCTTTTTGTTCTCCACACGAATATTTACCTTCGTCTGGTTCCCACCGAACTCACCGTCTAACACCCATGGTATCTGTTCTTCACTTGTGAATGAAATATCACTGCATTTAAAATGCATTACCATACTGTTGTCATTCTGAAAAATAAAGCCGTTAAACATAGTCTGGAATTCAACGGGATTTTTCGGTCCCTTTATAAGTATAACCTCAAATAATCCATCGTCAAGCTTAATTTCTTTTCCCGTAAGTCCCTTCATGCCTCCGACCGATTTTGAATTAGCGACCATTCCATATATGAACTTGTCCTCTATAACCATGTCACCCATCTGCACCTTAAGCTGGTATGACTTAAGGCTGGCGAAGCTTTTGACACTCTCGATGATGTATGCCTGATGCCCGAATGTGTTTTTAAGCTGCTGTGGTGTAGCATACGAAACCTCTGTAAAAATTCCAAATGCCGCCACATAATTGAACCAGCGTCCGTTGAACGAACCTACATCGCACAAATACTGCGTTCCCTCTATGATATTTTTTACTGCATGTGAGACCGTCTTCGGAATAAGAAGACTTGACGCAAAATCATTGGTACTTCCACTCGGTATATAGCCCATCGGTCTGTCACACCCGCTGTCCATCATACCTGCAACCGCTTCATTAAGTGTCCCATCTCCACCACTGCATACTATCACGTCATATTCACCCGCGCACTTCAGCAGATACTCATAGCAATCTCTTGAACGCTGTGTCGGATAGACCGTGACAAGATAACCTGCTTTGGCAAACTCGTCTGTGATCTCAAAAAGATGGTCCTTGACATGTGCTTTACCC
>ERZ780177.2480-NODE-2480-length-15192-cov-4.709718_pt1 | contig 15192 bp, 10 predicted proteins | sample MGYA00510973_ERZ780177 | MGnify/ENA primary metagenome ERZ780177 (study PRJEB29588, sample SAMEA2144396) | human gut metagenome | biome: human gut; feature: human-associated habitat; material: faeces | place: Denmark | collected 2008/2010 ...
CCCCGTCCGCGATCTTCCGCAGGCGCTTCTCGCTGTACGAGGCATAGTCTTTCATGGCTATCTGGACCCGTTCCTCCCGCTGCTGTTCCAGCCGCTCCTCATGTCTCCGGGCTCTCTCTGCCTTCTCCCGCTCCTCCTCCTGGCGCCGGGCCACCCATTCCTCCTCCGCGCAGAAGCGCAGGGCCCGGCAGCGGTCGCAGGAAAACAGCTCCACCGGGATGGCTCCCTCTGCCCAAGCGTTGGCATCCCGTCCGAACAGAAAACCGTCGCTTACAGCTCCGGTTCGGAGGTATTCCATCCCCAGGCTTTGAAAGATCCCGCCGCAGGGACACCGCATCTCTTCCATGCCGCGCTCCCCTCTCTCAGCTCACAGTGTAGCTCACGCTCTTGCCACTGGCCCGCAGTGTAAAGGTGGAACCTCTAAAATAGTTCAGGGGGTCCTGACGCTGTCCGTTCAGGCGTACCTCAAAGTGGAGGTGGTTTCCGGTGGAGGAACCGGTGGTCCCCACCAGGCCGATGGTCTGTCCCTGGGTCACCTTATCTCCCTCACTGACCAGCCGCTTGCTCATATGGGCGTAGAGGGTGCTCTCTCCGTTGGCATGGCTGATGACCACATAGTTGCCGTAGGAGCTGTTGTAGGTGGAAGTAAGGACTACGCCGCTCTTGGCGGCCCAGATGTCCGTTCCGCCGGCGGCGGCGATATCCACTCCAGTGTGGTTGTTGGGCCGCCCGGTGACCGGGTGCGTACGGCTGCCAAACAGGGAGGTAATGGTGGTGGCATAGCTGGGCCACTTGAAGCCCTTTTCACTAACGATGGTCACGCCCTGGGCAGCCAGCTGGGCCTGGAGCTCCCGCTCTTTCCGGGCGATCTCGTTGTCCATGGCCTTGGCCGCCGCCGTAAAGAGATAAGTCAGCAGTGTGCCGCTGTACAGCATGACAATGGCGCTGATGAGCCCGGTCACCAGACTGCGCAGCAGGCAGCCGCCGCTCATCGCCGTCACAAAGATCATTAGGTACAGCAGCATGGCCACATCGCTCTGGGGCAGCACCAGGTTGCCCGGCAGTACCGCCGCCAGCGCCACTGTCACCGGCACCAGTATGATGGCCGAAAGCAGCGTAGTGGCATTGGCAGTGCCCACTACGGCGTTCACCGCCACATTCAGCGGCAGTCGGCCGTGACAGGTTTTTCTGGCCGTCAGCGGCTCCAGCACCGAGGCCGCCGCGCGTCCGAATACCCGCAGCAGGCGGGGCAGGGCAAATAGGCACCCGGCGGCTACCAGCGCAAAGGAGACCGCGTCGTAGAGGGGCAGCCCAGCCGCCATGCCCATGATAAAGCCCAGGATCAGGCCCCACAGGCTCGGCTCCAGCAGGAAGTTCCCCCGGCGGGATTGCTCCAGCGAAACACGCCGGTCCCGCAGACCGGGGATCAGATTGATGAGAAAATTGCAAAGCCACGCCAATGGGGCCGTCCCCACGGCAAAGCTTTGGGTAAAGGTGATGTGGGATGTCCCGGTCAGCCGGCTCACCGGTGCGGTAAAGACATCCGCCAGGATGATCTGCAGCACAACCATCAGCAGGGCGGCCGTCAGGCCGCACCACATTTCGCCGGTCAGCTGCTGCACCAGTACCCCCGCAAAGGCCGCCTGCCACAGGCTCCACAGGTCCATATTCAGCACACGGGTCACCCGGCAGGCCAGCATCAGCAGGTTCAGCAGCACGGCGCCCGGCAGCACCCAGTACAGGACATCACTGTTCAGTGTCACCTCGGCCGCTTTCTGCCAGTGCAGGTTGGCCGCCCCGGTGGAAAGGGAATAGGTATCGATCATGGTATTCACCAGCGTCACTAGCTGGCCGCTCAGTGTGCTGATGAGGAGCTGGATGGCCACGGTGCTGCCCAGCACCGCCAGCGCGCACTGGCCGGAGCGCTGAACGCCCGCACGGCTGGCCAGCCCCAGCAAAAAGAAGAATACCGGAATGAGCAGAAAGCTGCCCAGCCCGCTTACGATATCATAAAGGGAATGGAGTATATCCAAGGTTGTACCTCCTTTGGGGGAATGCCCGTCCCAACCATTATAACCGGGGAATGTGACGATAGTATGAAGAAATCGGATATCTTCCCGTTTTTCAGCCTATCTATTTTCCCATACCGGCGGCGTAAAGTCAAGAGCGGCAGCCCGAAGGCCCCCCTTGCGGGGTCGTCCCTGTTATGGTATAATGCAGCGGGCCCATTCGGAAGGCGCACCGCCCCGTGCAGGACAGGACAGGCTGGAAGCCGCAAAGGAGTGTGACAGCATGAAGAACTATTGGTTTTTGTTTTTTCTCGGTATTTTCAGCGCTATCTTTTCAAAACAGATCGACACGATCATAGCCCGTGCGATCAAGAGCGAGCGGAACAGGGCGATATTCAAGGGCGTACTATTTGCAGTCCTGCTCGGCATAATAGGGATTCTTATCTGGAAAAACCGGGTATAAACGCCGCCGAAGCAGCCGTTGCTCCGGTTGGGGATTTATAATATCATAATGAAAATAAAGGGAGGCACCACCATCATGGAAGAACTCATTCTGAACAATATCCTTGAAACACTGAGGGAGATCCAAAGAGAAATGGAGCGCCAGACCGAGCTGCTGCAGCGCATCGAGCAGAACACAAGAGACTGACCCCCGCCCCGGCGGGCGGCCGGAACCGCAAAAGGGAGCCCCCGAAAAGAGGCTCCCGCTTTTCTTTTTTTTCAGCCCTGCGCCGCCATCTCCCGCAGCAGGTCATACAGCGCGGCATCCTTCCCGCAGTACCGGTGGTTCCCCACCGTCAGCCACAGCGTGCCGTCCTCCATGCAGTACAGGATGGTCTGTGCCTTCCGGTCATCAAAGAACACGGTGATGTGCTCCATGTATAAGGTGGTGGAGCCGGAGGCCCGGATATTGAACTTCACCCCGGCCAGCCGTTCGTCCAGCGCCTCGCTTTCCTCCGCGGTCATCTGCCGGTGGCCCTCATCCCATTGCAGGGACTCCGCCCGGCTGTGCGGCAGCCCGGTAATGGGGAAAAATATCGCCCCCAAGTACACCATAGCCGCGGCCAAAAGAACAAGTGCGGGCAGCCATTTTTTCATGGTGCTTTCTCCTTTGTGCTTATTTATGATGCAGCAGCCAGCCGAGATAGCGAACGATCAGACAGATCATCATCGGACCGAACCGGAAAAAGCCAAGCGGCTGCGCTTTCTCTTCGGATATTTTTTTGACCTGCCGGAACCAGACCTCCGAAAGTCCTGCCAGCAGTACGCCTGCTGCCCAGTACCAAACCGTTCCGCGAAGATCATGGGTAATCATCCCCCACGCAGTAAAGGTGACGAAGCTCAATACAAAAAAGATAGTGTATCGGGTTGCTTCAGACATGTTGTTTTCTCCCCTTTTGCAAAGTGTTTTTTTGCTGCTTCCATTATAGCAGGGAACCGTGCGCCCCGCCATCGGCGGCTCCCACAATTTTTTCCCCCCCGCTTTTGGGGATAATGTCCTTACCCTATATAACGGGCCACGGCGGCATTTTGCAACAGCTTCCTTGACATTTTTTTTGCGCTATTGTAAGATGGGAAAGGTTTCATCTTAAATCATTACGCCGCTGTGGCGGAACAGGCAGACGCAAGGGACTTAAAATCCCTCGGTGGCAACACCGTACGGGTTCGATTCCCGTCAGCGGCACCACAAAGGGAGCAGCCACCAGCCGCAGGTTGGCGGCTGTTTTCTTTTTGGCTATGACAGCTGGGAATCGAACAGGGCGGCGCCTGCAAATTTCCTATCAGTGTGCCCCGCGGCCCTTGACAAATCCCCTCCCTCCGCCTTATAATACTTTGGTAAATAGCACAAACGGCTATGACAGGGTCAGTGCTGCACCCCGCCCCCAGAGAGAAAGCCCCTGGCTGAAAGGCTTTCGGCAGTCCCGGTGCATCACAGCCGCCCCCGAGCCATCGGCGTGAAGAACGCCGGCGTCCCCGGTGCGTTAAACCGGCAAAAAGCGGCAGCGTCCTTTCGGCGCTGCAAACTGGGTGGTACCACGGAAGATCTGGCTTTCGTCCCTACGGCTTCGTAAAAAATGAAGCAGGGGAGGAGAGCTGTTTTTTTGTGTTCTCACCCTTACCAAAAGAAAGGAATCAACCCACTATGAAATGGACAGGACTCAATGAACTGCGCGAAACCTTCCTCGAATTCTTTGTCAGCAAGGGGCACACCCGCCTGCCCTCGGCGCCGCTGGTGCCGCAGGATGAGGCCAGCCTTCTGCTCATCAATTCCGGCATGGCCCCCCTCAAAAAATACTTCACCCGGCAGAAGTTCCTGCCGAACGGCAGCTTCCGCGCCACCAGCTGCCAGAAGTGCATCCGTACCCCGGATATCGAAAATGTAGGCAAGACCGCCCGCCACGGCACCTACTTCGAGATGCTGGGCAACTTCTCCTTCGGCGATTACTTCAAGGAGGACGCTACCCGCTGGGCCTGGGAGTTCATCACCGAGAAGCTGGAGCTGCCCGTCGATAAGCTCTATGTCTCTGTTTACCAGGATGATGACGAGGCCTATGATATCTGGACCAAGCGCCGCGGCGTTGCCCCCGACCACATGGTCCGTCTGGGCAAAGAGGATAACTTCTGGGAGATCGGCTCCGGCCCCTGCGGCCCCTGCTCCGAGATCTACTTTGACCGCGGGCCCGAAAAGGGCTGCGGCCGTCCCGATTGCCATGTCGGCTGTGACTGCGACCGCTATGTTGAGTTCTGGAACCTGGTATTCACCCAGTTCAATTCCGACGGCGAGGGTCATTACACCCCCTTGGAGCACAAGAACATCGATACCGGCATGGGCCTGGAGCGCCTGGCCTGCATCATGCAGGGCGTCGATAACCTCTTCGAGGTCGATACCGTCCAGAACATCATGAAGAAGATCTGCGAGATCGCCGGCGTCACCTACAAGCAGGATGAGAAAAAGGATGTTTCCATCCGTGTGGTCACCGACCACATCCGCTCCACCGTCTTTATGATCGGCGACGGCGTTGTCCCGCAGAATGAGGGCCGCGGCTATGTGCTGCGCCGCCTGCTGCGCCGTGCCGCCCGTCATGGCCGTCTCCTTGGCGTCCGCGAGCCGTTCCTGTATAAGGTCGCCGATACCGTCATCCACGAAAATGAGAGCGCCTATCCTGAGCTCGTCCAGCGCCGGGACTATATCGTAAAGACCATCCGTGTGGAGGAGGAGCGCTTTGCCCGCACCATCGATGCCGGCCTCGATCAGGTCAATTCCATCCTGGAAAAGCTGGCCGCCGAGGGCAAAAACATATTCACCGGCGAGGATGCCTTCCGCCTGTATGATACCTTCGGCTTCCCCATCGATCTGACCCGTGAGCTGTGCGAGGAGCGCGGCATCACCGTGGATGAGGAGGGCTACAAGGCCCTGATGGAAAAGCAGCGCTCCACCGCGCGGGAAGCCACTGCCCGCAATGTCGGCGATGTGGCCTGGGTCGAGGATGTCCTGAAAGGTGTCAAGGGCGGCGAAGATTTCGTTGGCTACGAGAGTCTGACCGCCGAAAGCGAGATCCTCGGTATCGTCTATGAGGGCGAGCGGGTTGAGGCCATCGGCGAGGGCGATGCCGCCCAGATCGTGCTCACCCGCACCCCCTTCTATGCCGAAATGGGCGGCCAGGTGGGCGATAGCGGCACCATCACCTGCGGCGAGAATGTCTTTACCGTCACCGATACCCGCAAATCCGGCTCCGGCCACTTCATTCATGTCGGCACCGTTACCCACGGCACCTTCCAAATGGGCGATACCGTCACCGCCGCCGTGGATGAAAACCGCCGCATGAGCATCATGCGCAACCACACCGCCTGCCACCTGCTGCAAAAGGCGCTGCAGGAGGTCCTGGGCGATCATGTCCATCAGGCCGGTTCCCTGGTGGATGATAAGGTCTGCCGCTTCGATTTCAGCCACTTCTCCGCCGTGACCCCCGAGGAGCTGGAAAAGGTGGAGGCCCGTGTCAACGAGCTGATCCTGGAGGCGAACCCCGTCACCACCACCGAAATGCCCATCGAGGAAGCCAAGAAGATGGGCGCTATGGCCCTCTTTGGCGAAAAGTACGGCGATACCGTCCGGGTGGTCAATGCCAATAATAAATCCATCGAGCTGTGCGGCGGCACCCATGTGGATAATACCGCCAAGCTCGGTCTCTTCAAGATCCTCAAGGAATCCAGCGTGGCCGCCGGCATCCGCCGCATCGAGGCCGTGACCGGCCGCGGTGTGCTGGAATACATGGCGGAAAATCAGGCGCTGATGAATACCGCCGCCCAGAACCTCAAGCTGGGCAGCCCCGCCGAACTGCCCCAGAAGACCGCCCAGGTGATGGCGGAGCTGAAGGCCAAGGAAAAGGCACTCTCCGACCTCGAAAATAAGATGGCGGCCAGTGCTGCGGCCGATCTCTTCAAGAACGCCGTCACCGTCAAGGGCCTGCAGGTCGTCACCGGGATGCCCGGCGAGATGAAGCCCGACGCCCTCCGCCTCATGATCGATGAGGCCCGCGGCAACCACCCCGATGCCGTTATCGCTTTGGGCAGTGTATTCGGCGGCAAGGGTACCATCGCCGTGGCCTGCGGTACGGAAGCCGTGAAAGCCGGTGTCAACGCCGGTAAGCTCGTCCGCGCCCTCTGCCAGCTCACCGGCGGCAACGGCGGCGGCCGCCCCGATAGCGCCATGGGCGGTGCCGGCGATCCCGAAAAGATCGCCGAAGCCCTCACCCATCTGCCCGAACTGATCTGATTTTTTGCGGCGCTCCTCCGCGAAAAGCGCTCCCGGCGTCGTCGCTGCCCTTGACAGGCATAAGTACGATTTCATCGTACAACAGCCTGCCTGCGGGCGCTTCTTGCCGGGAGCCCTTTCCCTCCGTCGCGCCCGTCCGTTTTTCCCCAGTTCCATAAATCCCCGGAAAGGAGTATTCTCTCATGTGTGTTTTCTGCAAGATCGCATCCGGCGAGATCCCATCGAACAAGCTGTACGAGGATGATAAGGTCCTCGCCTTCTATGATCTCGATCCTCAAGCGCCCACCCACTTCCTGGTCATCCCCAAGGAGCACATCGCCTCCGCGGCCGAGATCACCCCGGAAAATGCCGGGATGGTGGCCCATATCTTCGCCACCATCGCCCGCATCTGCGCCGAGCATGGCTGGGAAAGCTACCGTGTGGTGACCAACTGCGGTGAGCAGGCCGGCCAGACGGTGCAGCACCTGCATTTCCATGTGCTCTCCGGCCGGGATATGACCTGGCCCCCTGGCTAAACCGATCGCATTTTCCTGTCCCCGCTTTTCGGCGGGGACTTTTTCTTGCAAATGCCGCCGCGCCATGATATAATTTATCCAGATTTTCGTTTGATGGGGAGAGGGAACATGGCAAAAACCAATAGAAAAGAATCCAGAAAGATCTACGAGGGCTATAAAAAACGCCAAAGACTTTGGAACACTATTTTCATCGTCTTCTTTGCCATCATCGGTATCGGTTCTGCAGTGCTCAATGGCACCATGGAGCTGGATCCGCAGATCGTCATTGGCAAATATGAGTTTACCTGGTTCCACCTGGTCATCCTGGCCGTCCTGGTGGTGCTGCTGGGCTTCGGCATCGTGGCGCTCAAACGCGACAGCAGCGAGGAGCAGCAGGAGATCTACCGCCAGGAGCGCGAGGAAGCCATCCGTCTGCGGCAGGAGGTCATGGCCGAGCGCAAGCAGGAGATGCAGGATGCCTACAATGCCATGAAGCGCCGCCGCGCCGAGCGCCTGGCCGCCCAGGGTATGGCCCCCACCGCCGCCCAGGCCGATGTGGTGGATGCCGTGGAAATGGTGGAGGCCGTGGAGGCCGAGGCCGCCGAAGCAGTGGAGATGGCGGAGCAAGCCGATAGCGAAAAAGAGGAGAAAACCTCTTGACATCGCCGGCCGAAAGGACTACAATAACCGCATAAATCCCAAAGCGTTACGAGAAAAGTTACCCGCGCCTCGGCACTCCTGCCAGAGAGCGGACGGCACAGGCTGCAACCGTCCGCAGGAGAATGAGGAATTGCGGACCGCCTTTTCCAGCGCGGTGCCAAATCACCGCCGGCCCGGCCCCGTTACCCGCCGCAATGGAGTGGACCGTTTTACGGCCCGATCCGGGTGGAACCGTGGGATATTTTGTCTCACCCCGGCTGTTTTCTTCGCAGGAAGAAAGCAGCCGTTTTTATTTTCCCTTTTTCGGCGGCGGTGAAAACCGGCGCTGGCTGTGTCGGGGGTTCGCCATACATCAGTCCGATTTCATCGGACAAGAGTATGCCGTCACCCGCCTCCTTGCCATCATCCGATTTTCCCTCGCCGCCCCTTTGGGATCTTCCGCATCAATTCATCAATGACCAGAAATGGAGGAAATTTATCATGATCAAAATTACCCTGAAAGATGGCTCGGTCAAGGAGCTGGCCGCTCCCCAGTCCATCGCCGATTTTACCAAGGATCTGAGCATGGGCCTGTACCGCAATGCCTGCTGCGCCCTGGTGGATGGCAAGGTCGCGGATCTCTGCGATCTGCTGGATCACGACTGCGCCGTGGAGATCCTCACCTTTGAGGATGAGCAGGGCCAGCGCGCCTTCAATCACACCGCTTCCCACATCCTGGCCCAGGCGGTGCAGCACCTGTTCCCCGGCGCCAAGCTTGCCATCGGCCCCGCCATCGAGGATGGCTTCTACTACGATTTCGATGTCCCTACCCCCTTCACCCCGGAGGACCTGGAAAAGCTGGAGGCCGAAATGGCTGCCATCGCCAAGCAGGATCTGCCCATTGAGCGCTTCTCCCTGCCGGTGGAGGAGGCCAAAAAGCTGATGGCCGATCAGCCCTATAAGCTGGAGCTCATTGAGGAGCACGCCGGCAAGGGCGAAGCCATCGCCTTCCGCCGCCAGGGCGATTTTACCGACCTGTGCGCCGGCCCCCACCTCATGTCCACCGGCCCCGTCAAGGCGGTCAAGCTGACCAGCTGCACCGGCGCCTACTGGCGCGGCAGCGAAAAGAATAAGATGCTCAGCCGTGTTTACGGCTGCGCCTTCCCCAAGCGCAGTATGCTGGAAGAACACCTGGCCCGACTGGAGGAAGCCCGCCGCCGCGACCACAATAAGCTGGGCCGTGAGCTGGAATACTTCACCACCGTTGATGTCATCGGCCAGGGCCTGCCGGTCCTGCTGCCCAAGGGCGCCCGGGTGGTCCAGCTGATGCAGCGCTGGGTAGAGGATACCGAGCAGCAGCGCGGCTACCTCCTCACCAAGACCCCCCTGATGGCCAAGCGCGAGCTCTATAAGATCTCCGGCCACTGGGATCATTACCTGGACGGCATGTTTGTGCTGGGCGATCCCCACGATGAGACCAAGGAATGCTTTGCCCTGCGCCCCATGACCTGCCCGTTCCAGTACCAGGTATTCCTCAACCGCGCCCGCAGCTACCGCGATCTCCCCATGCGCCTAGGTGAGACCTCCACCCTGTTCCGCAATGAGGATTCCGGCGAGATGCACGGTCTCATCCGTGTGCGCCAGTTCACCATTTCGGAGGGCCATATCATCCTGCGCCCCGATCAGCTGGAGGAGGAATTCCGCCACTGCCTAGAGCTGGCTAAGTACTGCCTCGAAACCGTCGGTCTGCTGGAGGACTGCACCTTCCGCTTCTCCCAGTGGGATCCCAACAATACCGAAAAGTACATCGGTACTCCGGAGCAGTGGGATGAGGCCCAGGGCATCATGGGAAAAATCCTCGATCACCTTGGCATCAAGTACACCATCGGCATCGATGAAGCCGCCTTCTACGGCCCCAAGCTGGATATCCAGTACAAGAATGTCTTTGGCAAGGAAGATACCCTCGTCACCATCCAGATCGACCAGCTGCTGGCCGAGCAGTTCGATATGTCCTACATCGACCAGAACGGTCAGAAGGTCCGTCCCTACATCATCCACCGCACCTCCCTCGGCTGCTACGAGCGCACCCTGGCCTACCTCATCGAGAAGTACGCCGGCGCCCTGCCCACCTGGCTTTCTCCCACCCAGGTGGCCCTGCTCCCCATCGCCGACCGTCACCTCGACTATGTCAATGAGATCAAGAAGGCACTGGAGCAGCGCGGCGTCCGCGTAACGGTGGATGACCGCAACGAGAAGATCAACAAGAAGATCCGCGACAGCCAGATGGAGAAGATCCCCTACATGCTCGTCGTCGGCGACCGCGATATCGAAAACGAGACCGTCTCGGTCCGTACCCGCGGCGGCGAGGATCTGGGCGCGATGTCCCGCGCAGACTTCGCGGCGAGAGTTCTCGACGATGTGAAGACCAAACGCATCTGGTAAAGAGCAAACCGAAAACGCAAACCGCCGTTCCGGGCAAAACCGGGACGGCGGTTTTTTCTGCCGAAACATTTCGGCAAAGACTGAGACAAAATGTTGCGCCCAGCGCGGCGGCACTGTTATTTCTCAAAAAATAGACAAAAAAGAAATGCGCAAAAAAATCAGAACTTCCAGACAGCGCCTCTAAAAGCGCGAATTTTTCAGCGGAAAACTTGAAAGGACCAGAATTTCAGGCCGCTTCGACGGATGTTTAGGTACTTGCATTCTGGAAAAGTTCTGGTATAATGATACACAGCTAACTTTAGCAGATAGAAAAGCGTCAAAGCACATAAGAAAATTTGACACAGGGGGAAAGAAGAACATGAAAAAACGCTTTTTGAGCATCGTACTTGCGGTGCTGATGCTCGTCGGCATTATGCCGATTTCGGCGATCGCTGCTGATGCGGAACCTCCGGCAGCGCAGACTGGGGTCAGCACAAAGACAAGCGAAAATACGACCGGACCGAAGCTGGAAAAATCGGCGCAATGGGTGGATGAAAAAGCCGGTATTGCAAAGATTACCATCCAGGTAACCGGCGAACAGCCCACGGAGACGACGAAAAAGACCGACATCGTTCTGGTGATCGACCGCTCCTTGAGCATGACGCAGAATGACAGAGAATGGCTGAAGAACGCAAAGAAAGCGGCGAAGGCTTTTGCGAAGAAGGTTCTGACCGGCGATCCGAATGTGCGCATCGCGGTTGTTGCCTACGCAGCGAAGACCATCAACGACTGGGACTTCAGCAGCAAGCTGGCAACAGTTGAGAATAATATCGACGCCATCAACACGAACAACGTTTATTATGACGGTCATTGGTATGCGGACCATGATAGTCTGTGGAGCGAAAACTGGCACGGCACGAACATTCAAGCCGGTATTCACAGCGCCCGCGAGCGCTTCAAGAGCACCGGGAACAATGACGCGAACAAGTTTATGATTGTTCTGGCAGACGGCGCGCCGAACTATAGGTTTACATATAAAGACTGGGGAATCGGGACGAAGTTTGACCTTACTGATGCCCAGAAAAGAACCTATCATATCAACAATTGGTTTAGCTGGCTGTTCTACGCGACCAGCGATGCGTTCAATTATAATGAGGTAAAGAACACTGAGCAATACGCTTATACCGCGGCAGCTTCCGAGGCATATGCCGCGAAAGCCACGGACGGTATCACCTGCTACGCCATCGGATATGGCATTCCCCAAGGGAACAACGAGATTAACGCGCTCATGTACTCGATTGCCAGCACGGACGCAGGCTTTGTCAACGCCGGAACGGACGAGAACGCAATTACGAAGGTCTTTTCCGATATTGCGACCGACATCCAGTATAAGGCACATGACGTAACGCTCACCGATACGATGGGCGCTGGCTTTACGTACCTTTCAAATGAAACGTACCCGTCCAGCCCCGAGGTCACGCTGTCGGCTGACAACAAGACTGTGACATGGAATGTTGCGGACAAGCTCGGCGACGAGACAAAGACGCTCACATTCTATGTTCAGTACGACAAGCAGAATCTGACGGACGCCGCAACCCTTCCGACCAACGCGAGTGCAAGCCTGAGCTACAAGGACAACAAGGGGACCGCGCAGCCAGATATTACGGTTGCATCTCCTGAGATTGAGAACCTCGCGAAAAAGGTTACCTATGTCGACGAGAACAACACTGCGTATACCGACCCCGCGCACCAAGAGAAGCCGCACTGGTATGGCGACACGGTGACGCTCGCACCTGCACCGACGAAGGAAGGTTATACCTTCAACGGCTGGACGACGGATGATGTTGACATCGGTGAGAATGAGACTTCCTTCGAGATGCCGAAGCAGAACGTCACCTTGAAGGCAAGCTGGATTAAGAATGAGCCCACCACAAAGACCATCACCGTCACCAAGGTTTGGGACAAAGATGTGACCGATGCGCAGAAGCAGCCGGTGGTAATCACGCTCTACCAGAAGGTGGGAATGGGAACCGTTAATCCGGAGACCGATTATTACGACTCGATCACGCTGAACGGCACGGAGACAGCCCCGTGGACCGGCGTGTTTAAGGACCTGCCTTTGAAGAACGACAAGGACGAGAAATATGGTTATGCCGTAGTTGAGACCAGGATCGGCACCCTTCAAGTGACAAACGGCAGCGCTAATGTTATCAGAATGAACGAGGATGGCGAGTCCGCTTATACCGTTGGAACGTGGTTCGTCAACAGTAGCATGACTCCTGCGGAACCGAACACGTATTATATCACGAACACCTATACTTCGAAACCGCAGTACACCCTTGATTATCAGTTTGTAGGCAATGCACCGACGGGAGTCGACGAACCTGTAGGAAGGTCGGATTGCTACGAAGGTGAGAAGATTACTCTGACAGCCATGCAGAAAGTGACTGGCTGGAAATTCGACGGCTGGTATTCGGATGATACTTGCACCACGAAGGTCAATGACCCGTACCGCATGCCCGCAGGAAATGTTACCCTCTACGGCAAGTGGGAACAGAAGCAGCCCGGTGTTTCCGTCGAAAAGACCGCAAAGCGTATCAGAAACGGCATCGAAGAGGATTTGCCCAGCGGAACCGGAACCGTGCGCGTCGACGATACGATCAAATATACGGTCAAAGCTACGAATACCGGCAATGTCGAACTCAGGAATGTTTCGATTCTGGAGTGCTTTGGTGGTAGAAATAAGTTTGAAGATGATAAGACTAAGCAAAAAGTGAGCGGACTCTTTGATCGTTATGGATTTACAATCGCACAGACTCTTGCGCCGGGAGCAACTGCAACCAGAACATTCACCTACGTTGTAACAGATGCTGACGAAGATTACGGTGTAATCAAAAACCATCTGAGCATGCAAGAAGCAACGTATTTCGATGGTCAAAAGGATGCGAAGATTCCTCCTAAGACGGCACCTTCGCACGAAGTCAAGGTCGAAAAGCCGAAGTACAAGCTGAGCTATGTGTTCAAGAGCGGCGACGATACGATCACGACACTCCCGGACGTTGTTACAAGGCAGATCCCGGCCGACAGCGAAGAATTGGTAGAGAAAACCGAGGTGGAGCTTCCGCACGGCTTTGAGGACACTGCTGATACTGTAAACAAAGGCACATGGAGCTTCGATGGTTGGTATGAAGACAAGGGTCTCAGCACCAAGATCGACGGCACGACGTACCGCATGCCCGAGGGCGGCAAGACGCTCTACGGCAAGTGGACCTTCACAAAGGACAAGCCCGAGATCACCGAGGCGGGCTATACCGTCAAGTATTACCGGCAGGATGCCGACGGTGAGAACTACACGCTTCAGGAAGATACTGACAGCGGCGTTGCAGAGGTTGGAAAAGAAAAGACAATCGAACCGGCAGAAGACAAGTATTCCGGTTATACGTACAACGAGACTGAGAGCATCGTTACGCTGACCATTCAGGAAGAAGAAGACAAGAACGTTTTCAAGGTTTACTACGATGCTGTGCCCGGGCTGGCGGTTACAAAGACCATCACAGACGTGACCCGTGACGGCGAACCGCTGAATCCGGACAATCCGGAGGTGGAAGTCAAAGAGGGCGACGTGATTGAGTACGAGATCACCGTAAGAAACAGCGGCAAGCTGAACCTCACGGATGTCGTTCTGACCGACGAGTTCACAGGCGCTGAGGGTGATTTGAACATCATCGGCGGCGATGATTATACGGTTGATGGATACGAAATCACACTGAAAAATGATCTGAACGTTGGCGACAGTGTCACCATCAAGGCAACCTACGAGGTCCAGCTTGGCGACAGCGGCTATGAGATCACAAACAAGGCTTCCGGCACCGCGAAAGACGCGCTTGGCGGCGATGTGACAGGCGAGTCTGAACGGGTCACAATCAGGCCGGACGCACTGAAAGCCTACCGGATTTTCGGCAGTGTATACAAGTACGTCAAGAGCGAGAAGGGCACCTTCAACAAGGACGGGGAAACCGTCCCGTTCGAGTTCAAGGTAACCTCCGATAAGAAGGGCGAAGAGATTCTTGACACCTTCACGATTGACGTTGAGGAAACGGTGAAAGCCGGAGAAACAAGCGAAGGCGATTGGGGCGGCTTTGATTTTAACCTGAGTGAAGAGGAATTTGAAAACCTCGATAAGAAGGAATTCAACGGCAAGGAATATCCCGTTGTGTACCTTTGGGAGCTCAAGGGCGACCTCAAGAATATGAGCTACTCGACAAAGCGTATCACGCTCTATCTGGACAGACCGAATATCTCGTATTACAGTGCGCGCGAACCGATGGTGGAATACCTCGGCACATGGATGGCATACGCCGACCCCGACAAGGGCGCCGATGCCGACATTATCAACATCTACGGCAAGTAGAGCTCGTCCGGCAGCACGGTCAAGACCGGCCCGCAGCTCAACCGCGACGACCATGTCGCCTACATCATGGGCTACCCCGACGGAACCGTTCAGCCCGAGGGCGAGATCACCAGAGCCGAGGCCTGCACGATCTTCTTCCGCCTGCTGACCGATTCGAGCCGCGACTACTACTTCTCCAAGACCAACGACTATACCGATGTGAACGCGGGCGACTGGTTCAACAACGCCATCTCCACGCTCTCCAACGCCGGTATCGTCACGGGCTATAACGACGGCACCTTCCGTCCGAACCAGCCCATCACCAGAGGCGAGATGGCAAAGATCATTGCCAACTTCGCCAACCTCAACAAGGGCACGAAGTCCTTCACCGATCTTTCCGGCCACTGGTCGAAGACCTACGTCGAGCTGGCTGCCGGCAACGGCTGGATCGCGGGCTACCCCGAC
>ERZ780177.2487-NODE-2487-length-15144-cov-4.104116_pt1 | contig 15144 bp, 10 predicted proteins | sample MGYA00510973_ERZ780177 | MGnify/ENA primary metagenome ERZ780177 (study PRJEB29588, sample SAMEA2144396) | human gut metagenome | biome: human gut; feature: human-associated habitat; material: faeces | place: Denmark | collected 2008/2010 ...
GATTATCTTTTGCTTTACACTTTTTTATACCTCTGTTTTTTATCCCCGGAAATTCATAGAAATTATCGCCTTTTTTCGCTATATTTGATTCAAATTAAAATTTATATCCATTTAGTTTAATTAAGTAAAACAAAACAGCAACACCCATGAAGAAACTTTTGTGTGTAACTATTGCTCTCTTGTGCACCGCGACCATGCAAGCGCAGGAAGAGGAGAAAGACGTGACGAAATTCCTCGGCATTCCGGTTGACGGATACAAACCCGCCATGATTGAAAAACTGAAAGCCAAAGGGTTTCGCAGCATACCTAATGCTGACTTGTTGGAAGGAGAATTCAATGGGACCGATGTCCTATTATCCATTGTAACCAACAACAATAAAGTCTGGAGAATTATGTTAACAGATAAAAACTTTACTAGAAATGTGACTGATATTAAAATCCGCTTCAACCAACTTTGTAAACAATTCGAAAACAATCCAAAGTATATTAGAGCAAATAAGTTTGACTCAATTGTACTTGGACGCCCTGAACTTGAAGAGGAACCGACAATCCCCGACAATGAAGACCTTTCCTTTGAAATAACTCTCAAAGATAAACGGTATGAGGCTGCTTATTACCAACTTCCGGACTCTGTAACCAAGGAACAAATATTGGTTTTTCCAACAGATATATTGGTTTTTCCAACAGATACGATAGAAGAAGGATCAGTTGAAAAAATACTTGAGCGCGCCGCCACACTCAGAAAATATATCGAGCTAAATAATAAAAGTGTTTGGTATATGATCTCACAACAATATGGGAGATATCGGATTATTATGTATTACGACAACGAATATAATCATGCCAACGGCGAAGATTTGTAACAACAGTCTAACCGAAAACACACCGGGCCGCCATGTACGCAATCGCATAGCGGCCCGGTGTTTCATTTCATCAAAAATTACCGAAAATCTATGAATTCATATCCGGCATAGGCATTTTTATCGAACCGCCAGACGTGCCCAGCGAGGGGCGCGACCTCCAGCACGTTCACCAGCACCTGTTCGCCGTCGTAGTCGTACGAAAGCGAGCGGGGGCGCATCGTAGCGGTGTCGACCGTCAGCGTGACATCGCCTGCCGGGGAGTCGTTCCCGGCGGCGGGCGTCAGCCGCACGACGGCGCGGCCGTCGGCTTCGGAGACGAGCGACGGCGTGTATTCGCTGCCCAGAAAATCGAAGGCCCGGACCGGATTGTTCAGGATGTTGCGGCTCGCGGTGTCGACCTCCGTAACGGTCACCTCGCGGCGGCGGTTGTCGACCTCGCGGCGCACGGCTCCGTCGGCGAAAACCTCCGCGTCGCCCAGCACGAGGTAATAGCTGTCGCCTTCCACGACATAGCTGCCGCGGGCTTCGTAGTCGCCCGAGACGACCCCGAACTTCACGCCGTAGCCGTCCATCTCACGGAATCCCGCCGCAAGGCGTTCCAGTATCTCCGTGGCACGAGGCTGCGCCGCATTGCCTTGCAATATGCCGCAAAACAATACGGCAATGAAAAACAAACAATGAAAAATGAAAAATTTTCGTCTCCCCATAGCGTCAGCTCCCGCAATTTTCAATTCCTAATTTTTAATTCTTAACCACAGGAACTGGGATTGTTTTAAGCCGAGGACTTAAAACAATCCCAGTTCCTGCAATTTCGCCTCCAGCGAAGGCAAGTCGTGGTAGAGGATGTCGCGCGGTTTGGCTCCCTGCTGGCGACCGACGATGCCGGCCCTTTCGAGCTGCATCATAATGCGGCCGGCGCGGTTGAAGCCCACCTCGTAGTTGCGCTGGATCATCGAGGTCGAGATCTGACCTCCGGACACGGCGTCGCGGGCGATCTCGGCAAAGAGCGAGTCGTATTTCACGGGCGCCGAGGACTCCTCGCTGCCCATTTGAGCGTCGCCGCCGTCGGGCGTATAGTCGGGCAACGTGTAGGCCTCGGTGTAGCCCTGCTGTTTGGAGATGTATTCGCAGATGCGCTCGACCTCGCGGGTCTCGACCAGCGCACACTGGATACGCGTCAGGTCGCCGTCCTTCGAGAAAAGCATGTCGCCCCGGCCGATAAGCTGGTTGGCCCCCGGCTGGTCGATGATCGTGCGCGAGTCGATCATCTGCATCACGCGGAAGGCGATGCGGGCCGGGAAATTGGCCTTGATGCCGCCCGTGATGACCTTCACGTCGGGACGCTGCGTGGCGATGATCAGGTGGATGCCGATGGCGCGGGCTTTCTGCGCGAGGCGCATGACCGGTCCCTCGACCTCGCGGGCCGTCATTATCAGGTCGGCGAACTCGTCGACCACCACCACGATATACGGGAGGTAGCGATGTCCGTTCATCGGATTCAGCCGCCGCGAGGTGAATTTCTCGTTGTACTCGGCGATGTTTCGCGCCCCGGCCTTCTTACACAGTTCCAGACGGTTGTCCATCTCCGTACAGAGCGAGTTGAGCGTATAGACCGCCTTCTTGGGGTCGGTGATGATCGCGTCGTCCTCCGACTCCATCTTGGCCAGGAAATGGCGTTCGATCTTGGCGTAGAGCGAGAACTCGACCATCTTGGGGTCGATCATCACGAACTTCAGCTGCGCGGGGTGTTTGCGGTACAGGAGCGAGGTGATGATGGCGTTCAGCCCCACGGACTTGCCCTGTCCCGTGGCTCCGGCGACCAGCAGGTGCGGCATCTTGGCCAGGTCGAAGACGTAATTTTCGTTCTGGATCGTGCGCCCGATCACCACCGGAAGCTCGGCCTTCGACTCCTGGAAACGCAGCGAACGCACGGCCGAATACATCGAAACCACCTGCTTGTCGCGGTTGGGAACCTCGATGCCGATGGTTCCCTTGCCCGGAATCGGCGCGATGATGCGGATACCCAGCGCCTTGAGGCTCTGCGCAATATCGTTTTCGAGGCCCTGCACCTTCGATATCTTGATTCCCTGCGCCTGCACGATCTCGTAGAGCGTCACCGTGGGACCCACCGTGGCCTTGATGCGCTGGATGGGAATGCCGAAGTTCTTGAGCGTATCCTCGATTTTGGTCTTGTTCTCGAAAATCTCCTCGTCCGAGACCTCCGAATCGGAAATGTAGTCCTCCAGCAGCGTCACGGGCGGCTTGCGGTAGTTCACCAGGTCCTTCAGCGGGTCGTAGCTCTCCGTGGGGATCGCCTTCTCGTCGAGAAGTTTCGCCTCGTTGGCCTCGACCGTCACCACGACGCCCTCCGGCTCCGCGGCGGGCGCGTCGTCCAGCACGGTGATCTCGGTAAAGGGCGCATCGGGATCGGACTGTGCGGCCTCCCTCTCCGGAACCTCCTCCGGGGCAGGCTCCGCAGGCACGGCGTCGCGCACCGCAGGGCGTTCCAGCTCGACCAGCCCGCTGCGGCCGATCACCACACGGCCCTCGGGACGCGAAAGGTCCACCTCGATGAACTCCCCGTCCTCCGCGGGAGGGGGCGCCTGCTCCGCGGCAGTCTCCCCGGCGACGGGTTTCCCGTCGGGCGTCAGTTCGAGGAAGGGATTTTCGTCCTCTTCCGGCACGGACTTCCGGGCCGCAACGGACTCCGACGGACGTTCCACACGGATCGGGGCGGGTTTTTGCGCCGCGGGTTCCGCCGCTTTCGACGGCGCGGGCTGCGGTGCGGCCGCCTTCGGCCCGGGTTTCGGAGCCGGTTCGGGAACATCCTCCGCAGCCCCGTCCTCCCCGGCCGCACGTCCGTGCAGCACGACTTTGTGCTTGAGGATCTCGACGACCTTCCCGCTCTTGTCGACCACCACGTTGCCCGCCTCGTTGACCTTGTTGATGAAGTTGCGGTTGATGAAAACACCCGTCAGTATCCAGCCGCCGACAAGCAGGATCAGCGTTCCGAAAGCCCCGATATGCGTGCGCAGCAGGGCCGAAGAGGCGATGCCGAAAGCGCCGCCCCACCCCGTCGAGCAGCAGAGGCTCCAGCGGTCGGCGAAGGCGAATCCCAGCGTCAGCGACCCCAGGATCATAATCAGGAACAGCGAAAGGATCGAATGGTTGAACAGCAGCGGCCGCTGACGGACGATCCGCACGCCGACCAGCACGATCATCGCGGGAATCAGAATGCCGAAAAGCCCGAACGAATGATCGACCAGCAACATCCCCAGCCGCGCTCCGGCCCAGCCGCAGAGATTTTCCGGTTCGATGCCGAGCGTCACCCGTTCCTCGACCGATTTTTGCAGCCCGCTCTGGTCGGCGGCCCAGCTGAAAAACGAAAAGAACACCGCAGCGGCGGCAAACAGACCGATGAACAGCAGCAGCAGTCCGGCGATCCAGCGCGCACTGTCGCTGTTGGAACGCTGAACGGCCTGCCGGCTGTTGGAGGATGTATTTTTAGATGCCATTCCAGAATGTCGCTATTATCGAGCGAAGGTACGAATTTTTTCCGACAATTCCGAAGGTGCCGCAAACTTTATCGATCGCCCGGAGCGATTCCGGTCGGAAGCGTTCCCGCCCGCGAATGGGGGGGGGAGGGTATGGAGCCGGGAGCGTCTTACAGGTACGCCGCAACCTTCCGTTCGAGACGCAGGCGGTAGAGCTCGTCGGCGAAGGTGCGGAACGTGAGCGCGGGGCGGTTATCCGCCGAAGCGCGCAAGCCGTAGCGGTCCAAAAGCTGCCCGACGCGGCGGGCGACGGCGGGCGACGGGTCGACGATCGCGGCCCGTCCGTCGACGATGCGTTCCATCACCGGCGTCAGAAAGGGATAGTGCGTACACCCCAGCACGATCTGGTCGGCGCCCCGCGCCAGCATCGGCTCCACGGCGGCGCGCACCGCGGCTTCGGCCTCGGGCGTATCCTCCCGGTCCCCCTCGACCAGCTCCACGAAACCCGTGCCCGGGTAGGTCAGGACTTCGATGCCGCTGCCGTACCGGGCGGCCGTGCGGCGGAACAGCTCGCCGTCGAGGCTCCGTTCGGTGGCCAGCACTCCCACCACCCCGCTGCGGGTCGCCAGGCAGGCCGGTTTCACGGCCGGCTCCATGCCGACGATGGGCATGCCGGCGTATTTTTCGCGCAGGAAGCCGATGGCCGCGGCCGTGGCGGTGTTGCAGGCCACGACGACCATCTTGCAGTCCAGCTCCACGAGCCGCGCCACGGCGGCGTCGGCCAGCGCCTGCACCTCCTCGCGGGGCCGCGAGCCATAGGGGCAGTTGGCGCCGTCGCCGAGGTAGGCGAGCGATTCGCCGGGCAGCGCACGCCGGATCTCGCGCCAGACGGTCAGTCCGCCCAGCCCCGAGTCGTAAATGCCTATGGGTCTGTTGTCAGCCACGGTCGGAGAAAGTTTGCACGATATGTTCGACCAGCTCGTCGTCGGACATCGGGTCGCAGTCGACGACGAGCGAAGCCTGCGCGTAGAACGGTTCGCGGGCCGCCATGTCGCCGCGCATGAAGGCCACCAGCTGTTCGTCGTCGAGACCTTGCAGACGGGGCCGCTTGCGGCGTCCGTAGGGGCTTAACCGCCGGGCGATCTGCTCCGGCGAGCGGCGCAGGTAGACCGTATGCCCGACGGCGTTCATGCACGGCATGTTATCGCGCCACGTGGGCAGCCCGCCCCCCGTGGAGACCACGGCGAAGGAGGCTCCGGCGATCACCTCGTCGAGGACCCGGCGCTCCGCCTCGCGGAAACGCTCCTCGCCCTCGTAACGGAAGACGTCGGCCACGGAGGCGCCTTCGCGCTCCTCGACCAGCGCGTCGGTGTCGATGAAATCGACGCCCAGACGCCGCGCCAGCTTGCGTCCGAGGGTGCTCTTGCCGCAGCCCATATATCCGACCAGAAAGAGAGGTTTCATCGCAGGCGGTTCGTTAAAACAGGTTCAGCTGTTCGGGGTCGATCATCTCGCCGGCGTCGCCTTTCGGACGCTCCACCTCGAACTCCACGCCTCCGACGATCGTTCCGGCCGAGGGCTGGCCCGCCGAAGCCTTTCCCGGGGCGGGCTTGGCGCCGAGCGGCTCCTTCAGGGCGGATTTTCCGGAAGCTTTCCCCTCTGCCGCAGCGCGTTGCGCCGCGTCAGCTGAAGCGTCCGTCAGCTGACCGTCGTCAAGCGACTCATCCTCCGAAGGTTCCGGTTCGGGAGGCAGTTCGGACTCGATCATCCGCAGCCGGTCCACGTCGTAGGTCGTCAGGCGTTTGCCCTTGGCGCGGTGGCTCTTGACACCCACGAACTCGTCGACGTCGATCACATCCGCGGGCCGCGAGGCGTGCGCCCCCTTGTAGGTGATCTCCAGTTTGGCCCCGGCGCGGTCCGTCACGCAGATGAAATCGGCGTCGGCGTCGAGGAAATCCTGAATCTTGTCCGACATCTCGGCCGTGAAACGCTTCATGTAGTAATACTTCTGGCCGCGGTCGTAGTAACACAGGCTGTAAACCCGGTCGGACTCGTAACGCGCCACGAGGACCGTGTCGTCGGGGAAGTGCTGCATCAGGTCGTAGCCCGTGATGTAGTACTGATTCTTCGAGGTCCAGACGATCAGGCGGTCGTCGCCCTTGAACTCGCCGAGCAGCTTGCCGCGCCCGTCGGCGTTCAGCCGGCGGACATCTTCGTCAAACCAGATGTCCTGCCCCCCGAGCGTCGAGGTGCCGCGCTCCTTCAGCACGATCTTGTGGATGCCGTAGCGCGAGAACAGATTGCCCTGGCTCTGGCGCCCCTTGATGGCGAGGGTCGAGAAATCGAGATCGACGATCACCTTCTTCAGGCGCGGACGGGGCTTGAAGTAAACCTTCAGCACCTCGGCCTCACCGTTCGGATTGACAGACATATACAGTATCTCGCTCTTGGCGGTTCCCTTGGTGATGTCGTACTCCTTGTCGCGCGTGATGCCCTTGATGGCGCAACGCTTCATCATAATCGCGCCGTTCTTCCCGTCGCGGTAGAGAACGTTGTAGATCGTGCGGTCGTCGTTGCGCTTGAAGACCCCGATATAATAGATGTTTTTATCGAAGAAGGCCTTGTCCGAAACCTTGGTGATCACGTAACGCCCGTCTTTCGTGAAGACGATCACGTCGTCGATGTCCGAGCAGTCGCAGACGAATTCCGCGTCCTTCATGGATTTGCCGATGCCGAAGAACCCTTCGGCCCGGTCCACGTACAGCTTGGCGTTCGTGACGGCCACCTTCGTCGCCTCGATCGAGTCGAATTCGCGCAACTCGGTGCGACGCTCCCTGCCCTTGCCGTACTTGTCGCGGATGCGCTCGTAGTAGGCCACGGCGTATTCGGTGAGGTGGTCCAGGTCGTACTGCGTCGACTTCAGGTCCTCCTCGATCTGGCGGATCTCGTTGTCGGCCTTCTCGCTGTCGTAACGCGAAATACGGATAAATTTCAGCTCGGTGAGCTTCTGCACGTCTTCAAGCGTCACTTCACGTCGCAGCCGCATCTTAAAGGGTTCCAGACCCTTATCCACGGCGGAATAAGCCTCCTCGCGGCTCTTGCACCCCTCGATCAGCTGGTAGAGCCTGTTCTCGATGAAGATGCGTTCGAGCGAGGCGGCGTGCCATGCCTCGCTCAACTCGCCCAGCCGGATTTTCAGCTCCAGCCCCAGCAGCGACTTGGTGTGCTCGGCCGAGCGGCGCAGGATCTCCGAAACCCCGAGGAAGTGCGGCTTCTCGTCCCAGATGACGCACGAGTTCGGGGCGATCGACACCTCGCAGTCGGTGAAGGCGTAGAGCGCGTCGATGGTCTTGTCCGACGACTCGTCGGGCGAGACCTGAATGACGATTTCGACCTTGTCGGCCGTATTGTCGTCGACCTTTCGGATCTTGATCTTGCCCTTGTCGTTGGCCTTGATGATCGAATCCTTGATCGACTCGGTGGTCGTGGTATAGGGAATCTCGGTGATGGCAAGCGTCCGTTTGTCGATCTTCGAAATCTTCGCCCGCACCTTCACCGTGCCGCCGCGAAGGCCGTCGTTATAGCGGCTCACGTCGGCCATGCCGCCCGTCGGGAAATCGGGGTAAAGCTGGAAATCACGTCCCTGGAGGTGCGCAATGGCGGCGTTGATCAGCTCCACGAAGTTGTGGGGCAGGATTTTCGAAGCCAGTCCCACGGCGATGCCGTCGGACCCTTGGGCCAGCAGCAGCGGGAACTTGATGGGCAGCGTAACGGGTTCCTCCTTGCGGCCGTCGTACGACAGCATCCACTCCGTCGTCTTCTTGTTGAAGACCACGTCGAGGGCGAATTTCGAAAGACGCGCCTCGATATAACGGCCCGCGGCGGCCTCGTCGCCCGTGAGGATGTTGCCCCAGTTGCCCTGACAGTCGATCAGCAGGTCCTTCTGCCCCAGCTGCACCAGCGCGTCCTTGATCGACGCGTCGCCGTGCGGGTGGTACTGCATGGTCTGGCCCACGAGGTTGGCGACCTTGTTGTAACGGCCGTCGTCGACGACCTTCATCGCATGAAGGATACGCCGCTGGACGGGTTTCAGTCCGTCCTCGACATGCGGCACGGCGCGTTCGAGGATCACGTACGAGGCGTAGTCCAGGAACCAGTTCTTATACATGCCCGTGAGCTTGCGGACGCCGCCCTCCTCCTGCGTCAGGCGGTCGAATTTGCCCGCCTTGGCCGGAGCCTCGGCCACAGGCGTTTCGTCCGTCGCGTCGTCCGCGGTTTCGGGAGTCGAGGCGTCCTCGTTGAGCGCTTCGTCGCGCCCCGTCTTATCGTTCTCTTCCGCCATGAAATCGGAATTTTTAATTTTTAATTCTTAATTTTTAATTAATCGCAAGGTCCTGCTCGACGATGTCCTCCTCGATGCGCAGGTTGTCGATGATGAAGCCCTGACGTTCATACGTATTCTTGCCCATATAAAACTCCAGCAGGTCGTGGATCGGGTCGTCCTTCGTGATGCGGACCTTGTCCAGGCGCATGTTCTCGCCGATGAACTCCTTGAACTCGTCGGGCGAAATCTCGCCCAGACCCTTGAATCGCGTGATCTCGGCGTTCGCGCCGCACCGGGCCACGGCCTTCAGGCGCTCCTCCTCGGAATAGCAGTAGAGCGTCTCCTTCTTGTTGCGCACGCGGAACAGCGGGGTTTGCAGCACGAACAGATGCCCCTGGCGGATCACCTCGGGGAAGAATTGCAGGAAGAAGGTCATCATCAAGAGGCGGATGTGCATGCCGTCGACATCGGCATCGGTGGCGATGACGACCTTGTTGTAGCGCAGGTTATCCATGTCCTCCTCGATGTTCAGCGCCGCCTGAAGGAGGTTGAACTCCTCGTTCTCGTAGACCACCTTCTTCGTCAGTCCGTAGCAGTTCAGCGGCTTGCCGCGGAGCGAGAAGACCGCCTGCGTACGCACGTCGCGGCTCTTGGTGATGGAGCCTGACGCCGAGTTGCCCTCCGTGATGAAGATCATCGACTGTTCGGCCAGCTCGTTGCGGTCCGTGCGGTGGATCTTGCAGTCGCGCAGTTTCTTGTTGTTCAGGCTCACCTTCTTGGCCGTCTCGCGGGCCTTCTTCTGGATGCCCGAGATCGCCTTGCGCTCCTTCTCGTTCTCGACGATCTTCCGCTGGAGAATCTGCGCCGTCTCGGCGTGCTTGTGCAGGTAGTCGTCGAGGTGCTTGGTGAGGAAGTCGGCCACGAAGTTGTTGACCGAGACCCCCGGTTCGACCTCCTTCGAACCGTACTTGGTCTTCATCTGGTTCTCGAAGATCGGGTCGGTGACCTTGATCGAAATGGCCGCGATGATCGACGTGCGGATGTCCGACGGGTCGTAGTCCTTGTGGTAGAATTCCTTGACCGTCTTGGCGACGGCGGCGCGCAGGGCCGTCTGGTGCGTGCCGCCCTGCGTGGTGTGCTGGCCGTTGACGAACGAGTCGTAGCTCTCGCCGTAGCCCGTGCCGTGGGTGATCACCACCTCGATGTCCTCCCCCGTGAGGTGGATGGGCGGGTAGAGCGGGTCCTCGGTCATGTTGTCGTTCACGAGGTCCAGCAGGCCGTTTTTCGAAACGTAGCTCTTGCCGTTGAAATTGAGCGTCAGACCCAGGTTCAGGTAGCTGTAATTGCGGATTTTCTGCTCGACGTATTCGAGGTTGTAGGCATATTCGCCGAAAATCTCCTTGTCGACGCGGTACGAGATGAACGTGCCGTTCTTCTCGTTGACGCCGCTCTCCCACCTGTCGCTCACTTCGAGACCCTTGGCGAAGGTCACCGTACGGGCCTCGCCGTCGCGGACCGAACGGGCCGTAAACTCTTCGGAAAGCATGTTCACGGCCTTGACGCCCACGCCGTTCAGGCCCACGGTCTTCTTGAAGGCGTCGCCTCCGTACTTGCCGCCCGTGTTCATCTGCCCGACGGCCGCCGCGAGCGACTTGAGGGGGATGCCGCGGCCGTAGTCGCGCACCGTAACGACGTTGTCGGCCAGCGTGATGTCGATCTGCCGGCCCGCGCCCATGATGAATTCGTCGATCGAGTTGTCCACGACCTCCTTGATCAGCACGTAGAGCGCCTCGTCGGGCTGCGAACCGTCGCCCACCACGCCGACGTACATGCCGGGGCGCAGGCGGATGTGCTCCCTCGGCGAGAGGGTCACGATGGCGTCGTCGCCGTAATTGTTTGCGTTCGAGTTGGTATTATTGAGTAAATCTGCCATAACTTAATTAAGGTGAAAAGTGAAAGGTGAAAGGTGAGAAATTAAAAAATCGGCGGGAAGTTCAACGCAACTTTTTTTTGAATTTTTCGTGTTCCAACCTTTATTTGCGACATTTCACTTTTGATCTTTCACTTTTAACTTTTCGTTTCTCACTTCTCCCAGCGCCGTGCACATCCGTTCATGCACCTCCTGCATCAGTTCATGCGTCTCCAGCGCGGCGACCCGTTCGGCCGGAACGGGAGGCAGCACGCGGACGGTGATCCGGTTGCCCCAGTTGAATGCCAGGTTCTTTTTGATCAGCGTCTTGGTTCCGTCCAGCACCACGGGAAGGATCTCCGCGCCGGCCTCCTTGGCCAGCGTGAAGGCCCCGGCCTTGAAGCGGTGGATCTCACCGTCCTTCGAGCGCGTGCCCTCGGGAAAAATCGCCACCGAAGCCCCGCGCGAAATCCACTTTTTCCCGTCGCGGACCAGCTGTTCCAACGCCTCGGCGGCGTGGCCGCGGTCGATGCAGATGTCGCCGTGCAGCAGGAGGAACTGGCCGAAGAAGGGCGTTTTGAAGACCTCGCGCTTCGACACCCAGCGGAAATTGAGCGGAATGTAGTAGAGCGCCGGGATGTCGATCACCGTGTTGTGGTTGATGACGATGACGTAGCGCTTCTTCCGGTCGATCAGTTCGCGGCCGATGACCCGCTGCCGCCAAAAGGGCGGCAGGAAGAAGAAAATCCGCACCAGGATGCGCGACAGTTCATGCACCGTCCGGCGCCCCCGGTCGAAGGGATAGCAGACGACCAGCGCAAGGGCCGACAGAATCATAAAAAGCGTGCACAAAAGCACCAGCAAAAGGTAGTATAAAGCACTTAACATACGATCATCGTTCTATTACAGCATTTGCAAAACAGACTGTCCGAACCCGCGGCCGCGGGCCGCGTCCACAAATCCGGCCCGCCCCGGATTCCCGCCTCCGGGAGGGACCCGGCAAAGGGCGCAGCCGGTTGAAAAAAGCCCGTATCAGACGTCCGGGGACAATTAGCCACATTAATTCAATTTGCAAATTTAGGAATTATTTCCCGGGATTCCTACCCCGCCAGTCGGCGAATTTTCAACAAAATATTCACTGCACCTGTTTTCAGGAGGCGAAAAAGCGGGACCGCGAAAAAAAGTTACGGAAAAATTTGGTTCGCAGCCGGGGGGGGGGATCTTTACACCCGGAAAACACCCCCGCAAGAACCGCGGGCCTCCATATACATAAGTATCGAAAATTTTCTGAAATTTACAGTACTATGTCTTGCATAGTATAAATATTATTACATATCTTTGCACTGACGAATAAAGTGCAAAACAGAATATTATGAAAAGACTGATCCTCCTTATCGTAACGCTCGCAGCGGCCGCGACCCGGCTCTTTGCGGCGCATCTCTGCCCCTCGACGGGCCGCGTGGTGGACGAACAGGGAAAAGCCGTCGAATACGCAACGGTCGTCCTGCTGAAAGGAACCGAGCAGGTGGCCGGCATGGCCACCGACGCCGAAGGACGTTTCGCGCTGAAAGCAGCTCCCGGCGAATACACGCTCCTGATTCAGTACCTCGGATTCGACCCCGTGAAAAAGCCGGTGCGCGTGGAGCAGGAGAACCATCTGGGCGATTTCGTGATGCGGACCTCGGCGACCGGCATCGAAAGCGTGGAGGTAAAGGCCCGGCTGGTGCGCCGCGAGGCCGACCGGTTCGTGGTCGACGTGGCGAACGCCCCGGCGGCCATCGGCAAGGACGGCATCGAACTGCTGGAACGCGCCCCCGGCGTATGGATCGACGGGGAGAAAATATCAATCAACGGCAAGAGCGGCTCGAAGGTCTACGTCAACGACCGCGAACTGCGCATGGAGCCGGAACAGCTGCTGACCTACCTGCGGTCGCTCCGGGCCGAGGAGATTCAGAAAATAGAGGTCGTGCCCACCTCGGGCGCCGACTACGATGCCGACTCGGCGGGAGGCATCATCCGCATCACGCTCAAAAAACGCCGCGAGAACGGCGTCAACGGCTCGGTGGCGTTCAACACGACGCAGGGAGAGATCGTACACAGGTACAATCCGTCGGCCAACATCAACCTGCATTCGGGCCGCGTGGACTTCTACGCCTCGGCATGGGGATCTTTCGGAAAGGACGAGACCACCACCGGCGAGCAGACGCGCTACGAGGCCGCGGACAAGGAGCTGAACGCACATTCGTCGATGAAAGGCCGCAACCGCAGCCTCGGGGCCAGCGCCGGCGCGGTGGTCGAGATCGACGGCAGGAACAGCGTCGGCGCGGAGTTCGAGTACTGGCGCAACCGGAACGGGGAGCCGAACGACACCTACACGGATTTCCGGAACGCCGGCACGGTGACACGCACGGACAGCCATTTCGACAAACTCGACATCCGCAACAACTACTCGGCGACGTTCAACTACATCCGCAAGATCGACACGCTCGGCTCGACGCTCAAACTCCTTGCCGACTACACGCGCCGCGAAACCGACTCCGGAAACGACAACTTCAGCCGCATGACGGCTCCGGGAGCGACGGCGGATTCGACCTACCGCGACAACACCGAGAGCGTCTACAACATCGCCACGGCGACGCTGGCCCTCGAAAAGAGGTTTTCGCCCCGCTGGACGCTCAAGGCCGGAGCCAAATACACCTACAACGACATGCACAACGACGCGCTCTACGAATACCTCAAGGGCGACGCATGGACGCGCAACGACAACCAGAGCTTCACGATCGACTACACGGAGAACATTGCGGCGGCCTACGCCGTCGCCTCGGCGCAGCTCGGCCGCTGGGGCCTCGTGGCTGGTCTGCGCGGCGAATACACCCACACGACGGGAAAAAGCGTCGGACAGGATTATTTCTCGCTCTTTCCAAACGCCAACGTCTCCTTCGCCCTTTCGAAGGAGAAAGGATGGTCGCTGATCGCCCAATACGCCCGGACCATCGAACGGCCGCGCTTCTGGTGCCTCAACCCCCAGCGGATGCAGATTTCGGACTACACCTACCAGACGGGAAACCCGTCGCTCGACCCGGCGTTCAAGCAGGACGTGAACCTCACGCTGGTGGCCGCCCACAAATACACCCTCACGGCCGGCGTGCAGCTCGTCAGCGGCGAGATTCAGCAGACGATACAGGCCGACCCGGAGAATCCCGACCTGCTGCAACTGGCATGGGTCAACTACGACCGTACCAAAAACTATTACGTCTCGGTCAATCTGCCTTTCCAGCCCGCGAAATGGTGGCAACTGAACGCCAACTTCACCTACATGCGCCACGGTGAGCGCGTCGAGCAGCACGGCGCCGAAACTTTCTACAACTGGGCATTCGGCAGCATCTCGACGACCTTCACGCTGCCGGCTAAATTCTACATCGACCTCTCGTACAACTATCAGAGCCGCATCGACCTGGGCAACTGCTGGGTCGAACCCGACCACCGGTTGCAGGCCGGCGTGAAGAAACGCTTCGGCGACCGGTTCACCGCCTCGTTCTCGGTGCAGAACCTTCTGGACCAGGGACAGGTGATCGGAGCGCACGGCGACGGATTCGTCCGCACGATGAACGCCCGGCAGACGTGGAGCAACCGCTCGTTCCGAATCGGGCTGACCTACAACTTCAAGTCGGGGAAGGCCTTCAAGCGCAAAGCCGTCGAGGCGGGGTCGGCCGACGAAAAGAGCCGGCTGTAACGGTACGAAGACAAACGCGCCGGCGTCGGAGGCGATTCCTCCGGCGCCGGCGTGTTTTTGCAAAATCCGTCAGCGGGTACGGCGGATGCGCGGCAGCGGCAGGCGGCGCGCCCAGCGCATGGCCCAGCGCGGCAGGCGCGGACGGGCCATCCACCGGGCCAGGTGCGTGACGGAGGTGGGGATGCGGATTGATTTGCCGGCGATGATGAGCGTCACGGCGACGAGGATCAGCAAAACGCCGGTTCCGATGCGCAGCGTGAACCGCTCGCCGAAGACCGCGACGCCGAAAAACAACGCCGTGACGGGTTCCAGCGCCCCGAGGATCGCCGTGGGCGTGGAGCCGATGCGGCGGATGGCCCCGGCCATCGCGACCAGCGAAACGATCGTCGGGAAAAGCGCCAGCGCAACGGCGTTGACCCACATCAGAGGCGAAGGGACGGGTTGCAGATCGGCACAGCCCCGCAGCCGAACGACATAGACCAGCGAGCCGAAAACCAGACAGTAGAAGGTGAGTTTCTCGGTCGGAAGGTCCTTGAGCGACGAGCGGTTGACGGCGACGATCCAGACCGCATAGGAGAGCGCCGAAAGGAAGACCAGCACGACGCCCGCGAGGTTGAGCGTCGCGCCGTCGCCCCCTTTGTAGAGCAGCGAGATGCCCCCGCACGCCAGGGCGATCGAGACGACCGTGGCGGCGGTGACCCGCTCGCGGAAACCCACGGCCATGATGACCGCGACCACCTTCTGCGAGCCCTATATCGTCAGCGCCTACAAGGACTTCGTCAGCAACGACGCCATGGACGACCTCATCATCGAGAACTTCC
>ERZ780177.2494-NODE-2494-length-15110-cov-9.163467_pt1 | contig 15110 bp, 12 predicted proteins | sample MGYA00510973_ERZ780177 | MGnify/ENA primary metagenome ERZ780177 (study PRJEB29588, sample SAMEA2144396) | human gut metagenome | biome: human gut; feature: human-associated habitat; material: faeces | place: Denmark | collected 2008/2010 ...
TTATTATATATTTTTTACTTTTTTTTGTTTTAATATATTCTGGAATTAAAATTTATGAATGGTACAGGGATAAAAATAAAAACAATGAAATAGCCCAAAAAATTAAGGAGACGGTAATAGTTGAAAGCAATGGTAAAAATAAAGAAGAATATTTGATTGATTTTGATAAATTGAAAGAACAAAATAATGAAGCTATTGCGTGGATTAAAGTAAATAATACAAATATTGAGTATCCTGTTGTTAAAACTAAAAATAATGAATTTTATTTAAATCATAGTTTTGATAAAAGCGAAAATTTGGGAGGATGGATTTTTGCGGACTACAAAAATAAATTTAATGGCACAGATAAAAATATTGTTATTTATGGGCACAATATGAAAGATAATTCGATGTTTGGGACTATGCAAAAAATTTTGAATCCAGAGTGGTATAATAATGAAGAAAATACAAATATTATTCTAAAGACTGAAGGGAAAAATTATATTTATAAAGTTTTTTCAATATATAGAATAGAAAATGAAGATTATTATATTAAAACAGAATTTAACAATGATAGTGAGTTTGAACAATTTTTAAATACCTTAAAGGCAAGAAGCATAAGGGATTTTAACATGGATATGCTTGAAAGTGATAGTATTTTAACACTGTCTACCTGTGATAACAACAATAAATATAGAGTTGTTTTACATGCTAAAAAAATATAGGAGGAAAAAATTATGGAGAATTTAAAAAAGAATAAAATGTTTATAATAATTATTAGTGTTTTAATTATAATTGTTGCTGTTCTTGGTATAATGCTTATTAAGAATAATGATGGAAGAGGTAATAAAGTGGGAAGTAGTGACAAAAATGAAAAAAACATAAAAATTGTAGAAAACGAGGTAAATAAGCTTACGTTAGAAGATTTTTCAAATTCAGCGTTTAGTATGAAAAAACCAAATGGATGGACAGTTGAAACAGGGGGAATAGATATATTTTATACAATTAGGGTATATGACCCTCAAAATACAAACAATCAAATATATTTAATGTTAAAGATGCAACCATTATTAAAAACAGAAGCAGGAAAAAGATCTTGGCAGAATTACTACAACATGAGTGGCAATAATTCACAATACAAGTTGTTTGCAGATGCCGTGGTTTTAGCAAATCCTACAACAGAAGAGTTTTATAAAAAATTTGACGAGATAGCAGCATATGCAAGTGCAATAGAACCATCATTTTCTACAATAAAGTTTCCTAAATTTTCAAATTTTACTAAACAGGAAGAGTTTGAATCAACAGCTAGTATGAAAAGTGTTGCATTAGATAGCAAAGTGTTAAGAGGAACTTTTACAGGTGATAATTCAAAGCAAGGCGAGGGCTTATTTATGGCATCAATTGTTAATTTTGGCAATAACTATCTTGGCGGTGTAGATACTTCATACTATATGGTTTATGACATAATGGCAATAACATCAGAAAAAGATAAGTTTATAGATTATAAAGAAATATTACTAGAATCTATTAATTCAATAAAATTTAGTGATAGTTATGTAAAACAAACAATAGATAATGGAAATGCTCAAACTAAACAAGCGCTTGCACTAAATGCATCAATACAAAGAGCTTTTGATTCTTATATGAGTGCTTGGGAAAATAGAAGTAAATCATATGATATTATGAGTCAAAAACAAAGTGATGCAATACTTGGATATGAAAGAGTTTATGACACAGAAACTAATGACATATACAAAGCATATAATGGTTTTACCGATGAATATGATGGCGAAAGATATAAATCAATAACAGATAACATGTATACAGAAAAAACCAGTGGCTATATAGAAAAATAATGTTATATATAAAATGAAAATATACAGCACCTTCTTAAATATTTTGTCATATTATGTATTATACAAACAAATAAGGAAAGATAGGGTTAAAAATTTTTTAATCTGAATCAATACCTTAGGAAAGGAATGATAATTAAAATGTATAATTGCAAATATAGAAGGTGTTGTTGTCAAAAAAGCTTTGACAATAATATGCTACAAGATGCATGTAATAATTGTGGTGTAGTAGCAGATTATTACAACGAGAATAATAAAAATTCTTCTTGCGATTGTGGATTTGAAGAAAGTGAAAACGTTTTTCCAACTAATCCAATGTTTGGTCAAAGCTATGTTCCAATTCAGACAATGAACAAAACGTTTACCCCTTGTGTTGGACTAAAAATGGGAACAATATTTCCAGAGTTAGTTAGCCCATATGTACCATGTCAATCTATAGAAGAAAATGCTTTTATAAAAGCTATGAATACGGTTGGAGAGGGGTGTAATAAATGTTACTAGAAGAAAATGAAAACAGGAATTGTAACTGCAACAATGCAAATAATAGTTGTTGCCAAAAAAATCCTACTCCAAGTGTTTCAACATATTCTTTTAATTTTACTAATATTATGCCAGAAGAATTTTGTGCAGAGGAAGAAATGACAAGGGCAGATATGTTACAAAAAATACGTTGCTTAGGATTTGCAGTTGTTGAACTTGCAGAATATTTAGACACACATGCAGATGACAAAAGAGCATTGGCGCTTCATAAAGAATATGCTAATGAATTAAGAGAATTATCAAATAAATATCAAAAAGTATATGGACCGCTTACAATTGCATTTCCATGTAATAAATGGAGATGGTTAGAGGAACCATGGCCTTGGGAAAGGGGGAGTTTTTAATGTGGACCTATAATAAAGTATTACAATATCCTATAAATATAAAATGCCCTAATCCAAAACTAGCAAAAAATATAATAAGCCAATATGGAGGCCCAGACGGCGAATTGGGAGCATCTCTTAGATATTTATCACAAAGATTTGCAATGCCAGATCAAAATGCAAAAGCAATATTAAATGATGTAGGTACTGAAGAATATGGCCCATAAAGAGGTCGCTTTATAAATAAGGGTATTAACTTTTTTTAGAGGTTAAACTACTCTTTTTTATTATATAAAAATATGATATAATATCTTTGGAAGAAGAAATATATGAACAAAGAACATTGGAATACTATTATTATAGATAAAAATGTTGATGAAACATTAGTAAAAGAGTTAAGAGGTGTGATATGAAAAAATTATATATAATAACTGGTGCAAATGGTTTTCTAGGAAATAATATAATAAGAAAATTAGAACAAAATATTGAAAATGAAATAAGAGCACTTGTATTACCTAATGATTCTATAAAGGCATTGGACAACTTGAATTGTAAAATTTATTATGGAGATGTTACTAAAAAGGAAAGTTTATCATCAATTTTTGAAAATACTGATGGAAAAGAAGTTTATGTAATACATTGTGCAGGAGTTGTGTATATAAAATCTAAATATAACCCAATTGTATATGATGTTAATGTTAATGGAACAAAAAACATTGTAAATAAAGTTTTAGAAATAGATGCAAAACTTATTTATGTAAGTAGTGTACATTCAATTACCGAAAAGCCTAATAACGAAAAAATAACAGAGATTACTAACTTTGATTCTGGGAAAGTAGTAGGATTATATGCAAAAACAAAGGCAGAGGCAGCAAAATATGTTATTGATGCAATAAAAAATAAGAATCTAAATGCTTGTATTATTCATCCTTCTGGAATTATTGGACCAAATGATTATGGGAATAGCCACTTAACACAATTAATAAAAGAAGTTGCGACAGGAAAACTCTTTGCTTGTGTAAAAGGAGGGTATAATTTTGTAGATGTTAGAGATGTAGCAGATGGTATTATTAGTGCTTGTGATAAAAATAATAGAGGAGAATGTTATATCTTATCTAATAAATATATTACAATAAAAGAATTGACTGATTTTGTTTGTGATTTAGTGGAGAAAAAAAGAATTAAGATAGTGTTACCACTATGTTTGGCAGAATTAGTAGCTCCAATTTGTGAACTATATTATAATATAAAAAAACAAACCCCATTATTTACAAAATATTCTCTATATACATTATCTTCCAATTCTAATTTTAGCAATGAAAAGGCAAAAAAAGAATTGGAGTATAAAAATAGAGATATGAAAGATACAATTAAAGATACAATAGAATGGTTAAAAGAAAAAAAATATATATAAAAAAGACATTTAGTTAAAGATAAAGAACTACTTTTTGAACGAAGTAGTTCTTTATTAAATCAATGTATTCTACTCAACAACAGGGGGAATAAAATTTTCAATTGCATTTCGTAGTTTGGGATGATGAATTACAAAATGAATAGAAGGACTATTTGCTTTTGAAATCATGACCCAGTTTTTTTCGCAAACTAAAATTTGTATGTTCTTAAATGTATTATTATTGTTTATACTTAACTTATAATTTTTATTCTCTTTTTCATATTTTTTAGTCAAATTGATATGTTCCAGATAATCTTCATATGTATAATAAATTTTTTTATCATAAAAAATATCTGCAAGGAAAAGAAATGGTTTTACCTTTCCAAATTCTTCTTTTGAAAGAATTGATATTTCATCTTCAATTACATTTTGTTCTATTGTATTCTTAAATATTTCTTTCTGAAATTCTACAGATTCTTGAATTGCTTTTATATTTTCAGCAGAAACATTGTTATGCTTTAAAATCTTAAAAAGTAAATTGTTTGAAATAGTATGTATTGGTAAAGAAAACAAAATCCTTCTGCGACTTGCTTTAATTTTTATACTTGATGATAAAAAGGCATTAAAAGAATTTTGTGAATCTGCTTTATAAATATCCATAAGAGATGTAGCTTTGCTTAACAAACATTGTGCCTTTGTTTTATAGTAAGAAATATCATTTTTATTTGTTGTTAAAGTATATTTACCTTTATCATGATAACCATTTATACATTCTCCATATAAAGCAGCAACACCAGAAACGTAATTAAAATGACAATATATATTATTTTGCAATCCTTTTAAAAAGTATGGAGAAACCTGTCCAGTCATATAAATTGGCAACCAACTTTCTAAACCTAACATCATTTCATTAAATGGTCTATCAACATTATGAATAATATTTAAATGCAATCCCTTTTTTAGCATTATAGCAATAGCATACATCCATTTCTTACCGAATTCAACATCTTGTGCCATATCTTCCATAGGCATATCACTACACATAAAAACAGGTTCATTATTTTTTGAAAGAACGGTTGCTTTAAAAAAGTCTAGTTCTCCTTTTTTCATTTCTTCTATACCATAATATGTTTTAGAGGTTGCTTTATAAAATGGAATAGTAGGTACTTTCATTTCATCAAAATGTATAGCTTTTATATACTCATTTAAATCAAATTTATCTAAATTTGTTAGAAAATCATCTATATAGTTATGAGAGGGAGTAGAATTAGTAGTAAACCAATTAAATAGCTTATTAAAATAGTTAAGATTATTTTCTAACTCTTCTAAAGTAGAATTTATAAGAAGTGCAACTGCTTTTTTATCATCATCAGATGTATACTTTTTCATAATAAAATTACATACAGCCGTAGCAAAATCTTTAGGATGTGATGGATTACCATTACCAGTACGAATTCTGGAAAGAAATGAGGCATCATAACTACTTAAGCGAGATAATTCAGCAACATTAATATTTAAAGTTGTAACAAGTTCATTAAAATTTTTACTTAACTGTTCAAAGTCAATAGAAATATCATTTAAAGTATCAGATAAAGCAGTATAAATTTCTTCTTTAGTTATATTCATTTTTCTTGTTAAAGAAAGCTTATACAAACCATCTGTCAGTTGTTCTAATTGTTTACTCTTTAAACTTGGAGTTCTATCTCCTCTGCGATAACGACTAATAACAGAAGATGTTAATCCAGAAGAAATTACAAGGTCTTTAGAAGAACACTCAATTTGTTTTATATATTTATTTAATTGTTCACTAAAAGTCATAAGAAAACCTCCATATCAATAGTTCAAATTTATTATACTATATCATAAAAGCATATAAAAAACAATTGCCAAATGGTCATTGAAACTTTGGCAAAAATCAAAAATATAGAACTGTAATATGGTAAAATAGAAATGAAAATATTGGAGGAAGGAGTAAAAGAATGAGAAAAGTTAAAATCCTATCAATTTTATTGATGATTTGTTTATTGGTTAGCATACTATTCCAAACAGCTATAAACAAAGTATATGCAGAAAGCAAAAATGAAGTAACATTAAATTTTGAAGGTGGGATTATTTACGATGGTTATGTAGAATATAGCAAGAAAGCAAAATTACAATTATTCAAGGGCGAGGATTTAGTTGTTAATATTTCAAATAATATGGTAATTGATTTAAACGAAGCAGATTATGAATTTGTAATACAAGAAATCCCAGCAGAAGATACTGGAAGTGTGGTAGGACCTGCACCAGTAAAATTAAATATTAATGATTGGTATTATGCTACAACAACACTTAATTCTAAAGTTATATTTAAATTAGAATCAAGTAAATTTAGTGGAACATTAGATGTTAAACTTGTAAGAACAAGAACTGTCGTTAACACAACAGTTAAAAATGTTTATAATGATATATCATCAAAAGGTGTAATTGATTTAACTGGTGGGCAAGAATATGTGATTGATTTTTCTAAAGATGATGAACTTACAAATGGGTTAAAATCATTTGCAGATTTAGATAAAACACTATATTACAAAAGAGACAATGAAGGTCTATTAGCAACAGACAATGAAAGTGAAGCTGTTATAAAGATAGTAGGAAATAAATCAGAAAATAAAGCAATATTAACTGCAGTAAATGTTGGAACTAAAAAAAGTGAAGTTTTTAAAGGATTTCATACTAAATATACAGGTTCGGCATTGAATTATGATGGCACTGATGGTGGCATCATAAATGAAACAAGAACTGATTATTATACTAGATGTACTTATGAATTTACATTCCAATATGTAAAAGAAGAAGTTAGTCCTAAAGAATATAAGTTTACTGAAGGAGCAAATCAAACATATACAATTGATGAATCAAAAAATGCAACATTTAGAATAGATGCAGACTATAGCCTATTTACAAACAAAGTATATGTAGACAATAAATTAGTAGATTCTACAAATTATGACTCAAAATCAGGAAGTACAGTTATTACTTTAAAAGATGAATACTTAAAAACATTATCTGTTGGAGAACATACATTAAAGGTTGCTTTTTCAGATAATGGAGAAGCTATAACAAAATTCACAATAAAAGAAAAACAACAAAATACAAATATAGAAGATAATAAAAATGAACAAAAACAAGAAAATAACAATTTAACAAACAATGATGTTCAAAAAGAGAATACAATTGCAAATCCTAAAACAGGTGATAATGTTATAGTATACTTTGTAATGTTTTCAATTGCTATATTAGGAATAATTACATTAGCAATAGTTAATACAAAAAGAAAAAAATTAAGAAAATAATAGGAGAGAAAAAAATGAAAATTAAAAAAAGTTTAATATTTTTAACAATTATTTTAGCTGGTATATGTCTGTTTATTTTTTCAAACAGAGTAAATGCAGTAACAATTAGTGATGATGGAAAATATACATTAATACTAGAGTGCAGTAATGAAACAGATGCTAATATTGATGGTGAAAGCAATAAGGTTATAAAATTTAATGTTGCAGAAGGAGAAACAACAGTTAAATTATCTGAACTAACAAAAGGGATAGTACCATTCAATGGTAGAACAGAATTTGCATATTGGGGAAGCTTTATAGGTGAAAAAGCTAACGAAGAAATAGCAATAACTGATTTTTGCTGGAGCGGTGAGTTAACAGAAGGCGAATATACGAATGGATTAACTCTTTATGCAAATTTTTCTGATAAAGTATTACAAGGAACAGGCACATATTATCTAACACTTGATGCTTTTGCAGGTAAAGTAAATGGACAAAGCATTGTAAACATAACAAGTAAAAGTACTGAATTTAAAACAGTAGATTTAACAAAATATACCCCTGTAAGAGAAGGATTTACATTTAAAGGATGGGAGTTAGATGGAAAATTTGTAACTTCTATTGATTCTAGTTATTTTGCTAACCGTGATTGCATAACATTAACTGCTACATATACTCAAGATACTTTTAAAGGTGATGGAATTGTATTGATTTTAAATGCTAATGGTGGTAAAATAAATGACAAAGAATCTAACAGTTATGACTATATAGGTGGTAGCAATTCAGGAACAACTATGTCACTTCTACCATATATGCCTGTGCGAGAGGGATATACCTTTAATGGTTGGAATACAAAAAAAGATGGTAGTGGAGAAATTTATAAATATGTTTTCTGGAGATTCTGGGATAAGGATGAGAAAACAGATAAAGAATTTGACAAAGATACTTTAATAAAAGAAGAAAACGGTTATGAGAGATATAAAAATATAACTCTATATGCTTCTTGGACTAAAACTTCAGGAGAACTAGAACAACCTGTTAAAGAAACAGTAAAAGAAATTCAAAGTACAGGGAAAACAAAGGGAAAAATTGAATTTGAAAAAGAAGTTAGTAAAAACTATAAGTTGGATATAAGACCAATTGAAGTAGAAAAAGATTTATCAGATAAAAATGTTAAATATGTAGTAGATATAAATGTATTAGAAAATGGTGAAGTTGTTAAAATTAGCAATACTAAAATGAAAATAAGAATTGCATTACCAGAAGACTTAAAAGGATTTAACAAATATGAAGTAGTATATATTTCAAATGATGAAATAAAAGAAACAATACCAGCAACAGTAGAAGATGGATATATAATATTTGAAACATCACATTTAAGTCAATATGGAATTATTGCAACAAATGTTGAAGGAAAAACAGAACAAACAAAAAATGAAACAAACAATCCAAAAACAGGAGATAATATTACAACAAGTATAATGCTATTTGTAGCTTCTATAGCAACTATTGGAACACTAACATTAGTAAATAGAAAAAAAGCAAGAAAATAAACAACATAATGTATTTGATATTTATTTATATATTAATAAAATAGTAAGAGAATAACAACTAATGCAAATGAAAATTATAAGATACTAGCTAGAAAAGGCTAGTATTTTGCTTTATGTTGAAAAAAAATAGAAAATCTGCTATTATGTTATTATATTATAGACAAATAAAATTTATAGCAAGATTAAAAATAAAAAGGGGTAAATATGACACAGACTCAACAAACGGTATTAGCATTGGCAATATATACAATATGGATAACACTATTATATATAAGAATATTTGATAAAACACTAAAAAAATATGTATTATCAATAGGTGTGCTATTAGGATTTTGGATGGTAGTAAGAATGCTTAAAACATATACAACAGGGTATGCAACAGAAATACTGTGGTATTTGTATTACATACCACTATTGCTGATTCCAACATTTTATTATAATTGTAGTAGTTATTTAATAAACAGTAAGAATAAAAAAAGAAGAATTGCCACAATAATTATATCAACAATACTATTCTTATTAGTAATTACAAATAGCCTACATAATATTGTGTTCAAAATAAAAAGCAATATAAATGATTATAATCATAATATAGGGTATTTTATAATAGTTGCTTGGATTCTATGTTTAATAGTAGTAGCAATAATATATCTAATAAAATCAAGCAAAAATAAAGGGTACAAAAACATAATCTCAATATCAATAATTATTTTAATTGGTGTAGTATATACAATTTTATATATAAAAAATATTCCAGTAATAAGAAAAACGAATATGTCAGTAATAATAGGAACATTATTTTGTGTAGGATTAGAAATGATGCTTGACTTTAATTTGATACCAAATAATTTTAGATATAAGAAGATATTTAAAAATTCAAATTTGCCATTAGAAATCATATCACAAAATGGAAAAACTAGAATTGCAACAAATCATTCCATAAATCTAAAAGAAAATATAATAAATGATATAAAAGATAATAAGGTAAAAAATACATATAAAGATAACAACATTGTAAAAAATGTTAAGGCTATAAGTGGTGGCTATTCAATAGAAGAAAAAGATTTTAGTAAAATAAACGAGTATGAAAAAGAATTGAAATTAATACAACAAGAGCTTATAGAACAAGAAACAATATTACAAAAACAAAGAAAGATTGCAACAGAAATATATGAAACAAAATTAAAAAGCGAAATTATAGAGCTACTAGATGAAAAAATAGAGCAGAAAAGAAACTTAATAAATGAACTAATAAAAGAAATGAAAATAACAGACATAGATAAAATGCAAGATATAAAACTACTACTAAATTATTGTAAAAGAATGAGTAGTTTAGTAATATCAAGCTATAACAAAGAAAAATATGATAACAAAAGACTAGAAATAATCATAAATGAAATGTTAATAGAAGCACAAGCACTAGGAATAAATGGAGTTTTGAAAACAAATAATTTTGAGATAAGTAGCGGTGAAACAGCAAATATCTATGAGATCATATTTGAAACAATAATGAAATTTAGAGAAACTAATTTTATTCTATATATACAAGTAAACAATTCATATACAGAAATAAAATATTTATTTGATGGTAAACATAAGAACTTCAAAAAAGAAATAGAAAAATTACAATTAGAAAAATTATTGAAAATTGAGCAAATAATAGATGAAGATGGAACAACTATAAAATTGAAAATTTTAAGAGGAGAAAATTAGTATTATGGTAGCAATTATAGGAATACTGTGTCTTTTGTTAGTATGGCAGATTCTAAAAATCATACTAAAAAAAGGAATAATAAATAAAAATATAACAGATTATACACTAGAATATATTGTTTCTATAACAATACTTATAGCATTGTTTATGCAAGAAAGCATATCAAGAAATAGCTTATTTATAATTGCATTGCTAGGCATAATATACGAAATTATTTCACTTATATATATGTATTTTAGATATTACAAAAAAGAAACTATTACAGATTTCTCAATAAAAAAAGTTATAGATGAATGTGAGTTTGGAATTTTAGTATTAAAAGGTAAGAGAGCAAAATTAATAAATAATAAAATGTATGAAATACTAGACAAATTAAACATAAAGAAAGACTATATAACAAATATAATAAAACAAAGTATAGACCAGCTAGATAAAAATTATTGTGTAAAAGTAGAAGATAAATATTATGTATTTGTGATAAATAATAATGAAATAATTACATTTGATATAACAGAAGTATATAAATTACATCAAAAGCTAAATGAGCAAAATAAAAAGTTAAAAGAGAATAATAAAAAAATATTATTAAGTATTGACAATATAGAAGAATTAGAAAAGGAAAAAAATCTACTAAAACTAAAAAATAAATATCATGATATATTAGGACAAAATCTTTCCATACTGCAACAATATTTAAATAAAGAAAATATAACCCAAGAAAATTTTGAAGAAATAAAATTTATGATACAAAAGATGTTCATAGATATTGAAGACACAGATGACACAAATACAAACCTAGAAAATCTAATAAAAATACACAAGAAAAATGGAACAGACATTATTATAGATGGAAAACTACCACAAAATAAAGAAACTGCAAAAGTGTTCTTTGAAATAATTAGAGAAGCAACCACAAATGCAATAAGACACGCAGGGAGTTCAAAAGTATTTGTGAATATAAAAGAAACACTAGAAGAAACATATATGATAATAACAAATGATGGTAGAAAGCCAAATGAATTTATTACAGAAAATCAGGGAATAAAAGATATGAGAAGAAAAGTAAAAAAACTAGGAGGAATGTTCTATATTTCAACAGTTCCAGAGTTTTCGGTAAATATATCAATAAAAAATAACTGCTAACATTGAAATAGCAGTTATTCTTTTACTCATTCGGGGTTTCAAGGTTTGGAACTATTAAACCATTACCCACACAATATATTGCAAGTTTTGCTAAATTATTATAACCAGTTTTTTCATAAATAGATGAAATATGTGATTTTAATGTTCTTACAGATATTCCAAGTTTTTTTACAACTTCATCTCTATCTAATGTTTTACAATACTCAGTTAGAAGACCTAATTCAGTATCTGTTAGATCCTTTAAAACATCAGGAATATTGGATTTAGGACTATTAGAACTTGGATATAAAGAATAGCCATCAATAGTATTTTGGATAGTAGTTATAAGAGAATTACTACTAATATTTTTATAAATAAAGCTATCAACATTATTAGCTTTTGCCTTGTCTATAAATGTTAAATCTGGCACACCAGTCATAAGAATAATTTTCACACTTGGAAAGTTCTCTTTTATTATTTTTGAATATGCTAATCCACTTGAATTGTTTTCAGTACAAATATCCATTAAAATTAAATCAGGTTTAAATTTTTCACATAAAGATATAGAGTCTTTTGCATCTCCACTAGAAGCGATAACATTAAACCCTCTTGTATTTAATGTTTCAGAAATCATTTCTCTTAACATTTTATGGTCATCAATTACAATAATATTATACAAAACAGAAACCTCCTAACTTACTCACATTAAGCTATATTGTAACATAAAAAATTATGAAAATAAATATTTTTTACAAATTTTGCACTTTTAGTGCAAAATTTAATGAAAATTTGCACCAAAAGTACAATAGTAATTTATGCTAAAATATGATATAAGATTATATGGAAAAGTAAAGTTGATGGGTGGTGAATAGATGAGTTAATAAAAAATGAGTATAAAAGAAGATACAATACTAACACTTTCCACCTGTGCAAATAACAACAAATACAGGGTGGTGTTACATAGTGTTAGAGTTAAATAAAACAGAAAATGTTTTGTTTGAGAAAGGAGAATGGTTTTATGAAAAATAAAACAAAATATTTAGTAGCAATATTATTAATGCTAGTTAGTTTTTTACTAATTGGAGCTACTAATGTAAATGCAACAACAACTGCAGAAGTTAATAATTATTCAGATTTAACTGATAAAATGAGTGATAATGTAACAGATGTAGTTAAACTTACTAGTGACATTACATTAAGAGAAGATTCTAAAACAACTTTCTCTCTTGAAATGTCTAAAACTTTGGATTTTAATGGGTTTACATTAACTGTGCCAGAGCATTATAAGTTATACCTAATTTATTATAATACTTTGGATTTAAAATTCATTAATTCAAATAGTTCTAAAAGAGCAAAACTTAATCTTTTAACTGATACTGGCTACACACCAATTTATAACGAAATTAAGAAGGCTGAATATACTGTTAATTTTGAAATGGATGGTATAGATGTCGAATACATAAAAGATTTTGATAGTTTTTGGCAAACCGCTGGTGATTACAGATTTAATAATGTAGTTTTTAGAAATCTAAAAGTTACTGGATTTTATGAAATGGTAGATACTAGAGCATATAAAAGTGTAAAATTTTCAAATGTTACTAAAGAAAGCAAAAATACAACTTCTAAAACATATTTGATACAAAGCAGTACTTTAACTGTTGATGAGGTACTTGATGCTGATTCAATTATTGAGTATCATGATAGAGAAGGAACTAAAATAGCAAATAGAACAGCAACACTTGATACAATAAATGCTTATTGGGGTCCAATTACAGTTAAGAAAAAAGAAGTTCAAACATTAACTGCTACAACAGAAGCTGAATTAATAAATGCAGTTAATCAAATTAATAATAGCAAAGACACTATTATTAAATTAGGCGCTGATATTAAGTTGACAAAGTTTCTTGGATTTAATGTTTTAGGTAATGTTACCTTGGATTTAGCAGGTAATACTCTTGATGTATCAGAACACAATTTAACATTCTATTATGGTTATAAAGATGAAAATAATTATAATTTTAGAAGTAATCTAACCATAAAAGATAGTGGCAATGGTAATAGTGGTAAAATAGTTGGAGTAGGATTTAATGGCAGAGTAAGACTGTCTACTTTAGATATGACCGAAGAATTAAAAAATTTACCTAAGACTTATGGTTTTACAATTGATGGTGGAACTTATGCTGTTACCGGAACAAATTCTTGGGATGAATATATATTTGATGTGCTTTCTGATTCAGAACCTATGGAGCAAAACATTACTATAAATGTTAATGTAAAAAAAGGTGTTTTTGAAGTTGGAAAAGTAGATGGTGAAATATTTTATTTCCCTTCATCTGATGAAACTAATATGAAAGCAAACTTCAATTTTGAAACACTTATGGTAAAAGGTCTAGGTGTTAAACTAGGATCTAATATTTTAGCTGAAAAAAGAATTAATGAAGTAATACCAAATGATACAAAACTATATTATACAACTGATACTAATCAAGTAATTGAACTAGAAGATAAAGCAACATTAGTTAGAAATGTTAGAACTAGTACAAATGCTATTTATCCACAATATATTAAACTTGCTAAAGAAACAGGTTTAAGTGTAAATAATGTTACATTACCAAATGTTACATTTGGATATACTGTTGTGCCAGAAGCAACAATTAATATTACTAATATTGGTGCTGCTGAGTTAAAAATTACTAATGTAACAGTGTCTGATACAGATAAATTTGAAATCAATATATCTAGTCAACCAACAATAGGAATTGGTGCAACAAATACTGATTTTAAAATTAAAGCAAAAACTGGTCTATCTGCTGGAACATATACACCAACAATTACTGTAACTGATGAAAATGGTAAAACATATACAGCAACAGTTACATTAAAAGTTGAACAAAAACAATTAACAGGATTAGGTATTAGTGGTTTAGATAGTACATGGGTTTATGGCACTACTAAAACTCCAACTGCAACAGGGGTTGATGATTTAGGAGCTGATGGCTATGAAATCATTTATTCTAAGAAAGATAGTTCTGGAAACTATGCAAATATAGGAAATAAATTACCTATATTAGTGGGAGAATATAAGGCAACATTAAGTGTAAAAAATCCAAATTATACAGCAAGTGAAGCTAGTGTTGATTTTAAAATCACACCAATTACTACACCAGTAGAAGTAAAAAGTTATGATGATACATTTACTTATAATGGATCAGAACATACAAAAAATGCTTATGATGTTTTATGGGCAAATAATACTAGTCCAAGAACTGATAATAAATTACCTAATGGTGATAAAGTTACTGCAGTAATTACTGGTAAA